>MHCFR00700__coassemble_569_pt1 | contig 29048 bp, 32 predicted proteins | sample MHCFR00700__metabat2_low_PE_034 | metagenome-assembled genome bin MHCFR00700 | reverse complement strand
GGTTCTATGGTATACCATAGGGTATGATAAGAGGGGAGGTGCGGTCGTGTGAAAGCGGATGAGATCTACAGTGAATATGCGGATATGGTATTCCGGTATCTGATGTGTCTCTGCCATGATGCGGATATGGCGGAAGAGCTGACTCAGGAGACGTTCTGCCGTGCCATACAGAGTTCGTTCAAGGTGAGGGATGACTGTAAGGTATCGACATGGCTCTGCCAGATTGCAAAGCATGTCTGGTATCAGGAGCTGGAGAAGAGGAGAAAACATACGCACCATCCGCTTGACGAGGGACTCACCGCTGGCGGGGGTTCCCCGGAAGAGATCATGATACGCGCCGAAGATAAAATGGAGCTGTTCCGCAGGGTGCATGCACTGAAAGAGACAGAAAAAGAAGTTGTGCTTCTGCGCATAACAGGAGCATTTGCATTTCGGGAGATCGGGGAACTGTTCGGGAAGAGTGAGAACTGGGCCAGAGTGACATTCTACCGGGCAAAGCAGAAATTGATCTCCTCTGGTCAGGGAAAGGAGAAGAAAGATGAAGTGTGAGATTGTAAGAGATCTGCTCCCGAGCTATATAGACGGACTGACAAGCAGCGTAACAAATGAAGAAATAGAAAAGCATCTGGACGAGTGTGTGATGTGCAGGCAGTTCTACAGGGAAATGAGAGAAAAGGATTTTGGAATGCGGAGTAATGTGCCGGATCAGACCGGAGAAAATGCAGGAAACGATAGTAAGAACAGAGATCACCGGGTACTGCGCAAATTCCGTCGGATCAGGCTGAAATGGATTGTCATAACCTGTGCGGCAGTTGCGGTTGTGATTGCCGGATTCTTCTGGATATCGGCATTATGGCTGCAGCTTCCCTATGAGCAGGTACAGGTAGAGGCAGGAATTCAGGAGTCAAAAATCGATGTGATTGAATTTGCTGACGGTACCAGCCAGACAATGGCAACCGGCGGAGTGCGGGTTGTAGAAAAGGCAGGAACATATGGATTTAATTATATGGACTGCAGGTACAGGCGGATGACGATTGACGGTGAGGAGAGAACCGTTGCCTTTGTTAACTGCCAGATGACAGTCGGAGATTATATATTCCATCATGAACCGGTTGAATCCGGAACGGAAGCGATATGGGTACAGGGAGGCGTTGAGAATAAAGATTTTGAGAGTGCAGAGGTGATCTATTATCTGGACAAGGGCATTGACCGGATTGAGGATGTGAGCGAGGAAGAAGCTCTGAAATTGATTGAAGATTACGGGACTCTTCTGTGGGAAGACGGCAGCACTAACTAAAGTTCGGATTTATCGGACTGACAAAGTATCCGCCGGGAGATATGTATTGTTATCGCACACACTTTCGTTCTGTCACTGCGTAGCGGTACGCAGGAACGCAAAAGACGCGTTCCAAGTACCGACGCAGTTCCAAAGGTGCGTACACAATACATACCTCCCGGCTGCTTTCTTTCCCATCCCGAAATCTACAGTACAAGTGACGGGGCAGTGTATGTGCGGGCTGCCAGCTCCTGATCCAGCAGATACAGACTCTTCGGATCGGTGCCGAAGAGGTTCATTTTTTTGATAAGATCAGCGGCATTTGTCTCCTCCTCGCCCTGCTCTTTGACAAACCAGTCGAGGAACTGCATAGTACGGAAATCTTTTATATCGTATGCAGCTCCGTAGATATTGTTGATCAGTCCGGTTACATAACGTTCATGCTTCAGGCCGGCCTCAAGCACTTCCATATGGCTCTTGAATTCGGAATCCGGCCTGTCGATCGCCTCAAAAGTGATCCTGGCATCATTATTCTGCATGTACTGTACAAAAAGCATGGCGTGGTCGCGCTCTTCCTGTGCCTGTACATTATACCAGTTGGCAAATCCGTCGAGTCCTTCATCGGAAAAATAATTGGAGAAGGAAAGATACAGATATGCCGAGTAAAATTCCTTGTTGATCTGTGTATTCAGAAGTTCAGCTACCTTTTCATTTAACATGTCTGGTTGTCCCCTTTCTATAATGATACAGTTTTCACTGTATAATATAATGCGATTAGAAATGAAAAGCAATAAAGTTCTGTGGAATATTCATAAAATAGAAAAAAATACCATACAACCTATTGATTTTTCTGCAAATTATAATATAATAAGCTTGTAAATAAATCCTAGTAAAAAACTAGGAAATATGGAGATGGATTTACAGGCAAATGATCAAAGGAGGACAACAGCATGGTAAATATACAGAAAGCGGCAGTAATAGGATGTGGATTTGTAGGATCGACGATTGCTTATACTTTGATGCAGAAAGGAACATTTTCGGAATTGGTGCTCATAGACGCAGTTCAGGCAAAAGAAGAGGGAGAGGCTATGGATATAAGCCACGGACTTCCGTTTGCCCATGCTATGGATATTATTCCGGGCAGCTACGAGGATATAGCTGATGCAGCGGTCGTGATCATTACGGCAGGAGCGAACCAGAAGCCGGGAGAGACAAGACTGGACCTTGTTCAGAAGAATTCAAAGATCATGAAGTCGATCATCAGTGAGATCAAACGGGTGAATTGCGAAGGAATCCTGATGATCGTGTCAAATCCGGTAGATATTCTGACACAGGTAGCCCTGAAAGAATCCGGTTTCCCCAAGGAGCGGGTGATCGGCTCAGGTACTGTGCTTGACACGGCGAGGTTGAAATACCTGATCAGCGAAAAACTTGACGTAGACAGCAGAAATGTACATGCCTTTATCGCAGGAGAGCACGGAGACAGTGAACTGGCAGTGTGGAGCTGCGCAAATGTTTACGGCATCGGCATTAAAGATTTTGCGAAAATGCGTGGATTCAGTGATTTCTCTGATGAAATGGATGAAATCTACCACGCAGTGCGCGACAGTGCATATGAGATCATCGAAAGAAAAGGAGCTACGTACTACGGGATCGGGATGGCAGCTGCCAGGATCGCGGAGGCGATCGTCAGGGACAGTCATGCGGTGGTGCCAATATCTGTTTCGCTTAACGGAGAATACGGACTGGACGGACTGTGCCTGAGTATTCCGACGATCATAGGGAATAAAGGTGCGGAGCAGGTGCTGGAGATCAATCTGAGTGACGTGGAAATGGAAAAACTAAAGAAATCTGCAGAAGAACTCAAGGCTGTGCTTGCCCAGATCGAAGAGTAAAGCCGGATAAGCGGTACCAGTGAATTACTGATACCGCTTATTATAATATGTATTAATTATTTGATATGCCTTTTGATAGCCTCGAAACTTTCGGCGCTGATCACGTGTTCGATCCGGCACGCATCTTCTGCGGCAACTTTCGGATCTACTCCCAAGCGTGTCAGCCAGGAAGAGAGAAGAGTATGCCTTTCATAGATACAGTCTGCAATTTTCTTGCCGCTTTCGGTAAGAGTGATATATCCCTCGGGAGAGACAACGATATGGCCGCTCTCTCGCAACTTTTTCATAGCTACGCTTACGCTGGACTTTTTGAAGTCCAGTTCCGTTGCAACATCTACAGAACGTACTACAGGGAGGCGCTGGCTTAAGACCAGGATCGTTTCCAGATAGTTTTCAGCAGATTCATTTCCGTGCATAGATTTCACCTCGCTCTTATTTTTGAAATGCTTTCTACTTAGTATACCATATCCGGTGAGTGTCGGCAAACTTTAAAAAATTTTCTAAAATAGATTGACAAATAATGAATGTTAGTTTAAACTATCAAATGTTAGATAAGACAATTCGATGTTAGATATATCTGTTCTTAATGCAGACAGACTGACATGAGTTGCAATACATTGAGAGGAGCGGAAAATGAACTTATTAGACGCTGAAGAGGGAAAAGAATATATCATAAAAGATATTATGACGGATGATGAGGAAATGGAAGCGTTCCTGTTTTCGCTTGGCTGTTACAGCGGAGAACCAATTACTGTAGTATCCAGGGTAAGAGGCGGCTGTGTGGTCTCTATTAAAGACGGAAGATATAATATTGATACTGATCTAGCGAAAGCTATTTCAATATAAAAACAAAAAAGAAAATAGTAAGCCAAATTACTATTTTTTTTGCACCAAGGTTAGTTTATACTAATCGGAATGAAGGAGGAGAATTGTAAGATGAGAATTGCTTTTGCAGGAAATCCTAACAGCGGTAAGACGACCATGTACAACGCACTTACAGGCAGAAATGAAAAAGTCGGAAACTGGGCCGGTGTTACGGTAGAGCGAAAGGAAAGCCTTATTAAAAAGGCTTATTATGGCGGAATGGAGGAACTGGTCGCGGTAGACCTGCCGGGCGCTTACTCCATGTCTCCCTTTACTTCGGAGGAGAGTATCACCAGCAGTTACGTAAAAAATGAAAATCCGGACGCGATCATCAACATCGTAGATGCAACAAACTTAAGCCGAAGCCTGTTCTTTACGACACAGCTTCTGGAGCTGGGGGTTCCGGTGGTAGTAGCTCTGAATAAAAGTGATATAACAGAGAAAAAGCAGACGAAGATTGATGAAAAACTTCTTTCCGAGAAGCTGGGATGCCCGGTTATCAAGACAATCTCTACATCTTCAGGACATGAAGGATTAAAAGAGGTTGTCGCTGCTGCAGCTTCCTTAAAAGGAAAAGGTCAGAAAGCTCCTTACGTCCAGGCAGATATCGATCTGCATGATAAGAATGCGGTCGAGGCTGCCGACAGAAGGCGTTTTGAGTTTGTCAACGGTATCGTAAAACAGGTAGAGAAGAGAAAAGTCTTTACAAAAGACAAAAACATACAGGATAAGATCGATGCTGTCATTACTCATAAGATCATTGGTATTCCGATCTTTGCACTTGTGATCTTCCTTGTATTCTACATATCACAGACTACAGTGGGAACATGGATCGCTGACTGGCTGGTCGGCTGGATCGAGACCTTCCAGGGATGGGTCGGCGGACTGATGGAGAATGCAAATCCGCTTCTGTACGCGCTCCTTGTTGACGGTATCATCGGCGGCGTCGGTGCGGTTGTGGGATTCCTCCCGCTGGTAATGGTAATGTATTTCCTGATCGCTCTTCTTGAGGACTGCGGCTATATGGCCCGTGCGACAGTCGTGCTTGATCCGATCTTCAAGAGAGTAGGTCTTTCCGGTAAATCCGTAATTCCTATGGTCATCGGTACAGGATGCGCGATCCCGGGAGTCATGGCTTCCCGTACGATCCGCAACGAGAGAGAGCGCAGGACAACTGCGATGCTCACACCGTTTATGCCGTGTGGAGCTAAGATCCCTGTTATTGCATTATTTGCAGGAGCATTCTTTGCGGATGCATGGTGGGTTTCCGCTACTATGTATCTGGTAGGTATCGTACTGGTTCTCTTAGGAGCTCTGCTTGTAAAGAGGATCACAGGACAGAAATACCGCAAATCTTTCTTCATCATCGAGCTTCCGGAATACAAACTTCCGAGCCTGAAGAGAGCATGCGTATCTATGCTTGAGCGCGGCAAGGCATATATTGTGAAAGCCGGAACGATCATTCTGGTGTGCAATACTGTTGTGCAGATCATGCAGAGCTTTAACTGGCAGTTCCAGCTTGTGGAAGAAGGCGCAGAAGGAACTTCCATCCTTGCAAGCATTGCACATCCGTTTGCAATCCTGTTCATCCCACTTGGGTTCGGTGTATGGCAGCTCGCAGCGGCAGCAATCACAGGATTTATCGCAAAAGAAAATGTGGTTGGTACTCTTGCGGTTGTTTACGGAGTTACGAATCTTATCGATACAGATGAGCTGGCACTGGTCGGAAGCGGAAGCGAAGTGGCTACAGTTATGGGACTTACAAAGGCGGCGGCTCTCGCATACCTGATGTTCAACCTTTATACACCACCGTGCTTCGCGGCACTCGGAGCTATGAATTCTGAGATGAAAAGCGGGAAATGGTTGTTTGGCGGTATCTGCCTCCAGCTTGCGACCGGATATACAGTAGCGTTTCTTGTATACCAGATTGGTACGCTTGTTACGACAGGAGCTCTTGGAACTGCATTCGTTCCGGGTCTGATCGCAATTCTGGTATTTGCAGCTATCATCATATGGAGAATACATAAGTCAGACAAAGAATTTACGGCAGAGTACAGCCTGCATGCAAGGAATGTGGTATAATCATAATCGATCATCGGTGGACAGAGTATCCTGCTTTGTCCACCTCTTGACGTCAATGCAGAGAGGAAGATATTTATGGCAGATATTATTGCAGTTCTTATTCTCCTGGTTCTGATCGGATGTGCAGTCGGGTACATAGTAAAGGCAAAAAAAAGCGGTGTAAAGTGCATCGGCTGTCCGGCGGGAGGAACCTGTCCCGGCAGCGGGAACATGCCGAAAAAGAAACTGGATGGCCGTGTGATCGGCAGAAAAACAATGAAAATTTCAGGAATGACATGTGCACACTGTGCAATGAATGTAACGCAGATGCTGAATCAGATCGACGGTGTAAAGGCAGATGTGAATTTTGCATCCGGCAAAGCAAAGATTTCTTATGACAGAAAAGTTGACGATGATGTTTTAAAGAATACAGTGGAAAAGATAGGATATCATGTAATAAGTATATCCTGACTTACAGCTTTGGAGGGTCATTATGGTTAATGCAGTCATTATATTAATTCTGGTCATAGTGCTCATTTTTGCGACAAAAAGTTCGATCAAACATTTCAAAGGAGAGGGCGCCTGCTGCGGAGGCGGATCGGGTACGGTCAGGAGACCGAAACCGAAAAAGAAAAAACTAAACGGCCCGGTGACCGCTCATTATACGATAGAGATATCGGGAATGCACTGTCAGAACTGTGTCAACGGTGTCACAAGAGCAATCAATGCTATAGACGGAGCAGCGGCTAAAGTCAGTTTGAAAAACAACAGCGCAGAAGTGTCATGTGACCGCGATGTGGATAAAGAAAAACTGAAACGTGCCGTGGAGGACGCCGGATATAAAGTGATCAGTATTAGGAGACAGCCGTGAGTAAAAAAGAACAGATCATTGAAAAACTGAAAGAAAACGGATGCCGTATCACAAAGCAGCGTCTTGTGCTTATAGATATCATTCTGGAAAATGACTGTGCAAGCTGCAAGGAGATATTTTATAAAGCGTCAAAGGCGGATGCTAAGATCGGTGCCGCTACTGTATACCGCATGGTCAATGCTCTTGAGGAGATCGGGGCGATCAGCCGGAAGAACATGTATAAAGTAGAGTGCTCCGAGGACTGCGGGGCAGAGAGCGGGTGTGAGATCACGCTGGACGATAACACGATCTGCCATCTTTCCCCTGGGAGCTGGAATAAAGTGGTGCGGGAAGGAATGCGGCGATGCGGGTATCTGAAAAATCAGAAAATAGCGAAAATAAAAGTTGAAAAGTGACCGGTGTTTTTGAAGAGCATATTTGTATTTATCTGAAATTTTCTTCAAAATAGCCGGTTATTTTTATGTAAACTGCATGTGACAGGTAAAATGATAAGATTTATCGATAGCCGGTGTTAGAATTGACTAGCCTCGAAGCAGGGCGCTATGATGTGACAGAACCCGATAATTTTACATATTATTAACAAGGGAGTGATATAGCTGTGAAACAACATAGATTCTGGGCGTGGGCTGCGGTCTTCTGTTTTGTGATGGTATTCTATACGGGCTATAAGCACAAATAAGTCAAACACAACAAATGTTTCAGACACACAAGGAGGTACTTAATTATGATCAGTGTTTCAACATTAAAGAAAATCGGTTTATTCGCAGGAGGCGTCCTGTTCGGAACAGCGGGAGTGAAAGTGCTCTCAAGCAAGGACGCGAAGAAGGTATATACGAACTGCACGGCAGCTGCACTGCGTGCGAAAGACTGTGTGATGAAGACAGCAACGACGATACAGGAAAATGCAGAGGACATCTTAGCTGAAGCTGAACAGATCAATGAGAAGAGAGCGGCGGAAGAGGCTGCGGCTGTTCAGGCTGACGAGAGCGGAACAGAGGATAACGGTGCGGAAGCTGGCGGTGCAGAGACTGTATAGCAGGCTATGAAATTTATCATAAAGCATGAGATAAAAGGCCGTCTGCGTATTCATGTTGTTCAGGGAAGAATGACATGTGCGCAGGCGGATACTCTTTGCTGGTTTCTCGGCAGGCAGGAATATGTGACAGATGCAAAGGTATATGAGCGCACCGCAGATGCCGTGATCTGTTACACGGGAAGCCGCGAAGAGGTGATCGCAGTGCTCAAAGGCTTCAGTTATGAGAATACGGATGTTCCTGAGAATGTACTGTCAAGTTCCGGAAGAGAGCTGAATTCATCATTTCGGGAGCAGTTGATCACAAGGGTGATCCTGCATTACGGCAGTAAGCTCATCGTTCCGTATCCGATCCGTAAGGTATGGCTGACATTCAAGGCACTGCACTATATATGGAAAGGACTTAAGTGCCTCGCAAGGCGGAAGATCGAGGTGCCTGTTCTTGACGCGACGGCCATCGGCGTGTCCGTGATCCGGGGTGACTTTGACACGGCAGGGTCTGTTATGTTCCTGCTCGGTGTGGGAGAATTGCTGGAAGAGTGGACACATAAGAAATCTGTGGGCGATCTTGCCAGAAGCATGTCGCTCAATGTAAAGAAAGTATGGCTGAAAAAAGACGATCAGGAAATACTTGTCAACGCATCGGATATCCAGCCTGGCGATACGGTGGTCGTTCATATGGGAAATGTGATCCCCTTTGACGGTGAAGTGTCCGGAGGAGAAGGCATGGTCAATCAGGCGTCTCTTACAGGTGAGTCACTACCGGTAAGAAGAGAAACAGGTAAGACTGTCTATGCAGGAACAGTTCTGGAAGAAGGAGAACTTGAGATTCTTGTAAAAGCAGTATCTGGTTCGACGAGATTTGAGAAGATCGTGACTATGATCGAAGACTCCGAGAAGCTGAAATCCGCACTGGAGAGTAAGGCAGAACATCTGGCGGATAAACTGGTGCCGTATACACTTCTCGGCACAGGCATCGTGGGCCTTGTCACCCGCAATGTGACGAAGGCGCTCTCTGTCCTGATGGTAGACTTTTCCTGCGCGTTGAAGCTCGCGATGCCCATCGCAGTGCTTTCTGCTATCCGTGAGGCCGGACAGCATGGTATCACGGTAAAAGGCGGGAAATATCTGGAGGCAGTGGCGGAGGCCGACACGATTGTATTTGACAAGACCGGTACGCTGACAAAAGCAAAGCCGACAGTGAAAGAAGTAGTCATTTTTGGGGAGTATCCTGAAGACGAATCGCTCCGCATCGCTGCTTGTCTGGAAGAACATTTTCCACATTCCATGGCCAAGGCAGTGGTGGATGCGGCGAAAAAGAGAAAGCTCTACCACGAAGAGATGCACTCGAAAGTGGAGTATATCGTTGCTCATGGTATTTCGTCATATATCGGGGAAAAGAAAGTAGTCATCGGCAGCAGTCATTTTGTATTTGAGGACGAAGGCTGCAGAATCCGGCCGGAGATGCAGGAGCGCTTTGACACTCTTCCGTCAGAGTATTCCCACCTGTATCTGGCTATCGACGGCGAGCTGACAGCGGTCATCTGCATTGAGGATCCCCTCCGGGAAGAGGCGGCGGATATGGTAAAGATGCTGAAAGAAGAGGGACTGAAAAAGGTCGTGATGATGACCGGAGACAGTGAGCGTACGGCTGCGTCCATCGCGAGACGCGTGGGCGTGGATGAGTATTATTCGGAAGTGCTGCCGGAAGATAAAGCCCGGTTCGTAGAGAAAGAGAAGGAAGCCGGTAAGAAGGTCATTATGATCGGAGACGGGATCAATGATTCCCCGGCACTTTCAGCTGCGGATGCAGGTATTGCCATCAGCGACGGGGCGGAGATTGCCCGGGAAATAGCAGATATCACTATTGCGGCAGATGATCTGCGCGTGATCGTGACACTGAAGAAACTGGCTAATGCCATGATGAAGCGCATCCAGTGTAATTACAGAGGAATCGTCGGGATCAATTCAGGCCTCATCGCCCTGGGCGTGGGCGGGGTGATACAGCCAACGACATCGGCGCTCCTGCACAATACTTCGACACTGGCGATCAGTCTGAAGAGTATGCAGGATCTGCTGCCAGAAGAGGAAGTTTAATATAAAGCAATAAAGAAAAAACCCCTGCGGCTTGATCTGATACTTTTTATCTTTTCATAGCCACAGGGAGGATTTTTATGAGTATTTCTTCTTATAAATCTGTATGGACAGAAGGCAGCTCAGCACAAAGACCGCGAGCGAAGCCGGCAGGAGAAACCAGAGGCGGGCTGCCATATCCATTGAAGTATAGCTCTCTATCCCGATGAACACGGTAGAACTTCTGTACATGCCGCCGAGGATTGCAGCCGCCGCTACATAAATGATCGTTCCGATCTTTTTCCCCAGCAGGAAGTAGAAGATGTATACGACAGATGTAAAGACAAGAGATACGCAGATACTCAGTCCCCAGACTGTCAGCGCTTCTGTCAGGGTGACCAGATGACGGAGATATACGCTTGCCAGCGCGTAGATCAGGGCAATCAGCAGACTGATACCGGTACAGATCAGGGCAAGCAGGTATTTGGAGACCACAATCTCTGCTTTTGTCATCGGAAATGTGAACTGAAGTTTGTAGAAATTCGCTTTTTCGTCCTGCTCATAAGAGGCTTCCAGTGTAGCTGAGCCGAAGAGAATAGTCAAAAGCATTGTATAGAGTATAAAAGCGTAGCTCGTGTCTATAAAAAATGCTGCAAGCCCGATAATTAAAGCACCGAATATATAGGATGCAAGGTTTTTCTTTATGTAAAAATTCTCATATAAGTCTTTGAGTATGATCCCTTTCATTTCACTTTTTCTCCTTTTACATAGAATAGCATGATGTCTTCGACAGATGCGTTTTCCATCGGAATATCCTGAAATATCTGACGCAGCTTCGCACGGTTTTTCACAAGCACACGGTAGCTGTAGGGCTCCTTTTTGTATGCCGCGATGTCATCCCGGCTTAAGGTGTCGAAGAGTTCCTGTCCGCAGGTGATGATGCCGTAGTCATTGAGGATCTCGTCATAGGTCTTGACAAACTGCATCTTTCCCTCATGAAGATAGGCGATATAGTCGGCAATCTTGTCAAGGTCGCTGGTGATGTGAGAGGACATGAGCACCGCATGGTCCTCGTCTTCGGTAAATTCCCTTAAGATATCGAGAATCTCGTCTCGGAATACAGGGTCGAGCCCGCTTGTAGCTTCATCCAGGATCAGGAGCTTCGGGTGGTGGCTTAATGCTGCGGCAAACTCCAGTTTTACCCGCATACCTGTGGAGAGCTTTTTGATCTTCTTTTTCTCCGGCAGATCGAACCGTTCCAGATATTCAAAGAAGAGGGGAGCATCCCAGTTCTTGTATACTTTAGAGAGGATGTGCCCGATGATCTTTGGAGTCAGGTTGATGTCATAGTGGGAGTCATTGAAAATGACGGCTATGTCTTCCTTGATCTTCTTGCTGTGAGTCTTCATGTCCAGTCCGAGCATTGCCGTGAGGCTGGATTCGCTGTCTGCAATGCCGAGGATCGAGTTGATAAGCGTTGATTTTCCGGCTCCGTTTTCCCCGATCAGGCCCATGACCGTGCCTTGGGGAAGTGCGAACGAGATATCGTCCAGAGTAAAACCTTTATAACGTTTCGTCAGATTTCTGACTTCGATTGCATATTCCATAATGCTGCTCCTTATGTGAAGATAATATTGAGATTGTTATACCCTTCATATGATTGTTATTCGTCTTCATACACGACCTCCAGTGTGGCTTTCAGCTCTTCAAGAGATAGCCCGTTTTCGCGCCCGAGGGCTGCGGCATCTGAGAGAAGTTTCTCTATACGCCGCAGGTTCTCCTCTTTAATGAAGTCCTGATTCTGTGTGGATACAAAGGTGCCTTTCGCCGGCACTGTAACGATAAATCCGTCTCTTGACAGGTCGTCATAGGCCCTCTGGGTGGTGATGACGCTGACGTGGAGATCTTTTGCCAGCTTCCGCATGGAGGGCATGGGTTCCCCGGGCTTCAGGGATCCTTTCATGATCATTTCCTTGATCTGGGATGTGATCTGTTCGTAGATCGGCCGGTCGCTTGCGTTGCTTAAAATAATTTCCATAGGCTCACCTCTCGAATCCGTTCCTGCGGTACAGGACGAGGAAAAGTATCACAGACAGGATAAACTCTGCCGCGAGTACGGCAATCCCTTTCACATCCACTGCGGGATGCCCGTTTGAGATATTTGCAATGGCATCGAATGCGATCCCGGTAAAGAAGAACATACTGATCTTCTGGAGCGTCTCGCTGAATCCGGTAAACATGGGAATCATCATGAACACGAGCACCACAGGTGTAGTGAGGGTACTTGCCGATACCTGATTCTTTGCAAAGATTCCGAGGAGCATCCCGCCTACAGATGCGATGACGGAAGCAGTAGTGGTGACTGCGAGGTAAGCTGCCCACTGCATCGGGTTCATGGTCATATGCACGATAAAGACACAGAGTACATTGACGACCTCGGTCATCAGTACGATAGGAATGAGACTCCCGAGGAAGAACTCAAGTCCGTTGACAGAAGAGGTCATCAGGGTACGCAGTGTATTTTTCTCTTTTTCTTCTGCCAGAGATGCGGCAGTGCAGTAGAATCCCATCATGGAGACGTTCATGAGCATTCCCATGGCGAGAGCATAGGCGTTCATGGCTTCAAGACCGCCGGAGGCTCTTTCGTAGAGTACCTGCATCAGGAATGTAAATCCCAGAGAGAAGACAGGCATAATGATAAAGTTTTTGCTGAAGAGCGCCCGCCCTTTTACGTCTATGATGGCGGCAAGCTTTCGCATGTGCACGGGCTTGAGAGTGAGTGCCCCGGGGGCGTCTGTTTTTTTCTTTCCTGTAGATCTTGCTGTACTGTTTACTGTGGTATTCATTGTAATTCCCTCCCTGTTACTTCTAAAAATACGGTCTCAAGTGTAGGCTCGCAGGTGTGGAGCGTCTCGATCTTATCTTCATTCATCCATAAGCTGATGCGTCCGGCAGTATCAGCGCCCTGCAGGAGGATGTGCTTCGTGCCGTCGGTGAGCTGTACCCGGTATTTTTTGATCCGGTTGTACTTCAGGCAGATCTCTTCCGGAGTGCCGTATTCCACGATCACGCCTTCGTTTAAGAGGGCGACATGGTCGCAGAGCTTTGTGGCTTCCTCCATGTTGTGTGTAGTAAGGAAGATCGCCATGCCCTCATCCCGGAGTTCTTTTAAGATGCGGTGGATCTCAAGGGCTGTGGACGGGTCCAGTCCGCTGGTCGGCTCGTCGAGGAAGAGGACTTTCGGCTTATGCAGGAGCGCTCTTGCAAGGATAAGTCTCTGGGTCTGCCCTTTGGAGAGCTTTGAGGCCGGTTTCTTTCTGTGCTCATAGAGCCCGATGCGCTTCAGGAGCGGATCGATGTTCTCAAGCGGTATGTTTAAGATCCGGGCAAAGTATTTCAGGTTGTCAAAGACAGTCATCCTCTCATACACGCCGCTGGAATCTGTGACAATGCCGATCTGTTCATATATGCGCTCGTCGATCTTCCGGCAATCGATGCCGAGGACTTCCGCAGTGCCCGAGGTGGGCAGGAGCTGTCCGGTCAGGATCTTGATGGTGGTCGTCTTTCCGGCACCGCTTGGACCAAGAAAGCCGAGAATCTCTCCTTTATGGAGAACAGCATTGACGTCTTTTAGTACAAAGTCTTTATCAAATTTCTTTGAAAGGTGGTCGATAGAGATATATGCTTCGTTCATTTTTCTGCTCCTTTGTTTATACTGTACTTATCTGATGAGTACAGTATAGCAACAAATGTACTGACTGTCAATATCCAATATATACAGTTTCGAAAATTTTCTGCAGTGAGCCGCATGTCTGTACAGGAAAGCATGTCCATTCATGTGTCAGCCCTCCGGACTTATCGCACAAAAGGGGAATGGCCGGTTTCCCGGGCATTCCCCTGATCTTAACTGCGTATGCAGTTCTGTCTGTATGAAATTGTATATGAATTACTCTGCAGTATCAGCAGCTGCATCATCTGCTGTGTCGTCAGATGCTGCAAATTCTCTTGAAGCAAGTTCGTTGCCGTCGCTGTCCAGATAACGTACAACTACAACCGGATTTTCCACATCGATAGCTGCAGGCAGGACTCCTGCAACGGATTCAAAGGTAGAAGCCTGAGAATCAAGTGATGATTCAAGGGCTGACGCATCCATCGCTGCTGAGAGATCCGGATCATCGATCTTAAAGCTGTAGATCAGTTTGTTGTCTTCAGCTGTGAGCTCCATGGACATTCCTGAACCTTCGAGAGATGACATCTGAGTTGCAAGCTGTTCCTGCATCATATCGGACTCGATGAACTCCTGGATGGAAGCATATTTTCCAGTTACAGCTCCATCGTCCTCTGACGTATCGTCTGCAGCGGCATCATCATCTGCAGCGGTGTCATCTCCGGCAGCAGAGTTGTCTTCAGTCTGCGTGTCATCAGCGGTGTCGGAGTCATTGCCGGAACCGCCGCATGCGGTAAGGGCAAATGCCAGCATCATGGCACATATGAGCAGAAGCATTTTTCGGATTTTGTTTTTCATAGTCTTTTTCCTCCTCATAACTTTTTCCGTTAGTGATATTATGTCATATCAATATAGTGTTATCAAGACGATTTGTGTAAAAAAATCTTAAGATTTATCAAAGATGTCAGAATGGTTAACGTGGAAATTGGCGGAACAACGGAATGACCAAAAATGTTGTGTAAAAATATTATACAAAACACTATATTTTGTGGTTGGAACACATATTTTCTATTTGTCAAGTCTTGATATTTTATTTATGAGATGATACCCTTTTTTACAGACGCATGTATTCCTGTGAAGAAGGGTACATTTTTAGTGTATAGAAAATTTGAAAAAGAGGTACGTGAGAATGACAGTAGAAGAATGGCTGGGCGAAGAAAACCAGCTCGGGACAGATATCTGGACCAAAAAGTATTGTAATGAAGGAGAGAGCTTTGAACACTGGCTGTACCGGATCAGCGGCGGCAATGAGGATATCGCGGAATATATCCGCCAGAAGAAGTTTCTGTTCGGCGGACGGATCCTTTCCAACAGAGGATTGAATCAGGAAGGCAGAAAGGTAACCTATTCCAACTGCTATGTAGTCGATCCGCCGGAGGATAATATCGAGAGTATCTTTGACTGCGCGAAAAAACTTGCCCGCACATACAGCTATGGCGGTGGCTGCGGCGTGGACATTTCCAAATTGAGCCCGCGCGGCGCAAAGATCAATAATGCAGCAAAGGAGACAAGCGGATCTGTGTCTTTCATGGAGCTTTATTCGCTTGTGACAGCGCTGATCGGCCAGAACGGACGGCGGGGAGCGCTTATGATCTCCATAGACTGTTCCCATCCGGATGTAGAGGAGTTTATCGATCTGAAGACAGATCTGGAGAAGGTGACGAAAGCAAATATTTCTGTCCGCATACATGAAGATTTCATGGAAGCAGTGAAGAATAATGAAGATTATCTGCTCCACTATACAAGAGAGGCAACAGGAGAGGTTATCGAAAAGAAAGTAAATGCCCGGGATCTGTTCCGCCGGATTGCTGAGACGAACTGGGACTATGCAGAACCGGGAGCTCTGTTCTGGGACCGGATCGAGGGGTGGAACTTGCTGAGTAATACAGAGGAATTCTCCTATGCCGGTGTAAATCCCTGCGCAGAGGAGCCTCTTCCTGCGGGCGGCAGCTGCCTGCTCGGAAGCATCAATCTTTCCGAATTTGTCCAGGATCCGTTTACAGATCATGCGCAGTTTGATTTTGAGGGACTGAAGCATTGTGTAGCGGTTTCTGTCGGCGCCCTCAATGAAGTGCTGGAGGAAGGCCTTCCGCTTCATCCGCTGAAAGAGCAGCAGGACAGTGTGGGAGAGTGGCGTCAGATCGGTCTTGGCATCATGGGGCTGGCAGACTGTTTGATCAAGCTGGGGCTTACTTACGGCGAAGAAGACGCTGTCAATATGTGCGACAATATCGGGTTTGCAATGGCAGATTCCGCGATCGCGGCGTCGGCTCTTCTGGCAAAAGAGAAAGGTCCGTTTGCAAAATGTAATATAGAAGAGATCATGTCCACCCCGTTTTTTGAGGCGAATACATCTGAGAAGACGAGGGAACTGGTGCGCAAATACGGCTTGAGGAATTCCCAGCTCCTTACGATCGCCCCGACAGGAACCCTCTCTACCATGCTGGGAATCTCGGGAGGCATCGAGCCTGTCTATGCAAATTATTATGAGCGCAAGACAGAATCCCTGCACGGCACGGATGTTTATTATAAAGTCTATACAAAGATCGTAGAGAGCTATATGAAACAGCACGGACTGAAGAGTGATTCAGAGCTGCCGGACTATTTTGTAACAGCTATGACACTGGAGTACCGGCAGAGGATCGATATGCAGTCAATATGGCAGAGACATATTGACGCCTCGATCAGTTCTACTGTAAACGTGCCGAACCGCTTTACGGTGGAAGAGACCGAAAGTCTCTATCTGTATGCTTATGAGAAGGGGCTGAAGGGTATCACGATCTTCCGTGACGGATGTAAGAGGATCGGCATCCTCAATACCACTGAGAAAAAAGAGACGAAGAAAGTTTCTGCAGGCGAAGGTCTTAAGAGAGGCGAGATCCTGCTCGTCACAGACGATGTAGTCGGAAAGAAGAGGAAACTGACCACGGGATGTGGAAGCCTTCACTGTATCGCATTGTTCGATCCGCATACAGGAGCTCTTCTGGAGACGTATTTAAGCAAAGGATCCACAGGCGGATGCAATAACTTTATGGTCGGACTCTCACGTATGATATCTATCAGTGCCAGAGGAGGGATTGATATCGAAACGATCGTGGATCAGCTCAATTCCAGCGGTTCGTGTCCGTCCTATACAGCGAGACGTGTCTCGAGAAAGGACACCAGCAAAGGCGCCTGCTGTCCGATGGCTGTTGGCAATGCGCTCATGGATATGTACAATGAGATGCAGGCGGAGCTGGCAGAGCGTCAGGAAAATACGAATATAAAGGCCGCCCGCAAGACGGAGAAAGCGCCAAAGCCGAAAGCGGTGAGCGCTGAGGCGGAGACAGACAAGATGTATTGTCCGGAGTGCGGCGAACCGCTTGTGTTTGAAGAAGGATGCAATATCTGCAAATGCTGCGGGTGGAGCAAGTGCCACTAAACAGGACATCACAAATAGAATAGAGGAGACATGATGAAACGGCACCCGGAATATCCGGATGCCGTTTCTGTATGAGCAGCAATTCTTATGATATTGGCAGATGGTTAGATGCGGGATTATTACAGATAACCGCGCCTTTCAAGTATATTAAGGATATTTCTTCCTTCTTCTGTGCCGTCGATGATCCTTCTTGCGCGGACGCTGTCGCCGATGTTTACAATTTCAATCTGATCCTCTTCGCCGAATGCATCCCGGAGATTCTGTAGAACCGGATGTTCTGCTTTCATTCCAAGGCAGACAAAACCATAATCAAACGGAAGCTCTTTCTGTTCTCCGTTGATTTCCACAAGGAAATTGTCCGGGCGTACTTCTTTGAGGGCGGTATTCGGCATCTGCTTTACGCCATATTTGTTCATCAGTGTATTGATATCAACTTTAGATACCGGATCTATGCCGTTTCCGATGATCGGCATCATCTCAACGATGCTCACATCAGCGCCTCTCGGAGCAAAATATTCCACTACGTCAAGCCCGACAGCACCTCCGCCGATCACAACAACTATCTTTCCGGTCATGTCTTCCGGATATTCGCCCAGATGATTGATCATGTCAAGGATCGTGTATACCTTGCTCCCTTCTTTCCCGAGGTTCTCATGGAGTCCGGCGATCGGAGGAAGAAGAGGTGAGGAGCCGGTTGCGTTGACAATGATGTTCGGTTTCAGGCTCCGGATAAAGTCTACATCTGCCTCCATATTTGTAAATGTGAACAGGTTTTTAAGTCTGGTCGTGCGATGGATCAGATACTGCGGGAAATCGGACAGACGCGTCTTATCCGGAATTTTAGAGATCTCCGCGGCAAGTCCTCCGAGATAAGGTTTCTTCTCAATGAGGAATGTGGTACATCCTACCTCTGCGGATGTACAGGCGGCTTGCATTCCTGCTGTTCCTCCCCCTATGACAACTACATTGCACGGTTTTGAAATATGACGTTTCCTGTATTCGTCTCCGTCGGTCACAGCCGGGTTGATGGTGCAGCGGATCGGGCGGTTGATGCCGATACGGTTGCCTGCGCATCCGATGTTGCAGGAGATACATTTCCTGATATCACAGATATCACCGAATTCTACTTTGTTGACCCATTCCGGATCAGCGATTAAGCCGCGGCCGATACCGATCAGGTCGGCGTCCCCTCTTGCCAGAATGTCTTCAGCCACATGGGGATCTCTGATATTTCCCATTGTCACACAGGGTTTGTTATAGCGTTCTTTGACAGCTTTTGCCATATAGGAACGCCAGCCATCCGGAAAATGGTTGGAGTCAATCTGGTACTGGATGGAACCGTTCAGGCCGCAGGATACGTCAATGACGTCCGCCTCTTCCTGGATATACTGAAGATAGTCGAGGCAGTCGTCGAGGGTGTTGCCGCCTTCCATGAATTCATCAGCGCTGATACGCAGGAAGATCGGGAAGAAAGGTCCAACCTGTCTTCTCACTTCTTCCATTACAAGCCGCGCGAAACGCGCTCTGTTCTCTGCCGGGCCGCCGAATTCATCCGTCCTTTTGTTTGTGATAGGAGAGAGGAACTGGCTGAGCAGATAAGAGTGTCCGGCGTGGATCTCGACACAGTCAAATCCTGCGGTCTGTGCACGTTTTGCAGCTTCCCCGTATTTTTTTACAATGCGCAAGATCTCTTCTTTTTCCAATGGCCGCGGAATCTCACCGCCCTCCTTAGAAGGAATATCTGATGCCGATACCGGCTGCATGTTTGTCCTCGCGGACTGTGCGGACGCACCGGCGTGATTCAGCTGGATACCGATGCATGTACCGTGTTTGTGGATGGTCTCTGTCAGTTTGAACAAGCGGGGAATGTAGTTGTCATGGTCGATACGGAGCTGGGTCGTTCCGTTGGAACCTTCCGGTGAATCCACACTTGCGTTTTCAACCATGATAAGCCCGGTGCCTCCTTTGGCACGCTGCTCATAATAATTAATATGCAGGAAGCTCATCTCGCCGTTCTGCTCGCCATAGTTGGTACCCATCGGCGTCATCATGATCCTGTTCTTGACAGTCATGCGGCGTACAGTAAAGGGTTCAAATATGTGTTTGAATTCTTTTTTCATATCAATAATATCTCCTGAATAATATTGTCATTTATTGGTGAAAGTTTATGAGAGGTTGTTCTAAACGGAATCCGGTGCCGGTATCTTCCGGGCTATCGTCATCATATTAACAATCCGTTTACAAGGCGTATTATAGTTAAAATCGGAATATAAAACAAATGCATATTTACAGCAAAAATCATAGATAAAATCTATGGATTGTGATATTTTATATAAAAGAGGTGATTTTATGAATCTGAACCAGCTTCACTATTTTGTAAAACTTGCTGATACAGAGCATTATACTAAGGCTGCAGAGGAACTTAATATTTCCCAGCCGTCATTGAGTCATGCTATCAGTATGCTTGAGAATGAACTTGGAACAAAACTGTTTGAAAAGAGGGGACGGAATATAGTCCTGACCAGGTATGGAAACTTATTCAGAGAGTATGCGGAACAGTCCCTGAAGATCCTGGATACGGGAGTCAGGAAAGTACGCTCACTTAACGGCCAGACAGAAGGCGTGATCGAACTTGCCTATATCTATACGCTGGGGAGCGAATTTGTCCCGCAGCTTGTGAGCGATTTTATTCATACACATGAAGAGCTGAATGTGAAATTCCGGTTTACTGTGGGCAATACCTCGGAAGTAATACAGGGCTTGAAAGAGGAAAAATATGACATCGGGTTCTGTTCTATGGCAGAACAGGAGTCCGGTATACAGTTTACGCCGGCCGGAACGGAAAATCTGGTCGTTGTCGTGCCTAAAGGCCATCCGCTGGCTTATTCTGAATCTGTAGATCTGGAGCAGGCAGCTGCTTATCCGCAAATATTTTATACGCCGAACAGCGGCCTGCGTCCTGTGGTGGACCGGATGTTTGAGCGGCTTAAGATCAGACCGGATATTGCATATGAAATTGAAGAAGACGGTTCAATGGCGGGACTTGTGGCGCGCAATTTCGGGATTGCAGTGATGCCGCAGATCCCTGTCCTGAAAATGCTGGATGTAGATGTGCTGAGGATACGGAACCAGCATGAGAAGAGATATGTCTATATGGCGAAAAATAAGGAACAATATGTACCCCCGGTCGTCAGGCGGTTTGAGGAGTATGTGAAGCGGCGGGGGCTTTAACAGTCAGATATTTGTTCCTTCCTTTTGTATAAAGGAGATAAAATTCCGTACAGCGGGAATCTGGTAGCGGTTTTTCATATATGCCATATAAACGGTATGGCGCAGATTGACGTCAGTCAGGCGGATCTTCTCCAACGGGAAATGGTCAAGTATATCTACATCCGCCACAAGTGCAATTCCAAAATTTTCTGCCACCAGGGATGCGATGGCATTTTCATCCGGGGATTCACAGATAATATTGGGGCTCATAGAATAAGATGAGTAGATCCGGTTTGTAAAGCCGCCCAGACCGGACGTCCTGTCATATCCCATGACCGGATAATCCTCCAGATCACGGAGGACCGGATCGGTTTTCCCGGCAAGCGGGTGGCCCAGCGGCGTGATCACGATCATTTCCTGATTCAGAATAGGAACAAACTGGATATCCGGCTCATTTTCCACATAGGATCCGAATATGACGTCAAACCGGTCCGCTTTCAGTCCGCTTACCATTTCACGGGTGTAACTCTGGTGAAAATTGAAACTGATCTTCTCGTTTTTCTCTTTTGCAAGAAATTGTCTCACTGTATGTGGTATATACCGGGCTGCAAGGGGAAATACATAGGCGATGTCTACATGTCCGGCATTTCCAGAGAGTTTTTTCATCTGTTTTTCGGCCATCTGCACCTCATTCAGGATCCGGTCTGCATGTTCCAGAAAGATCCTGCCGTACTTAGTCAGTGAAACGGTACGTCCTTTCCTCTCAAAAAGGACTATTCCCAATTCATCCTCCAGATTGGCGATGGAACGGCTCAGAGAGGGCTGGGAGATATTCAGTTCGGAAGCCGCAAGACGAAAATGCTGGCATCGTGCAATTGTTTGGAAATAAAGAATCTGATTTAAAGTCATGTCTGCCTCCTTTTTGTAGATTATATCACAAACTGATAGTAATAAACTATCAAAAAATACAAAAAGATGTATTGGAACTATTATTATGATTTTCGTATAATGAAACCAGAGAGGTTGTTTGATATTTAACAAACAGAATAAAAAATCAATCAAAAAGGAGAAAAATCATGGCAGAGAGAATCACAGGACACACAGAGTTAATCGGTCTGATGGCATATCCGATCAGACATTCAAGTTCACCGGCAATGCATAATGAAGCATTTGCCACACTGGGACTGGACTATGCTTACCTTGCATTTGAAGTGGACAACAGCACACTTGAAGACGCGGTAAAAGGCCTGCGTGCATTAAAAATGGTAGGATCGAATGTGTCCATGCCGAATAAGACAGTGGTAGGACAGTATCTGGATGAACTCTCACCGGCGGCACAGATGTGCGGTGCTGTCAATACGATCGTAAACGACAACGGAAAGCTGATCGGACATATCACGGACGGTATCGGATATATGCAGTCATTAAAGGATAACAACATCGATGTGATCGGAAAGAAAATGACGATCACCGGAGCCGGCGGAGCTGCAAAGGCGATCGAGGTCCAGGCTGCGCTGGACGGAGTGAAAGAGATGTCTATCTTCAATATTAAAGATAAATTCTGGGAAGCAGCTGAGAAGACGGTCGAGACCATCCGCAATAACACGGACTGTGTTGTAAACCTGTATGATCTGGATGACAAAGAAAAGTTAAGAGAAGAGATCGCAGACAGCTATCTTTTTGCACAGGCAACAGGTGTGGGAATGAAACCATTAGAAGGCCAGTCTGTTATTCCGGACAAATCCTTCTTCCGCCCGGATCTGATCGTGACGGATACGATTTATTCTCCGAGAGAGACTGCACTCCTCAAGATGGCAAAAGAGGCAGGATGTAAGACAATGAACGGTCTGGGAATGATGCTCTTCCAGGGAGATGCTGCATTTTATCTGTGGACAGGCAAACATATGCCGATCGACCATATGAAAGAAGTACTTGACATTAAGTACGACTAAAAGATAATGAGAGGAGAGGGAAACAAACACTATGAATAAGAAATATCTGCCCAGTGCACTTATCCTTTATTTAAACTATTTTGTCCACGGCATCGGCTGTTCCATCTTAAGCCAGCAGCTTGTAAAAGAACTTCTGGCCAAGCAGTGGGGTATGAGCGATGTGATGGGAGTTACGGCGGTTGCAGCGGCACTCGGGCTGGGACGCCTGATCTCACTTCCGTTTGCAGGCCCGTTGTCCGATAAATTCGGAAGAAGAGTTTCCGTGCTGATCGGATGCTTTTCCTATGTGATCTTCTTCGTGGGAATTGCATTTTCACCGAATATGGCTGTTGCCTATGTGGCAGCAGTACTTGGAGGTATCGCGAACTCCTTCCTCGATACGGCTACATATCCGGCAGTTGCAGAGATCATCTACAAATATACAGGTATCGCTACAATGGGGATCAAGCTGTTTATTTCCGTAGCACAGCTGCTCCTTCCGTTTTTCCTTGGAATCTGCGTGGGAACCTCAATGTCTTATCTGACACTGCCTCTCGTATGCGGTATCGTGATCGCAGTACTCGGGGTACTTGCAATCTTTGCACCGCTCCCGAAGGTAGAGGGCGTAGGGAAAGGCGAATCATTTATCAATAATTTAAAGAGCGCTCACTTCTCTCTGGAGAGTGTTGCCCTGATACTGATCGGATTTACATGTACAGCTACCTTCCAGCTCTGGCTGAACTGTGCGCAGACATTTGGAACAGACGTTGCGGGAATGGCATCTGAAGATGTCTCCATGATGCAGACATACTATTCAGCAGGTACACTGGTTGCATTGTTTGTGACAAGTATCCTGATCACGAAATTTAAACAGGTCCGTTTCCTTGTCATTTATCCGGTAATCTCACTGGTGATGCTGGTGCTCGTTTATCTGGTAAAGAGCCCGATGATCTGTTATGTCGGCGCATTTGTGATCGGCTATGCGGGAGCCGGCGGAGTACTCCAGATGGTAACAGCGGTTGCAAACGATCTGTTCCCGAAGATCAAGGGTACACTTACGAGTCTTGTCATGATCGCGTCCAGTCTGTGTAACTACACGATCCTGACAGCAGCATCCAATATGAGCGCTTCGGGTGTTATCGTGATGAATATTGTGATCACAGTCATCGGTATCGTTCTTGCACTTTTCGTAAATGCAAGATACGGCGTACTGGTGAAAAATGCAGATACATCGAAATAAGTAAAACAAACATCATAACACACAGGAGGATAAATAAAAATGAATCCGGTAAAGGTAAGAAATATTGAGATCGGTACAGGCATCCCGAAAATCTGTGTCCCGATCGTCGGTGTTACAAGAGAAGAGATATTAAAGGCAGCAGAGACGATAAAAACCACTGCTGCAGATGTGGTGGAATGGCGTGTAGACTGGTATGAGGATATCTTCGACTTTGAGAAGACAGAGGAGACGATGAAAGCATTAAGAGATGTGCTTGGTGATACCCCGATCCTTTTTACGTTCCGCACATCCAAAGAAGGCGGAGAAAAAGCGATCGAGACAGATGCTTATGTAGAGCTGAACCGGAAAGCAGCGAATACGGGACTTATTGATCTGGTGGACATCGAGGCATTTACAGGTGACGATGCAGTGAAAGCGGTCGTTGAGACGGCACATGAGTGCGGAGTGAAAGTAGTAGCCTCAAATCATGATTTCCACAAGACACCGGCAAAAGACGAGATCGTATCACGTCTCCGGAAAATGCAGGACCTCGGGGCAGATATCCCGAAGATCGCTGTTATGCCGGAAAATAAGAAAGACGTGCTCACACTTCTGGCGGCTACAGAGGAGATGGCGGCAGAATATGCGGATCGCCCGATCATTACGATGTCCATGTCAGGGACGGGCGTCATCAGCAGACTGTGCGGGGAAGTATTCGGTTCCGCACTGACATTCGGGGCGGTCGGCAAAGCTTCCGCACCGGGACAGATGGGCGCTGAGGATCTGCAGACAGTACTGGGACTTCTCCATAAGAGCCTGTAAACTACCATTATATCAGTGCGTTCACTGTATATGGTTTTGATTCATTTCCCGAAGGAGGACAAGTCACTTTATGAAAAAAGTGTTGAACTGGCTGGACGACTATCTGGAAGAAGTGCTGCTTGTCGCAGCTCTGGCAGCCATGGCAGTGATCATGGGAATACAGGTGTTTTGCAGATATGTGCTGGGAGCTTCCCTTTCCTGGTCCGAGGAACTGACCAGATACATCTTTATATGGGCCGGATTTCTGAGTGTCAGCTACTGTACGAAGAAATGTATTTCAATCAAGATAGAACAGTTTGTCGCGCTGTTTCCAAGGCGCGGCAAAGCTGTGTTTAAAGTAGTGAATCATACGTTTGAGCTTATTTTATTTGTTTATCTGATTCCTTTTGCATGGAAGTATCTGATGTCTGCAGTGGCGAACGGGCAGACGAGCCCCGCTATGGGTATCCCGATGTACTTTGTACAGGCAGCACCCCTGGCAGGCTTTGCATTGTCTGCGGTCCGGGTGCTTCAGCGATGGATCGTAGAATTTCAGACTGTGAGAGGAAAGGGGGAAAATTGAGATGTCGGCAGTTGTTGTATTTATTATATTTGTCATATGTCTTATTATCGCAATCCCCGTTTCTATCTCTCTGGGAATCGTATCTGTACTTCCCGGGGCTGTAGATCCGTCATTTACGGCAAGTGCGACCTATGTGATCCGGTCCATGCTGGGAGGACTTGACAGTTTTCCGCTGCTTGCAGTACCTATGTTTGTGCTGTCGGGTATTATTATGGCGAGAGGGGGTATTTCCCGCTAAACTGCTCCCTTCGTTCTCTCTGGCCGCTCGTAGCCACGTCTTGAGAGCGGAATCACTGATTCCCAGATTCTCAGCTGCCTTCTGAAGTGAGAGTTCTGGATGTTCCAAACGATACCTGACTGCATTCTCCTTAAACTGTTGATCGTATCTGCTACCCTTTGCCATGCCTGTACTGCCTCCTTTTTATCATCTCTCTTATCATACATGATTTAGGTCTGCATGGCATCTTTACTTTGTACTATTTTTATACTACCCGCAAACAGAATATGAAGGAGAAAGCGAATAATCTACAAAGATTTTAAAGGAATCAGTCTTTCGAGACTGGGTATGGGAAATATGAGACTTCCTACCAGGCTGGGCAGGATCGATCAGAAGAAAGCCCGGGAGAGCTATTATCTGGCAACAAAGTTCTATGTAATGGCGAATCCGTCATATCGGATTCTCGTCTCACGAGAAACCGGAAACATTGAAGTTCCTTGACTGGCTTTCCGGTATGGGTCATGGAACCGGTAAGAGGCGGAAAGATTGCTTCTCTCGGGAAGAAATACGACACAATGCCGAAGAGAGCAAAACCAGATTGGAGCATTTCAGCGTGGGCATTCCACTGGCTGATGGGTCTGGACAATGTTACCATGATCCTGAGCGGGATGAGTACGATGGACCAGATCCGTGATAACGTAGAGACATTCAAGACAGAAGAACCACTGACCAAAGAAGAAAATATGCTGCTTATGAATGCAGTGGCAGGATATCAGTCAAAACTGGCTGTACCATGTACCGCATGCCGTTATTGCTGTGACGGCTGTCCGGCCGGGAAATATTAAAGAAGTGTGAGAAAGCCTGTCTGCAGCATCTGCCTATCAGGGAACTGCTTGTGGATGTGGCAGAAGAATTTGAAAAAGAGATGGATTCATTATGAAAAATGCAGCAGAACTTCTCATGAGTGACAAAGGTGCATTAAGACAGAAACCTGAAGGTATATACTCAAAAACAAATGGAAAAATCTCAAAACTGCCGACATCGGTTATACTCTTTACATAGAAACAATTTAACAAGTTAATATAAAAAAATGATAGAAATGAAAGCAAAGAAGATACTTTCCATGATACTGGTTGGTGCGGCAGCGGTAAGCCTTCTTGCCGGATGCAGTTCAGGAACGGATAATACACAAGATGATACAGCAGAAGGCGCCGGAAATGTGCTGATCGTCTATTATTCAGCAACAGGAAATACGAAGGGAGTGGCCAACAGCATAGCCAATATTACAGGTGGAGATCTCTTTGCGTTGGAACCGGTAGAGCCGTATACAGATGATGATCTTAATTATAATGATGAAAACAGCCGTGTGTCTCAGGAATATGCAGATGAGAGTCTGCGGGATGTGGAACTTGATTCCACTACAGTTGACAACTGGGATTCCCATGATACTGTATTTTAGTATCCGATCTGGTGGGGCATCGCCGCATGACCGGTAGATTCCTTTGTAGAGAACAATGACTTTACAGGTAAGACTGTGATTCCCTTTGCAACTTCTGCATCATCGGGACTTGGCGAGAGCGGCCAGCTTCTGGCGGATCTGGCAGGAACCGGAGACTGGCAGGAAGGACAGAGATTCCGTTCTGGAGTGGATGAAGCGGATGTCCAGGAATGGGTGAATGGACTGGGACTGTGATTATTGAGAACAGAATATCCAGAAATATGGGCAGGGTGTATGGCATCCTGCTTAATTTTATGTATTCATAAAGAGAGTGTTGGGGTAAGTGAGCTATCTGAATATTCTTTCAGATAGATAAGCAGAAAGTTCTGTGGTATACTATATGTGACTAAAAAGTAGAATTTCAGGCGGGTTTGTTTGAAAGGATGTGAACTAGATGATCAATAATGAGATTAATGCAATTAAAGACAGAATCTGTATGACTATCATGCCGAAACGGATCTATCTGTTCGGTTCTTTTGCTAAAGATACCTATAATGAGGACAGTGATTATGACTTTTATGTTGTTGTTCCTGATGATGCCGGGAACAAAATCGAACTGTCCCAGAAAGCATATAAATCCCTTCGCGGAGTTCGTAAACGTCCAGTAGACATTGTTGTGGGTTATGAATCATCTTTTGACGAAAGGGCGAAGAAAAATACCCTTGAAAAGGTTGTAAAGCAGGAGGGTGTGCTGTTATATGAAAAATGAAAAAATTTTGAAAGAGTGGATGGAGTTCGCTAAGATGGATTTCCTTACGGCGAAACATCTGTATGAGCATATGTACCCGAAACCGCTAGAGATTATTTGTTACCATTGCCAGCAGGCTATAGAAAAGCTCCTGAAAGGTGTTTTGATTTCCAGAGGCGTTACAATTAAGAAGACACATGATCTCGGTCTTTTAGCAGAAATGCTTCAGGAATATACGGAAGTGGATGAAAAATATCTTGAAATGTGTGATGATCTGACACCATACGGAGTAAAGATTCGATATCCTCAGGAGCTGTTCATTGAAGAATACCATGTAAAAAAGGCTCTGGAAGAGACTCAGGAACTGTATGATTGGTTGTTGACACTGCTGCAGACAGAAAAGAGGGATTCAGAGGATGTAGACGTGCAAGAAGAGTCAGGGGAGGAAAATTATTCTTGATATAAGTCATATATTTTTTAGTGCCATTTAAAGTGCCAAAAGGTATTTTTAAATGGCACTTTGAATAGGTGCTCAGTGATTCTGGTTTGTACCATAAGTTCTTTTGAAATTTGTGACAGTAATCTTATAGCAGGAAAGCGAGAAATTTAGGTTAGGTGTATTGCAGGAATAGATAAGTTGGAATGGATAAATAGTAGATATATTACCAAAAGAAAAAATATTAATTAAAGAGAACTTCTTAAGTAGAAGAATCTGAAAAGTTTCAGGTGTATTCGTAATGTAGGAGGAAAGAAGATGTCAATAGAAAATGAAGAAAAATGGCTTGAAGCAATAGAAAGAACTGGATTTGATTTAGAGTATAAAATTCAAGGTATATTGAAACGACATAATTGGCATGTTATGAATAACCGCTATTATATTGACGATAGGACAGGAATGGATAGAGAAATTGATATAGTAGCGTACAAAGTGAAAGATACTGAAGATGTATTATTTTATACATATTTGATTATAAGTTGTAAAAAGTCGGCGGAAAGTAGCTGGGTTTTTTTAACAACTGATCAGGATAGTAATGATCAAGATTTTGATAGTTATCCGATTGAAATGGCTTTTACTGATAGCGGAATGAAAGCACTTATTAAAGACGAAAAATATATTATGGTAGAAAAATTAAAAGTGATTCCTAGCTGGCAAAGGATTTACAATGCACCGCACCGCGTCTTAGCGTTTCAGCAAATTAATAAAAGAAGTTTCAAATGTGAAGATGATAAGAGAATTTTTTCCTCAATTATTACAGCGATTAAGGCTGCTGCATATGAGAGAAAATTCATTTTTGAACATAATAAGGTAAACAAAGATTTATGTATTAATTTTCATTTGATTTCTGTTTTTGAGGGAGGGTTAAAGGAAAATTATAGAAACAGTACAATTAATGAAATAAGAGATATTCAAGAAATTAAGTATATAAATCGTCATATTATTGACAATTCAGACCGGACATATAGAGTGCATTTCATAAGTGATAGTGCTTTTGAATCTATATTGGGACAATATGACCAGTTAGCGGATGATATAGCGATATACTATGATTTATTACAAAAAGAAGTTTATGAGAATGTATTTGATGAATCAAAACACTATAGAATCGAAATGGCATGGGAAAAATTTTGTGATGAACTAGTGTATGAAATGCATGAAGAAGAATTGAGAAATTCAGGAGA
>MHCFR00700__coassemble_565_pt1 | contig 29461 bp, 15 predicted proteins | sample MHCFR00700__metabat2_low_PE_034 | metagenome-assembled genome bin MHCFR00700 | reverse complement strand
GCATACAGCATGATTGGGTTAAACCCGGTTCTTCCCTTATCTGAATAACAGGCCAGCAGGCCTGAAAAATCTAATTCCTCCATCACGTTTTTCAGGGTATAGACTGGATCGTCATCGGGTAAACCCAATTCGAAGAAACTGAAGTTAATTTTTTGTTGCCCAATTTCAAAAAAAGTCGTTATAATAATCTTGTTTTAGCATTGTTCCATTATAACATGGAACAGGGAGAAAGATGGTTGTCGTTAGCCATCTTTTTCTCTTTTTATAGGATAAATTTCAGGGGCAGATGTGACTCGTATGAGTCACATCTGCCCCTGATTTGGACTATCTATTTCCCGACAGCCCCCAAATACCTCCAGCTAAAAGAACTCCATCTGTTGTTTTACATCGAATCCGAAAAATCTCTATCTTTTTTCCCTGCCCGTTTCCCTACAACAATCCCCACTATAATAGCAGCAACACAGATTACGGCAAAGACGACCGCTGCTCTTATAAGCGCATTGTTCCCTGCGTTTCCTACGTGCATTATATTATCGGCAGTCTCCTCAAATGTCCGGCCGATGAATTCTGCGATACTCAGATCCAGATTATTGTAATTCATATCAAAGTAACTCCAGAAGATCGTCTCAGCCTCATCGTCCATGATGGAATATGCAGCGGAGCCATAATAGAAATAAAACATTCCATCCATATCTTCGGTATCATTCTCGCATGCAAAATAAGCAAAGATCAGATGCCCGTTATCAGAGAATGTATCTTCATATACCTGCGCCAGATATTCTTCTGCAGCGTTTTCATTCCAGTTCCCGTTGATCCATATGGAATCATCATAGTCGAGCAGCATCACATAGGGTTGAATGCCGGTCTGTGAGTAGAAGTACTTCAGCCCGTCGGTCAGGTCTGTGTCATGATCGATATATCCAAGTTCATCCAGATACCAGTCGCCGTATGTATTTGTTCCGGTGACAGCAGTACGCTCGGTACGGGATACAGTTACTTCGATATCCTGCCGGGAAGAACCAAGGTCCGGCGCTATCGCGCTGACGATCGCGAGTATGACCACCACCAGGAGTATGACCGTAGAGCAGCCGCCCGGGCCTCCCCATCTGAAACCGCCTCCTGGAAATATGGGACCGCCCCATCCTCTGCGGGGGCCGCCCCATCTTGGGCCCCATCCTCCGGGACCGCCGAATCCCGGCCCTCCAAATCCAGGTCCTCCGGGACCTCTTCCGCCTCCACGGATGCCGCCGAAACCGCCGCCTGAACGTCCGCCGAAAGACCTGCCTCCGGAATGGCCTCCTCCGCCGTGTGAACCTCCGCCTCTGCCCATACTGTACTTCCCCTTTCTATTATCTGTTTCCGATTACTGTCTGCTCCGCGCCTGTAGAGACGGAAGCCTGCTTCTATCTGATATATTACCACGATTTTAATTCGGAGTTAATGGAAATTCATCCTATTATTTTATACAATATATGTTAAAATATCATAAGACGGGATGAGCCAGCTTGTTCTGTTGCATTAAGAAAAAAGGTGGATACAAATATGAAGAAAAAGAAGCAGGTATTTTTTCAGCCCGCGCAGACGGAAGAAGAGAAAAAGAAACGGATAAGAAACATTATCATAACGGCAGTGGTCCTGGCGATCGCGGCAGTGGCGTGCTATTTTGCAATGCCGAAAAATAAAGATCTTTCCCAGAGCAGCATATTCGATCAGGCAGAGGTTGAAGCGCTTGCGGAGCAGGTAGTGGAGTATATTAATGAAGAGAATTTCGACGGATTAAAAGAAATGTCTGTCGATGAGATGTCCTCTATTATGAATAAAGAGAGAATGGACGAGGCAAAAGCCCGTGTATCCGAGGACTGGGGAGAATTTCAGTCTATCACCAATATCTCCACCACAGAGGTAACGCAGCGCGGGGTTACGGCAGCCCTTGCATATGTAACGGCGGACTATGAAAATGCAGAGATCCGATATACGTTTGCATTTGATGAAGATATGAAGCTGGCGTCTTTGGGAATACAATAACAGTAAGAAGATATCAGAAACAGAAAGGAGTTTTTTGTGATGAAGAAAGAAGTACTGGACTATGTAGCAGAGAAAACACATGAGATGATGGAAGCGCATTCCTGCAGTGCAGAGGCAAAGGCAGCGGGACAGGCATGGCTGGATGCAGTGGGAACGGAAAACGAAGCACAGGAGACAGAGAAGTATATCGCAGAGCTCGAGGCGGATATCATGCCAATAGACAATCTGATCGCATTCGCAGAGTCCGGGGGCGGTGTAAAAGTCTTCGGTGACAATGCTCCGGGAGTAGCGGCTCACGCAAAGGAGATCAAGGCAGCAGGCGCAAAATACTGTGACTGCCCGGCATGTGCAGCTGTGGAGGCGATACTTGCGAAGAAAGACGAGATGCTGGAGGCATAAAAATAAAGGAGGCTGTCGACTATGAAAATGAAGATCCGAAATAAGGCGGCATTTACAGATGAAGTGACGCCGTTAGAAGAAGAAAATGCCCGGGTTTCCTACGAGGCAGCGCTGGAAGGAATCGTGCTTTTGGAAAATGACGGCACACTTCCGATCGTACCTGGTAAGGTGGCACTGTACGGGGCAGGAGCAGGCATGACCATTAAAGGCGGAACAGGCTCCGGCGAAGTAAATGAGCGCCATGCAGTCTCGATCCTGGAGGGAATGGAGGCGGCAGGCTTCACAGTCACGACGAAAAGCTGGATTGAGAGATACGAAGAGGAGTACAGGAGAGGGGAAGAGGAATATGCGGCAGAATTCCGCCGCAGGATGCTGAAACTTGATGTGGTGAACATGATGGGAACGCCGTATCAGTATCCCTTCGGGGATCCGGTGACTATCGAGGATGTTAATGAATCTGATACGGATACGTGTATCTACGTTATCGCCCGCCAGGCGGGAGAAAGTGCCGACAGGAAGCTTAAGAACTTTGAGTATTCACTCTCGGATGAAGAGAAGGCCAATCTTGCTATGTGCGCGGCGAATTATGAGAAAATGATCGTAGTGATCAATGTAGGTTCTGTGTTTGACATGAGTTTCCTTGATGAGATCGCGGGGATCGGCGCGGTCGTGTACTACGCACAGCAGGGAATGAAAGGCGGAAATGCATTTGCTGATCTGATCTGCGGGAAAGTTTCCCCATCGGCGAAGACAGTGGATACCTGGCCGGAGAAATATGAGGACATTCCGTTTGCCATGGACTACAGCTATCTGAACGGCGACGTGGATCAGGAGTATTACAGAGAGGGGATCTATGTCGGTTACCGCTATTTTGACAGCTATGATGTAGAGCCCCGGTATCCTTTCGGGTACGGACTTTCCTACACAGATTTTGCGATTGAAACGGGAACGGTCACGGCAGCCGGCGGAAAGGTGACTGTCTCGGCAAAAGTGACTAATACCGGCAGCACATATTCCGGGCGGGAAGTTGTCCAGCTCTATGTGAGCTGCCCGAAGAGCGGTATGGCCAAAGAATATCAGAAACTTGCTGCATTTGCAAAGACAGAAGAGCTAAAGCCCGGGGAGAGCACAAATGTATCGCTTACATTTGCAATGGAGGAACTGGCGTCATACCGCGAGGAAGATGCTGCTTATGTATTGGAAAAGGGCGATTATATCTTAAGGCTTGGAACTTCCAGCAGAGATACTTCCGCAGTGGCGGCACTGGTTCTGGACGAAGACATTGTGACGGAACAGTGTGAGAATATCTGCCCCACAGTGCTCAAGGTAAAAGAAATGGAACCGCCGATGCTGTCAGATACTGCGGATGAACAGGATACAGATCTTGAGCGCATCCCGGTGAAAGCTGCGGACATTGCGACTGCCGGCCACCTGTATGAAGAGCCGGAGATCTATTCTTCACCTGTGACCGATGCAGTCCTCAATGTCCTGACGGAAGAGGAACTGTGCGATGTGGTGACAGGTGCCGGTGCAGGGGGAAACGGAGCGAAATTCTTTGATGCTCCCGGATCTGCGGGATATACGACAGGAGAACTTCTGGACAAAGGGCTTCCCAATGTATGTCTGGCAGACGGACCGGCGGGACTGCGTCTCCAGAAGACTTCTGCCGTGACAAGGAGCGGACAGTTAAAGGGCGTGGAGCCGATGCTTTCGGCCATGAACTATGTGCCCGGAGTTGTAAAAAGGATCATGCTGGGCAACCCGGCAAAACAGCCATGCGTTTACCAGTTTGCAACGTCATTCCCGACAGGGCTTGCCCTTGCACAGTCCTGGAATACCGCTCTTGCAGAGCGTGTCGGTAAAGCAGTGGGAAAAGAGATGGAGAGATACGGCGTTACCTACTGGCTGGCGCCGGGAATGAATATCCACAGGAATCCTCTGTGCGGACGCAATTTTGAATATTATTCGGAAGACCCGCTCCTTTCGGGAAAGATGGCGGCTGCTATAAGTAAGGGGGTACAGTCCAGAAGGGGATGCTATGTGACCATCAAACATTTCTGCTGTAATAATCAGGAAGACAACCGGAATCATACGAACGCAAATGTAAATGAGCGTGCACTCCGGGAAATCTATCTGAGGGGATTCAGGATCGCCGTGCAGGAAGGAAATGCGAAAGCACTTATGACAAGCTACAATAAAGTTAACGGCGTTTATGCAAACAACAGCTATGATCTGCTCACAAAGGTGCTCCGGAATGAATGGGGCTTCGACGGAGTCGTGATGACAGACTGGTTTGCCACGGGTAAAAATGTAGGGAGCCACAGTGATGCGATTGAGGCCGGTAATGACCTGATCATGCCGGGGGGTAAAGGTGTTGTCAGAGAACTAAAGAAAAAACTGAAAACAGGAGAGCTTGACAAGACTTCACTCAGAAGATGTGCCGCCAATGTGATCAGGGGAATCACGGGATCGAGGATATATCAGGCATACCGGAGGATGTACGGAGAAAAAGAGAGCTAGAACAATATAACTGCAATATAAAGAAGGCTGCGGATGTATGGGATTCGCAGCCTTTCTCTGTCCGGATCATTCAAGAGTGCTTGAAGATTTTAGATATGGTATGAACTATGACCTTAACAGACATAATAACGGAAAAGGAGGAACAGTCTATGAACAACACAAAATTTTATCTGGCAGAAAAAGACTTAAAGGAATTCCGGTATTATCTGCAGGAACGAGAGAACTCGGGGGCGACGATTGAGAAATATATGAGAGATGTAAAAAAATTTATGGAATTTGCAGGAACAGAGCAGCCTGTTGATAAGGAAAGACTTCTCAAGTATAAGGAATGGCTGATCGATAACTATGCAGTCAGCAGTGTGAATTCCATGCTTGTGGCGCTGAATCAGTTCCTGCTCTTTATGGAGAAAGGACGTCTGCGGCTCAAACGTATCAAAGTACAAAGGGCGGATATCCTCAGTATGGATAAGGCTCTGGATAAGAGAGAATTCCTCATGCTTGTGCGCACAGCCAGACAGTATGGGAAAGAACAGATCGCAATGATCATGGAGACGATGTGTGCAACAGGAATTCGTGTGAGCGAACTTAAATTCTTTCGCGTAGAAAACATCAAAGGCGGCGTGATCAGAGTCTGGAACAAAGGAAAATACCGTATGGTCATCCTGCCTGAGATACTTCGGAAAAAACTTCTTATATATATAGGAAGAAACAGGATCCGTTCAGGAGTGATATTTCGTACCCGCACAGGGCGGGAAAAAAACCGCTCAAATATATGGAAAGAAATGAAAGTAATAGGAGATCTCGCGGGAGTCAGCCTCAGAAAGGTATTTCCGCACAATCTTCGTCATCTGTTTGCCCGTACATTCTATCGTGAGACAAAGAATCTGATAAATCTTGCAGATATACTCGGACACAGCAATCTGGATGTCACAAGAGGCTATGCTTCAGATGGGATCAAAGAGTGGAAACGAAATATGGAAAAGATAAACCTGATTGAAACAGAGACATAACAATTATTATGTAGTAATAGATCCTAAAAAGAAAAATCCAATTAATCTTCTATATTTTATAATACATAAATTCGATTGTCAACAAAAGTGGATAAGTTATTCACAGTCTGAGCGTTAAATTTTCTTTACATTCTAATCTAAATATCTCGTTTATACTACAAAATTCCAGTTTCTTAAACAGATTGTGCTCATTCAGTGGGGAAAGTGTGTCATTATCAGGAGAAGTTTGCTCACTTATTGGATAAGTTGTTGATAATTCTGATTGCGGTCTCCCGGGGGGGCCTGCTTGTCGTACCAATTTTTCCCCAAAAAGCGCACTATCCCCTTAAGATTTTCTTTGCTTACGCCTTCGGCTTTCCGTAATGCGGCGTGACTTCCTGCTTCGGACAAAAATCTGTGCTTGTTTTCTGATATAAGCGCTCCTTACTGGAGAAAAATATCCGATATAAAGGATCTATTACTACATAATAATTGTTATGTCTCGACTCCTTTCAGTTGAGGCTCGGCACCTTTGTTGATCCCGAGGGGGAAATGCATTAATAAGGGAGCTGCGCACCTCAATGCGCAAGTAAGAAAGGAAGAGGTAAATGGAAACAAGAAACACAAAACATACGGAAAGGAGAAAAAGCAGGAAGATAGCTGCCGGAGTGATCGCGGCGTTGCTTGTAGTTGTCATGGGGCTTTCAACGGTTGCCTATGCGGCAGGCGGCGGAGACCTCATGCGGGCAGTTGCTTCACTGTTCGGAATTGAAACCCAAGCCGAAGACGGCGAATGGGTAGTAGACCCAGACACTCATGATAAATGGTATTCCGCTGATGGCACCGGTGTATCCGATCAGGGCGGCGACTCAACCAAGAACACCGGTCGGGTATGGACAGATAAATCGGTATACAACAGCGATGTACAGCTTACCAGTCAAGGCAGAGAACCTACGTTTAGCATTGAAAATGATGAAGGTACTGCCCTGGTAGGTTTGTCCGCACTTTCCTCTGCGGCAAACATCTCTGGTCAGACTACCATCAATCAGCCGCTCGATATCATCTTGGTGCTCGATTCGTCGGGCTCCATGAATGACGGGTATTTGACAAGCTATACCTATTCGGCTGTATATAGCCCGAATGAAGACTGGGGAGATCAGACTGTATATTATGTCCTTAATGAGGACGGTACTTATTCGCAGATTGAAGAGCGCCGTTCTGGCGGAATATTTGGAAATCGAGACTTTGATGGCTGGTATTTAAATAACGTTCGGGTTTATCCGAAAACGAGCGCTGACGACGCAGATACTTCTCATATCCAATTCTACACTCGCGAGCAAAGCCGTGTTCGTATCGATACTGCAATGGAGAATGCGGTAACGAACTTCATTGACACAGTAGCAACCGAAAACGTAGGAAAAGAACAAACCAACCAGCATCGTATTTCCATCGTGAATTATGCGGAAAGAGCGAATGCATACTCTACAGGATACGGAAGAGATCAATCCTATTTTGTATATTGTACACAGGGGACGAACGCACAAGAGCTGAAGGACTATGTAACAGGTTTGAACTACACTGGTGGTACCCAGGCTGATGATGGTATGGCTCTTGCTGAAGATATCATGAATGGTACCGACAACCGTGGAGATGGTGCCAGAGCAGATGCAAAGCGGGTCGTGGTTTTCTTTACGGATGGTATGCCAGGTGATGGTGATTACGTTGAGAATAGAGTAGCGGGATCTGCTGTAAACACTGCGTACAACATGAAACAATCGGGAACCTCGATTTATACTGTTGGTGTATTCCAGAATGCGGATCCCGACGATCTGAGCGGTCAGGGAAGTACAACGCACGATGCAAATTACTTCATGAATGCCGTTTCAAGTAACTATCCGAATGCGCAATCAACCCAAACAGGTCAAAATGTAGACTTTTCGCAGCATTGTACTTTAGGTGACCGTGCAGAAGGAAACTACTACTTTGCGGCCGATAGCGCCGAAGGCTTAAATGATGTTTTCAATTCCATCTATGATGACTTTGGGTCCAGTGCAACTTCGCCAATTAAATCGGAAACAGTAATCGGTGGCGAAGATATTGGCTACCTTACCTTCACAGATACCCTTGGCGATTATATGGAGGTCAAGAATTTCAAATCCATCATATTTGCCGGACAAGAATTTACTCAGGTAGAAAGCCAGGACAGTGGCACTACTACCACGTATACCTTCCAGGGTACTGTTGATAACGGCAATGAAGAAGGAGAAGTATATCCGGGCAGCCACGATTTATCGACTATAGAAATAACGGTTGAACATAGTTCAAACATTCAAGACGGTGATGTGGTTACCGTTAAGATTCCATCCAATCTTATTCCTTTGAGGTTATATACCGCTGAGAGCGAAACGATTGATGGCGAAACAACAACCACTACTGATGTAAAAGACGCTTATCCAATTCGCGTGTACTACACCGTTGGTCTGAAAGCCGATGTGATGGATGGTGATAACGTCGATGCATCTGAGCTTGACAGCAACTACATTCAGTCTCATACCGATGAGAATGGCAATGTTTACTTCTATTCAAATGACTATACCTCTGGAGATATAGGAACTACAACAGCTGAATTTACCCCGGCAGAAACGAACAGTTTCTACTACTTCACGGAAAACACGCCAATCTATACGGCAAAAAACACTGACAGTCCTGCGAGAAATTACGAACCGGACCAAACCTATTACTATCAGCGTACTTACTATGCAAACGATGATGTTCAGACTGAATGGGTAAGTTTTGTTGCAGGAGAGGGGCAGCTTGGAAATTACGTAAAGTATGACCAGGGAAGCGGAACATACTATATTGAAGAAGGATCTCCAAGACTAACACGTGCCAGTGAATTTGTAGCCGATAAGGCAGATACCTCTATTACGAATACAGCAGGCAAAGCGATTTCGCCTTCATGGAGCGGTTCAGTTGTTTCTGTAGCGTTAGGTAATAACGGTAAGGTTGCTTATCCGGTATCTGGTTCACTTCAGATCAGCAAAAATGTTGATTGGGGAACCACCGGTGTAACCCACAACGACAAAGATTTTGAATACACTGTTGATCTTGGCGGAACCGGCACACAGGTTGAAGGAAATTTCGACTACATTAAATATAACGCTCAGGGACAGCCGCTTGACGCGCAGGATCAGCCTCAGGAGTTGGATACGGGGGCGCAGCCTGCAGCAACCGGCCAGATTTCTGACGGAGGAAAGGTTTCACTTTCCAACGGGGAATATGTTGTTATCAGCAATCTTCCGGCAAATACAGAATTTAGCGTGACAGAGGCAGATGCGGCAGGTTATACGGCTGCCAATACGGTCAATGGCGCACAGAGCCAGGATGGCAAAGTAGCAGAAGGTGCCATTGTATCTAACGATACCGTTGAGGTTGCCTACACCAACACCTACAGTGTGCAGCCAACAAGCTTGGCAGAGGGTAGTTTCCATGGCACCAAGGTTCTTACTGGTCGTGACTGGAAAGATAGCGAAAGCTTCACCTTCACCTTGAAGCCTGCTGAGGAAACTCCGGATGCTCCGCTTCCTGATGGTGCAGAAGGCGAAGCCACAGTAACGCTTACTAATGGCGGTACTAACGACTATAAAGACGGTGCTGGAGTTCCTTTCAACTTTGGTGAGATTGAATACAGGAGCGCTGGCAAGTACATTTACCTTATTCAGGAAACTGAAGGTGAAGAATATGGCCTTGCGTACTCCAATGCTGTATATCGCGTAATGGTTGCTGTGACTGATAATGGCGAAGGTCGCTTGAGTGCGGAAATCGAATCCGTGTACAACACCTTCAACGATGCTGGTATTTCCACTGGCGCAGATGAAAGTCAGTGGCCGGTAGTAAAAGATGGAAATGCTTTATTTACGAATAATTTTGCAGGCGAAGATATTGATTACGCAAACATTGTTGGTAAGAAGAATTATGTAAATCACACCACAGGTGCAGGTCTGGTGATCAACCAGTTTGAATTCACTTTGACTTCTGTTACCGCTGGTGCACCAATGCCTGATGACAACACCATGATGAATGATGGTGCGGGTGGCATCGAATTTGCGGACATCGAATTTGGCATTGACGACATTGGTAAGACCTATGAATACGAAGTAACTGAAGTTGTTCCTGAGGGCGCTGATGATAACGGTAATAACACTGCGACCCTGAATGGCATGACGTATGACACTTCTAAGAAGACGGTTTCTATTGCGGTTACCCAGGATCAAGAGACAGGCAGTGTCATTGCAACCGTTACAGGCAATGGATTTGAATTCAACAACAGCTATCAGGCTTCTTCGGTAACTACGAATGGTGCTGAAGACGGTCTGCAGATTACAAAGAAACTTGATGGAGCGCCAGGTGCCGAAGGACAGTTTAAGTTCACGTTAGCGGCAGCAAATGATGATACTAAGACTGCAATAGCAAACGGCTGGATAACGGGCGGCAGTTTTGCGGCAGACAATGTCGAAACAGATGATATTAATGAAGCGGTAACTGAAACGGTTAAGACTACTTCCGCTATCGAAAAGGATGGTTCACAGGACATTACATTTGATAATCTGACGTTTAACCATCCCGGTACGTATTCTTTTAAGGTAACAGAGACGCAGGATGCGCCGAATGACAAATGGAGCTACGACAACCACACCTATTCGGTAACGTATACCGTAACGGATAATAATGGACAGCTTGAAATTGCCGATCCGGTTATTACAGGGGAGAGCACCTTTGTAAATATCTATGCGGTTTCGATGAATTACGATGATGCAGCAGGCGGCATTCTGTTTAGCAAGACACTGAATGGACGCGCGCTTGAAGCTAGTCAGTTTGACTTTACCGTAACAACATCCGATGATGCTTCAGCTGCCAAACTTATTGAGGCAAAGCAGACCTTATCCAACCGCTATGGAGCAGCAGATGGAGCTACAACACTGTGGCGCGGTATTGCCGGTTTAACTTTTGACCAGGACGATGTAGGACAGACATTCACCTTTGTGGTAAGTGAAAAGGACGAGGGTGCTGACGGCTATGTCTATGACGAAAAGCCGGTAACAGTTGAAATCAAAGTCAATGATGAAGGCGGCAAGCTCGTCACTGAAACTACCGTAACAAAACAGGGAGAAGAAGCGGTTGTTTACAACAGCAATGATTTCCAGCAGGGAGTTACTTCTACCTATCCAACGGCAGCATTTGTGAACAGCTATAGCGCAAGCACTACCGATGCAGTTTCCGTTAATTTCGAAAAGCAGCTGACCGGCCGCGATTGGAAAGACACGGATCACTTTGAATTTATGCTGACGCCGGATACGACTAAATCTACGGTATCTGCTGACGTACTGAATGCGGCATACAAGGGAGCTGAAGAAGATAAGACTGCCGAGATAGAAGGCAGCGATGTCGAGAAAACCTTTAGTTTCGGCACCTTCCAGTTCTCGGAGACTGGTACATACGTATACAACGTAAATGAAGTTCAGCCAGAAGAAGGAACGGATACACAGGGCATTGCCTACGACAAAACGACAGCAGTTGTTACCTTTACAGTGACCGATCCGGGAACCGGTAAGTTAGCTGTTGAATCATCCATTGGCGGTGTAAAACTTGCTGATGACGGTGCAGGCATTTTCGAAAATATCTATACCTATGAACCTGTTTCGCTTGAGCAGAATACCGATACTGGTATTGGCGTTCAGAAGATCGTAACGGGCGCGCCAAATGAGGAGGAGTTTACCTTCACAGCAACGTTCAATGATGAAGCAAGCGCTAAGGCGGCTGAGAACGCTAACGTTCCTGCTGGCGAATTGGAAAACATCGAAGGTTTAGCCGAAGGATCTTTAAAGACGGTCATCAGTGATGACTTTAATGCTGGTGATACGAAGGCTGCTGACTTTGGCAGTGTTACCTTCAATGAGCCGGGCGTATATGTCTTCGATGTAACAGAAGACAACCAGAAGAGTGATAGCGGATGGACCTACGATACCAATACGCACCAGATTACGGTGACGGTAGAGGACAACACCGAAGGCAAACTGGTGGCCAGCGTTGAGGGTAACGATCCAGAATTTATCAATGCCTATGTTCCAGCCAGCGTTGTTGTTGGTGACGATGAAGCTAACTTGCAAGTTACTAAGGAGGTAAATGGCGCGCCAGCGCTTTCCGACTTTGAATTTGCCCTGAAGCTAACCAGCGAAAATGCTGATGGAGTAGAAGGATTGAATCCAGATAATACTCTTACTACTTCCACAAATGGACTTACAGGCAAGGAGGGCGCCGAGGCAAAGCAGACCGTTGAATTCGGTGATCTGAAATTCACCAAGGCGGGCGACTACACCTTCCAGGTAATTGAAAATACGATAACTGATAAACCTGGCTGGACTTACGCTTCCGGTGAAGAAAATGCCAAGACCATTACGGTGAAGGTAACGGATGACTTTAACGGTCATCTTAAGGCAACAACAGTTGTTGACGGCGAAGACACAAATAATCCGACCTTTACAAACAGCTACGTTCCCAATGGCGTGACGGTGGGTAATGACGAGACCGGTCTTCAGGCTACTAAGCAGGTTACGGGTGCTCCGGCAACTGAGGAGTTTGAATTCGCGCTGACCCTTACGTCCGATAATGCAGCGAATGTGGAAGGTCTGGACGAGAATCATTCAATCATTAAGACTACTACTGGCTTGAATGGCAAAGAAGATGAGAGCGAGACGATTGACTTCGGTGAGTTAACCTTTACTGCTGAAGGCATCTATACTTTCGCCGTGACCGAGAACACCACGACGAATGCTAAGGGTTGGACTTATGGATCCGGCTCAGGAGCGGTCATCACAGTAACGGTAACGGATGAGGGTCACGATGGTCAGCTTGATGCAACCACTAAGGTTGAGGTTGATGGAGAGCAGGTTGACACTAACAACCCGACTATCGTTAACTCCTATGACCCGGGGGCAGTAACGGTTGGTGAAGGCGAAGCTTCCGGTCCTGTTCAGGTAACAAAGAATATTGAAGGAACGGCTCCGGCTGCGGAAAACTTCAACTTTACTCTGACATTTACTCCGGATGCGGACGGTAATACAGGCAAGGCTGAGAATATTCAGGGGCTGACGGACAACACGCTTACGACCTCTGTTTCCAAGGAGTCTCTTGCTGACAATACTGAGACGGCATCCTTCGGCAAGCTCACCTTTACCGAGGAAGGCGACTATTACTTCACAGTAGCTGAGACCAACCAGGCCGCGGAAAACAGCGGCTGGACTTACGACAATACGCCGAAGACAGTTATTGTCCATGTGACAGATACAGATCACAATGGCTACCTTGAGGCAAGAGTTGATGACAAGGCTGCGGTTGTGAACAACAGCTACTTACCGTCAGGTGTTGTAGTTGGCGATGATGAAGCAGATCTTCAGGTAACAAAACAGGTTACCGGTGCACCGGCAGTGAGCGAGTTTGAGTTTATGCTTCAGCTCACATCAGATAATGCCGCTAATGTTCAGGGCCTTGGAGAGAACAATTCGATCACGACGTCCACTACAGGACTGACTGGAAAGGAAGGTAGTGAAACAGTCAGCTTTGACGACCTGACCTTTACCGCTGCTGGCGACTATACCTTCACGGTGGATGAGACTACCATCGCAGAAGAGGCTGGCTGGACATACGATAGTTCTGTGAAGACCATTACGGTTCATGTAACGGATGACAATTACGATGGCCAGCTTGACGCAACAGTCGAGGGCAACAACCCGACATTCTACAATACATATTATGTACCGGAAGACGCCAAGTCGGCAGTAGACGGTGATGGCAATGACATCAGCGGCGATATGGTCGGTGTAGGCGATGAGATCACATATACAATCGACTGGGTAAACAACGCGGTTGATGAAAACGGCGTACCGGTAAATGCAGATGTAGTTATTACAGATACAGTACCGAGAGGCACATCACTTGTAGCTGACAGTATTTCTGAGGGAGGCACACAGGGAGAGGACGGTACGATCACATGGAAATTTGAGGATCAGGCTCCGGGAGCTTCCGGAACGGTATCTTTCAAGGTGACAGTCACGGAAGACGCTGCAGGATCAACTGTTGATAACAGCGCCGATATCAAGATCGGTGACAACAATCCTTTGACAAGCACTGTAACCAATCCGGTGCCGGGCAAGGAAGAGACTACTAATCCGGATAAGATCGGTGAAGGAACAGTACTTACCTATCAGATTACTTTCACGAACACAGATGGAGAAAATGCTTCTGCAAATGTTGTTGATAATCTGACCAAGGGCCAGAAGTATAACGAAGGCTCTGCAAAGGTACAGATCGGTGAGGGTGAAGCAGTAACAATAGCTCCGGCAGTTACAGGAGATGTTGAAAGCGGCCAGACCCTTACATGGAATCTGACCGACCTTCCGGACAATGCAGAAGTAGTGATCACATTTGATGTGACGGTGACAAGAGACGCTGGAGCATCGGTGGACAACACAGCTGCTGTAAACGGACACAAGACAAACACAACAACTACACCTTATCCGTCTGATTCTAAGAAGGATGTAGCAAATGCTGACGAACCGACGATTTCAATTGACGGCAAGCTGGCAGGTGTAGGAGATACACTGATCTATACCATTGACTGGGCAGCAGAAGCTGACGGTACACTGACCATCACGGATGAGATTCCGGACGGAACAGCCTATGTGGATGACAGCGCAGACAACAGTGGTGTATACGACGAAGATACAAATACAATCACATGGACATTCGAAGATCTGGAAGAGGGAGATAAAGGAACTGTTACATTTAAGGTAACCATTACTGATGCTGCAGTGAATTATGACGAGATCAGTAATACAGCGTCTCTTCAGATCGGCGACAATGATCCAACAACTACAAATGAAGTAACGACGGATATTCCGAAGAAAGAAGTTTCGGATACGACTCCGGCTATGGGAATTCAGGTAGGCGATACACTGACTTATACGATCGAGTACCGCAATGATACTGAGGAACCCGCAACAGTTACAGTAACTGATATACTGCCGGCAGGACTTTCCTATGCAAGTGTACCGGAGGGACAGAGCGCACCGGAGGTTACGACAAGCGATGACGGAAGAGAGGTTCTGACATGGACATTTGAAAATGTAGAACCAAGCTCCGAAGCAAGTACCGTTACTTTCAATACTGTGGTAAATGAAAATGCCACAATTGTGGAAGATCCAGTTACGAACAAAGCAACAGTAACCGTCGGCGAGCATGAATATGATACAAATACTACTGGCGGAGGTGTGGAAGTTCAGACAGGTAATCTGACCATCAGTAAAGAGATTGTTCTGACGGAAGGCCAGGGAACCGAGATTGATACCGACAAAGAGTTTACATTTACAGTTACTCTTACAGGTACAAATGGTCAGCCGCTGACAGGTACTTACCAGTACCAGATCGGCGACGGAGAAGCGCAGGAACTTGACTTTAACGATAACGGTCAGGCGACGCTGAACCTGAAACACAACGAATCTGCAACGATCACCGGACTTCCGGATGGAGCAGATTACACGGTAACAGAAGCTGATTATACAGCAGACGGTTACACAACAACTACTCCGGATAATGATTCCGGCAAGATCACAGCCGACGGAGTGACAGTAGACTTTACGAATACTTATAGGCCGTCAGGCATCATCATCGGCGGTGATGATACAGAAGCAGGAATTACAGTTCAGAAGACATTTACAGGTCGTGACTGGGCTGCAGATGACAGCTTCGAATTTACAATCCAAAATACAGAAAAACCGGAGAGTGCAGCAACAGCGCCGATGCCTGGGCAGACGACAGTGACGATCGGAGCAGATGGTGCAGCTGACGGAATGAACAGCGCAGCGTTTGGCGCAATGTCATTTGACACGATCGGCAAGTATGTATATGAGATCACAGAAACACATGCCGGAGAAACGATTGAAGGAATTAGTTATGATGCACATACGGCTACAGTAACTGTCAATGTAACAGATGCAGGTAACGGAAAACTTCAGGCAGAAGTGACCTATGATAATTTTGGAGCAGAGACAGAAGCAGATCAGACAGTTGAGAATGCAGCGGCATTTACCAACACCTACAAGCCGGGGGACATTACGATCGGCGGCGAGGATACGCAGGCCGGAATTACGGTACAGAAGACACTTGCAGGACGCGCGTGGGAGACAAAGGACGGCTTTGAGTTCTCTCTGAAAGCAGTGACAGAGGATGCTCCGATGCCGGATGTACAGACGATGCGCCTGACAGGAACAGCCGGAGAGGAAACTCCTGCAAGAGCAGCGTTTGGCGAGATGACCTTTACCAAAGATAAGATGGACGGCCAGATGACAAAAGATTTCGTCTATACCGTGACTGAGACGTCAACGGGAGGAAACGGTGTGACGGTTGATCCTTCCACAGAGCGTACTGTGACAGTAACCGTGACAGACGACGGAAAAGGAAACCTGAGTGCGGAAGTGAAGTATAACAATGCGGAGAAAGCAACCACAGATGCAGACAAAGCTGTTACAGATGCAGCGGCATTTACAAATACTTATGATGCACAGGCAGCAGAATCCGTACCGGCCAACTTTACACTGACGAAGGTATTTGAAGGTCATGACTGGACAGAAAATTATACATTCCAGTTCAGACTGACACCGGTAGACGGCGCGCCGATGCCGGCTGCTGATGAGAATGCAGGTGTGACGATCGCTGATGACGGTAGTGCAGTTAAGACAGTCAGCGGACCTCAGGAGGATGGAACTGCTACATTCGACTTTGGAGCCATCACATATGAGGCTGCCGGTGATTATACCTATACGGTAACAGAAATCAGCGGAGACAACCCGGGCGTTACATACAGTGGCAACACGGCGACGGTAACAGTTCATGTAACCGATAAAGGCGATGATGGTGCTTCTACCGGACAGCTGGTTGCAAGTGCAACTGTAGAAAACGGCACATTTACGAATACTTACAAGACCGGTGAAGTTGCATATGATACTGCAGCAGGTTTGCAGATTGTAAAGAACATGACCGGACGCGCAATTGGAACAGATGAATTTACATTCACGATGACAGGCGTAGATGAAGAATCCATCGCTCGCCTGAATAACGGAACAGCACTTGAATTTAAGACTGAAGGCGCAGAGCTGACAGGAAATACGGCAAGTGAGACAATCCGTGCATTGACTGGCCTGACATTTACACAGACTGACGTCGGAAATACTTATACCTATACGGTAAAAGAGACAATTCCGGACGGGGCAGCCGATAATGGAAACGGCACCTACACACTCAATGGTATGACCTATGATGGCACATCTTATGAAGTGCAGTTTGTGGTAACTGAGGATGGAGAAGGAACACTGCTGGTTGAGACATTTGTAGACGGCGTGAGCCAGGGAATTACACAGGGAGCAGTTGCAACGAATGCATTACCTGCACAGCTGGTATTTAATAACAGCTATGATGCAGGAACTACGACAGTAGGTGCTTCCGGTGAAGCACAGATTCAGGCAGTGAAAGTGCTTAACAATGACGATATTGCAAATTATGCAGAACAGTTCCACTTCAGTGTAATAGGCAGCAACAATGTGAAAGTAGCATCCGGTACGAATGATGCTGCTGGAAACATTACATTCAGCGATATTGTGTACAACACAGAGAATCTGAATGCGGCAGTAACTGCTGAAGGATCAAATGAGGTTGGCAAGGCAACTGTCGACCGTACAGGCGATCAGGATGTATACACATTCAACTATACCGTATCCGAGGATACCCTCGATCCGGAGAGTGGAGTAAGCTACAATGGCGGAACATTTGGCGTAACAGTGACAGTTACCGATGATCGTGCAGGAAACCTTACCGTGGCAGTCGCATATGACAATGGCGGCGATAAACTGACCTTTGAAAATACCTACGGAGCTGATTCAGAATTTGATCTCACGCTCACAGGAAACAAAGTGATTGCAGCGGCAGAGGGATTGAACCCGCCGACATTAACCGGTGGTGAATACCAGTTCACTATTGTTGGTTCCGAAGGCGCACCGATGCCGGAGACAACAACTGTTTCTAATCAGGGCGCAACAGTAAGTTTCGGACCGATCACGTACACAATGGAAAATGTCTTCGGATCTGAGGAGGAAGCTGTAACGGAAGATACAACAGAAGATGTAGCAGCAGATACGGCAGAAGATGTAACAGCAGATGCAGCGGATGATACAGCATCAGATGTGGTTACAGATGAAACGGAAGCTGACGGAGGCGCAGCAGTACAGACAGCCGGACGTACGAAAGTATTTACATATACGATTTCCGAGTCTGGCGAACTGGCCGGCGTGACAAATGAAGAAGGTACCAAGACTGTTGAAGTTACTGTAACCGATATGGGCGGCGGAGAACTTACTGCAGCGGTAACCAATGTAACAGAAGGAACGCAGGATGGCAGCGACTTTACATTTACTAACACTTACAGTGTAACGCCTGAAGAGTCTACTCCGACAGGCGACGGTGAGGGCAGTGTGACGATTACAAAGATGCTCGATGGACGCAGCCTGAACGAAGGCGAGTTCACATTCCGGATGACAGACGCTGAAGGCAATGTAGTATCAGAGGGTACGAACGACGCAGCAGGCAATGTAGAACTTGGCGGAATCATATTTGAGAAACCGGGTACGTACAGCTATACGATCCGTGAGGTTGATAACGGACTCGGCGGAGTGACATATGATACGAGCGTATATACTGCGACAGCTATAGTAACAGACGATCAGGACGGCACACTTTCCGTTGCTTGGGAAGTAAAAGCAGCAGGCGGTGAGGCGCTTGATGCAGTGACATTCGCAAACAGCTATAAAGCAGCGCCTACAAGCGTAAGCCTTGGTGCAGCGAAGAGGCTGGACGGACGTGCGCTGAAAGATGGTGAATTTACATTCGAGCTTAAGGATCAGGACGGAAACGTAGTATCCTCGGCAAAGAATGATGAGAACGGAGCAGTGGCATTTGACACGATCAGCTTCGACAAGGCAGGAACATACAATTATACAGTTACAGAGGCAGCAGGCAGTGACGAAACAATCACATATGACAATACCGTATATAAAGTGACGATTACAGTTACAGATGACGGAAATGGCAGCTTAAGTGCTTCAGTTGATACTGGTGATAAGAATCTTGTCTTCACAAACAAATACACCAAACCGGCGGAGCCACAGAAACCGGATGACAACACGCCACCGGCGGACGGTACACCGAAGGCGGTACAGACCGGTGATACAACACCGATCATCCCGGCGGTAATCGCAGTACTTGTATCACTGGCAGCTATTGCAGCAGTCGTAGTGCTCATCATGCGCAGACGCCGCAGATAGTACACAGATTTTAAATGAATGACGGCCGGAGAGGATGACCTTTCCGGCCGGCTGTTTTATAGACAAATAAAAAGAAAGGCGATGAAAAGATGCCCAGGAGAAAGGAACTGACCGGGCAGCGGTTCGGAAAGCTGACAGTTACAGAGCGGACAGACCGGACAAAGGGGCGTTATGTTGTATGGCGGTGCCAATGCGACTGTGGTGGAGAGATTCTTGCGAATACAAGAGAACTTTCCAGGGGAACGGTAAAGGACTGCGGATGCGTTAAGCAGGAGACGGCCCGCCGGGGCAGTATTGCGGAAGATCTGACAGGGAAGGTCTTCGGATATCTGACCGTCCTGAAGAGAACAGAGAATCGCGGAGGCCGCACCTGCTGGCTGTGCCGGTGTGCCTGCGGCCGGGAAAAAGCCGTAACGGCCCATGACCTCAAAGCCGGAAAAGTAAAAAGCTGCGGGTGCAGGGCTCATGACCACAGTCACAACAGGGTCGATATCACCGGAAGGCGTTTCGGGCGTCTGACGGCGCTGTATCCCACGGATAAACGGGACCGCCGCGGCTCCGTATACTGGCACTGCCGGTGTGACTGCGGAAATGAAACTGACATAACAGAAGACGGTCTTATGCACGGCAATTATCAGAGCTGCGGATGCCTGAAAGCTGAGAATCAGCAGAATATCACTGAGAGGCTGCACCGGATCGACGGAACATGTGTGGAAATACTGGAAAAAAGAAAACACAGAAGCGATAATACGAGCGGATTCCGCGGAGTCCATCAATTGAAGAACGGGCGGTATCGTGTAGATATCGGCTTTAAGAGAAAGAGATTCTACATCGGCTCATTCGACGATTATGACGAGGCGGTCCGGATGAGACTGAATGCGGAGCACTTGCTTCATGACGGTTTTGTAGAAGCATATTATAAATGGAAAGAAAAGGCAGATGCAGACCCGGAGTGGGCGAAGAAGCATCCGATGAGTTATAATGTAAATCTGGAAGGACTTTCCTCCAAAGGGATATAAATCCCGGGAGGAAAGTCCTTCCTGCTGTTTTCGGCTGAATTAGAGGTAAGAAATAGGAAAATATAATAAAATAGATATATCCTGAGATTGCCTGCTATATGAAAAAACAGTATAATTTATCTAAAGTATTTCCAAGACATAAGATATGGCAGGTGTAATTGCGGCAGATGAGACCTTCGGGAAAGAATGGAGATAGCACAGTATACAAAAAAGAAAAACATGTAAGATGCCGGCTTCTGGCAGCGGTCATTCTTCTCCTGATGAGCGCTGCGCTTATGATACTTTCTGCCCGTGTACCGGATTTCGCTGAATGGTATTCGGAGTACATTTATCCGCTGGCGGTAAATACGATCGGACGTGTGAGCGGTATGGTCCCGTTTCCGGTATCGGAGATCGGGATTTACATCCTGCTGGCGACTTTTTATGCAACACTAATGCGCATGATTCTAAGAGCCGCAGGCGGAAGAAAGAAAGGGAAAGCACCGGCTGCGCTGCTTGTCTCATGGCTCTCCGGAGTCCTTCTGGCAGCAGGAATACTTGCATTTCTCTATACGGCCTGCTGCGGGATCAATTATCACAGGAGATCGTTTTCCGGGGAGGAAGGGATCATTACATATCAGTACAGTGCAGATGATCTGAAAGAAATCTGTGTCTGGCTTACAGAAGAGGTGAATGCCCGTGCGGATACGGTGACAAGAGATGCTGACGGACTGCTTACGCTGGATGGGTCGGAGCGTGACGGTGGTGTAAAGGCCATGCAGCAACTCGCCGTGGAATTTCCTTCTCTTGCCGGCTATTATCCGCAGCCGAAAGAGCTGCTCATATCGGAAATCCTCTCCTATCAGGGGCTGACCGGGATCTATCTTCCGTTTACTGTGGAGGCAAATTATAATGGCGATATGCCGGCGTATGACAAGCCGTTTACTGTATGCCACGAACTGTCGCATCTCAGAGGGTTCATGGAAGAACAGGAAGCGAATTTTATCGCATTTCTTGCGTGTATCGGTTCGGAACGGGCGGACTTCCAGTACAGCGGATATCTGTCAGGCTGGGTGTACTGTATGAATGCACTGTACCGGGCTGACTATGAGAGCTGGCAGGAAGTGCGGGGGATGCTGGATGAGGCGGCGGAGCCGGATCTGACGGCGAACAATGAATTCTGGGACAGATATGAAGGGACCATATCTGAGACGGCAGAACGGATCAATGATACATATCTGAAGGCCAACGGACAGGCGGACGGCGTGCAGAGCTATGACAGGATGGTGGATCTGATCGTGGCATATTTCGGAAATACAGGCTAGATATGTAACCATCTGAAGGGGTAAAGGGTATTACTTATGAAGAGGCTTTTTGGAAAGAGGGAAGCGATCGACGTGGAAGAGGCGCTTCATACATATGGCGATATGGTATACCGGCTTGCTTTGGTGCAGATGAAGAATCGAAGTGAGGCGGAGGACGTATTTCAGGAAGTGTTTCTGCGCCTTGTCCGGTATAAGGACAGGATAGACGGGCAGGAGCATCTGAAGCCATGGCTGATCCGGGTGACGGTCAATTGCTGCCGGAAGCAGTTTGACAGCGCATACCGCAGGCGGACGGTGCCCATCGACCGGGAGATCGGGGAAGAGCAGTCGTATGAGATGGACACTCCGGGGAATCCGGTATATGACGCTGTGCTGGGACTGCCGGACGACTACCGGAGCGTGATCCATCTGTTTTACTATGAGCAGTATTCGGTGCGGGAGATCGCGGAGATACTAGAGCTGTCAGAAGCGGCGGTGAAGACACGTCTTTCGCGTGCAAGAGGAAAGCTTAAAAATACATTGAAAGGAGAGTATGCCAGTGCAGGAACAGTATAGGGAAGCAAATGACAGGGTCCGCGTGCCTGAAGAACTGCTGCGCCGGACGGAAGCTGCGGTCAGGCAGGAAGAGAAGAAACGGAAAATATATGTATTCCGGCGGTATGCCGCTGTGGCTGCTGCCGCCTGCCTCTGTCTGGTATGCTTTGGCGTGTTGAGTTTCTCAGTGAGGGACCGGATCATTGTACAGGATGTGGAGATCAGCCAAGATGAATTTTCCGCAGGGATGAATCTGGGCGGAAACGGTATTGCCGGAGATGATGAGGCAATCCGGGACATCTCTGCCGGGGACGGAGAAACGGAGGAACAGGACGGTCAGAAGGAAAATACACAGAATACGGACATCCGTGTTGAAAAATATGATTCGGCGGACGAGGTGCCCGGAGAGATGTGGGAGCTTCAGCCCAGCAGGATCAACAGGCAGCAGGTGTATATCGGACGGTCGGGAGATACCTGGTATGCAGTATTTGAAAAAGACGGTGTGTACTGGTTTGCAGAGGCTGACAACACGACAGAAGAGGAGCTGGCAGAATATCTGAAAAATATTTTATAAAATCCTGTAACCTTTCAGGACTGATAGAGGTATTATTATCAGAAACCGATAAACAACAGGAACACAGAGGCTTATAAGGTTACAGTGTGAAGGGTAACCTCATAAGAGGGAAAAGTTTATGAAAAGAAAATATCACAGAGCAGGGATTGCCCTGCTGGCTTCCGCAGCGCTGATGCTCACGGCGTGTCAGGGAACAGGGGGAGGCGGAGACGGTAACCGGGAAGAGGAAGCCGCCATGGCGGCACAGAAACTGGCAGACTCCATCCGCCAGAAATACGATGAGCAGTATGATTATACAGATCCGATCCGGGGCGTTGCCAGAGACGAAAAGCTGACTCTGCAGATGGAATTTGACATCTACGACAGTGATTTTACGGAGTATACTCAGATCGTAAATGTATATCAGGACGCTGGACTGAAACATCCGGCGGGATCACATTTCGAGTGGGACGAGGAGACAAAAGTACTCTCCGTCACTCCTCCGAGATGGAACGCCGGAGGGATATCCACCATCGATCTGGATGAATCCGATCCGGGCTATGATCCGGTGAAAGGTTCTCTGTTTGAAAAAGGCGAGCTGAAAGACTGGGGCAATCTCCCGCAGTATTACATGGTCAGGTATGTGGACACCGAGACCGGGGAGCCGCTGGATAAACCGGTGGTTACCGTATTTACGGTAGATCATGAAGTGAGCCGGGCTCCGAGGGTGTCTATGGGGATCAATGAGGAAGGACTGCCGGTATTCCGCTGGAACGAAGTGCCGGGCGCCGAAAAGTATTATATTATGACTATGACTTACTCGGAGGAAAACGGATATTCCGGAAACGGGCTTGTCAGGGGAAGCACGGAAGAGACGGAATGGATACCGGACTCCACTGCTCAGTTTATCACTTATGCAGTGACTGAGGCCGACCGCCAGAAAGATTATGTGATCGAGAAATACGGAGAAGGAACGGGGGCGATCCAGCGGGAGTCTGAGTATGAGACGTATTACTGTGTGATTGCAGCCTCGGAGGACGGCACTTCGGCGATCAGCAATGTCTTTGATGTGAAAGACATCGCGCGTATGGTGCCGTTCACAGAGGAGACCGGCATGAGCCTCTCGGAAGAAGGCTCCAACTATGTGGAGGATTTTGAGGAAATGCCGAGCTATAAATGGGTCACAATGTGTGACGGGACGCTTGTGCAGAAGATCATCAATTATGACTTTGAAAGCGCGGAGCCGGTTACCGAGACATGGGGCGAGTACGAGGAAGAGGATATGTCTGATCTCCGGCTGGTTGAGATGGATCTGATCAAAGTGCCGTATACCATCGACGGAACCGGATTTACCGGAATGGTCGTGATCGAACAGTACGATCCGGATACATGGGAGGACGAACTTGAGAAGATCCATAAGCGGCAGGAAACGTTGAGGACGAAAGGCGGAGCCCGGACGCCGGAACTGACGCAGGAGGATGAGGCACAGGAAGATTCTGATACGGATGGCGAAAACGGCGGGGCTGCAACAGAGCTGGAACAGGGCTATACAGTGACGGCGAACAGTGCGCTCAGCGAGTATCTTGCTGTAAATATGATGAATGCGAATCCGCTGATCAGCCTTGAGGATTTCCCGGAGAGTTCTGACCAGTCCTATCTGCTGGATGCATGGGAAGAAGCAGTGTATCAGAACCCGATGGTGCTGGGAGTCACAAGCGCGTCTATCCTGAGGGACGGGGAGATGCTGGCTGTTTCCTATGATACCGAGGCGGATGTGATCCGCGAGAAACAGGCGGAGATCGCGGCGGAAACAAAACGTGTCGTCTCGGAGATCATCACCGATGATATGAGCGAGCTGGAGAAAGAGATGGCGATCAACCAGTATCTTTGCGATACGGCGGAATATGATATGGCGGCATTGGAGAATGCCGAAGAAAATGATTTTGCAGATGTGGATGCAGAGTTCAATGATTCCTTCACTCCTTACGGAGTACTGCTCAATAAGACAGGGGTATGTTCAAGCTACGCAGGAGCTTTTAAACTTCTGGCGGAAGAAGCCGGACTGGAATGTATTGTGGTCACCGGTTATCTGGACGGAGAACTGCCCCACGCATGGAATAAAGTTAAGATAGACGGGGAATGGCAGATCGTGGACAGCACGAACAATGACAATGAGCTGATCTTTAATGCGCTGCTCAACCTGTCGGACACAGCGGCGGACAAGGTTCTGGTAGAGGACGAAAGATATGCGCTTGATTCCGAGCTTGGCAGTTATCAGGCAAATACAGACGAGAAGGAATACTACCGGATCAATAACCTGTTCTATGAGCAGGATCAGATCACAGCGCCTCTGACAGAGGAGCTGAAAGCAGAAGGAACGGCAGTCCTGCGGACGGATTATACGCTGAGCGATGATGAATTTATGGACATTGCACAGCAGGTGGTCGATCAGTATGGTGCTGACGAACTGGGCGGATATTACTGGATGGGAGTCATCTATCTTACAGATGAATATTGAGAAAGCATTCAGAAACAATATCAAAAAATACAATGGAGGGAAAAGGTATGAAAAAACAAAAAAGATTAATGGCACTTGGAATTACGGCGGCAATGGCGGCAGGGCTGCTTTCGGGCTGCGGGACAAAGGCGACTCCGGAGAATCTCCTGCGGGATATGCAGAAGAACGCGGAGAAAACAGAATCGGCTTTGCTGAACTTTAAGATGGACATAGCCATGGGAGATGGAACGGATGATGTCAGTCTCGGCATGGATATGAATATGGAGACAACCACTGAACCGGAGGCTTCCCACGGAAAAGGGACAGTTTCCATCAGCATGAGCGGTATGGATTTCAGTGTAGAGACGGAGATGTATTCTGTTCAGGAGGATGGAGAATATGTCACTTATACACTGATGGAAGACCAGTGGACAAAAGAAGTGTCGGATGACGGAGAGATGACAGGTGAAGTGGACAGTATTGCGGATAACGTGGAGGAATATGCGGATCAGTTCGAACTGGCAGAAGACCTTGTTACTGTGAACGACAAGGAGTGTTTCGAGCTTACAGGAGAGCTGGATGGTGATCTTTTCTCCGAGATGATGCAGACAGATATGACGGATTCTCTGGCAGGATACGGGATCGATGAGGAAGCTCTGTCCGATATGATGTTCCCATGTACGATCGATATTTATAAAGACAGCATCCTCCCGGCAAGGCTGTACTTTGATATGACAGAGAGCATGGCTCCGCTGATGGAGGACTCGGGAGTGACGGTTTCCGAATGTTATGTGGATATGACATTTATGGAATACGATACAGTTGAAGAAATCACTGTTCCGGACGAAGCGGTCTCAGCAGCGGAAGACGGATCAGACAGCGGACTGGACCTGCCGCAGGATGACACATATGAAGATGAAAGTGTGGTAACACCGGCAGAACCGGCTGAGCAGAGCAGCGAGCTGGGAGACAGCTGGGAGAGCTATACCGTTCAGGTAAATGATACAGTGATCACGCTTCCGTGCACGATCGCTGATCTGGAAGCAGCAGGCGTGAAGATGGATACAGAGTACACACCGTCCGACTATATTGTAAACGCAGGAGAGTATGAACTGGCCTGGTTTATGGTAGACAGCGGAGATTCCATCATGGTGGATATGATCAATACAGGAAGTGAGCCGAAAGAAGTAAAAGACTGTCTGGTCGGTTCGGTCTATGCGGATGCTTACAGCATGACTGAAGGCGGTCTGACCGTGATCTTCCCGGGGGGAATACAGATCGGTACGCCTGAAGCTGACCTTCTGGCAGCATATGGAGAGGCTGATAATGTGTATGAGGATGAGGAATACGGAAACTCCTACTACTGGTATGGTGATGATATGCTCGTAAGTGGATTCAATGCCAGCATTGATCCTGAAACCGGCCTGGTAGAATCACTCAGTATTCAGAATGAAGGTTAGTACAGAGCGGATGAGGGGGACAAAATGTTATACAGACCAGTACTAGCAATGATGATTGCGGCTGCGATATACACTTGCAGTGCGTGCGCAGGGCAGGAAGATGACCTGAAAGATCCCGGGACGGAAGACAGCGCTCAGGAAGATCTGCTCACGGAGGAATATATGCCGGACAGCATGATCTCAGATGTGAGCGGCATACTGGAAGATGATATTGCAGAGCGGGCAGGCAACTATACGGATTCTGTATGCGCCATTGCGTTTTATGAAAATAAAGTTACGGATACGGAATGTGTATACTATGATCTGGAGACAGGCAAGAGATACCGGGCATCCAATCTCTATCTCTTCTCTGATCTGAAGCAGACAGAGCCAGAAGACTATGAGGATGGGGAGAAACTGGCCGGGGAGCTGGAGCGGCATGGAGTTTTTTCATGGAAGTCTGCCATGGATGAAGATAAGAACGGAGAGATCACAGATCCCCAATCTATGACACTGGCAGTGGAATATGCGGACGGAACCGTGTTCCGGGTATCGGCGTCCGGAATACTATCACAGGCGCTTCCTGAAGAGTACGGCGAGGTGAGAGATATGCTGCTTTCAGGAGAAAAATAAGAGGAGAGTCTAACAGGCTGATCCGGATAAAAGACTCAGATTCCTATAGATGATATTACATCGAACAGATTGGAGAAAAAAGATGTATGTCCTTATTCCCTTATTGTTATCCGCAATATGCGCATTTGTAAATCCATTTATAGGATTATTCAGTATATTTACAGCAGCAGAGATTATCATTATCTTCTGTGTAGATATCAATGCAGATATGAGGATTAAACAGAGTTTGAAATTTGCCGAAAAAAATACAGCAGGTGCAGATAAACTGGGAAAATCAGGAAAGAAACTGGTAACGGCAGAGTGCATCCTTATGGTTCTTTTTACCGGAATAACTATAGTAGTGGATCTCGGAGTATGGCTTCTTGCCAGCGGCAGACTTACCGGCAATACTGTGATCATGACACCGCTGCAGGTTGTTGCCGGAGATGAGCTGACGATCAGCGGCATTTTACTTACAGCAGGTATCATACTTCAGATCATTGCCCTGATACTGTCTTTTGTCAGGAGAAAACAGTTGATAAGATGAGGGAGGAAAAGTTATGTTTTGTAGATTTTGCGGAAAAGAACTTCCCGAGGGCGCAAGGTTCTGCAACAACTGCGGCAGGATCGCAGATGTCATGCCGCTTCAGCAGGCTGCGCGCAGGAGACCTATGGCGTGGTTCAAATTTATTATTTATTTCCAGCTATTTGCCAATGCCGCGTGCAATCTGATCATTGCATTTATGTGGATCACAGGACTGCATTACGGGGAATCCGCAGAGTTATATTATGAGACCTGTCCTCCGTTAAAAGTAATAGATGTGATATACGGTCTCAGCTGTATTGCGTGTGCCGCGGGGGCGATCGTGGTGCGGCAGAAACTGGCGCATTATAAAAAGAACGCTCCGACATGGTATATTGGCTTCATTGCAGTAACACTGATACTCGGCTTGATAAGCTCAGTGGCTGTCTATCTGGCAGTCACCTTTGCGTCGGAAGGATATCTGGAGATAAAACTGGCAGAACTGATGCGTTATGCGGTGATTGTGATCGCAGGAGTATGTTTTCATATCCCTTTAAATTATGTTTACTTTATAAAGAGAAAAGACTTGTTTGTAAACTAGATTTACTCCTTTCCCGAAATGTGATAAAATAGCCATGTTGAGCACATAAAATCATTTCATATGATATGCTCATATTGCATGAAATATATGATTCGAGAAGGAGGATTACATGATCAAATTATATGACAACGGCGTCTACCTCTTAAACGGTACCGAGATTGTGGAAGATACAGGAAATGTACAGGTCCCGCTTCCCAAGGAAGAAGCTGCGAAGAACACGATGGCATACAGCATCTTAAGCGCGCATAATACTTCCGGAAATATGCAGAACCTGCAGATTAAATTTGACAAGCTGACGTCCCACGATATTACGTTCGTCGGCATTATCCAGACAGCACGTGCTTCAGGACTTCAGAAATTCCCGATCCCCTATGTGCTGACAAACTGCCACAACAGCCTCTGTGCAGTAGGCGGTACGATCAATGAAGATGACCACATGTTCGGACTGACCTGCGCGAAGAAATACGGCGGCGTCTATGTTCCGCCTCATCAGGCAGTTATCCATCAGTATGCCCGAGAGATGCTGGCAGGCGGCGGTAAGATGATCCTCGGATCTGACAGCCATACACGTTACGGAGCGCTCGGCACCATGGCTATGGGTGAGGGCGGACCGGAGCTTGTAAAACAGCTTCTCAACAAGACATATGATATTAAGATGCCGGGCGTGATCGCAATCTACCTTGACGGTGAGCCGATGAAGGGCGTCGGACCGCAGGACGTTGCACTGGCCATTATTGGCGCGGTATTTAAAAACGGTTATGTAAATAATAAAGTAATGGAATTTGTCGGACCGGGCGTGAAGAAGCTGAGCGCAGATTTCCGTATCGGCGTTGACGTTATGACCACAGAGACGACCTGCCTTTCCTCAATCTGGACGACAGATGAGAAGATCGAAGAGTTCTACGAGATCCACGGAAGAAGCGGGGACTACAAAGAGCTGAATCCGGGAGCATGTACATATTATGACGGATGCGTTTATGTGAACTTAAGCGAGATCAAACCGATGATCGCGATGCCGT
>MHCFR00700__coassemble_550_pt1 | contig 30652 bp, 23 predicted proteins | sample MHCFR00700__metabat2_low_PE_034 | metagenome-assembled genome bin MHCFR00700 | reverse complement strand
ACTGCGGAGCGCGACGGGCAGCCTTGAGGCCGTATTTCTTACGCTCTTTCATTCTCGGGTCACGAGTCAGGAATCCTGCGCTCTTGAGTACCGGCCTGTATTCAGCGTCTGCCTCAAGGAGTGCTCTTGCGATACCGTGACGGATTGCTCCAGCCTGTCCTGTGTAACCGCCGCCTTTTACGTTTACGATCACATCGAATTTATCTGTTGTGCCTGTAGCCACGAGCGGCTGGCGAACAACAACCTTCAGAGTCTCAAGTCCGAGATACTCGTCGATGTCTCTTTTATTGATTGTGATTTTACCTGTTCCAGGTACAAGATATACTCTTGCTACTGATTTTTTTCTTCTTCCTGTTCCGTAGTATTTTGCGTTAGCCACTGTTATATCCTCCTTTCAACCTCTACCTAAAATGTCAGAACTTCCGGTTTCTGTGCCTGATGTGCATGATCCGGTCCAGCATATACGTGAAGTTTCTTGATCATGTCTCTTCCCATAGGTCCTTTCGGGAGCATTCCTTTAACAGCAAGCTCAATCACTTTCTCCGGTTTCTTAGCCATCATCTCTGCAAGTGTTGTCTCTCTCATTCCACCTACATAATCGGAGTGGTTGTAGTAGATCTTCTGCTGAAGTTTCTTACCTGTTACTTTTACTTTCTCAGCGTTTACAACGATCACATAATCGCCTGTATCGATATGCGGTGTGTACTCCGGTTTGTTCTTTCCTCTGAGGACTTTAGCAACCTCAGATGCAAGACGTCCGAGTGTACATCCTTCAGCATCAACCACATACCATTTTCTTTCAATCTTGTCAGGGTTAGCCATATAAGTTTTCATGGGTGTTCCTCCTATAAAATCATCAGATAACGTTTGCTTGTCTAGCTTATATATTTGAAATCAGCATACTCCGGGGCTATGGCGCATACTGTTTCTCCTTTAGTCATACTTTAATATTATAGTCCCCAGCTTTCCTCCTGTCAAGAATTTTTTCACTTTCTTCTCTTAATCTTTCTTCTCTTAATAATATTTCATTTTCTTCTCTTGATAATGATCACGACCAGCGCAATAACTGCTGCCGCAGCTATGGCTGTGACAACGCCCCAGATCAGAACAGAATTGTCATCCCCTGTCTGCGGATTGAGAGTCCGGGTTCCGGAAGATGATGTCAGTGATACGCTGTCCGGATATTTCTTTGTGAGCTCCAGCTTCTCAACCTTGGAGGTCATTTCCAGTGAAGCCGGAAGTTGCGGCTGTACTTTCTTTTCCATTACTACATAAATACCTGAATGGTCTGTCTCAAATACAGCTTTACCATTATTATATGTAAAAGAAAGTTCTGTCCTCACCGGAGTTTCTCCGTCCATGCTGATCTCGCTGACCACAACTCTGTCAGTGTCATAGCCTGACGGCATGTCCAGCGATACCTCTACCGGACTGTCCGGCTGTACCGGCTGCTGAGTTACAGGGTCAATAACTGCCACTGTATAAATCTGGAACTGATCCGAACTAAGTGACAGGAACTGACTCAGGCCGGAATAAAGCTCATTTGAGCTGTCCATCAAAATCGGGAAAGCCATCGGGTCCCGTGTGATCTCCGGTATTCCACCAGGCCATGTACCTTCCTGCCCGCTTCCTGTCTGCTGTCCATCTTCTTTTGCATCCTCGTTTTGCTGCCCATTTTCTTTTGCATCCTCGCTCTGCTGCCCGTCATTCTGATCGTCATCTGACGGATCCGACTTATCATCCGTCCCGGAAGTTTCTTTTTCTGCGCCTATATCCTGAACATCCGTGGTCTGGATCGCATTGTCACTGCCGGCGGCATCATCAGCTTGTGGGGAGTCTGTATCTTCCTCTGTTTCAAATTCTGATCCCGAATCAGTATCCCCGCTCTGCACGCTGATTTTAGTATCGTCCTGTTCACTCTGCTCCTGTGCCCGCGCCTGCCCCGGCATCATCGCTGATATCATCATTGCGGACAAAAGCAGAACTGTCATTTTCTTCATGATCATGCTCCATTTTCTCATGCCAGTCCCTCCATATATTAAATACAAAAAATCGAACATCAACCTTTACTTTTAGTATATCTTCCGGGCTTTGCGGTGTCAATTTGCGATTTCATTTTACTTCTATTTCCTATAAAGATATGCTATAATAATTGAGTTATACGTAAGCCGGACCGGTCATGCTTATCCGGTCTGTAAGCTTATACGGAAAACGTAAACCAGCAGTAAAGGAAGGTGCTAATCTATGTGGGCTTACAATGAAACTTTTTACCAGATATATCCGATCGGATTCTGCGGCGCTCCCGTACACAATGACGGCGTCACAGCGCACCGCATCTTAAAGATCGGCGAATGGGCAGGATACCTGCAGGAGCTGGGAATCGGATCCATCATTTTAAATCCGATTTTTGAATCTGACAATCACGGCTACGATACGAGAGATTTTACAAAGATTGACTGCCGTCTTGGCACGAACGACGACTTTAGAAAGGTCTGTCAGACGCTTCATGATCACAATGTAAAAATCATGCTCGACGGCGTGTTCAATCATGTAGGAAGAGGTTTCTGGGCATTTAAGGATGTTCAGGAAAAGAAATGGGATTCTCCGTACAAAGACTGGTTCTGTATCAATTTTGACGGAAACAGCGGCTACAATGACGGATTCTGGTACGAGGGATGGGAAGGACATTACGAGCTGGTCAAGCTGAACCTTCAGAATCCGGCGGTTGTCGACTATCTGCTCGACTGTGTGAAAATGTGGATCGAGGAATTCGGGATTGACGGACTCAGACTGGATGTTGCTTACAGTCTGGACCACAACTTCATGAAGAGGCTCCGCCATTTCTGCGAAGAGCTCAAACCGGGCTTTGCGCTGATCGGTGAAGTACTCTTTGGAGATTATAATCTGATCGTAAATGACGAGATGCTGCACAGCTGTACAAACTACGAATGCTACAAGGGGATCTACTCCAGTTTTAACAGCATGAACATGTTTGAGATCGCACATTCGCTGAACCGGCAGTACGGCCCGGAACAGTGGTGCATCTATAGAGGAAAGCATCTCATGACCTTCGTAGACAACCATGACGTTTCAAGACTTGCTACGATACTGACAAATAAGAATCACATTCCGCTCGCGTACGGCCTTCTGTTCGGGATGCCGGGTATTCCGTGCATCTATTACGGAAGTGAGTGGGGCGAGGAAGGGGCAAAAGCTCCGGATAACGATTATGCGCTCCGCCCGTGCTTTGAGGAGCCGAAACCGAATGAGCTGACTGCATTTATCAAAGCACTGATCGCTCTGCGCAGAGAGAGCGACGCGCTCTGTAACGGGACGTATCACAATGTAGTGATCACGAACCACCAGCTTGTCTTTGAGCGCAGGACAGACAGCGAGCGTGTCCTTGTGGCAATCAACGCGTCTGACTCTGAATACACGGCCGGCAGCCACGAGCTGAACGGTACATTCAGCCGGATGCTGACATACCCCGGTGAATTTGAAGCGCTTGCGTCAGAAGAAGCTGCTGTTGAAGGTGCTGCTGTTCAAGATGCTGCTGTTCAAGATGCTGCCGCTGCCGACACAGTCACATTAAACGGACAGATCACAATGCCCGCTTACAGTGTACAGTATTTGAAAATGCAGTAAGCACGCGGTTTTCTATCATCTATAGATCCGGCTATTCTCCGCAGATCTGATCTGCGATGATCTGTTGACCTGTCTGGTCCGGATGGAGTCCATCCGGCTGGACATGGCCGCAGACTTCTGAGCTAAATATATCCGCCACCTGATATCCATACTCTTCCGCATATTTCTCTATGATCTTATTCATATTCCGGATCACGTTTTCAACTCCGCGGTCCATCGTAGAGGGGATATTCAGATTTGCCACTGGATTATAAATATTAGTCACTATGATCCATGCGCCCTCTTTTTTCATGCCGTCAATGCGGTGCATCATCTCTATCCAGTTTGCCTCAAACATCTGATAATCCCACTGTTCCAGCGTTTCTATGATCTTAAGAACGAGAAGTGGATTGCCTGCTGCTGATTCACGCAGTGCTTTCAGCGCTTCACCGGCGCTCTTGAATTTCGTATCTGTATCGAGAATTTCCTGCACAGCGCTCTTGCATTCGTTGAGAAGGTCATTGGAGCCGACTGTAATAAATATAACGTCCGATCTGCCCACACTGTCGCAGACTTCCTCATCGGTCAGGATCTTATCGTTCATCCCCGCTGAATCAAGTCCGTTTCTGGCGTAGTTTGTAATCTCATACTGAAAATCTTCCTCTGCAGCCATCTGCCGCATTGCAAGACTGCTGTACGGCTCAATGACTACATTCTCATCGCCAGAGTATCCTTTCGCTATACTGTCTCCCAGCACGGTGACATACACATCCTGCCGGTCCGCCAGAGAAGACGCCGTCACACTTTCGATCGTGCCGGCCTCTTCTGCCGGTGTCTCTTCATCAGCAGCCGGTTCATCCGGCACAGTCACGTAAGTCGTGACCGCCGTTACCGCAAGTACACCGGTCAGCAGGAATACTGCTGCCGTCTGCATTATCTTTCTGATCATACGACCACTTCCTTCACACTTATAATACCCATGATGTACTGCTGCCATGCTCATTTTTTGTGACTTTAAGTTTCCAGTCTATCTGTTCCTTCAGCTCATTGACATGGGAGATGATTCCGACAAGACCTTTCTCTCCCGCCAGCTCTTTTAATATCTGAATTGCACGCTCCCGGGCAGCATCATCCAGCGATCCGAAGCCTTCATCCACAAACATTGTCTCCAGACTCACCGCTCCCGCCGTATTCTGTACGACATCCGCAAGCCCAAGGGCCATGGAGAGTGCGGCCATGAAAGACTCGCCGCCGGACAAGGATTTCACGTCACGGACGGAATCTGTTACCAGATCATATACATCCAGATCCAGTCCTGCCTGTCCCTGAGTGCTCAGGGCACTGATCTCCCGGCACTGAAGGATAAATTCATTGGATGTCATTCGGGCAAGTCTCTTGTTTGCTGCCCGAATGATCTGCCGGAAATATTTTCTCTGGACATATGTCTCAAAATCCAATTTCACACTGCCGCTTAAGTTTCCATTTGCCGTACGGCTCAAGTTCCCGATCATCTCATACCTCTGCCGCAATTCTTCCTCTGAAGCAAAATATTTTTTCAACTGGCCGTAAGCGCTTTTATTGGTCATGTTTTTCCCGTGCAGGTCCAGGCTCTCTTCCCGCTTCTTTTTGAGCGCTGATGTGATCTCCTGCTGCCGCTGCCGGTCGGCTTCTATGTCTTCCCGTCTTCTGCCCTCAGTCTGCTTTTTCAATGTCTCGACCTGTGTCCGGCACTGGAGCACATTTTTTTCATACTCCTTTACCCGCCGATCCTTCTCCTGCCAGTCCCCGATCCACTGCTTCGCATCCCGGTACTCGTTCTGATCTTTGAACTCCTGCTTTCGGATCTCTTCGCGAAACGCCTCCTGCTCTTCCCCGAATCGCCTCTCAAGCCCTGCTTTCTGCGTCCTCAGACTCTCCAGCAGCCCGGACCGGCGTCTCGCTTCTTCCACACATTCCCGGTAATGATCCCGGGCCTGTTTTACCTTCTCTTTCTCATCCTTTAACTGCCGTTCCAGATCGTTAAGCTGTGCTTTCGCCTCTTCCTCTGCAGGTGGATTTTCTCCCAGGGCTGCCTCCCCTGCTGCCAGATCAGCTCGCACGCTCTGATAGGTCTCCTGAATCCGGGAGCGCTTCTGCTCCGCCTGATCGCGCAGTTTTTTTGCCTGTTCTACCTCATCCTGATCCGGTACATTTTCTGATAAATCCGCTTTTTTCGGGTGATGGACGGAACCACATACCGGACAGGGCATTCCCTCTTCCAGATTTTTCGCCATAAGTCCTGCCTGTCCTTCGAAAAATCTCCGGTATCTGTCCTCATATACTTCGGATGCCTTTCGGCATTCTTCCATACACTGCGCCATCTCGGCTGTCTTCTTGGCATATTCTTTTCTCAGTCTGCGCACATTCGCATACCCCGGCAGCATCTCCCTGATACGGAGGATTTTCTCCTGCATCCTGGGCTCCAGCTCGTTCAGTACGGCCTCCAGACTCTCCGCCTTTTCTTTGAGATGCTCCTCATCCGCTCCGTGCGCTTTCTGCCATGTGAGCTGGGACTGTATTTCGGTTTCGGTATTCTCCTGTTCTTTCTTTGTCCGGAGCGCCTGCACTTCCAGGCTGCGGGCACGCTCCGCGCGCTCGCCTTTGGACGCCTGCTGTTTCATCTCCTCATAGACTTCTCTGTCACGCTCCATCGTCTGTTCTGTCTCCCTGGCCCGGTCGAGCAGATCAAAGAGCCGGTTTGTCTCCTGCTTCTTCTCGATCACGGCATGGAGTTCATCAGACTCTTTCTGAAGCTTTTCCTCTTCCCCGGCAAGCTCCCGGGCAAGGTCTCTGCCCTCTTTTATGATCTGCTTTAACACCGGTCTGACTTCTTCCGCCGGCGGCATCTCTCTTTCCAGAAGTTCCTGCCAGGCTTCTCCCGATCCGGCGGACACCGGAACCACCCGCTCCATCTCTCTTCGTATATCAGCCTCGTTTTCCTTCAGGCTGACATACAAAGTTTTCCCCTGTTCTTTCAATTCTTCCTGTATCCGCCAGTAGATCTGTGTCTGGAATATCCTGGAGAATATCTTCTTCCGCTCTTTAGAACCCGCGTGCAGAAGCTTCAGGAAATCTCCCTGGGCGATCATGGCGATCTGGGTAAACTGTCCGGCGTCCAGCCCAATGATCTCTTCGATCTTCTGGTCAATCTCCCGCTTCTTTCCCTGAAATTCTTTCCCGTCCGGCAGAAGAAGGCTTACCTTTGCCGTCTCTTTCACCAAACGCACCGTACCGTCTGCATTTTTCCGTTTCCCCACACGCATATATTCCGGATTTCTCCGGATCGTATATTCCTCTCCGCGGTAAGAAAACACATACTCCACATACGTATCCGTATCCTCGGCGGCATACTGGCTGCGCATCATATTGCCGTCGCGCGCTCCGCCGCTGGTCCTGTCATAGAGCGCATAGGTGATCGCATCAAATATGGTAGTCTTCCCCGCACCCGTATCGCCGGCGATCAGAAACAGGCCGCCCTGCACCTGGGTAAAATCTATCACTTCCGTCCCGGAATAAGATCCGAAAGCGGACATTGTAAGTCTGACCGGTCTCACCTTGCATCTCCTTTCACTCTGTCAAATACATGTTCTACGATCTTCGTCTCTTCATCAGACATCCCGCGCCCCTGCATCTCCCGGAAAAAGTCAGAGAACACCTGCACCGGATCTCCGATGCGTATCTCTTCTCCGCCGAACTCCAGTTTCTGTCTGGTCCTCTCGTTGTCCATCCTCACTTCCAGGATATGGCTGTATACCTTTTCCAGCTGCTCCTTCGGCTTATACGGGTCGATCTCGTCCGTCAGTGTGACGCTCACATAGTCGTCTCTCTGTTCCGGATCCGCCGCATCAATGATCTCGGCAAGCTCTCCCCTCAGTTTCCGCACATCCCGCAGCGGATGGAGCGGAAGTTTCTCCACCCTGACCGGAGCGCCCTTAGCGCCTAGCTCTACTATATGGAGAGTCTTCTCCTGCCCGGACTCACTGACAGAATATTTCAGCAGTGTGCCACAGTAACGGATATGCTCATTTCCGACTTTCTGAGCCCCGTGGAGATGTCCGAGGGCGGCGTAATCAAAGTCTCTCAAAACAGAAATATCTACATTGTCAATACCGCCCACACTCAACAGCTCTGAATCACATGTCTCGGGAGCAATATCCTTTCCTGTACTTATATCCTTCCCTGTATAAAACTGGTGGGATACCAGCACGTTCCGCTCTTCCGGATCAATCTGCTCGCGCTCTAACACGGTCCTGACCGCGGCAGTGTAGCTCTCCGGAAGTTCGCCGCCGCATAGCCCCCGTACATATCCCGGCTTCAAAAACGGCAGCAGCCAGAAATGGACATCCCCGTATTCATCCTGCAGCGTGATCTTCCGCAGATGTTCATCCTCCGTTTCCGGCACCTTTCCGGCAATGTAAATCCGATGGCTCCCCAGCAGACGGCTTGCATAGTCCAGACGCTGGGCAGAGTCATGATTTCCTGAAATAATAAGGATCGGGATCGCCGGCTCTATTTCTGAGAGCCGGGTGAGGAAATCATCGAACACCGTGACCGCCTCTCCCGACGGAACCGATTTGTCATAAATGTCTCCCGCAATAACAACTGCATCGGGATGGAGCTTTTTCGCATAGGAAATAACCTCCCCGAGGATATATTCCTGATCCTCGCGGAGGTTATAATGATGCAACTGTTTTCCGATATGAAGGTCTGATAAGTGAAAAAATCTCATGTTCGTACCTTTCTTTATGATTTTGGATTCTTCCAGATCCACAGTGCTGCTATGATGGCGATGATATAGAGAATGTTTACCAACTCTATTATATTATAGCAGACCCCTGCTGTTCAGAGCAAGGCTCCCCTGCCGTGTCACTCCTACAGACAGACCATAGTCGGCTCATGTCCCATAGCCGGAATCACTTTTTCCATAAGATCTGACGTCTTAAATCTCAGGCTGGATGTATTGATACACGGATGGCAGGCGAAATATTCATCCTGCAGGACATCTTTATCGATCAAAAGCCGTACCTTTTTCTCTTTATCATTCATCAAGCCCATTACGCTCACAGAGCCCGGCGTGATGTCCAGATACTGCTCCATGTATTCCGGCTTTGCAAAAGACAGCCTTGAAGAACCGATCTGCGCGGACAGATACTTTGTCTTAAAGGGCTTATCTCCCGGAATGAGCAGCAGGTAAAAATCCGTTGCCTGGCGGTTGCACAGGAACAGGTTCTTGCAGATGGCAACTCCTTTCTCCACTCCTTCGCTCAGTGTCCTGTCGATCTCCTCGCAGGCTTCCATGGTCATTGCTGCCTCATGGTCCACTCTTTTATACGCGATTCCGAGTGAATCGAGAAAATCGTATACTCTTATTTCCTTGTCAAGCCTGCCTTCTGTATTTCCCGGTCTTCCGTCAACTAACTGCATTTTTATATCTCTCCTCGTATTATATGATGTTGGGGCCCCCCAACTATGATGCCTGCGGATTGTTCCGCTGTATTTTTCGTCTTCAAAGCCAAATCTTCAGACTCCGATATCACATCTTCAAACTCCGATACCGGTCAAAGCACGCGAAGATCTCCTGCCGCCTCGGCATAGCCATACATGAGATACTCGAACTGCTCTCACACAGCGCTGCCAGCGTTCCTTTCTCCATAACGCGCTCCAGCTCATCCACGATCTGCCTGAGATCTTTTCTGCCGTCCATAATATGCTTCTGGGCGTATCTCATACAGTATCCAAGCGCCGTCACCTGCTCGCTGTCCGTGATCTGCTCCACATAGCGCAGGTCAATGGTTTCCTTGTTGATCATGACTGCCTCTCGTCCCATGGTCTTCATCTTGATCCTGTCATTCTCCCGGAATCCTTTTCCCGCCCGCGGACACCGCTGGAAATCCGGTTTCTTCGCCGGTGCCTCCGGACCGCTGACCGCCGGGTAACTCTCCGCTGCTTTCTTTGCATAAGCGGTAATATCCTTCGGCACGTAACGATCCATCTGGATAATGGTATCTGCGACGTGGAAATAAGCGCCCGAGCTTCCAGCCACGATCACAGTGGAAATCCCGTAGTCATCATACAGCTCCCGTATCCGCTCAATAAACGGCGTGATAGGCTCCATGTCGCGATGAATGACTCTCTGCATCAGTTCATCCCGGATCATAAAGTTGGTCGCACTCGTATCCTCGTCGATCAAAAGAAGGGAAGTTCCCGCCTCGATACTCTCTACTACATTTGCTGCCTGTGAAGTACTGCCGCTGGCATCCTCAGTGCAGAATCCTACAGTGTCCTTCCCGTTCGGAAGATCATTAATAAACATGGAGATATCCGTCTTCTGAATGCTCCTGCCATCCTCGGCGCGCAGCTTCACGGCAGTGTTGTCCGTAATGACATACTCTCTGCCGTCTCCCGCGATATGGTCATATACCCCCAGTTCCAGCGCCTTTAGCAGAGTGGATTTGCCGTGGTAGCCTCCGCCCACGATCAGTGTGATTCCCTTGCGGATGCCCATACCGGTGATCTTTCCTTTGTGCGGAAGATCCATTGTCACTTCCAGCTCTTTCGGTGACTGGAACCTCACTCCGCCCTTCATCGGCCGCGGTGAGATCCCCGACTCTCTGGGCAGCACACTCCCGTTCGCCACGAAGGCACAGAGCCCCATCTGCGGAAGCATCTCCCGTATATAATGCTGATCCTCTGCCAGATCAACGATAGCTCTCAGACGCTTTGCATCCATATTTTTATAGAAGAGCGCGTGTTTCACACACTCTGGCACAAAGTCAAAGAGGATCTTCTCCAGCTCTCTTGCATTGATCGTCCTTCCGTTCGCCGGAAATCCGATCTCCATGCGCAGCACAATATCTCCATTCTTTGGATCGATACGGCACGCAGTGCGCTCCAGCACTTCCTGCGTGCATCTGCTCACGGAGATCAGGCCGCTCTTGCCCGAGCCTTTCGCCTTAAATGCGAACTGCTCCGCCCGTCTGCCGAACTGCCTCGTCAGCTCATCCTGCAGAGCAATCCTCTGATGGTCTCCTCCATAAAGTTCCTGCGGGAATCCCGCGGTGCGCCCGGCCACGCGTACGCTCACCTTTGATGGTGAAGCGAAAGGGTCTCCCTGCACATGGTCGATAGACAATATATAGCCTGGGAACTGGTAAGCGCCCTTTGTATCTTTATATGCCGGATACCCCCGGTGGTCGATCCTATTTAACAGGCTTCTAAGTTCTGTTGATGACTGCATAGTGATGTCTCCTTCCTATATGTAAAGTCTTCACTCAAAATTCGTGCATCTACTGAACATATCTTAGTATCCGGCGACATTTAAGTCAACATTAACGCTATTTTTTACATTTTTTCGAACTAAATAATGTTGTAAAATACACAAAAGCCGACCATCCATTCCCGGATAATCGGCTTTCATCAGCATTTTTCTATCCCGGCATACGCCGGTCCTCCTCAGCTTACAAACACTCTGCAGCCGAACGCTTTCATTTCTATTCTATCCCGGCACACCTCACCGGTCTCAGCGTCCGTCCACTCTCCGGCACATTCCACGCAGACCGGATCATTCTTAAAATTCATCACGAACACAACACCCTTGTTTTTTTTCGTCTCCGCATCCCCATCTTCCGGAGCCTGATCAGTGCAGGTCCGCTCCGTTACTGTCACGCCATAGGGCAGCTCTGTGTCAAGCGCATTTTTCAGTCCGGTCCGCTCAAACACATCACCGTAAAATGCCCGCAGGAATGCAAGATCAGACTCTGCTGCCAGATAATACGCTTCGCCTTTTCCAAATTGATTGCGCGTTACAACCGGACAGCCTGCATAAAACTCTCTTTCATAGACAGAGAGTACTTCGGTGCCTTCCTTGGCATGATCGATCTCACACATCCGCTGCGCCCGATACTCTTTCCCCGCGTATGCGAACTGATTCTCAAACTCTTCGGACGGAGCGTCAATTTCCTCCTGGATAACGCCCAGCACATCCTCCAGCGGATGACATCCGGTAAAGCACAAATCTGTCTCATCCACCATACCGCTGAAATATGTAGTGACAAATGTTCCTCCATTTTCGACAAAGCTCTTTACTTTTTCAGCCCATCCGGCTTTATACATATAATTCAGTGGAGCAGACACGAACTGATAACTGCTCAGTTCCGCATCCATATCCACGATATCCGCCTCGATGCCTTTTTCCCAGAATGCGCGATAATGGGAAAGGACACATTCCGGATAATCCAGATCCAGCCTCGGCCCTGTAATGTCTTCAACCGCCCACCAGTTTGCCCAGTCAAAAAGGATCGCCGCCTTCGGATGATTTACCGTTCCTTCAAGCAGCCGATCCAGCTTCGGCAGACGCTTTCCAACTTCCGCCACATCACGGAATGTACGTGTATTGCTCCCATTTTTATGATCAAGTACTGCGCCGTGGAATTTTTCATAGGAGCCGCGGCCTTTTCTCCACTGAAAGTACTGCACGGAATCCGAGCCGTGGGCAACCGCCTGCATGGAAGAAAGCATATGCACCCCCGGACGTTTCACAGGATTATTGTTCCGCCAGTTAACAACAGACGGAGCACTCTCCATAAGGAGGAACGGCTTCTTCTTCATCGTGCGCATCATACTATGGTTAAACGACGCCTGAACCGCCACGGGAACTTCGTCTTTCTCCTTATGCCAGAATGGATAGTTATCCCATGATATGATATCCAGCTCTTTCTGCAGTCTATTGTAATCTATATTCTTGAATGTATCCATAAAATTTGTCGTGGCAGGAAGATCTGAATATTTTGCCACCGCTCGTCTCTCCATACCGCAGAAGTCACTGATCTGATCCGTGACAAATCTGCGCCAGTCAAGTTCCAGCCCGGTCACTGTTGTCTCCCCGTGAGGCGCGGGACTGTGGATCTGCTCCCAGTCTGTGTATACATGGCTCCAGAAGCGTCCCCACCACGCCCGGTTCAATTCCTCCAGCGTGCCGTATTTTTCTTTCAGCCATTCCCTGAATGCACTCTGACATAACTCGCAGTGGCATGCACCGTCGCTGAAATTTCCTGCCAGCTCATTGGACAGATGCCATAGGATCACATTTTCCTTTCTGCCGAATCTTTCCGAAAGTGCTTCGTCAAGTGCTTTGATCTTTGCTCGCATCACCGGTGAAGTATAGCAGAAATTATGCCGTTTTCCCGGCAGGTTTCTCTGCCCGTCGGCGCGTACCTGCATCACCTCCGGATATTTCTGCGTCAGCCAGTGAGGCATGGCACCTGATGGCGTCGCAAGGATCACCTGGATATCCGCTTTCCCCAGATTATCAATAATTTCTTCCAGCCATTCAAAATCGTATACACCTTCTTCCGGCTCAAGCACTGCCCATGAGAATACGCCCAGCGTCACACAATTGACACCCGCCTCTTTCATAAGTCTGATATCTTCCTCTAAAATCTCCGGGCAGTCCAGCCACTGTTCCGGATTGTAATCTCCGCCATGGAGTAAATGTCCTCCTAACATGTCTCTTCTCCTTCCATATTTCCCCTGACCTTGTTTCTTCCACAGACGATCATATGCCTCTGAAACTGAATGTAAATGTCATCTTCTCACTTGCATCCAGAAGATACTCCGGATGCGTGCGCGCTCCCCAGCTGTCATCCCCTGCAATTCCCATCTGGCCGAGTGCCGCGCGGACTACCGTATAGTGTACCTGCGGCAGTTCATACGGATGTTTTGCATTTTCCAGTTCATGGGGCGTATATGGCAGAGCTGAGAACATCATCGGTCCGCTCTTTTCATCCATCTCAAAGAGCATACCTCTTCCTCTTCTGTCCGTCACCGACGCATACCGTACTTCTTCTTTTGCACCGCACTCCTGAGGCACGATATATTTCGCCATATTATCTTTTACAAGATTCTCATAAATGCTAAGTTTTCCGCCTCGCTTTCTGTCTGCATATGTTTCAGCCGGTCCGAGTCCGTACCATTTCACATGGTCGTAATCCGCGTCAAACTTAAAGATAACACCAAATTCCGGCATATCGCCCAGTTCCTTCACCGGATCATAGGACAAGGTTGTCTTTACCTTTCCTTCTCCCGTCACCTCATATGCAAGCGTACACTCGCTTACCGGAGTTGTCGGCAGAAGATAGGTATAAGTCACTTTTACGGAGCTGACTCCCTCCTCGCCGGCATTTTCCTCCACCTTCGGTTCCAGAATCGGGCTGTAGGCCCCTTCCCTGAAATCTTTGTGGGAAGGATACATACTTGCAATCTTCCACTGCGCATAACGCTTCGGCATCTGGCTGCCCTGATCATTGTCCACCGGAGCTCTCCAGAAGTTCGGCTTCGGGATCTCTTTGATCATCTCTCTGCCTGCGTAACGGTAGGACACAAGACCTCCATCAAGCACGGAAAACAGTACGTCAAAATTCTCCCCCTTCACACCGATATTGTGTTTACTGCGGATCACGCTAAGTGCTCTGGAATTTTCTTTTTTCTCTGCTTTTACTGCATATACATACTGGCCAAACGCCACTTCATGCCCGGCAGCAGCCCAGATTGTCTTCTCCTTCAGACGGAAAGATACCGTGACCGTATATTCGCCCGGCGCAGTCTCCGGCTGCACAGGGAGATCATATGTCTTTTCACACAGCGGCTCTACGTCCGTTTTCAGATTCTCTTTCCTGATCTGCACACCGTTTCGCGCAACCGTCACGATACAGTCAAATGTATCCGTATTTACGAACAGGTTCTTGTTGATGACTCTCACATGTCTTTCTGATACTTCTGCCGTAATATTCTGATAGTTGAATTTTACCTCCTGCATCTTCGGCGACGGTTCCCTGTTCCCGCCGTACACAATACCGTTAGCGCTGAAATTATAATCGGTCGGCCGCTCGTCAAAGTCGCCTCCGTACGCCTGGAACTCATTGCCGTACCGGTCTTTTTTGGTAATCGTCTGATCGATATAATCCCATATAAATCCTCCCTGATAAAGCGGTTCCGTATCAGTCAGGTCAGTATATTTGTGCATCGCACCGCAGGAATTTCCCATAGCGTGAGTATATTCACAGCAGATAAACGGCTTGCTGCGGTCTTTCGCAAGGAACTCCTTGATCGAGTCCACCGAAGGATACATCTGGCTTTCCATATCGCTTGTATCGTTGTAACTCCTGTCGTGGAATACTCCTTCATAATGCACCAGCCGGGTGGGATCCTGTGTGCGGAAAAACTGAGACATTTCATAGATATCTTTGCCGCCGTAAGATTCATTACCGCAGGACCAGATCAGGATGGACGGATGGTTCTTGTCTCTCTGATACATGGAATTCGCACGATCCATCACCATATCCAGCCATTCCGGTTTGTTGTTCGGCACGATATAATCATAGTCTCCTGTCGCATAAGCTGTATCCCATGAACCGTGTGACTCAAGGTTTGTCTCGTCGATCATATACAGGCCGTATTCATCACACAGTCTGTAGATCAGCGACGTGTTCGGGTAATGGCAGGTACGTATGGCATTAATATTATTCTGTTTCATCACTGCCAGATCTTTGCGCAGTTCCTTTTCAGATACGCATCTTCCACTCACGGAACTGAACTCATGGCGGTTGACGCCTTTGAACACGATCCGTTTCCCGTTCAGCATCATGATGTTTTCTTTCATCTCGAACCTGCGGAATCCGGCCTTTTGCGGAATCACTTCGCACAGACTGCCGTCAGAGTCGAATACCTCGATCGTCAGATCATACAGCTTCGGTTCTTCAGCGCTCCACAGTTCCGGATTTTTCACATCCCAAGTCCATGTGTTTTCACCTTCTAGTTCTTTCTCTTCTTCAAAGCAGATTTCGCCTTTATATCCCAGGCGGATACGGGCTTTTCCGCTCCCCCATGTCACTGTGCGGATCTCAAACTCTCCGTTTTCTAAAGTTTCGTCCGGGACCGCGCGTATCCTCATATCCCGAATGTGCACGCTTGGAACCGTATAGAGATATACGTCCCTGTAGAGTCCCGAGAAGCGGTAAAAGTCCTGATCTTCACACCAGCTCCCCGCCGTCCATTTGAACACCTGTGCGGCCAGTTTGTTTTCTCCCTCTTTTACATAATCGGTCAGTTCAAATTCCGAAGGAGTAAACGAGTCTTCACTGTAGCCCACAAATTCTCCATTCAACCAGACTGCGATTCCGCTCTCTGCCCCCTGGAAGGAGATAAAGAGGCGTTTTCCCTGCATCCTCTCCGGCACAGTAAAATATTTTACGTAACTTGCCGTCGGATTAAAGCGCTCCGGTATCTCTCCCGGCCGGATGTCTTCGCGTCCTTCCCACGGGTATTGTGTATTCGCATACTGAGGCGCGTCATATCCTTCCATCTGGATATGCGCCGGCACGCGGATGTCGTCCCAGTCTGCGCAGCTGTAATCCAATTTTTCAAATCCCTGAACCGCTGACTCATAATTCTTCCCATAGTGGAATTTCCACACTCCGTTCAGGCTTTCCATATACTCCGACACCCCGGTGAGCAGATCCGACTCTGACGCATAGTACATATGGTCGGAGTGAGCCTCCAGCCTGCCGTCCCTGAAATACCGGGGATCTTTTACCTTAGTATAGTCAAACATCCTCATATCCTGCATCCTCCTTTTGAAAATAACTGCCACAGTCTGCGACATAACAAAATATTCTCTTTATCCCCATGTCTCTCACTATATGTCTTTATTATAGTGTTTCTGGACGATCAGGTGTATGATATGTTAAACTAGAAAATATAAGATTTTGAAACACTTTCACACAGGAGGATCTCTATGAACGTTGTATTCCGCAGTGCCCCCGTAACCGAACCATTTACATTTGAATCTCTGGGAAGGAACTGGGAACAGGACCCTGTCACCCGTCCCGGCGGATATCCGTTTTATCATTATCTGCAGACAGAACAGGGCTCCGGTAAGGTAGAGACAGCTGCCGGTACATATACCCTTCGGGAGAACGAGGGGCTTCTGATCGCCCCGTTTATACGCCATTCTTACGACAAGACCGACAATGTCTGGACTGTAAAATTCGCTACTTTTACCGGCACGGCCGAGCGGAGTATCCCGCAGATCATGAGAAACCGTCAGGTTATTCCCGTAGGCGCCGGGCAGGGCGCGCAGATCGCCCGCCTGATCGATGACAGCATTGCGCTGCACAGCGCCCACCCGGTTGACGGGAAGCTGCTCTCTGTCAACTGCTATGCCGTTCTGGTAAATATTGCAGACACTACACACACGAGCAGTCCTGCCGATGCACCTCTTTATCAAAATTACGTCCTTCCCGTAATAAAAGAAATTGAAAGAGACTTTTCTCTGCCGCTGACTGTGGCAGATCTGAGCAGAAAGGTATTTATCACACCACAGTATCTGACACGTCTGTTCCGCCGGTTCCTCAACTGCTCTGCTTATGAGTACCTGACCGCATACCGCATAAGCAAGGCAAAAGAGCTGCTGATCACCAGTCCGCATCTGGAGATACAGGATATCGCCCGTCACACGGGATTTACTGATTCCAGCCATTTCATCGCTGTATTCAAAAAAGCCGTCGGGACCACGCCGCTGGAATTCCGGCGGATGAACTGAACTCTGCTAAAAAGAATAGCAGTAAAAAAGTGCGTCGGGTACTTTATGAAAAATACCTCTGGCGCACTTTTTATATGGTAAAATTACAGATTTAGAAATCTTCCATCTTATATCGTTTCATCATCGAACCGTATTTCATGCGGACGACTTCATTTCTCTCAAGAACATCCTCCTCGTTGCCGACATACTGACAGCGGATGCAGTAATACTCATCTTTGTCTTTATCATAGAACATATCGATGTCAAGATCTCTCATAAAACACATCGGGCAGCGGTAATTTAATCTGCCTTTTCCAGCCTGAGCCATGTGGACACTACCTCCTTATCAGAAACTTCTGTCGTATATCCCAGTGTAAACATCGGGGAAAATGCATATCCCTCGCGAACATAGCCTTTTGCCTCTTTTTTGTCCATGCTCATAGAGACTTTCGTCTCAATCTCCGGGATCACTGCACTGACACTGTCAGCACTTTCCATATCAGCTTCTCTGCATTTATATTCATAGCTGATCATCTTCTCTTCTCCTGCTTTTGTGCATGCAAGAGTGATGCCTGTCATATCCTCCGGGTACTCGGTCGTACCGTAGCATGCCACCATGTACTCGTTGAGCTCGACTTTTGCAGCCGGATCGCTCATCTCGAGGATACTTCTCTCAATCTGGATATCCGACTCGCCCTCTGCAAAGATTACTCTTGTCTGAAGCTTGACAGTCAGATCCTGGAATTCAATATCTACCGGATCAAGGGTAAGGATTCGCTTTTTCTTTCCTTCTCCCATCTCTTCTTCGGAGAAATGTGCTTTTGTACGGCACAGGCACAGATCAACTTCTTCGCCTTTATAGGTGAGTTTCGCGCTGCGCACGGTTCCTTCACCTGCATAATGTGTGAAGTATCCGGCTCTGTATTTCTCCTGGATCAGGAACGGATAGGACGCATCCTGTACATGCTTTGTCCCGATTCCCACTTCCCATTTCAGTTTGGCTGCATACGGGCGCAGATCTACGATCGCGCCGCCCTGGTCCATATTGACACAGGCTCTCATATACGGATCGCAGTACCAGAAGATCTGTTTGTCAGAACCATAAAGGATATCTCTCCACAATGCGCACTCCGGCTCAGTATAAGTCTTCTTCTCACGGTAATAATCCGCGAACTCGGCCATTGTCATGTCATCGAGTTTTCCTTCTTTTTTGAGCTGCCCGTAGTATGCCATACCGTCCTCATAGGATTTCTTGAGCAGCTCGTAAGGCGCCTCCCAGCGTCCCATCTTGTTGAGCCAGCCAGGTCCTACGAACATCATATTGTAAGCGTAACCGTTGTTGTATTTTTCAAGCGCTCGGTACTGATCGATGAGATTGTACAGATACGGATACTCCCATGTCTTTGTGTCATAGATCATACCGCGCAGGACATTCTGCGGATGAGTACCGAAGTTGGATCCGTTCCCGTCGTAGCATGCAAGCAGGTCACGGGAAAGATGCGGTATCGCAACGATTCCGCTGTCCTCCGCCTCATTTGCCGCAGGCGCATGAGTGTTCTGCTTTGAAGGGATCCATGGATTCCACGGGCCGCCGTCAAACAGTGTGTACCACGAATTATTGCATGTATGGTATGCCTTCGGTCCCTCTTCCCAGCATGTGGCGATGGCACATTTTACAGACGGGTATTTCTCCTTAATATAGTTTGTCAGCTCCGCGTCCATATAATAGGAACCGGTTGACTCCGGATAGAAACCAAATGTGTCATAAAATTTCCCGAACACGTCGTCCACGATCGATTTCTTATCCTCCATAGAGAACATCCAGATGCAGAAATCTTTCGTCTTATATTTTTCCCGGAACTCCGTGCACGGCAGGCCGAGGAGTGACAATGCGATCTCATCACCGTATTTCTCGTGGTCTCCCTTCGCGATCTGGATCGCCTCTTCATTGAAGAGAGAGGCATATGTCATCTGGATCGTCGTCTTAAGTCCGTTCTTATGCGCAGTCTCCTGCTGGAATTTAAAGATATCGAGAGACTCTGTCAGAAGAGATTTTCTTCCGATATCCTCCTCTTTCCCGTGACCGGTCACCTTCTCTGCATACTCCGGCACCATCTCGGGACGATGAATTATATTTACAACAAACTTGTCCATGTTATTTGCACCAAACCTTTCTGTTTCTGTAAAAATCTCTCGTGACAGTTCCCTATGGCTGAACTGTTACAAAATTCCGGATCGTATCGAGGGCTTTCAACGCGTTGCCTCTGTAGTTGAAAAGCGCCTGATTCGCCCATTCATTCCCGCCCGGTCCTTTTTCTTCTATATAAGCGAGTGCCGCGTCGTTCGCCCATCCGCTGCCGGGCACGGGAAGCCATCCCGGCTCCCAGTAATAGAATCCCCGTGTTCCCTTCACCCTTGAAATCCTTGTGAGGAAATCCTGCATGAAATCACTCTGTCCCTGGGGCGTCATCGGATATTCCACTTTCGCGGCCAGCTCAGGTTTTGTTGCCATGCCTTTCCGTTCGTCTTCCCCGAGCTGTTCATACGCGGCATAATCCTCCATCGTATGTCCCATGGACACTTCCGCTACGATCAGCTCTTTTCCGTACCGCGCGGAGATATCATGCATATTGTCCTCAAGATCCTGCAGGGTTCCGTGCCAGAACGGATAGTAGGACAGCCCGATCACCTCGAACTCCTCTCCCCGCTTCATAAACTCGTCAAACCACTCCCGATAGAGTGCGTTATTGCCGCCGTTATCCAGATGCAGCATGACCGGCAGATCCGGATCCACGCTTCTCACCGCCCGGATCCCCGCGTTCAGAAACCGCGCGATATTGTCGTACTGCGGCACTTTTCCGTAAGGCCAGAGCAGGCCGTTTGAGAGCTCATTTCCAACCTGTATCATCGTCGGGAACGCATCCTGCTCCTTCAGCGACACAAGCACCTGTCTGGTGTAATCATATACGGCCTGCTCAAGCTGCGACACATCCATGCCGCGCCATGCCTTCGGGATCCGCTGTTTGCCCGGATCCGCCCAGAAATCGCTGTAGTGAAGATCCAGCAGAAATCCCATGCCTTTGGCGAGCACCCTTTTTGCCAGCACCGTCGTCGTTTTAAGGTCATTGGTGCCCGCACCATACGGAATCCCCGACTCGCTGTACGGATCATTCCACAGTCTCAGGCGGATTGAGTTTACACCATATTCTTTCAATATTTCCAGAAGCTCTTTCTCCTGTCCGTCTTTATAGTATTTTGCTCCCAGCTCTTCCAGTTCTTTCAGCGAGGAGACATCCATGCCCTTGATAAACGATTCCATATAATATCCTTTCTGTCTTCGGTTTGTGTCAAAACGCTGCCGGCGCGGATACACACCGTCAGCACATATATCTGCTTTTATCAGCCTTTTACAGCTCCGCCTGTTACACCCTCTACGTAGAACTTCTGCATGATGATAAACAGGACCGAAATCGGGATCGATACGAGTACACCGCCTGCACAGAACTGTGTGAAGTATGTATTGATCAGGCTCTTCTCAAGCATGTTATAAAGTCCGATCGCCACCGTCCATTGAGACGCGACACCGGAATTGAGCATCATCTTCGCATAGACGAAATCCATCCACGGTACGAGGAAAGAACTGATGACCGTATATACGATGATCGGCTTGCTCATCGGCATGACCACTCTCCAGAACACCTTTGCCTCGCTCGCACCATCAAGGTAAGCAGCCTCACGAAGGGAAACCGGAACTGTGTCAAGGAACCCTTTCGCGATCAGATAACCAAGGCCCGATGACGCCGAGTAGACGAAGATCAGTCCGAGGTGGCTGTTCGTCAGGCCGATGCTCTTTAAGATAAAGTATACGGCGATCATTGCAAGAACGCCCGGGAACAGATTGATGATAACCGCAATATTCATCAATGTCTTCCTGCCCCTGAAACGCATACAGGATGTCGCGTATGCCACCATGAGCACGAAAGCCGTGGAGATAATACATGTGAAGCAGGCAATGATAAATGTATTCCAGAACCACTGCGGGAACTGGGCTACCGAGTCCGCTCCGAAGAGCAGATTCTTATAGCTGTCAAGCGCCCACTCCTCCGGGAAGAACGTAGAAGAATTCATACCCGTATATTTGCTGAATGACGTCGCCAGAAGCCATACGATCGGTACCAGCCAGACTACCGCCAGAAAAGCCAGAAGTACGTGTCTTACAATATCTGAAATTCTGATCTTCATTATTGATATACCTCCTCTCTGTCTCCTCTGGTCATACGGCCGAAGGCGATCAGTGTAAACGCTGCACAGAGTACGAATACCACGATACCGATGACGGCAGCCATCTTATAGTTGTAGTATTCCTGAGTCAGACGGAACAGCCATGTAACAAGCAGATCCACTTCTTTTGCCTGTGAATTGGCAAGCGCCTGATTTGTCGTCGTGTACACATCCTGGGTCAGCAGGTAGATCACGTTGAAGTTATTGATATTCTTTACAAAATCCGTCACCAGCGCTGGTCCTGTGATAAAGAGCACATACGGCATAGTAATATGCCGGAATATCTGAACCGGAGTCGCGCCGTCGATACGCGCGCTCTCTATCTGGTCCGTCGGCAGGTTCATCAGTACGCCGGTCGCGATCAGCATCTGGTACGGCACGCCTACCCAGATATTGATCAGGATGATCATTACATGCGCCCACCCCGGCGAGGTGAGGAACGGAATATACGAAGTGCTGATCAGTCCGATATCTCTCAGGAAATCCGTCAGTCCCACACTGGCGCAGATCGTATTGACAATACCTCCGTCCGCGAAGAAGTTCCTCACAAGAAGCAGAGACACAAACTGCGGCACAGCAATCGTTACCATGAACAGCGTACGCCACATCTTTTTGAGTTTTACACGCTTATGGTTGATCAGCAGCGACAGAAGGATACCGCCGATGTACGTTGTAAACGTGGAGAACAGCGCCCATACAAGAGTCCAGATCAGTACCCGGACAAAGGAGTATCCGAATGTGATCGTAAGACCTCCTCCTCCGAACAGGCTGAAGAAGTTGTCAAGGCCCACCCATGTAAAGAGTTCTGCCGGCGGCATATGCTGCTGGTCGTAATTTGTAAACGCTACCAGTATCAGGATCAGCAGCGGTACCGCTGTAAAGACCACGACTCCCGCAACAGGAAGCGCGAGCAGCGTTTTGTAAAAGTTCTCATTCCGGTAAGTATTGAGGTCCTCGAGGAATGTATTGATATGTTCTCCTCTCTCCGACATCTTTTGCAGCTCATAGGCGTGTTTGACATTGGAGATCCAGATCAGCAGAAATACAACCCAGATAACAATACTGACTACCGAAAACAAAAGAATCATAAATGAATTATCATAATCGTTGATCTCGTTTTTCATGGTCACCGGATTGAATTCCGATGCCCTTTTTACTGTTCCGAGCGTCCCGAATTTCGGTATATACTGTGAGGAACATACAACGCTGAAAACGATAACCAGCGCTTCAAAAATCGTGATCAGGATGGATTTCACATACTGTTTTCTCCGGAAATATCCCGCGCCCATCCAGATCAGGGAGAGTTTTACAAAAAGGTCGCCCTTCGCAACCGCCTCTCCGAAACCCCGAAAAAATCTTCCGATCGCGCCGAAAAATCCTGCGACTTTTCCTTTCGATCTTTCCATATTTCTCTCCTTCCCAAACCAGACGGAGAAGCAGTTTCTCCGCCCGGTTCCCTACACGATACTAATTGATCGGAGCTGTAGCGCCTTCTACCAGTGTATCAAGCGCTGCCTGGATTCCTGCCGTATCATTCACATCGAGCTCGCCTTTTGCAACGATCTCACCGAATGTAGCCGCCGGATCCCAGTAGTTCTGTCCTGCAAACTGCACAACACCGAACTCATTCTGTGCTGCCAGTGCTGCAAGAGCCACGTTTGACTGTACGGCGTCAGACTCAAGAACCGCATTGTTGGACGGTCCGATCTGGCGCTCGTCAAAGCGCTGCTGCTGTGCATTTTCGTTGGTGATCCAGTCTGCCAGAAGCGCTGCCCATCCGGCATTCTCGGAATGTGCATTCACGCCCACCAGCTTATATCCGGATACGGATTTCTGCTGTAACTGATCGCCTGCAATCGTAAATGTCGGAAGCTTGGTAGCTGCATAACCGTCTCCGAACGCTTCCTGAGCTGCCGCTGCATCCCATGTACCGGATACTGCCGCACAGAGCTGACCGGAAGCGATCTGGTTGGAGATATCTCCGTCCGCTACAGCCATGAATGCCGGGCTGCCCGTGATATTGAGCATTGCCTGCGTCACTTCCACACCTGTGTAGTCAGCCTCGCCGTTCCAGTCCATGGATGTGGATCCGTCATCGTTAAGCCCTGTTGTAAATCCTGCGCTGTAGAAGAATGATGCATTGTACCATCCGGATGCCAGGGTCATGGCAACTTTCTTCCCGGCTTCGTCTGCTTTGGCCAGCATGGTATCCCATGATGCCACGTCCTCCTCGGACAGTACTGTAGAGTCGTAGTACAGGAAGTAACCGTTGTCAGCCGTCATCGGAAACGCGTACAGTGTGTCATTGAATGTAGCAGCTTCCACAGAATCGGCTGAGTTCGCGCTCTCAATGTCCGCTACGCTCTTACCTGTGTAAGCCTGGAGAGCCTCGTCCATATCATCGATTGACTGAAGCGCACCTGCATTCACCAGATCCGGAAGCTGGTCTGAAGCGAATGCATATACATCAGCCGCAGCTTCAACGTCTGTCAGCACAGTATCCTTCGCCGTAGATTCACTCTCAACACCGAGCTCTACCGTGATATTCGCAGCATCCGAATACTCTTCCACAAAGGAATCGATCAGGCTCTGCAGAAGTGCCTGGTCTTCCTCTGCTCCCCACAGTCTGAGGGCTACATCCTGCTTCTCGCCTGAAGCAGCGCTGTCCGCGCTGTCTGTGGATTCATCTGATCCGCCGCCGCATCCTGCGAGCAGTGTTGCGACCATCGCCGCTGACAACAATACGCTTACCAACTTTTTCTTCATAAAATAACCTCCTTTTCCGCATCGACTGCGGAATTATTATTTGCGCTCATGCGCTGTGCTTGTTTGCGCAATCGCTTGCTCTATAATGAATTATATCATCGCTTGTCTTTTTGTACAATATGCATAATTAACATACATTAAAAAATTTTTTTGGATGTTTTACATAAAAATAGCGGCATAATTTGCGCAATTTGCGCTTCCAGCCGCTAATTCAATCTTTATTCTCCTTTTCAGCCTGTCTTTCATCTATTTTGTAGATTCCTTCAGCACCACTTCATAATCAAGCAGCGTCCGTCCCTCGACCTCTCTGCCCTCCAGCATATCAATCAGCACATCGCAGGCCACGCGCCCGATCTCTGTATTGTCAAATTTCAGAGAGGTAACCGTCACCGGATAACTGTCCAGCGTCTTGCTGTTATGGCAGGAGGCCACACGCATCTCTTCCGGGATCCTCACATTCTGACTGTAGAGTTCCTGAAGGACGATATTGCAGATAGCATCATCCTGACAGAGAATGCAGTCCACTCTTCTTCGCACAAGCTCATCCGTATTTTTCCGCACGATCGTCTCTGTTATATTATCCCTGTATACAAGATCCATATCAACATCCGTGCCGATATCCCGATGCGCCTGCAGGTATCCCCTGTACCGCTCTTCATTTACAATCAGGTCACCGGACTGTCCCATATATGCGATCCTGCGCATCCTGCGCGACAGCAGAATCGCGGTAAGATCACGGCAGGCTCCCATATTGTCATGATCCACCTGTATGACAGAATCATCATCCATAGAACCGATCGCCACAAACGGGCATCCGCGGGATTTCAGAAATCTGGCGAACACATCATCCCGGTGTGTATTTCCAAGGATCACGCCGTCCACTTTCTCATTATCCAGAAGACGCTTCAGTCTGGCCGTATCCTGCCCGTTCGTAGTCACTACAAACATGTCATATCCCCGCGCCTGCGCCACCTCATTCACACCGCACATACACATATAGAAGAAAGGCTGCGCCACCAGTGTCTTCACCTCGGGAATAAGCAGCGCTATATTTTCCGTTTTTGCCTGCGCAAGGCTCTTTGCACTGCTGTTCGGATGATAATCGTGCTCCTCTATGAATTCCATCACTTTCCTGCGCGTCTCGCTGCCGATACGCCCCTTGCCGGAGATGGCGCGGGAAACCGTACTGATCGACACTCCCAGCTGCTCCGCCACATCATTGATGGTCATTTTCTTTTCTTTTCCCCCGTTTTCATTCAATTCACCGCACCTCAACATTCTTACAATCGTATTTTAATCTAGTATGCATCCTGATGGGCAAACTGTCAATCATTTGCGCAAAAAATCCCGGCAGGGAAAGAGAGAGAGGTGTATCTTTCCCTGCCGGGAGACAGGTATCTGTATTAAATTTTATATCCGATCATCCTGTTTTACTGTTCAATCTATTATCGGCCTACACTTCAAAGATCAGATCACCATAGGACGGCATCGGCCATGCCTCTTTGTCTACGATCATCTCCAGCTTATCTACCGGCGCACGCAGTGCTTCCATAGCCGGGAAGACATCTGAATGATAGAAGTTCGCCTGCACAGCGCCCTCTTCTTTTGAAGCGGCCTCATCTGTCACTTTGACCAGTGCATCGAGAGCTTTCTTTGTCTCTCCCATGAGCGCAGTCACTTCGTCAAGTACTTCTTTCTGTACAGACGCATCTGCCCCTGCTGCTGTCACTGAATTTACAGTGTCGGCAAGCGTCTTTGTATATTTGATGAATGCCGGCATAAACTGTTTGCTCGCCATGTCGATCATTGTACGAGCCTCGATATTGATGGCTTTCGCATATGTCTCGTACTGGATCTCTGCACGGGATTCAAGCTCGGCTTTTGTAAACACACCGAATCTCTCAAAGAGATTTACCGCCGTATCTGTCACCATCGCCGGGATTGCCTCTACCATGGAACGGATATTCGGAAGACCTCTTCTCTCAGCCTCCTCAACCCATGCCTCCGAGTAACCGTCTCCATTGAAGACAATTCTCTGGTTCTCTGTCGCATATTTCTTGATCAGATCATGTACTGCCAGATCGAAGTCGTCTGCTTTCTCAAGTACATCGCACGCATCCGCAAATGCCTCTGCAACGATCGTGTTGAGCACAATGTTCGGGGAAGCGATGGAATCACGGGATCCCACCATACGGAACTCGAACTTGTTTCCTGTAAATGCAAACGGTGAAGTACGGTTTCTATCCGTAGCATCTTTGGACAGCTCCGGAAGTGTGCGGACTCCTGTCTCAAGCTTGCCGCCTTTAATACTATGTGTAGCCTCACCTGTGCTGATCAGCTGTTCCAGCACATCCTCGAGCTGCTCGCCCAAGAAGATGGAAATGATCGCCGGCGGCGCCTCGTTAGCTCCAAGTCTGTGGTCATTTCCCGGATCTGCTGCAGATTCTCTTAAGAGATCTGCATGCATGTTAACTGCTCTTAAGATACAAGTCAGTACAAGCAGGAACTGTGTATTTTCATGAGGCGTCTTACCCGGATCAAGCATGTTGATCCCATCATCTGTCGTGATCGACCAGTTATTATGCTTACCGGAACCATTGACACCCGCGAACGGTTTCTCATGAAGCAGGCATTTCAGTCCGTGCTGGCACGCAACTCTCTTCAATGTCTGCATTACGATCTGGTTGTGATCAACCGCAATGTTTGCCTCTGCATAGATCGGAGCCAGCTCGTGCTGTGCCGGAGCCACTTCATTGTGCTGTGTCTTTGCCGTAACTCCGACTTTCCACAGCTCTTCATTAACATCTTTCATGAATGCCGCGATTCTCTGACGGATCGTTCCGAAGTAGTGATCATCAAGTTCCTGTCCTTTCGGCGGCATAGCTCCGAACAGCGTACGTCCTGTATAGATCAGGTCTTTTCTCTGTTCGAACTTCTCAGCATCTACAAGGAAATATTCCTGCTCCGGTCCTACAGACGGAGTTACTTTCTTAGATGTTGTATTTCCGAACAGTCTCAGCAGACGCAGCGCCTGTTTGTTGATTGCTTCCATAGAACGAAGAAGCGGTGTCTTCTGATCCAGTGCTTCTCCTGTGTACGAACAGAATGCTGTCGGAATGCACAGTGTCGCTCCTGCTGCATCCTGTCTCACGAATGCCGGAGATGTACAATCCCACGCTGTATACCCTCTTGCTTCAAATGTTGCCCTGAGTCCTCCTGACGGGAATGAAGATGCATCCGGCTCACCTTTGATCAGCTCTTTACCGGAGAAGCTCATCAGCACTTTTCCACTCGGCTGCGGTGCGGAAATAAAGGAGTCATGTTTCTCTGCCGTAACTCCTGTCAGCGGCAGGAACCAGTGTGTATAGTGTGTAGCGCCTTTCTCGATCGCCCACTCTTTCATCTCATGCGCGATGACGTCGGCTGTCTCAAGATCCAGCTCTTTTCCTTCCTCTATCGTTTTCTTCAGGTTTTTATAAACCTTTTTCGGCAGACGCTCCTGCATTACAGTGTCATTGAAAACATTTTCTCCGAAGATTTCGGCTACATTGATCTTTTCTGTACTCATATTTGATCCCTTCCTTTTTGTTGTAACAGTTCAGGCATCTGATGTCAGGAGACGGATTTATGCTCGCATAAGAATCCGGCGACTGATAGACAGATGTGCTAAGCGCCAGTAAATGAGCAAAGAAGCGGCGCAGCCGCAGTAAGCGCGCCAGTGCGGCTTTGCGAATGGCGCTGCCTGAACTGTCCTCTTATAGTGTTCCGCAGGCTCCGCCAAAAGGTTCCTACGAAAAAAGGGCACTCCAAGCTATCTTGGAACGCCCTTGTTCTTGTCTACGTGTGACAGTATAACTCAATCACTCCAAAAAGGCAAGTAAATTTTATCAAAAACTTATTCAGGTTTTCCTGAAATTTTTTTAGGCCTGTCCTACAGATCCGAACAGTTCCATTTTTTCTTTTACTTTAGCCATGATTGCTTCTGCGCCCGGTTTCAGGAGTTTGCGCGGATCAAAGCCTTTGCCCTGTTTGTCTTTTCCTGCCTCGATGTACTCGCGTGTTGCCTCTGCGAATACGATCTGGCACTCTGTATTAACGTTGATCTTAGCAACCCCGAGATCGATCGCTTTCTTGATCATATCGTCCGGGATGCCTGTACCACCGTGAAGTACGAGCGGCATATCGCCTGTCTTCTGCTGGATCGCATCCAGAGTCTCAAAGCTTAATCCTTCCCAGTTGTCCGGATATACACCGTGGATGTTTCCGATACCTGCTGCCAGGAAATCAATTCCCAGATCTGCGATCATCTTGCACTCATTCGGATCAGCGCACTCGCCTTTGCCGACAACGCCGTCTTCCTCGCCGCCGATAGCTCCCACCTCTGCTTCGAGTGACATTCCGTGCTCATGAGCGATCTTAACAAGCTCTGTTGTTTTAGCTACGTTCTCATCGATCGGATAGTGTGATCCGTCGAACATGATAGAAGAGAATCCTGCCTCTACACATTTCAGACATCCGTCATAGCTGCCGTGATCCAGGTGAAGTGCTACCGGAACTGTGATGTTCAGTTCTTCGAGCATACCATTTACCATACCTACAACTGTCTTGTAGCCTGCCATATATTTTCCTGCGCCCTCAGATACGCCGAGGATGACCGGTGAATTGCACTCCTGCGCTGTTAAAAGGATCGCCTTTGTCCACTCAAGGTTGTTAATGTTGAACTGGCCTACTGCGTAGTGACCTGCTTTTGCTTTCTGAAGCATTTCTGTTGCTGATACTAACATTTTTCTTCTCCTCCAATTCTAACTCCCTACAGCGCCGGTAAAATGGCTGCCATCGGGATTTGTCTGGTTTTATAAATCCTTTTCTATTATAGCGTAACAGAGTGAAAAATACAATCTTATTTTGCAGTGTCCCTGGCAACAGCGCAGATTTCTTCATACGCCCTCTCAGCCGTTATCACACGCTCTTTCGTAATGCAGCTCCGGAGGACAACAAGCGCCGCCTCATGCTCTTCTATCCCCGATGTGGAGCCGCAGAGATCCTCTATCACCGCGCAGTCGGCCAGATCGTTATAGCAGTCCATAGCGCTGTGCAGGACACAACATCCCGTATTCACGCCTGCAAAGTATATTTTCTTAATCTCATTATCGCGGATAAACTCCTTCATCTCTTCATTCCAGCAACTGTACTTGTCCTTGTCAAATACTCTCTGCATGCATCCCCGGAGTTCAGGTACAACCTCTGCCTCTTCCGATCCTGCCATACAGCTCTTCCATCCCTCAAACAGATAGCATGCCGTATTCTCATGATTCACATAGCGTGTTCCCGCCGTGATCACATAATCTTTGATCCTATTCTGAAAATCATGTGTCTTTTCAACAAGGTGCTCTGTAAAATTGTTGATAAATCCATTCTGCATATCTATGATCAAAAAAAGTATGTTGCTCATATTCTGTCCTCCGAAACATTTATCGCTATATTATGTTTTATACATACCTGTATTATACTTTACTGTTTAGTTTTCTGACTTTTTATTTTCTCCCTGTTGTAAATAAAAAAGCATTTTCTGATTTTCAATTTCAGCCTTCAATTCTTCTTCCGTAGGAAGATAGAGTTTATATTTAGATGCAAACAGTTGTTCATTTCCATGCTTAATAGAATAACGCGCTATATCTTCATCTGTATCCGAACACAACACTATACCAATCGTAGGATTATCCCCCTCACTTCGCTTTAATTCATCATACATGCGGATATACATATCCATTTGCCCGACATCCTGATGCGTAACTTTTTCTGTTTTCAGATCAATCAGCACAAAACATTTTAAAATGTAATTATAAAATACAAGATCAATATAGTAGTCTTGTTTTTCCGTATGAATACGCTGTTGCCTTGCAACGAAAGCGTATCCCTTACCTAATTCCATTAAGAATTTCTGCAAATTGGAAAGAATACTTTTTTCCAGATTACTTTCTGTAAAGTCTGTGTCAGAAGATAAACCCAAAAATTCTGTTATTACAGGATTTTTTATAAATTCCAACCTGTTACTTTGATATTGCGAAGTCAGTTGCTTCATTTCCTGTTCAACATTTTCTTTATTTTGTGTTTTAAGCATGCGAAAATAATATTGCGAGGATACATTTCTTTGGAGAGTCCGCACACTCCATGTCTGTTCAGCAGCTTCTTTTTCATACCAAGCTCGCGCTTGTCTGTCATTTACTTGCAGCAAAATAGCATAATGCGACCACGACAATAGTTTTTGAAGATTTTCCAGACAGTGTCTGGAAAATCTCAGGATATTCTTTATAAAAAGAATAAAAATTATACAGATTCGTTTTTGTAAATCCTTTCCCATACTCA
>MHCFR00700__coassemble_547_pt1 | contig 30861 bp, 30 predicted proteins | sample MHCFR00700__metabat2_low_PE_034 | metagenome-assembled genome bin MHCFR00700 | reverse complement strand
GAACTGAAGCAGATGGAGAGTATCTATGAGATCAGCAGTGTGATCCGCGAGTATTGACAGATCCGGCGCAGCTTTAAGGACGATGCGGGACAAAAACGATGCGTTGATCCGCAGATGTGCTGCCGTAAATGAAAAGCAGACAAGGTGAGGTACCCAGATGGAGAAAAGAAGCCAGCCGATCGGATTTCTGATAAAACAGATCAACAATGTATATGAGAAAGATCTGAACGAACGGTTAAAAAAGCTCGGCATCACATCATCGCAGTGCGCGGTGCTGGATTATCTCTTCCGTACGAGTAAGGAAGAGGTCAGCCAGCGGGATGTGGAGAAAAATTTAAATCTAAAAAATCCAACCGTGACAGGGATCCTGAAACGTCTGGATGAAAAAGGGTATATCCTCTGTGTGCCGAACGCGCATGACAGGAGAAAGAAAAATATTTATCTCACGGAAAAGGCATATGACATCCAGAGGAGAATGGATATCGACCGGAGAAAATTAGACAGAGAGCTGACGCGCGGGATGACCAAGAGAGAGGTTAATGCATTGAGGAAAAATCTGGAAAAGCTTTTGTATAATATTGCAGATCCGTGATGAAGGAGGAAAATATGAGTTACGCAGATAAAGTGTTTATCGATATGTGCCGGGATATCATTGATAACGGTACGAGTACAGAGGGGGAGAAGGTGCGCCCGGTGTGGGAGGACGGCACTTCCGCTTATACGATCAAGAAATTCGGAGTCATCAACCGGTATGACCTTTCAAAAGAGTTTCCGGCGCTCACGCTCCGGCGCACGGCTATCAAGAGCTGTGTAGACGAAATGCTGTGGATCTGGCAGAAAAAGTCTAACAATGTGCATGAACTGAAAAGCCATATCTGGGACAGCTGGGCGGATGAGACCGGATCGATCGGAAAAGCATACGGCTACCAGATGGGGGTAAAACATCAGTATAAAGAAGGAATGATGGATCAGACGGACCGTGTGATCTACGATCTGAAGAATAATCCGTACAGCCGGCGTATCATGACGAACATCTATGTGCATCAGGATCTTCATGAGATGAATCTGTATCCGTGCGCATACAGCATGACTTTTAATGTGACCAAAGAGAAAGACAGTGATGTGCTGACCCTGAACGGCATCCTCAACCAGCGCTCGCAGGATGTGCTGACAGCCAACAACTGGAATGTGTGCCAGTATGCGGTACTGCTCCATATGCTGGCCCAGGTGTGCGGCATGAAGGCAGGGGAGCTGGTCCATGTCATTGCTGACGCACATATTTATGACCGGCATATACCTATGGTTGAGGAACTGATCAAAAGAGAACCATATCCGGCACCGGATTTCTGGCTTAACCCTGAGGTGAAAGATTTCTATGAGTTCACTCCGGATGATGTGAGGCTGGATAATTATCAGACACATCCGCAGATGAAGGATATTCCCGTTGCGGTATAAGTATGGCACCTGAAAAAGATGTAACGCAGAAAGGCAGAGATATATGAAAGCAATATTAGCAGCAGACAAGAACTGGGGGATCGGGTACAACAACCATCTGCTCGTGAGCATCCCTTCTGATATGAAATTCTTCCGTCAGACAACTACCGGAAAAGTTGTTGTTATGGGACGAAAGACACTGGAAAGTTTTCCGAACGGGATGCCGCTGAAAAACCGGACAAATATAGTACTGAGCGGCAATCAGAATTATCAGGTAAAAGATGCTGTTGTTGTCCATTCTGAAGATGAACTGATGGAGGAACTGGAGAAATATGACACAGACGATATTTTTGTGATCGGCGGAGAGAGTGTCTACCGGATGATGCTGCCACACTGCGATACCGTTTATGTGACAAAGATCGACCGCGCGTTTCAGGCAGATACGTTCTTCCCGGATCTGGATGAGATGGATGAGTGGGTGATGACAGAAGAAAGCGAGGAGCAGACCTGTTTTGATCTGGAATTCTGTTTTACAAAATATGAACGCAGATAGAAATAGAAGGAAAGAGAGTAGAAGAAATGTGTCCTCAGGAGCAGGGAGCAGATCGTTTACTGCCATACTGCTCTCCGGGTGCATGGCACTTATGGCGGCAGGATGCGCGGGTACAGGCGGCAGCATAACAGTCCCCGGCAGTTCCGGTGATCCGGCAGAAAATGCTGATGGCGGGAAGATCAGTGTCGTGACAACGATCTTTCCGCCTTACGATTTTGTACGGCAGATCGCGGGAGATCAGGCAGATGTTAAAATGCTCCTGAAACCTGGTGAGGAGACTCATTCTTACGAGCCGACACCGCAGGATATCATTGCCATACAGGACAGCGATGTCTTTATTTATACCGGAGGGGAAAATGACGTATGGGTGGAAGATATCCTGAGTTCCATGCCGGATTCGGATATGGTGACGCTGCGCCTTGTGGACTGTGTGGATACAGTGGAAGAGGAGCAGGTGGAAGGAATGAAGGGAAGTGCCGGGCACGATCATGACGAAGAGGATTATGGCAATGTGCACGGTGGCCATACGGATGAAGCAGACGGGGAAGATGAGGAAAAGTCTCAGCACGAGGTGGATGAGCATGTCTGGACTTCTCCGGTCAATGCCTCTCTGATCGTGGAACAGATTAAAAATGTTCTCTCGCAGGCAGATCCGGATCACAGCGAGATGTATGCAGAAAATACACTCGCCTATCAGAAACAGCTATCAGAAATGGACGGACAGTTCCGCGAGGTTGTGGATCATGCAAAGAGGAACATTATGATCTTCGGTGACCGTTTCCCGTTCCGGTATTTTGCCGACGAGTACGGACTGAAATACTATGCGGCGTTTCCTGGATGTGCGGGTGATACGGAACCCAGTGCCGCGACCATGGCATTTCTGATCGAGAAGGTGAGAGAAGAGCAGGTGCCGGCAGTCCTGAAGATGGAACTGAGCAACGATGACATTGCCAATGCGGTCGCAGAGGCGACGGGAACCGAGGTGAAAGTGCTCTACAGCTGCCACAATCTGTCCGCAGATGATCTTGAAAACGGGGAAACATACCTTTCCATGATGCAGAAAAACGTAGAGACTCTGAAGGAGGTACTAAACTGATGCCCCTGATAAAATGTGAAAATGTCTCCATCGGCTACGAAGGGCAGACGGTGGTTAAAGATTTGGACTTTGCAATAGAAAAAGGCGATTATCTGTGTATTGTCGGAGAAAACGGTTCCGGCAAAAGTACGCTTGTAAAAAGTCTTCTCGGACTGAAAAGTGTAGAAAAAGGACGGATCGCCTACGGAGACGGGCTGAAGCAGAACGAGATCGGTTATCTGCCCCAGCAGACAGATGCGCAGAAGGACTTCCCTGCCAGCGTCTATGAGGTAGTCCTCTCCGGGCGGCTGAACAGCCGTGGTTTCCATCCTTTTTATACTGCGATGGACCGGAAACAGGCGCTGGAGAAAATGGAACTTCTCGGGATACGGGATCTGGAGCGGCAGTGCTTCCGGGATCTCTCGGGCGGACAGAAGCAGAGGGTACTCCTTGCACGGGCTCTGTGCGCTACCAGGAGCCTGCTCCTGCTTGACGAGCCGGTGACCGGGCTGGATCCTATCGTGACCGGTGAATTCTACGGGCTGATCCGCAGGATCAACCGGGAGTCGGGCATTGCTGTAGTGATGGTTTCCCATGATATCGAGAGCGCCGTGGAAGATGCGACACATATCCTCCATCTTCAGGAGACAGCCCTTTTCTTCGGAACGACAGAAGACTACAGGAAGAGCCGGATCGGCAAAACATTTCTGGGAGGTGTGCATGATGGAAATGATCATTGAGATGTTCTCTTATCCTTTCATGGTGCGCGCCTTTACCGTGGGAGCGCTGGTTGCGCTGTGTTCCGCCCTTCTCGGAGTCAGCCTTGTGCTGAAGAGGTATTCCATGATCGGTGACGGTCTCTCCCATGTGGGATTTGGTGCCCTTGCGATCGCGGCGTCCCTGAATGTGGCGCCGCTGGCTGTGGCGATCCCGGTCGTTATCGTGGCGGCTGTACTTCTTCTCCGTATCCGTGGAAACAGCCGGATCAAAGGCGATGCAGCGATCGCGCTGATCTCTACCAGTTCGCTTGCGGTGGGCGTGATGGTGATCTCCATGACGACAGGGATGAATACCGATGTGTATAACTATATGTTCGGCAGCATTCTTGCCATGAGTGAGGAGGATGTGCGGCTGAGCGTGGTCATGGCAGTGATCGTTCTTGTGCTGTTTGTGTTTTTTTATCACAAGATCTTCGCCATTACATTTGATGAGACATTTGCGCAGGCAACGGGAGTGAAAGCAGATCTGTATAATACTTTGATCGCCATACTGACAGCAGTGACGATCGTGCTAGGCATGCGTATGATGGGAGCGCTTCTCATCTCCAGCCTGATCATATTTCCTGCTCTTACATCCATGCGTGTGTGCAAGACTTTTAAGAGTGTGGTCATCAATTCAGCGCTGATCTCTGTGGTGTGTCTGGTGACGGGGATTACGGTCTCCTATGTGTGGGGCACGCCGGCGGGGGCCAGTGTGGTCATGGTAAATATCGCGGCTCTGCTGATCTATACCCTGATCGGCCTGATCAGGAACAGAGGAAAATGATGATGGTAATGGCAGGGATTTTCGGCGTCGTTCTGATGGCGGTTTTGGGCACCTATTATTTTCGGAATAAGAAAAGACACAGAAAAACGGCACTTTTCTGTAAGGCACTTGCTACATCTGTTTCAGGTCTTCTTCTGCTTGGATATCTGTATGGGGCGCGTACAGGGGAATCTGCCGGCGGAGTTCTGTCCGGATGGGCGGACGGAGTGATCCTTGAGGCCGCATTTGCGGGCACCCTCGCGGCGATCGTATTCTATATGGCTGCGGATGTGCTGCTGGAGTGCAGATTTATATGGGGAGCGGTGTGCTTTGGCATCGGGCATATATGCATGGCGGCAGGCTTCTTATTAAGCGGAGAGTCTGTGCTGCATCCGGAGAAAAACGGCGGCTATACTGTCGACACCGGCCTGTTCTGTCTGGCGCTGGCTGTCTTCGCGGCACTCATGGCATCCGCATGCGCAGCACTCCATAGATATTTCCATTCGCTGAAGAAAAAGAAACTGTTTTATCCCCTTCTGGCTTATGTCCTGATCCTGAGTCTGATGGCAGCCCTTGCCGTGACGGCAGGCGGATTGATCCCGGCGGCGGGCGGTCTTTGTTTTGCGGTATCTGACGTGCTTCTGGGCAGGAACCGGCTGGGAAAGCGCAGGAGTGCGGTGTGCGGCGCTTTTGTACTGATCCTGTATTATGCGGCGGTGTATCTTTTTGCCATGCGGCTGTGGATTTGAATGATAATATTGAAAGGATAAAGATATGGCATTGTTTCATGCGATTTATAATATACTATGGGGTGATCTGATCACGATCCCCCTGCCGGGAGGCAGCACACTGGGACTATCCCTGCTCGTGCTGATCCTTGTTCCTGCGGGAATTTATTTCACGATACGTACCAGATTTCTCCCCTTCCGGCTTTTCCCCGAAATGGTGAAGGTGACGCTGGAGAATAATAAGAAGATCGAAGAGGAAGAGCGGGAGGGTATCTCAGGTGTACAGGCGCTGATCGTATCTACCGCATGCCGTGTGGGGATGGGTAACCTGGTCGGCGTGGTGGCTGCAATTTCTGCAGGAGGCGCAGGCGCTGTATTCTGGATGTGGGTGATCGCGCTGGTCGGTTCTTCGACGGCCTTTATAGAGGCGACCCTTGCACAGATCTATAAGGAGAAAGACCCGCTCTACGGCGGATACAGGGGCGGCCCGGCTTATTATATCCATGCCCTGTTTATTAAAAAAGGAAGTAAAAGAAAGAAATCCATACTGGCTGTACTATTCGCTGTATCCGGTCTGATCTGCTGGTGCGGCATCAGTCAGGTGATCAGTAACTCTATCTCGTCATCTTTTGAAAATGCATTTCAGGTCCCGCCGGTCTATTCGACCGTTGTTCTTGTGGTGATCGCGGCAGTCATTGTCCTGAGAAAAAATGCAACGGTGAAAGTACTGGATATCATAGTTCCGATCATGGCGGCGTGCTACTTCTTTATCACGATCTTCATCATCGTGACAAATGCGGGTCAGCTTCCGGCAGTATTCGGAAGGATCTTTTCGGAAGCATTCGGCATCCGCCAGGTTGTGGGCGGCGGGATCGGCGCCGTGATCATGAACGGAGCCAAGAGAGGCCTTTTCTCTAATGAAGCCGGATCGGGCTCTGCACCCTGTGCAGCTGCTGCGGCAGATATCAGCCATCCTGCAAAAGAAGGGCTTTTGCAGGCGCTGGGGGTCTTTATTGACACCCTTGTGATCTGTACCTGCTCCGCTATGATCATGCTTCTGACACCGGAGTCCATGACGAAAGGGCTTGAGGGGATGGATCTGCTCCAGGCAGCAATGCAGTATCATCTCGGGGAGTTCGGCGTTATCTTTATCGCGGTGATCCTGTGGCTGTTCAGTTTTTCCACATTTCTCGGCATCCTGTTCTATGCCAGATCAAATGTGGCGTATCTCTTCGGTGACAACTGGATCTCCCAGACGTTATACAAAGTGCTGGCTCTCGTCATGCTCTTCGTCGGCGGCCTGGCAGCGTACCAGTTTGTGTGGGATCTGGGAGATTTCGGAGTAGGGCTCATGACCGTGTTCAATATGATCGCGCTCATCCCGCTGGCGCCGAAAGCACTGGCGTCGCTTAAAGATTACGAGCAGAATGTGATGAAGAAGAAAGAAAAATCAAAAATGCCTGATTAAAAAAGATCAAGAAAATGTGATTGACATAGTTAAAAATACACACTATAATGTATTTAAATTTTTAACTATCAGAAATGCAGTGACAGGGAGGAGTACATGATCTTCGGATGCACAGAGAGAAGATGGATGGTGTAAATCTTCGTGAAGGGATTATGGAAGTAGCCTTCGAGCAGTGGACTGAACGTACTTATTGCATGGCAGCGGAGTATTGAATCATCAGCGTTGATACAGGCGGGCTGACGCGGACAGTACAAGTAGGCTTCAACGTTTTCCCACGTTACAGGGAGGCGGTATCGGATGAAAGGAATGATCAGGAGAGAGCTGGTCAGGTTGATTCCCGTACCGGCAGAGAGCAGAGATCATTCTCTGAATTCAGGTGGTAACACGGATGAAGGATTCGCCCTGAGCATATGATGCTCAGGGCTTTTTTTATTTACCAGCGGATTTTGTTCCCTGCTAAATAAGTCCGGAGCACCCGTTTTGCAAAGAGGAGGTATGAAATTGAGACAGATCACAGGAAACAAGTTACTGGTAAGAGCGTTAAAAGAGGAAGGAGTGGACACGATCTTCGGCTATCCGGGAGCGTGCACCATTGATATCAGCGATGAGCTGTACAAACAGGATGACATCAGAGTTATTCTCCCACGCCATGAGCAGGCGCTTGTACATGAGGCTGATGCATATGCAAGGACGACAGGAAAAGTGGGTGTGTGTCTGGTGACGAGCGGACCGGGCGCGACAAATCTGGTGACAGGACTTGCAACCGCAAACTATGACAGCGTCCCTCTTGTCTGTTTTACGGGACAGGTGGCAAGACACCTGATCGGAAATGACGCATTTCAGGAAGTGGATATCGTAGGTATCACGCGCAGCATTACAAAATACGGAGTGACTGTGAGAAACCGTGAGGATCTCGGACGTATTATTAAAGAGGCATTTTATATTGCGCGGACAGGGCGCCCGGGACCGGTGCTCATCGACCTTCCGAAAGACGTAATGTGCGAGCTGGGAAGCGCGGACTACCCTGACACTGTAAACATCCGCGGATACAAGCCGAATACAAGCGTGCATATGGGGCAGCTGAAGCGTGCCCTCAAAATGCTCAAAAAAGCGAAGAAGCCTCTTTTCCTTGCAGGCGGAGGTGTGAATATTGCCCGGGCGAACAAGATATTTACAGAAATTGTAAATAAGACGAATGTTCCTGTGGTAACAACGATCATGGGACGTGGAGCAGTTCCGACCAGTCATCCGCTGTATATCGGAAACCTGGGCATGCACGGGCAGTATGCGGCAAATATGGCGGTAGGCGAGTGTGATCTTCTGTTTTCGATCGGAACGAGATTTAATGACCGTATTACAGGAAAGCTCCATGCTTTTGCACCTAATGCACAGATTGTCCATATTGATATTGATACAGCGTCGATTTCCAGAAATATCCATGTCCATGTACCGATCGTTGCGGATGCTCTTGAGGCTGTGACTAAGATGAATGAGTATGTGGAGAAATGTGAGACAAAAGAATGGCTGGAACAGATCAAAGCATGGAAAGAAGAACATCCGCTGACGATGAAAGACAGGGGACATATGAGCCCGATGGATATTATCCAGGAAATGAACTGCCAGTTTGATGACGCTATCATCACGACGGATGTAGGGCAACATCAGATGTTTGTCACTCAGTATGCGGAGATCACAGAGAAGAAACAGCTTGTCACATCCGGAGGACTGGGAACTATGGGATATGGCTTCCCTGCGGCGATCGGCGCGAAGATCGGAAACCCTGACAAGACCGTTATTGCTATCTCAGGAGACGGCGGTATGCAGATGAATATTCAGGAGTTTGCTACAGCAGTGCTTGAGGAGCTGCCTCTTATCCTTTGTGTGTTCAATAACGAGTATCTCGGCATGGTGCGCCAGTGGCAGAAGCTCTTCTATGGTAAGCGTTACGGTATGACAAACTTGCGTGCAGGCGCTTTGTACCGCAGGACGAACGGAGAGGAGATGCCGGAGTACACGCCGGATTTCGTGAAGCTGGCAGAGAGTTATGGCGCGAAAGGAATCCGTGTCATGAAGAAAGAAGATATTGCGGCAGCGTTTGAAGAAGCTAAGAAAAATACAAAGACACCGACATTGATCGAATTTATCATTGATCCGGAAGAAATGGTCTACCCGATGATCCAGCCGGGCGGAACTCTGGAAGAGATGATCATGGATTGTTAGAGGAAGGAGTGCATGAGAATGGATAACACAATGAAAAAAAGATGGATTTCCCTTTATGTTGAAAATCAGGTAGGCGTGCTCTCCAAGATTTCCGGGCTTTTCTCCGGAAAGTCCTACAATCTGGACAGTCTCACCGTAGGAACAACGGAAGACCCTACTGTGTCGAGGATGACAATCGCAACAGTCAGCGATGACGAGACATTCGAGCAGATCAAGAAACAGCTCAACCGTATGATAGAAGTGATCAAGGTGATTGATTTTACTGATATATTTGTCAGGATGAAAGAAATCTTATATGTAAAGGTCATGAAGTGTTCCGTAGCCGATAAGGTAGAAGTATTCCAGATTGCGGAGACGTTCAAGGCGAAAGTGATCGATTACGGAAGAGACAGCGTGCTTGTGGAATTCGTGCAGACGGCGACCAAGAACGATGCAGTGGTGAAGCTGATGAAAGAAGAGTTTAAGACCATCGAAGTGGTCAGAGGAGGAAGCGTGGGGATTGAGTCTATCAGTATGATGGAACGATAGTTCAGAAAATAGAGCGCACTCTTGATTTTTATTAATCACAGTATTATAATGGTCACCGTAGAGTAATGACAGACTTTTCCAAGCAGAGGAGGAAATACAATGGAGAAGAAAAATCTTGACTGGGAAAATATGGGATTCAGCTACATGCAGACAGATAAACGGTATGTGGCAAACTATAAAGACGGCAAATGGGATGACGGTGCTCTGATCGATGATCCGAATATCGTAATGAACGAATGTGCGGGAGTTCTTCAGTATTCACAGTCTGTTTTTGAGGGACTGAAAGCGTATACAACAGAGGACGGACATATTGTTACATTCCGGCCGGATCTGAATGCTTCCCGCATGGTAGATTCCGCAAAACGTCTCGAAATGCCGCCGTTCCCGGAGGAGCGTTTCGTAGACGCTGTAGAGCAGGTTGTTAAAGCAAATGCAGCGTATGTTCCACCGTACGGCTCAGGCGCTACATTATATATCAGACCATACATGTTCGGGATCAACCCGGTTATCGGTGTAAAACCTGCCGATGAGTACCAGTTCAGGATCTTTACGACTCCGGTAGGCCCGTACTTCAAGGGCGGCGCAAAGCCGATCACGATCTGTGTATCAGACTTTGACCGCGCGGCGCCGCACGGGACAGGACATATCAAAGCAGGACTCAACTATGCGATGAGCCTTCATGCGATCGTGACAGCCCATGCAAACGGCTTTGACGAGAACATGTATCTTGACTCTGCTACAAGGACAAAGGTGGAGGAGACAGGAGGAGCTAACTTTATCTTTGTCACAAAAGACAATAAAGTCGTAACACCTCATTCCGATACGATCCTTCCGTCCATCACGAGAAGATCTATCATGTACGTGGCAGAGCATTATCTCGGACTGGAAGTAGAGGAGAGGGATGTATACTTTGATGAAGTGAAAGATTTCGCAGAGTGCGGACTGTGCGGAACGGCAGCTGTTATCTCCCCGGTAGGAAAGATCGTAAACCATGGCGAAGAGATCTGTCTGCCGAGCGGCATGGAGAAGATGGGGCCGGTTACCCAGAAACTTTACGATACATTGACGGGTATCCAGATGGGACACATCGAGGCTCCGGAAGGATGGATCAAAGTAATCGAATAATTTATATACAGAGAAGACTGGATTATTCGGCAGAGAAGCCCCCTATGCGGAGCTTCTCTTTGTTTTCAGGTAAAATGTGGTAGAATGAATTAATTATAATGATTGCGCAAAGTGTACTTTGAAGCGATAAATCGATAATATTGTCAGAAAAGTGAGGTGTGAACGATGCGGAAAATAAAATGGGGCGTTATGGGGACTGCCTACATTTTTGAACGCGACACGGCAAGAGGAATGGAGCTTGCAGAGAACTGTGAACTGACTGCCATAGCAGGGCGCAGTGTGGAAAAAGCGAAAGAATTTCAGAAACGATATGGATTTAAAAGAGCATATGGTAATTACGAAGAATTACTCAATGATCCCGAAGTGGAGGCTGTTTATATTCCTCTTCCGAATACAATGCACTATGAGTGGACGATCCGGGCGCTTCATCATGGAAAACATGTCCTCTGCGAGAAGCCTCTGGCGCCAAGTGCAGAGGAAGCAAAAGAAATGTTTCGGGTTGCAAAGGAAAATAATGTGTTTCTTATGGAGGCTTTTGCGTATCAGCACAGCCCTTACATTAAAGAGATAAAAGAAGTGATTGATTCCGGTGAGATCGGTGAACTCAGATATATTGAGGCTGCATTGATCACTTCAGATTATGACCACAGCAACATTCGAATGAGGAAAGAAACGCTCGGCGGGTGTATGTATGATCTGGGCGTTTATGCGGCGAGCTTTGTACAACGGATGACGGGAAAAGAACCGGGAAGAATCGATGCGGTGAGCAGCTTCTCGGAAGAGAAGATCGACACCTTTACTACTGCTGTATTTGAATATGAAAGCGGCATGAAAGCGCACATAGACTGCGGAATGGTCCTCGAAACAGAGAAGAACTGTTCTCTTGACCGTTTTCAGATCCATGGCTCGAAAGGCTCTTTAGTATCTGTGGATTTCGGATTCAATGCACCGGGGACATTGTCGTACAGGATCCGGACATATGACGGCAGAGATGAACTGAGGAGAGTGGAAGTGCCGAACAATTACTGTCTGGAAGTTGAACAGTTCGGCCGCTGTATCTGCGGGGAAGAGGCTCCGTATGTGACGGAAAAATTCAGCACAGATCTGGCTGATACGGTGGATCAGATCCTGAATAAGACGGGATACCGGTAAGCATTCCGGCGGAACAGCGGGTAGATTCCGGTTTCATCTTTTGTTTGACAATCAGGTATCAGGATATTATTATAGAGCACAACTTGTTGACAGTGATTTTCAGAGAAAAGGTGAGATACTATGTTTATTGTGGCGTACCGGCTGATCAATCTCAGGAATAACTCCCGTAGAGATTCAACGGATTCCTATATCGCGGAGACTCTTCTGGCAAATATCAATGAGATTGATAAGCTGCCTATAGACAGTGTTGCAGAATTATGTAACATATCCAAGTCAAAACTTTCGAAGTTTGTAAAAAAGATCGGCTTTAACGACTACAAGGAATTCCGCGATCTGGTAAAGAATGAGAAATACAGATCCGGCTACTACGGGTATGAAGACAAACTTCCCATGGGGCGCTATATCGCAAAAGAAGGATGGGAACCTTACCTGAAGATCCTCCATCAGGATCTTGACTGTTTTACGGAAAAGACAGATCAGAATATGATCCGGCGTCTAGCAAAAGCCCTGTACGAACATGAAGAAGTGGCGACCTTCGGCAGCGTTTATTCACAGACTGCGGCCGTTGATTTTATGTACCGCATGGCAGAAGAGGGAAAATATATCCGGACATACACGTATGACCTGGAGCAGGAAGAATACATGAGAAACATGGATGAAGATACGCTTGTGATCATTTTTTCCAATTCCGGGCAGTACCTGTACGGAGACGGAATGAGGAAGATCGGGTATTTCAAAAGTTACCTGAAACGGACGAAAGGAGAGATTGCGCTTATCACCTCCAATGAGGATGCAGCGATGGATCCGATCGTGAAATATCCGATCCTCTATTCCTTTTCCACCAATGTACACAGTCAGATGCTCATGGAGCGTCTGGTCATGGAAATGATCATCTCGGAGTATAAGAAGCTGCTGTAATCAGAGTGCAGGACTATTGAAATGTCCTGCCAAGATATTCAACGGCTTCTTTTACATTCTGGCTGTCTGTCCTCAGCAGCTTATACTCATCGCGCTCGGGGAGCCCGAAACTTGCTCCCGGCATGCGGAATGTCATGGCGCTGTCTGCTTCGATCTTTCCTGACATATGGTATGAGGAGATCCCCGTGTACGGCACGAGTTTCTCTATCACATCACGGCCGATGCCGCCGGCGGCGAGGATCTCGATCCTGCCCCGGCTTTCTTCATGCAGTTTTTTCAGCATGTCACGGCCTTCCCAGGCAGTCGGTTCCTGGCCGCTTGTGAGGATCGTATCGTATCCGAGTTCAATTACCTGTTCCATTGCTTTCATTGGATCAAGGCACACATCGAATGCACGGTGAAGTGCGATCTCCATTGTACCGGCGGTCTGTTTGAAACGGGCGAGCTGCTCTGTATCCAGCGTGCCGTCAGGATTCAGGATACCCACAACGACTCCATCGGCGCCGGCTTCCCGGAACATCTCTATCTCTTCGTTCAATTCATCACATTCATAAGCACTGAAGCAGTAGTCACCATAGCGGGGACGAAGGAGTACCCTGACTTTCAGGTCCGTATATTTTCTGATCTGGCGGAACAGCGGAAGCGACGGAGATACGCCTCCGATCACGAGATCGCTGCACAGCTCGACACGGCTGGCGCCGCCTTCCTGCGCGGCAAGAGCCGATTCTACACAATCTACACATGTTTCAAGAATATAATTTCCCATTTTCTTTCACCTCACACTTTATTGGCGTACTGCGCCTGTCTGAACAAAGAGTATATCACAATATAGCACCGGGAATGGACAAAATATTTAAAATTATACATTTTTAACAAAATGTATCAGAAGATAATAGGGAAATTGCATAAAAAAGTTTCCAAAAAGTAAAATTTTCAGGATCAAAGAATAAAAAAACTATAATCAAGATAGTTGTTATGCATAGCAAACAAAATCGAAAGGAGAATAAAGAGGATGAAATGTAAAGACATTTATGAGTGGCCGGAAAATTACGGGGATCCGGACTGGTTTATCCATGACCGTTTCGGGCTGTTCATCCATTTCGGGCTGTTTTCCGTGGCTGCAAGGCACGAATGGGTCATGACTCTGGAGCAGATCGGTGCAGAGGGATATAAGAAATACTTCGACAACTTTAACCCGGATCTGTTTGACGCACGGAAATGGGCAAAAATGGCGAAGGAGGCCGGATTTAAGTACGCGGTACTGACAGCGAAACACCATGAAGGATTTGCACTGTGGGATACACAGCTCTCGGACTACAAGATCACGAATACGAAATTCGGCCGCGACCTCGTCAGGGAATATATCGACGCTTTCCGCGAAGAGGGACTGAAGGTCGGAATATATTTCTCACTCCTTGACTGGTATCATCCGGATTTCCTCGTGGACGGATATCACCCGGAGAGAAATAACAAAGAGTATATTGAAAGCCATCCCGGAGATATGGAATCCTACAGAAAATTTATGCACGGACAGGTGAGAGAGCTTCTTACCGGATACGGCAGGATCGACTATCTGTGGTTCGATTTCTCCTATCCGCAGCGCGACTGGGGAGATTCTGTGGGAAAAGGTAAAGATGACTGGGGCTCGGAAGAGCTTGAGCAGATGATCCTTTCCCTGCAGCCGGATATCATCATCAATGACAGACTGGGCTTAGGACGCGGTGTCGGCACACCGGAGCAGTATCAGAGAAGCTCCAAGGCTGATAATGGCGGGAAGCCGATCGTGTGGGAGGCGTGCCAGACGCTCAACAACAGCTGGGGATATGACAGGGACAACCTGAACTGGAAGTCTTCCGAGATGGTCATTAAACTTCTCGTTGACACAGTATCCAAAGGCGGCAACATGCTGCTTAATATCGGTCCGAACGGGCGCGGTGAGATTGACAGGCGCACAATGAGCATTATGGACGACGTGAGAGAGTGGATGCGCCTGCACAGTGAATCCATATATGGATGCGGACCGAGTGATTATGAGGCTCCCGCTGATGCGAGGTTCACGCAGAGAGGAAACCACCTGTATCTTCATCTGTTCTCATGGCCGTACCGTTCGCTTCTGATCAACGGACTCGGGGGAGAAGTAGAGTATGCACAGCTCTTAAACGATCATTCCGAGATCAAATACATTCAGGATGAAGGGCTGTCCGGAAAGAGGAAATCTCATAAAGATCTGAACCTGGAGGTAACTGAAATTCATATCAAGGATAAGTTTGAAGATAAGGCTCTGCTCGTGACTCTTCCGGTCCAGAAGCCGGGCACAGCGGTGCCGGTCATCGAGTTTATCCTGAAAGAACAGGAGGATTAATACATGTACTATATCATTGCTTCACACGGCACTTACGCGCAGGCATGCAAATCAAGCTGTGAGATGATCACGGGCGCGGCGCCGTCCTTTGTGGATTTTGCATTTACAGAGGATATGACAAAAGAGACCGTGGAAAAGAAATATGAGGAGATCCTCGCGGAGAAAGGCGCGGATGAGTGCGCGGCGATCATCGTGGATCTTCCGGGCGGCACACCGTTTAATGCCGCAATGCGGATCATCGCTGAACACAAGAACATACAGCTCGTACCGGGGCTGTGCCAGCAGCTTCTGGTACTTCTCAATTCCGGTGAGAGCCTTGCAGACGCGATCGCCCAGACGGGGGAGATCTTTGCGGGGATTTCCGTAAAGGACGGGAAGAAAGCGGATGCAGAAGCACCGAAGGAACCGGTGGAAAAGAACGGTATCGTAAATTTCCGGCTCGATGAGAGACTGATCCACGGTCAGGTAGCGACCTACTGGACACGTTCCCTCCAGGCGGACCGTATCATCATTGCAGATGATGACGTATTAAAAGACGAAATCGGAATGAGTGCCCTTAAAGCAGCTGTTCCGGCAGGCGTGCACTTAAGCGTGCTGACAGTGGACAACGCGGCAAAGCGTCTGAATGAAGGCAGATACAGCGGGCAGAGAGTATTCCTCATTGTCAATAAGACAAAGACAATCTGCAGACTTCTGGATAACGGGCTGAAAGTAAAAGAAGTAAATATCGGAAATATGGGAGAAAAAGAGGGAAGGAAACAGATCAAAAAATCTGTTTACTGTACTCCTGAAGAAATTGCAGATATCGAAGCTGCTGAGAAAAAGGGCGTACAGGTCTATGCCCAGATGGTTCCGAATGATGAGAAAAAGACATTCCGCTCTTACCTGAATTAAGTAAAACTGAGTGAAAAGAAGGAGGGTTTTATAGTATGGAAATACAGATATGGCAGATTATTGCACTTACGATTTTATCTATGATCCTGATCTGGGACAGCCTCTCAACGGCAATCTTCGATGGAAAGCCAATGTTTGCAGGTATTCTTGCAGGTATCATTATGGGAGATATTGCGACCGGTCTTGCGGTGGGAGCTACTTTACAGCTCATGGTACTCGGTGTCGGAACATACGGCGGTTCCTCCATGCCTGATTACCTGACAGGAGCAATTGTAGGAACAGTGTTTGCGGTGACATCCGGACAGGGTGTTGAGTTCGGAATCGGACTTGCAGTACCGGTAGGACTCCTGATGGTAAATCTGGATGTTCTGGCAAGATTCTGCAATGTCTTTTTTGCAAAGAGAGTCGAGGCGGCGATCGACAGACTGGATTATGCCGCGATCAAGAGAAATATCTGGTACGGCATGATCCCGTGGGCACTTTCCAGAGCGCTTCCGGTATTCATTATGCTGATCTTCGGCGAGGATATAGTCAATGCGATCGTCAATTACATGCCTGAGTGGCTGACCGGCGGCTTAAGTGTGGCAGGAGGTCTGCTCCCGGCAGTCGGTATCGCGATCCTGCTCCGTTACCTGCCGGTTAAAAAGTATATCTCATTCCTGCTCCTCGGATTTTTCCTGGCAGCGTATCTGTCAGTACCGATGGTAGGCGTCGCAATCTTCGGAGTTGCTATGGCAGTCATTGAATTCAAAAAGAACATTAATGGAAATCAGGCAGTAGCTGCAGCAAACACAGGTAGTTCACAGGAGGGACTGTTAGATGGAGAATATGAAGACTAACACAAATGAAACAAAGCTTACAAAAAAAGAGATAAACAGTGTCAGCAGACGCTGGATCATGGGTTCGCAGATCACATGGAACTATGAGAAGCAGATGGCGGTCGGGTATCTGTGGGCGATGCTCCCGATCATTCGCAAGCTTTATAAAGATCCGGAACAGCAGAAAGAGATGTTAAAGACACATATCCAGTTCTTTAACACAACGCCTCATATGGGCGGATTTATCTGTGGCATTGATGCTGCGACAGAGGAACATGAAGGATATAAGGCAAAAGAGACTGTAAGAGGTCTGAAGACAGGACTTATGGGACCGTTCGCAGGAGTCGGTGACACACTGTTCGGCGTACTGTTCCCGACGATCTTCGGTTCTATTGCAGCATATATGGGACAGGAAGGCAGCATGGTCGGAGCGGTCATCTGGCTTCTCGTTAACATCGCGATCCTCATACTGCGTACATTTACGGCAGGAATAGGATACCGCGAAGGATCCAAGATCATCACATCGGCAAAAGATAAACTTGATGCGCTCACAGCAGCCGCTACCCTTCTCGGTATTACAGTAGTAGGCGCGCTGGTTGCAACAGTGGTAAAGGCAAACGTGACGGCTGCATTTACGAGCGGTGAGATCACTGTCAGCGGTCAGGACATTCTGAATCAGATCATGCCGTGCCTTGTTCCGGCTGCATTCGTGGGATTCATCTACTGGCTGCTCGGAAGGAAGAAGATGAGCTCAACAAAAGCGATCATCCTCGTGATGGTGCTTGCGATTCTTCTCCATGTTGTCGGCATTCTTGGATAATGACAGCAGGGATGAAAGGTTTATATGGGACTTGAATTTTTTGACAAGGCAAGAGAGATAATGGAAAAGCTGGAGAATACCCAGCGGGACAATATACACAGGGCGGCGCTCCTGATATCTGAGTCTATCCGGAGCGGCGGTATCCTTCAGGCGTACGGAAGCGGGCATTCTTACGCAGCGGCCATAGAGGTGTGCGGACGTGCGGGAGGTCTGATCCCGTCCAAGCTGATCGGAGAACCGCAGTTCGGGGAGTTCGAAGCTGTAGAAGGAAATGCGTTTTATCTCATGAGGAAGGTAGATATACGCCCGGACGATATTTTTATTCTGATCTCCAATTCCGGGCGGAACCCGATGACTATCGAGATGGCGGATTACATTAAGAAGAAAGGAAATCCGCTGATCGTAGTTACCGCGCTGGATGTGTCGAAAGCGTCTGTATCCCGCCATTCCTCGGGTAAGCTCCTCTATGAATTTGCAGATGTAGTGCTGGATAATCAGTCTCAGTTCGGAGATGCGGCCCTGGATATCAGAGGTCTCGACTGTAAAGTGTGCGGAACATCTTCTTTTGCGGGATGTCTGCTGCTACAGCAGACAATGTATGAAGCTATCAGGGATATGGTAGAAAAAGGGTATGTTCCTCCGGTATACAAAAGTGCTAATATTGACGGGGGACCTGAATTTAACCACGCACTGGAAGCGGAATACAGTGGAAGGATCTGGCATAAATAAGAGACAGGACCGTTTCACTGCAGATAAGAACAGGAACAACCGGCAGTTATTCATGCGGGTTGTTCCTGTTTCTGTGTCTATAAGTTAAACAGCATAGTTGCGACATTGAAGTAGATGAGTATTGAGAAGATATCCACCAGCGTAGTGATAAGCGGGGATGCCATTATCGCAGGGTCGAGGTGTATCTTGCTTGCAAGCAGAGGCAGCATGCATCCGACCATTTTGGAAATGACGACAGTCCCGATCAGTGACAATGCGATGACGAGAGCGAGCCCTGCGTCATTGTACTGGATCATGATGCGGACACCGTTTGTCAGAGCGAGTACGGCCCCCACGATCAGGGAAATGCGGAACTCCTTGAAGATCACACGGAAGATATCTTTAAAACGGATCTGCGAGAGTGCAAGACCGCGGATGATCAGGGTCGAGCTCTGGGAACCGCAGTTCCCTCCGGTGTCCATCAGCATCGGGATAAACGATACAAGGAGCGGAATAGCGGCGAATGCATTTTCATATTTCGTGATGATCGTACCTGTGATGATCGATGTGAACATCAGGATCAGGAGCCACGGGATACGGTTCCTGGCATGGGCGAATACCGATGTTTCGAAATAAGTCTTTTCGCTGGGATTGATAGCCGCCATTTTAGTGATATCTTCAGTCGCTTCCTCTACCATAACGTCCATGGCGTCATCGAATGTGACAATACCGACCATCAGCCCGTCCGTATCCAGGACCGGGATGGCGAGAAAATCATATTTTGTGAAAAGCTTTGCTACTTCTTCTTTATCTGTATGTGTTTTTACCGAGATGATCTCAGTCTCCATGAGATCCCTGATCAGAACATCATCGTCTGTGGTCATCAGGTCTTTGGCGCTGACGATACCGGTCAGTCTGCGCCGTTCAGTCACATAGCAGGTATAGATTGTTTCTTTGTGTATCCCTGTTTCCTTGATATGTGCCATAGACTGTGCGACAGTCATATTTTCCCTGATGTCTACGTATTCTGTAGTCATAATGCTTCCGGCACTGTCTTCCGGATAGTTCAGGAGCTGATTGATGAGCGCCCTGTCTGATGTGCTGACAGTATCGAGGATACGGTTGACCAGATTCGCCGGCAGCTCCTCGAGAAGGTCTACAGTATCGTCCATATACAGGTCGTCCAGAAGTTCCTTTAACTCCTTTTCGGAAAACATTTCGACCAGATAGGTCTGCATGGAGCTTTCCATGTTGGCAAATACTTCCGCAGCCTTGTCCTTCGGGATCAGGCGGAAAGCCAGAGCCAGTTCTTTGTCATCCAGTTCGGAGAGCAGTGAGGCTATGTCCACCTCGTTCATTACATCCAGAATACTCCTCACAGCTTTGTACTGACGCTGCTGGAGAAGTTTTACAAAAATATCTTTGTTCATAGTAAGTACCTCTCTTTATGTTGTTTTTTGTCATTAAGCCGCATAAATGGCAACTGGCACCAGAGTCCATAACCTCACCTCCTTTGACAGCAGTCCACACCGTGCCGCATCAGCGCAACGTGCGCGCATGCGGGCGATGACAAGTGTGAACGAAAATTACAAATAAAAATTTCAAACAGAAAACTCCGTCACTGCCTGAACAATGACGGAGTCATAATAACCCATGAAAATAACCATGACCGGGATGCATCGTTCAAGCTTTAGTATCACAGGGCATATCAATTGCATTAGGCTGCACCTTCACGACACAGCCTGCTGACCATCTTATCGTGTCTCCACGATCTCGCGGCAGCAATCTTCGGGCATATCCCAATCCCTGTGGTAACCTCACCTACCGAATGATGTATTCTGTTTTTATACGTGTACATTGTAGTTCAATGAAATGCCGGTGTCAAGGGAAAAATCCGTATATACCCGGATGATGCGCTATACGGTGATCTGAAAACATGTCTGCATACTTGCGGCTGCAAGGAAGAATATTGTATAATAATGCAGTGTCAGAAACAGCATTACAGACTGCTGACCAAGGAGGAAACTATGACAGAAGAAGAAAAGGCACTTGCCGGATATTTGTATGATGCCCAGGAGGAGAGCCTGGGGAAAGAAAGACTGCGCAGCCAGGAACTAAGCTTTGATTATAACAGTCTCCGGCCTTCCCAGACAGAGGAGCGTGAGGCGATCATACGCCGTGAAATGAAGAAGACAGGAAAGAAATTCCGTATTGAAGCACCGTTTTACTGTGATTTCTGGGGGCGGGTGACACTGGGAGAGAATTTTTTCTCAAATTATAACTTTGTACTTCTCGCGGGAAATGAAGTTACTTTTGGAGACGATGTACGTATCGGGCCAAACTGCGGTATCTATGCGGCGGGACATGCATTTGATCCGGAAAGAAGAGCGGCGGGGATTGAGTACGCACGTCCGGTCCATATCGGGAATAATGTCTGGATCGGCGGTCATGTGTCAATTGTGTCGGGAGTAACTATTGGAGACAACACGGTCATTGCAGCCGGGAGTGTAGTTGTGAGTGATATTCCGGCTAATGTCCTGGCAGGCGGAAATCCGTGCCGGGTGATCCGTACGATTCGTCCGGAGGATGACCGGAAATATATGGAGGTCTGATAAGATTGGGTAACAAAAGAATTGCATCGTCGGCAAATATCGTAAAAGAGTCGGTGGTGCTCGGAGATGTAACGGTAGGAGAAGATTCCACCGTCCTTTTTCATGCGGTCCTCCGCGGTGATTGTGAGAAGATAGTCATAGGAAAATGCAGCAACATCCAGGACAACTGCACGATCCATACGGATAAAGGCTGTCCGGCAGTGCTGGGGGATTATGTGACCATAGGACACAATGCAGTGGTGCACGGCTGTACCGTCGGGACGGGAAGCCTGGTCGGAATGGGAGCAGTTGTCCTGAACCGTGCGCGGATCGGGAAAGAATGCCTGATCGGAGCCGGCAGCGTGGTGCTTGAAGATATGGTGATACCGGACGGAAGCCTTGCAGCGGGGAATCCGGCTAAAATAAAAAGGCAGCTTACGGAGGAAGAGAGGGCAAAATTATACGATACAAGTCTCTCCTATATGGTAACGGGAAGGAAACTGAAAAAAGACGGATATTGTATCTGAAACAAGTGAAAAACAGAGCAGAATCTGTTATAATAAATCTGCAGGTTTATTCTGCTGAAAAAAAGAGCAAAGAAGAGAGGAATTTATCATGGAGTACAAGATTACCGGATACAAGCCGGAAAAGTTATTTCATTTTTTTGAGGAGGTCTGTGCCGTACCGAGAGGATCGGGAAATGAAAAAGGTATCAGCGATTTCCTTGTAAAGTTTGCAAAAGACAGAGGACTTTGGGTATATCAGGACGACAGCTATAATGTCATCATTAAGAAAAAGGGAAGCAAAGGCGCAGAGGAGAAAGAGCCGGTCATGCTTCAGGGACATATCGATATGGTATGTGATAAACGTGCAGGCGTAGAGCATGATTTTGAGAAAGAGGGAATCGATCTCGTACTCAAAGACGGCGTACTCTCTGCAAACGGCACAACACTGGGAGCGGACAACGGCGTGGCGATCGCGCTTATGATGATGGTCCTGGACGATGAAGACATCAAACATCCGCCGGTGGAATGTGTGTTTACGACGGAGGAGGAAGTGGGATTAAACGGCGCCCAGGCACTGGATAAATCCCAGATCATCGCCCGTACGATGATCAACATGGATTCAGAGGAAGAGGGTGTCGCGACGATCAGCTGTGCAGGTGGTTTAAGAGTCCAGCTTACAAGACCCGTGGAAAGGATCGCGGCAGAAGGGACTCTGGTACAGATCAGGATCGAGGGTCTGCTGGGCGGACACTCCGGCACAGATATTGACAAAGAACGCCAGAATGCAAATATCCTGATGGCGCGCTTGGTTGAGCACCTGATGAAAAATACAGATGGAAAGCTTGTTACATTTGCAGGCGGAACAAAAGACAATGCTATAACAAGAGAGTGTGAGGCATCTCTGGTCTATGCAGAGAAAGCAGAGGCAGAGAAAGCAGAGAAACTTGCCTGTGAGCTTGCCGAAACATTTTCGGAGGAGATATCATCCTTCGAGCCGGACTTTGGATGCGAGGTTTCCGTGGAAGAGGGACAGAGCGTATCTGCCCTGAAAGATGAGGATGCAAAAGCATTTGTAAGCGCGATCCGTCTTGCTCCGAACGGAGTATACAGACGTAACATCAAGATGGATGGCTTTGTAGTCGTTTCTTCCAATATGGGCGTAGTAAGGGCAGACGAAAAAGAGCTTGTGATCGTCGTATCTCCGCGTTCTTCCGTGGCTTCTCTTCAGGAAGATACGAAAGAGAGATTTGCTCTTCTGGCGGACACATTCGGATTTGCCATCGACTACAGCGGAGAATATCCGGGATGGGATTACAAAGAAGATTCCAGGATCCGCGAAGTATTTGTAGAAAGCTACCGCGAACTTTTCGGAACAGAACTGAGACTGGAAGCGCTGCACGCAGGACTTGAGTGCGGACTCTTCTCAGAAGCACTGCCGGGGCTGGACGCGATCGCAGTCGGACCGACACTCTACAACGTGCACACACCGGACGAAAATGTGCCGCTTGATTCCTTTGAACGGTTCTATGAGCTGCTCAAAGATGTACTTGCAAGACTGGCTGCTTAGTGCTCCGGCATGATAATGAGACAGCAGGCGGCATCCGAAAAGGGTGCCGCCTTTTTAAAATCAGAAGTGATCCATATCCGTCTTAGCGGGCAGAACGCTGATCGATATCAGGAGGAGAGAAATGAATACATTTTATTCAAAACTTATAAATGTCCTGGAAAATTCGGAAGGTGATATCTGGGCGGAGACTGTTCTGGAAGGAGAACACGCCGGAGAAAAGCAGCTGCTTATAAATCCTGAGAAAGATGAGATGAAAAGCTATGAGAGTATTTTGGGCAATCACAGAATTTTCAGAGAAAGGATCGGGCGTACTCCCAGGCTGATCATCTGCGGGGCCGGACATGTGTCTATGCCTATAATCCGCATGGGAAAAATGCTGGGATTTGTTGTCACAGTCATAGAGGACCGCCCGAAGTTCGCGGACAATGCGAGGGCGGCGGGGGCAGATCAGGTATTCTGCCTGCCATTTCAGGAAGGTCTGGCGGATATCCCTGGTGACTCCGATTCATGGTTCGTGATCGTGACGAGAGGACACCGGTATGATACCGAGTGCCTTGAGTCTATATTGCAGAAACGTTACGCTTACGTGGGGATGATGGGCAGCAGGCGCCGGACTGCGATCGTAAAAGACCAGCTTGAGGAAAAGGGGATAAGCCGCGAAGTATTAGATGCAGTCCACACGCCCATCGGATTGAAGATCGGCGCGGAGACTCCGGAAGAAATTGCCGTGTCTGTCATGGCTGAGATCATACAGGTAAAGAATGCCCGGAGTGAAGAGGGCGGCGGAAAAGCAGGCGGCTATTCGGATGAGATGCTTGCCTGTATTCTCGGGACAGGCAGCAACGGGGTTAATGTCAGAAAACAGAACAAAATACTTGCTACAATTATTTCCCGCAAGGGATCCGCACCCCGGGGGACGGGCACAAAGATGCTGATCCTCGAAGACGGTACGACCATAGATACGATCGGCGGGGGCTGTATCGAGAGTGAGATCATACAGAAAGCGCTTCTCATGATGCGGACAGGGAAGCCGGATTTTCAGATCTGTACGGTAGATATGACAGCGGATCAGGCAGAAGATGAGGGGATGGTCTGCGGCGGCATCGTGGAAGTAATGCTGGAGCGGATCACAGGAATTTATTGACACGGGATTTCTCCGGTGTTACCATAGTTACATAGAGAAAATATTGCATACTTATATAGGTTCATAATCGGGTGAACGTCTCTACCAGCCGCCGGAAACGGCTGACTATAAGTATGCCGGAGAGATGAGCGCATCATCCGGTATATGAGAGAGGAGACAGGACTTGATGAATGAATCTATTTTTATTTTAAAAGGAAATATTGTGTACAGTAAAAGCCAGACAGAATTTGCTTTTTGTGAACACGGATATCTTGTATGTAAAGACGGAAAAGTCGACGGGATATATCAGACACTGCCGTTCCGTCTGGGCGGCAGTCCGATCCGGGACTACGGTGACTGTCTGATCATCCCCGGACTTGTGGATCTGCATGTCCATGCGCCACAGTATTCCTACCGCGGTCTGGGTATGGACATGGAACTTTTAGAGTGGCTTGAAGTGAATACATTTCCGGAGGAGGCTAAGTTCGAGGAGCTTGATTACGCAAGAAGCGCATACAGCATCTTTGTTGAAAACCTGCAGAAGAGCGCCACGACGAGAGCCTGCATCTTCGCCACGGTGCACCGCCCGGCGACGCTGCTTCTCATGGATATGCTTGAGAAGACCGGGCTTGACACGATGGTCGGCAAGGTGAACATGGACCGCAACTGTCCGGATTATATCTGTGAGGAGACTCAGGAATCTGCCGAGGAGACCCTGGAGTGGATAAAGGATGTGAACCACCGGAAATATGAGAATACACATCCTATCCTGACGCCGCGCTTCACGCCGAGCTGCACGGACGCGCTGATGGAAGAACTGAAAAAGCTGCAGATGCGTTATGAGCTTCCTGTGCAGTCTCATCTGTCGGAGAATCCGGGAGAGATCGCATGGGTGAAAGAGCTCTGCCCCTGGTCAGAATTCTACGGTGATGCTTACGACAGATTCGGGCTGTTCGGTGCGGACTGTCCGACCGTGATGGCGCACTGTGTATACAGCGATGACAGGGAGACAGCCCGTATGAAAGAGAACGGAGTGTTCATCGCCCACTGTCCGGAGTCAAATATGAATGTGTCCTCAGGGATCGCACCAGTGCGGAAGTTTCTGGAAGAAGGACTGCATGTCGGAATCGGCAGCGATGTGGCGGGCGGCTCCACAGAGAATCTTTTCCGAGCCATGGCCCATGCCGTGCAGTCGTCAAAATTGAGATGGCGTCTGCAGGACGACACCCTCGATGCACTGACGGCGGAAGAAGTCTTCTACATGGCGACGAAAGGCGGCGGGGCGTTCTTCGGTAAAGTGGGAAGCTTCGAGCCGGGGTATGAGTTCGACGCAGTCGTACTGGATGACAGCCGTCTGAAGCATCCACAGCCTCTGGATATCAGGAGCAGACTGGAGCGTATGATCTATCTGGCGGATGAGCGTGAGATCCGGGCAAAATATGTGAAAGGGAAGGAAATCGGGAGGTGAGTATATGGCAGAAAAGGATACTGTCAGGAAAGACCATGTGATCGGTAAGAGCGTGAAACGTGTAGATGCATTTGAGAAAGTAACCGGCCGCGCAAAGTATACGGATGATCTGTGCGACAGAAATGCATATGTGGCGAAGGTGCTCCATTCCACGATCGCTCACGGGTATGTGAAGTCTGTTGACACGTCTGAGGCAGAGAAGATTCCGGGTGTGGTCAAAATTGTCACATGTTTTGACGTGCCGGAGTATTATTTCCCGACGGCCGGACACCCGTGGTCAACGGAAGAGGAACATCAGGACGTGGCAGACCGGCTGCTCTTAGAGCGGCACGTCAGATATTACGGAGATGACGTGGCTGCCGTGATAGCGGAAAATGAAGTGGCGGCATCTCAGGCGCTGCGGGCGCTGAAAGTGGAGTATGAGGAACTGCCGTTTGTCCTTGACGTACACAAAGCGATGGAGGACGGCGCCCCGCAGATACATGAGAAATATCCCAATAATATCCTGAAACACACGTCGATCCGGAACGGAGATTATGAGAACGCCATAAAGGAACCCGGGCTCACCAAGGTAGAGGGATGGTATCAGACTCCGACTGTGCAGCACTGTCACATAGAGAATCCGGTCTGCTATGCCTATATGGAGCAGGGCAGGATCGTAGTCGTTACCTCCACCCAGATTCCTCACATCTGCCGGCGTGTAGTCGGTCAGGCGCTGGGGATACCGTGGGGGAAAGTCCGTATCATCAAGCCGTACATCGGCGGTGGATTTGGAAATAAGCAGGACGTCCTCTACGAACCGCTCTGTGCTTATCTGACTACGGTGGTAGGCGGAAGAACGGTCAAAATGGATATTTCCAGGGAGGAGACATTCGCATCTACAAGAGTACGGCATGCGATCCATTTCCACATTATCTCGTATGTGAGGCCGGATGGCACATATGCGGCCCGGAAGTTCGAGAGCTTTTCGGATCAGGGCGGATATGCGTCCCACGGACACAGTATTGCGGCGAAAGGTATGGGGTGTTTCCCGCAGCTCTATCCGTGCCCGAATATAGAGGCTGATACATATACAGTATTTACAAACAAGGCGGCTTCCGGAGCCATGAGAGGCTATGGCATTCCGCAGGCCATGTTCGCCATGGAGAGCCATACCGATGATGTGGCCCGTGCCATCGGAGTACCGCCGTATGAGTTCCGCATGAAAAATGTCATGCCGAAGGGGTTCAAAGACGGGTTTTCGAAAAATGTAAACTATTATGATACATTCCGGGAATGTATGGAGAAGGGAAGAAAAGAGTTCGACTACGACGGGCGGCTTGCGAAATACTCTCATCAGACGGGAGATATCCGACGCGGTGTCGGAATGTCCGTCTTCTGGTACAACACAGGTGTATGGCCCATCTCCCTTGAGACATCCGCGTGCCGTATGGTGCTCAATCAGGACGGCAGTATCCAGGTGCAGGTAGGAGAGACCGAGATCGGACAGGGCGCGGATACGGCCTTCGCGCAGATGGCGGCGGAGACGGTGGGGATCCCGTTCGAGATGGTGCATGTCATTTCCACTCAGGATACGGATGTGACTCCGTTTGGAACCGGCGCATACGCCTCCAGACAGACTTACATGGCGGGATTCTCTATCCGTCAGACCGGGGAGCTTTTGAAAGAGAAAATCATCGAGACAGCGCATGATCTGACTCGTCAGATGAAAGAAAATCTGGATATTGTAAACGGAAATATTGTCCGTATAACTGACGGCGAGATTCTCATGTCCCTTGGCGAGCTGGCGACGGAGAAGCTTTACAGTCTGACTGACAACGGGCATCTCACAGCGGAGAGCAGCTATCAGATCAAGAATAATGCATATTCCTTCGGATGTACATTTGTGGAGGTGGAAGTCGATATTCCGGGATGCAGGGCAGAGGTGACAGATATCCTGAATGTCCATGACTGCGGACGGCTGATCAATCCGGCGCTTGCCGAAGCTCAGGTGCATGGCGGCATGAGTATGGCGATCGGATATGCGCTCTCAGAGAAGCTGCTCTATGATGAGAAGACAGGAAGACCGCTGAACAATAATCTTCTGGATTATAAACTCTCAACATTTATGGATCATCCGGACCTCCATGCGGCATTTATCGAGAATTATGAGCCGACCAGTGCATACGGAACGAAAGCACTAGGGGAGCCGCCGGCATGTTCCCCTGCTCCGGCGATCCGAAATGCAATCCTGCAGGCGACCGGTGTGGCGTTAAATGAGATACCGATGAGACCGCATCTGCTGTTCGACGAGTTCCAAAAAGCAGGACTGTTACGATCTGATCACGGCGGAAATGAGGTGAAAGATTATGTATGATATGAAAGCGCTGTATGAGGCAAAAAGTGTGGGGGATGCGGTCAGGCTGCTTCAGGAGCATCCGCAGGCGCAGATCATTGCAGGCGGCAGTGACGTGCTCGTCCAGATGAGAGAAGGAAAGCGCGCCGGGGTAGAACTGGTGAGCATATATGGCTTGGACGAACTGCGCGGCGTGACGATGGAGAAAGACGGAACCATCCGGATCGGCTCGCTGACGAGCTTTTCCCATATCACGAAAGACCCGCTTATTCAGAAGTATATAGCTGTGCTCGGAGAAGCGGTGGATATGGTAGGAGGTCCCCAGATCCGAAATATCGGTACGATCGGCGGGAACACATGCAACGGCGTGACTTCTGCGGACTCGGCGTCCACTTTGTTTGCGTGGGACGCACGGATCGAGCTGACAGGGCCGGAGGGCGTGCGCGTGCTTCCAATCAGGGATTTTTACATAAAGGCAGGTAAAGTAGATATAAGGCCCGGTGAAATCCAGACCGCGATCCTGATTCCGAAGGAATCTTATGAGGGCTATGCCGGTCATTACATTAAGTATGCAATGAGAAATGCAATGGATATCGCTACACTGGGATGTTCTGTAAATGTAAAACTTTCTAATGACAAGAAAATATTTACAAATATTCGTATCGCATATGGAGTTGCGGGACCGATCCCCATGCGTGCGGTACATGCAGAAGAGGCCGGAAGAGGACTTGAGGTTACAGAGGAGAGCATTGAGAAGATCGGCGACACTGTGCTTGAAGATGTAACGCCCCGCGACAGCTGGAGAGCAAGTAAAGCATTCCGTGAACATATCTCAAAAGTTCTTTGCAAAAGAGCTCTGCGTGAGGCGGTCAGAAGAGCCGGCGGCATAACTTCGGAACAAAATCCGGCGGCTTTGGACAGTGAGACGGCCGGGCCCGCGGAGAAGAAAGAACAGCCGGGAGCGACATCAGGAGTGTCCCGCCATACGATCATGACAGATCCCGAGAGCGGAAAGCAGTATAAACTGGTGCGCTGCCGTATCAACGGTATGGAGCGTGAGACGATGGTCGATGTAAGAGCTTCGCTCACCGATATGCTTCGCAATGATTATTCCCTGACCAGTGTCAAGAAAGGCTGCGAGGTGGGAGAGTGCGGCGCCTGCAATGTGATCATCGACGGAGAGTGCTTTAACTCCTGCATCTATCTTGCAGTGTGGGCGGACGGAAAAGAGATCCGCACTCTGGAAGGGCTGATGGGGCCGGATGGCGAGCTCTCAGATATTCAGCAGGCTTTTATCGATGAGGCGGCAGTACAGTGCGGATTCTGTACACCGGGTGTCATCATGAGCGCCGTTGAGATCCTTGAGAGCGGCAAAGAGTACACGAGAGATGAGCTCAGGAAGCTGTTCTCCGGACATCTGTGCAGGTGTACGGGATATGAAAATATCCTGAATGCCGTGGAGAAGACGATGAAGAAGAGACTGGGGAATACAGATAAAATTAATTGAAGTATTGGATTTGTCTTATTAAAGCAGACAGCAGGATTGTAGTAAATCTGATTTACAAGAGAATGCCGTCTGCTTTTTCTATTGCTTTTTTCTTTTCTGGCAATTAGCATAAAATCTGTAACACTTCCGCATCTCGTGAGTTAATAAGGTGAAAGGGGGAGAAAGGCATGGATTTCGAACGCATATACCGTATGTATTTCAAAGATGTATTCCTGTACCTGCGGGCCCTGTCAGCCGACACAGCGGAAGAGATCACTCAGGAAACGTTTGTGAAAGCGCTGAGATCGATCGACGCTTTCGACGGCTCAAAGGATATCAGGGCATGGCTGTTTACGATCGCCAGAAATACATATTACACATACTGCAGGCGGCAGGCCAGATATGCCGATGAGGAACTGTCCGAAAATGAGCCGGACATACAGCCTGATTTCACAGAGCAGTTTGCGGACGAAGAGCGTGCCCTTCAGATCCACCGGTTCCTGCACGGTATGGACGAGCCCTATAAAGAGGTCTTCAGCCTGAGAGTGTTCGGGGAACTGCCTTTCGAGAAGATCGGTGCGATATTCGGGAAGAGCTCCGGATGGGCGAGAGTGACGTTCTACCGTGCCAAGAAGCAGATCATAGAGTATATGGAGGTGACGGAACATGAAGAAGATAAGCTGTAATATTATTAGAGATATACTGCCGCTCTATCTGGACGGAGTGGTGAGCGACGACACCAGACAGATGGTGGAAGAACATCTGAGGACTTGTGACCAGTGCAGGGAGGAGGCTGTGGCGCTGAAGCAGGATGTGGTCCTGCCTGCCAGTAAGAGTGTACGGCTCGCAGAGACAAAAGTGGTGAAAGGATTGAAAAGGAAACTTTTCAGGAAGAAATTCCTTATATCTGCAGTGTCAGTCATCATAACGATCGCTATATTGGCAGGTATTTATTCCTACATGGTGATGACGGAGACATGTGTGCCTTACAATAGTGGAAAGGTGCAGATAGAAGAGGAAAACGGAGCATTGTATGTAGTCTATGAGGGGGACGATCTGGGCGGCACAGTCAGCTTTGATCCGATGAAAGTCAATGTTGACGGGGAAGAGGAGACGGTATTTTCATTCTATTGCTATACAACCCTCTGGTCTGAGTATGTTGAGCCTTTATTTGACGATGAGACTGAGCAGACCCGGAAAAAGCTTATGTACGTGGGCGAGGAAGATGAGATAGACAGAATTTATTACGGGCAATTCAACAGCGATGATCCGCTGACGCCGGACTATAACTACGCTTCTGTACTTGCCGGACCGGATATGGAAGTTGTGTGGGAAAAGTGACAGAAACAAAAAGAGGACATCCGATCAGTACATGGCATAACTGTCGGATGTCCTCCTTTTTATGATGTTGGGGGCAAAAGCCCCCAACTATGATGCCTACGGATTGTTCCGTGCTGC
>MHCFR00700__coassemble_530_pt1 | contig 32757 bp, 31 predicted proteins | sample MHCFR00700__metabat2_low_PE_034 | metagenome-assembled genome bin MHCFR00700 | reverse complement strand
TCAGCGCGGGAGCAGCGCCGTGGATGGTTCTGACGCCCTTTTCTTCAGAAGGGGCATTTAACAATCAGTTGATCAAAGTTCTTGTGGAGAACCGGGAACTCCAGGATAAGCTGATCGGACAGATGCTGGATACCGTACAAAAAAAGGGATACGAGGGGGTGGATATCGACTTTGAGTATATCCTCCCTGAAAACAGGGAACAGTATGCACAGTTTGCCGGACGGGTGCGTGAGAAGATGAACGAGTATGGCTGCCGGGTAACGGTAGCTGTCGCGCCCAAGAGTTCCAACAGGCAGAGGGGGATCCTTGTAGAGGGGGTGGACTATGCCCTGCTGGGGCAGAATGCAGATGCCGTATTCCTCATGACTTATGAGTGGGGCTATACTTACGGACCGCCTATGGCAGTAGCCCCGTTCGATAAAGTACGCGAAGTGGTGGAGTATGCTGTCACACAGATACAGCCGGGGCAGCTTATACTGGGCATCCCGAATTACGGATATGACTGGACACTGCCTTATGAGAGGGGGATTACCCGGGCGAGATCGATCGGGAATACAGAGGCTGTGGAGATCGCGTCAGAAAACGGAGCTTCCATTGAATATGCGCAAATCTCGCAGAGTCCGTGGTTCACATACCGGAAGAACGGGATGGAACACATTGTATGGTTTGAGGACGTACGGAGTATTACTGCGAAGTGGGAGCTGATCAGAGAGTTCGGGCTGTCCGGAGCAAGGTACTGGAACCTGATGCGTCCGTTCCGCGCCAACTGGCTGCTAGTAGGATGAACTTTCAGAAGAAGTGCTTACAATTATTCCTGACTTTTACGCAAAAAGCCGGTCTACGGGACCAGCTTTTTGTGTCTTATAAGATAATATCCGATTCCCAGAGCATCCGCGAGGAACCAGCCGACGGGAACAGACCACCAGATTCCCGCGACCCCGAAAACAGGGAGAGCGGACAGTGCGTAGGCAAGGGCTACACGGGTTCCGAGAGACATGACTGTCAGGACCACAGACATCCCCGGTTTTCCTAATGCACGGTACAGTCCGTAGAGCAGGAAGAGGATACCGATCAGTGCGTAGAAAGCGCCTTCGATGCGCAGATAGCGGACGCCCTCGGATATAACAGCGGTTTCACCTGAGTCAATAAACAGTGACATCAGAGGCCCGGCGAATATACAGACAAGCAGTGAAATGACCAGACTGAAACCGACAGATGTCGCAACTGCCGCCCGGATTCCTTTTTTGATACGCCCGGTCTGTCCTGCGCCGTAATTCTGCGCGATGAAGATTGAAAATGCATTTCCGAAATCCTGTACCGGGAGATAGGCAAAAGCATCGATCTTTACCGCTGCGGCAAACGAGGCCATGATCGTCGTGCCAAAGCTGTTGACAAGCCCCTGTACGGCAAGGATCCCGAGGTTCATGATCGACTGCTGCAAACAGGTGAGGGCGGAGAAATTGGTAATCTCTTTTATGCGCGATCTGCGCAGGCATATTCTTCCGTCCAGGCAGAGCAGATGAGGGAATCTGATCTTTGTATAAACCGCGATTCCGATTCCTGATACATACTGGGCGATGACGGTCGCCTCTGCAGCGCCTGCCACGCCGCGGTTCAGTACAGCGACGAACAGCAGATCAAGTATGATGTTCAATCCTGCGGATATTGCCAGAAAGGCAAGAGGAACGACGGAGTTCCCCAGGGAGCGCAGAAGAGAAGCAAAGAAGTTATACAGGAAGATTCCGGCCAGCCCCGCAAATACCACGATCAGGTAATCTTTCATTAACACGGTCAGTTCATCCGGTGTGCGCAGAAACCAGATGATCCAGTCGACACCGGCGAAGACGAGAATATTCAGGATGACTGTCACAATTCCGAGGAGAACGAAAGACGCCAGCACCCCCTCCTTCAGCGCTGTCTCGTCTTTCTGGCCGAATCGGATGGAGAATACAGTTCCGCTCCCCATGGCAAGTCCGAGAAGTATCGAGGTTAAAAATGTCATCAGAGAAAACGCCGAACCGACCGCGGCGAGGGCATCTGCTCCGAGAAAACGTCCCACGATCAGCGTATCTGCAATATTGTAACACTGCTGCAGCAGATCTCCGAGTATCATCGGGATGGCGAACTTCAGCATCGTTTTCATGACAGGACCATGTGTCAGTTCATTTTCCATTTCAATCCACATCTTTCTTTTCGTAAGTTTATAATTAACATTCGTAATATATAATAATTCCCGGAAGATAGAATGTCAACGTTGACTATTATTTTTTGTATATTTATAATATGAACTGCAAAGGAGGTGCTGCGTATGTTTATGGACGGACTGGACGAGCTGGATCAGAAGATCGTCAGCCTGCTGATCCGGAACGCGAGAATGTCATACTCGGAGATCGGGCAGCAGGTCGGGATTTCACGGGTAGCTGTGAAAATGCGTGTGCAGGCGCTCGAGCAGAAAGGCATCATTGAAGAATATACGACGATCATTAATCCACAGAAGATCAGCGGCGCGGTTTCCTGCTATTTTGAGATTGAGACAAAGCCGGATATGCTGGCGGAAGTGGCGGAGATTTTGAAAAAGAACGATACGATCACACAGATTTACCGTGTGACAGGAAAAAGCAGACTCCATGTCCATGCAGTGGCATCCTCCAATGAGGAGATGGAAGAGTTGATCTGTAATACAATGGACAGTCTGCCGGGTGTGGCCGCGTGTACCTGTAATACGATATTGTCCAGAATCAAAGACATCAAAGGACTGCGGCTGTAAGCCGGGGGAGTATCAAGACGGTACAGCATAGCGGAAGATTCAGGATAGAGGACGGATGTGATGAACATTTTGAAAGGCATGGATGTGATCATCCTCAGCTTTACGGCTGCGGGAACGGAATTAAACAGGCGGTTGTGTGAAATAATACGAGGAGCTTTCGGACCGGAAGAGGCTCCCGGGAGATGCGGCGGATATGCGCCGGAAAAATATGCGGGGAGAGGAACCTATCCTCTTCCGGCCGACAAAAGGGCGCTGATAGGCGGCAGCTGGGGGAAGGCGGCGTATATTTTTATCGGAGCGGCGGGAATTGCCGTGCGCTATATTGCCCCGTGGGTGAAAGATAAATACACGGATTCTCCCGTACTGGTGATCGATGAAAAGGGGCAGTATGTGATCCCGCTGCTCTCCGGTCATGTCGGCGGCGCGGTTTCTCTGGCGGATGAGATTGCGGAGCTGCTCGGGGCCGTGTCGGTCCACACGACTGCTACGGATGTGCAGGGAAAGTTTGCGGTAGATGTATTTGCCAAAAAGAACGGTCTGGTGATTACAGACCGGGAGGCTGCAAAAAATATATCGGCGGCAGTTCTGAACGGAGAAAAGATTGCATTCTATATAGAAAGGACAGAATCGGAAGGTTTGGATAATGAAGCGCGAACTGTCAGAGTCGGAGGCCGGCTGCCGAAAGAGATTATCCTCTGCGAGTCAGAAAGAGAGACGGAGAGCTATGATTATCGGATTATTGTGAGAGCCGCATCTGAGACAAATGATCAGAGCATACAGAGTGGAACGCGCCAGGAAATCTGTAAAATGGATAGTGAAAAGTGTACGCTGATCCTTCTGCTCGGAAATATTGCCGCGGGGATCGGATGCAGAAAACAAATAGATGATTCTGTTCTGGAAAAAGGATTTCTGGACATTCTCAGAGCAAACGGACTTGATATCAGTCAGGTGAAGAGTGTGGCAAGCATAGATTTGAAGAAAGATGAGTCTGCTATCCTTCAGCTTTGTGAAAAGTACCATATTCCTTTTGTGACATACACTGCCGGGGAACTCGGGCAGGTACAGGATGTTTCGACTGGTTCGGACTTTGTGAAGAAAGTGACCGGGGTAGACAACGTATGCGAACGGGCGGCGCGGCTGAGCTGCAGTGCAGGGAATATGATACAGGGCAAGTGCATACGGGAAGGAATGACAGCGGCGCTTGTGAGGTGCCCAGTAGAGATTATATTCTGACTATAGTGTGTTGACAAAAGTATCATCTGTATTATAATAAATAATACAGATGATACTTTTTATGTATAAAGAGTTTTGAAACCAGCATGATGTGTGTTCAGAGAAAGAGGTGAGCCGTATGATTATATCTCTTGATATGAGCAGCAATGTTCCAATCTATGTGCAGCTGCGTAACCAGATCGTTACAGGAATCGGGAAAGGGGAGCTGAAAGCCGGAGAGTCCCTGCCGTCTGTCAGGCAGATGGCTCTGGACGCGGGGATCAACAATATGACAGTCAATAAGACATACCAGATATTAAAAGCAGAAGGTTTTATTGAGATTAACAGGAGAAAAGGAGCTGTCATATGTCCGGTTCGACGGGGAGACGGAATATTTCGGGAAAAACTGACTGCAGAACTGGAACTCCTGTCCGCGGAAGCCTGCCTGAAAGGGATGGGGAAAGACGAATTCTTGAGAATCTGTGAATCGATGTTCGAGAGTATGAGCCCGGAGAATTATAGTCCGGCGGAAAGCGGGGGAGCGCTATGAATCTTATTATGTTTTTCATTTTTCTCATGTGTGATCTCCTGATCGTGCCGATCTGCTGGTTTTCTTTCGGAAAGCAGGGTGAATATCGGGAAGGAATGCTGCTCGGAGTACATATCCCTCCCGACTGTGTCAGCGATCCGGAGGTGGCGGAGCTCTGTACCAGACAAGAGAAAAACTGGAAGAGGTTTCAGGGGATTAATCTGATGCTCGGTATTCTGGTCTGTTTTCTGAGTCTGTGGGATTTCCTCATATTTATTGTTGCATGGACCATTTGGCTTGCAGAATATATCGGAGGACTTTATTATCTGATCATTATCCCGCACCGGAAGATGTACAGATTGAAGATCAGGCGCGGCTGGGTGAAAGAAAGCAGCCGGAGGATGGTTCGGATTGATACATCTGTGTCTGCCGCTTCAGACAGGCTTGCCGTTGACTGGAAGTGGCATCTGCCTGTGATTATTCTGACTGCGGCGACCGTGTTTTTCGTTCTTGGGATGAATCAAAGATACGGGATGGATCCTGCCGAGCTTGAGGTGGTCTGGATCATGTACGGAACGGGAGTGGGATTATGTATCTTGTTTATGGCGCTCCATATCGGGATCATGTCGCAGTCCAACCGGGTATACAGCGAGAACTCAGATATTAATCTGACTGTAAACCGTCTGACTAAGCGAGCCTGGACGTCCGGACTGGTATATGCGTCGTGGACCAATGGCGCAGCGTGGGTATTTATGGCGGCAGGATATTATATTGCAGGACCGAATCTGCCGGCATGGATCTATGTTGTCTATTCCATCCTGCTCACTGGCGGAGCGGCGGCGCTTCTGATACCAATTGCATCCTCTGTCAGGAAACGAAAAGCAGTTCTGGAGTCAGATCAGGAAGCCTATTATACGGATGACGATGAGTACTGGAAATACGGGTGGTACAATAATCCGGATGACAGGCATATCCTTGTTCAGGACCGGTTCAACAGTATGAATTACTCGTTCAACTGGGGACGCCCGGGCGTGAAAAAAGCTGGTGTGATCTTATATGCGGCGACAATCATTTTTGTACCTGCCATTATTATATGGACATTCAGTCTTATCGCTTCCTTTGACAATGCAGAAGTTACTTTCGTCGAATCGGGCGGTGTATGCTCGGTGGAAGCGGCGGGATATGACTGTGAGTTCAGAGAAGATGAGATTGCGTCAGTGGAGCTGATCGATGCACTTCCGGAGGACGATTACACAAGGACGAACGGCGGGAGTACGGACAAAGTCAATATCGGGCATTTCCGTGGTAAAGAAACCGGGAAATGCATGATGTTTCTGTATAAGGGTTACTCACCGATATTAGAAGTCCGGCTGGAGGACGGAATGACTGTTTATGTAAACAGCCGGGAAGAAAAGGAAACAGAAGAATGGTATGAAATGGCAGCGGATATAGGATGAATTTCAGCCGACGGATGATTATATCCGCCGGCCTGTGTGATATTGACCGCCTGACCTGTGGGGATGAAATCGTTGAAAAACTGGTATATTTCCCGTTCTGTTCCTCTCAGGTAATCGGGATTGGGCTCATTTCCTAATACCTCAACTTCGCCAGAGTCCGTTATGACAGAATAACCAGGATATACTTCGGGTTCGCTCAGCTTGTTCATAATGTAGATCGACATAACCAGCAGGAAGCAGGCGGCCAGAATATTGACGACCGCAGTCAGAGCCTTGTTCTGGCACAGCATTGCGGTCAGGACGCACAATGCAGTAAATGCGATGGACATAACAAAACTGCACAGAATTAATATCATAATGCCTTTTAAAATATCGGTATCGATAGTATAGAGAGGCAGTGCGACGGCAAATACACCTATGAGGTAGCAAGTGCAAAATACCAGTCCGGCAATAGAGCAGACAATAAGATTGGACAGGTAGATGCGGCTTCTTGTGTGTCCGATGATCATTTTATTCCGTATGGTTCCGTCGCTGTATTCGGTACCGACGAAAAGGCTTACAAAGGCAGGGATAAGAAAAACAACTACAAGTGCGTAGCTAAACAGGATACTTGTGATCTGAGGCTTATTCTCCCCATATTCCTGCATGGCAATATAGTGCATTGCCGCCATGAATAATCCTAATAAAAACATCCCGATCATACAGATCCAGAAAAATTTATTCTTCTTTAATCTCGCGAAGTCCGCGGATAACAGTCTACTCATTTCGATTTCCTCCTCCGATCAGATTGACATAATAGCTCTCAAGGCTTTCCTCGCGCTCATCAAGAGAGATGATGTCACATCCCTGATCTGCAAGGGCGAGCGCAAGCTGTGATATATTGATTTTGGCGAAGATGTCCGCCATTGTATCGGAGAGGATACTGTATTCCAGATTCATTTCATCGAGTACCCGTGAGAGGGCACGGACGTCGGATACCTGTACGCGGATACATTTGCGGCAGGCAGCGTCCAGTTCGGCAGCGCTCATTTCTTTTATCATGTGCCCGCTGTCGATGAAACCGTAGTGGGTGGCGAGGCGGGAGAGCTCATCCAGAATGTGGCTGGATATGAGAAAGGTGATCCCTTTCTCCCGGTTCAGCTTCAGGATCAGTTCCCTCACCTCAATGATGCCCTGGGGGTCCAGTCCGTTGACAGGTTCATCGAGGATGAGAAAGTCAGGATTCCCTGCCAGTGCGATCGCTATGCCGAGCCGCTGCTTCATGCCGAGAGAGAAGTGCTTTGCCTTCTTCTTGCCTGTGTTTTCAAGCCCGACAAGCCGGAGCAGTTCCGGGATGCTGTCAAAGGACGGCAGACCGATGATGCGGTACTGCTCTTTTAGGTTATCCTCGGCTGTCATGTCCTGATAGATAGACGGAGTCTCTACTACCGCGCCCATTCTACGGCGGCATCTGCCGATGCCGGGATCGTTGTTTTCAGTTCCGTAGATGGCTCCCTTGGGAACATGGATGGAGAAGTCATTCAGCGTTTTAAAGTTCTTATAGCGTTTACCCAGTGACCGGGCTGTCAGAATATAATCCATAATTTCAGCCTCCTTAATGTTACTATCTTTATCTGACACTGTGCATTCTATCGTGCGGTGGTTAAGAAAGCGGTTAAGGAAACAGTAAAGAAATAGTTAAGATTACAGTTCTTCGTACAGCTTAAAGCCAATTCCCCAGACAGCTTCGATATAGTCTTTCCCGTCGACAGCTTTCAGCTTTTTTCTGAGATTGCTGATATGGACTTTCAGGGAGCTTTCAGTACAGTCGGGCGTATCTTCACTGATCCGGTCCAGTATTACAGATTTCGTGATGACCTGTGACGGATTTGCCATGAGTAATTTTAGTATGGCATATTCGGTCTGTGTCAGTCTGACCGGTGCGTCCGCGACTGTTACGGCACGGGTATCTGTATTCATACGGATCGCATCGAAATAGAGGATTCCGGATGATTTCCGGCCGGTGTTTTTCCTGAGCTGTACAGTGATGCGTGCCAGAAGTTCGGAAGTGTCAAAGGGCTTAGTAACATAATCTGCCGCCCCGCCCAGAAGGAGATCCACTTTATCGGAGACTTCAGCTTTTGCGCTTACAATGATCACAGGGATATCTTTGATGAGCGGAAGAAGCTCCTCGCCACTTAAACCCGGCAGCATCAGATCCAGAAGGATGAGATCCGGACGGCGGGAAGAAAGATACAGGAGCGCTTCCGTACCGGAGTAGGCGCGCCCCACAGCATAGTTTTCCTTTGTGAGAAATTCTTCCAGCATATCGCCGATATATACATCATCATCTACGATCAGAATTGTTTTCAAGATGGTTACCTCCGTATCCGTATATGTATAGTCACGGTCTATTTTAGACAGAAAGAGGGCAAATTCAAGAAGGAAGCAAAAGGAAAAGCCCTGTCTGAATTTACAACAGATATTTGGTGTGCTACAATCCAGAAAAAAACAGAGGCAAGAGCGTATATGGAAAAAATGTGGGCTGTACTATCAGATGAATTTAAAAAACAGGAAAAAGAAGATAAGGACAGGATGACAAGTATGCTTGAGACTGCAATCCGGGAAGAACTGGACTGTCCGGAACATTATATTGATATACTTCAAGGCAGCTCGAGGCGCCCTGGAGATATACTCAGGCTGTCTGTAAAGGACACTCCGGTGCGGGTATCATCCGGTATCAGTATCAGGAAACATACATTATGTCAGATCCCGTATTATCATACACATGATTTTTATGAACTGATCTATGTATATCAGGGAAACGCCGGCCAATACCTGCCGGGGGAGAAGACTGCTCTCAAAATGAGTGCAGGGGATATATGCCTCCTTACACCGGGTAAGATTCACGCCATGCTGCCTTCAGGGGAAGATGATATCATTCTAAAAATGATCCTGCCCAGACAGCTGATGGGGCAGATCCTGGAAGAACTGAGATCAGAAGAACGGTATAAAGAGCGGGCAGATATGCTGGAAAAGAGGAATGAACTATATCTGTTCCGCACAGTGCAAGAGGATGCTCTTCCGATGAAGAAATTGATGGAATCTCTGATGCTGGAGCTGTACAGAGAACAGGGATATAAGATGCCATCGATCATAACCCTCCTCTTTCTTCTGTTTATCGGGCTTGAACAAAGAAATATGGAATACCGAAGAAGCGGTCTGGTCTATGCGGTCACGGATTACATTCAGAGAAACGTCTGCACTGCCACGATAGATGAACTTGCAGCTCAGATGGGATATAGCAGCCGGCATCTGGCACGCCGGATTTCAGAGGAGACAGGTGGAAATTTCTCTGATATGCTCATGCACATGCGCGTGCAGAGAGCAGCAGAGCTTTTGGCGGAAACAGATCTTACTATGGAGGAAATCGCAGGTCAGGCGGGATATGGCAGTACATCCGGACTTTATAAAAGATTCCACGCTGTTTATGGTATGTCTCCGGGAGAGTACCGTAAGCTCTGTCAAAGTCAGCAGCCGGGATATTGAACGGCTCATGAAAATGTCCTTTTGGGAAAAGATCCTGTCTGCCGGGGAAATTGAAAACCAGATAAAGAATATGATACTGTCAATATATGGTTTACAGCACCGCGGCGGTGCGGGAGGAGAAAACGATGAAGAGCAGGACAAAAAACAGACTATCCGAAGAGAAGATCAGGGAGCTTGTCCGGATTCATTTCGGGCAGGATTGTGAGACAGGAGAGATTACGGAACTCACAGGCGGTATGTTCAATGCAATCTACAGGATTGAGCGAGAGAGAGAAGAGGACGCAGTCATACTGAAGGTAGGAGTAGTACCGGGCACGACGCTTCTGACCTATGAGCAGGATATCATGCCGGTGGAAGTGGAATGTTTCCGGATGATCCGGGAGCAGACGAATGTACCTGTGCCGGAAGTGCTGGCATATGATTTCAGCAAGAAATACATAGACAGTAATTATTTCTTCATGACGGAGCTTAAGGGTGAGCAATTCTCAAAGGTGATGAAGAAGATAGGGCAGAAGAATGTGGACAGGATACGGGAGGAACTTGCGGGATATCTGTATCAGATGCACGGGATCAAGGGACGATACTTTGGATATTTTACGGATGATAAAGGCAGACAATATAAAACATGGAAAGAGGCTTTTCTCCAGATGTTCCGGCAGATCCTGACTGACAGCAGGGCGCATCACGTGAGACTTCCGTATGAAAGGATTACGGCAGCACTTCAGAGATATTCCAAATGCCTGGAGGATGTTACAGAGCCGTCACTTGTGGAATACGACTGTCATGAGGGCAATATCTTTGTCAGAGATACGGGGAAAGGATATGAGATAGAGGGAATCCTTGATTTCGAGCGGGCTTTCTGGGGAGATCCGATTGCTGATTTTCCGACTGCATTTGTCTTTACTGATGATATCAGGAAAGAAAAGCCCTTTCTTAACGCCTATCTGAAAGTATCCGGAACAAAAGCGTATACAGAAACGGATGCGGTAAAATATCAATTGTACCGGATGTATATTCTGACGATCATGGCTGCTGAGACATTCCGATATGGCTTCTGGTACGGAAAGCTGCAGGGAATGTGGGCTAAGTGGCAGTTAAAAAAATGCCTGCGCATACTTGGATGCTGAAAGCAGACGAAAGAGGTGGGAAGCAGATAAAAAGTGATAAGGATCGGAAGGAAAATGTGAGGCGGATGCTATGAGACGGGAAGCTGAGGATAAATGCCGGATGATGGAAGAAACGCCTATGGGAAGACTTCTGTGGAAGATGTCAGGCCCGTCTGTCATCGGAGTAATGGCTTATAATCTGTATAATGTATTTGATACGGCTTTTGTATCATGGGGAGCCGGAACGGATGCGGTAGGAGGCGTGGCGGTATCATTCCCGCTTTTTATCCTGCTTTCCGCGGTATCTTCGACACTGGGAAACGGAGCGGCTTCAGTGATATCCCGTGCCCTTGGAGAAGGCAATCGCGAAAAGGCGGCGAAAGCGGCAGCAAATACGTTTGCACTGTTTTATGCTGTTGCTCTGCTGATTACAGTATTCGGGAACTTATGGCTGGATGAGCTGCTGCATTTTATGGGAGTGACGGATACGCTGATGCCATATGCAAGGGCTTATACGAGGATTATTCTCCTGGGCGCTGTGACAAGTACAGGATTTTCCAGTCTGATCCGTGCAGAGGGGAGCAGCAGATATGCAATGTATATCTGGGTGATACCTATGGGTGCCAATATCTTACTGGACTGTATATTAATCTTTGTATTTCGGATGGGCGTTGTCGGTGCGGCTGTGGGAACTGTCGCCGGACAGGGAATCTCCATGGCAATGAGTATTTATTATTTCTATATTTCCGGAAAGAGTGTGCTTCATATAAGATTGAGGCATTTTATTCTTGAGGCAGCTATTATCGGAGAGGTGACAGGAATTGGAATTCCTTCTTTTTTGCAGTTGTCCGGGCAGTCGGCAGCACTGATCATTGTAAATCAATTTCTGAGAAAGTATGGCGGGGATCTTGCGATCAGTTCCTATGGGATCGCAAACCGGATCATTGTGTTTTTTCTCTTCCCGATTCAGGGGATCTCCCAGGGGCTGCAGCCTGTCATCGGATATAACAAGGGGGCGGGCAATCCGGACCGTGTCAGAAAAGCGCTGCATACTGCGTCTGTAATGTCGGCGTTTTACGGAATTGCCGCGTATCTGCTGACCGTTCTGATGTCAGATATATTTATGAGACTGTTTACTTCAGACCCGGCAGTTATAGAAACGGGAAGTCATATCCTTGTGATCGTGAATATAGCTCTGCTCTTTACAGGAATACAGAATATGCAGACTACTTATTTCCAGGCTGCGGGGAAAAAGATCATGTCGCTGATCCTGGCGCTATGCGGGCAGCTTCTCTGCTTTGTGCCTGCAGTTTTTGTGCTGAGCAGGCTATATGGGATGGAGGGAGTCTGGTATGCATTTCCGGTATCTGCCGTGGCTGCTCTGATTATCTCCAGTGTTTTATCGAAAAACAGTTTTTTAAATTTATCCAAAAATAGATAGATATATGAAAACAGGTGAATTATGGATATTTTATGGATAAATTGTGGATAAAATCCGGTTGATTTGTGGATGCGTGCATAGTATAATAAGGACACGAAAAGATCCTGTGGTGAGGATCGGGCCTCGGGAAGCTTTCTACAGAAGCAGAAAGGAGAAGTGTGCTTATGACGATCAGGGAAATGCAGGAGAGAAAGAAGGAACTCGGCCTTACTTATGCACAGATAGCGGAGCGGTCAGGTCTGCCGGTGGGAACGGTTCAGAAAGTACTCGGCGGGATCACGCTGACGCCCAGATATGATACGATCATGGCTCTGGAGAGTGTGCTGGGTGAGGAGCAGCCTGTGGCAGTGAGAGAGTCAGCCAGACCGTATAATGTAAAGAAGCAGGGAGAATACACACTGGAGGATTACTATCAGTTCCCGGACGATGTGCGTCTGGAGCTGATCGACGGCGTGATCTACTACATGTCCTCCCCGACGTCCGCCCATCAGCTCATCGGTGGCTACATATACAGCAGGCTGCTTCAGCACGTGCTGAATAATGGCGGGAAATGTATGCCGATGATCGCGCCAATGGATGTGCAGCTTGACTGTGATGAAAAAACGATGGTAGAGCCGGATGTGCTCATCGTGTGCGACAGGGACAAGATTATCAACCGGTGTGTGTACGGTGCCCCGGATTTTATCATTGAGATACTGTCAAAATCGACGAAGAAGAAAGATTCCGTGATCAAGCTGAATAAATATCTGAACGCGGGCGTGCGGGAATACTGGATGATCGATCCCACGAAAAAGAAGGTTATCGTATATGATTTTGAGCATGATGAATATCCGGTGATCTACGGCTTTGATGCAAAGGTTCCGGTCGGAATCTGGAACGGGGAGCTGGAGATCGACTTCTCGGAAGTATACGATCATGTGAAATTTCTCTATGAGAGGGCGAAAGAATAGGGATAATAAAATTAAAGAAGTATAAACAATTCTAAAATAAGTGATAAAGTCACTGACAAAACCAGGTTCTTCTGTTAAAATGCAAACGTAACATAAAACAGACATTTTCATTTTGGTGATTCATTCGCAGGAGGTATGGTTTATGTCTTTGGAATATTATTATAGATTGGTTAACAGTGGTATCGGTAAGAAAGTGAAAGAAGTCTTAAACGGGCTGATTCCCGGACTGATCCCGGAGCCGGTGCCGGTAAGTGTACCGGTGAGGCAGCCGGAGAGAAAAAGCAGGGATTTCCGGAATGGAAGATAAACGAACAAGAATAAGCAATGGAAACCAGAGCCGCATCGGGTGAGAAAATACCGGTGCGGCATTGTTTTTTCTATGATCTGTTTTTCTGTTGAAATGCAGTTGAAACAGATGTATGATTTTGTTGAAATAATGAAAAACAGACAAAAATTACAATGCCTTTTGATTTTTATCAGCGCATGCATGATGAAAAGGAAATTTACAGTGAGCGTGGTGTATCTGTATGGCAAATATATTCTTATGTCAGCATACGGAAAGATGGCAGAATTAAGAAGGATAACGATTATACTGTTTGGTGTGTGTGGAAAAGCGTTAAAAGCGAAATAAGGAGTTGGAATGTGAAGATGAAAACAGGGAAAAAGATAAGAGCGATATGGTGCTCTCTGCTGCTTGCCTTTTTGCTTGCAGCCTGCGGCAGCCCGGACGTGGACACCGCGTACAGTGGTAATACCGCCGACAATAGTTCAGACAGCAGTTCCTCAGTGCAGACTGCTGACACAGTGGAAGAAGTGCCGGAGTACAGCGGGGAGCCGTATGTGGAGATCAATGACAACCAGCCGGAGTTCGAGGACTACGAACTTACGACAGTGCCATTTGAAGAGTACAGTGAACTGGATGAGATGGGAAGATGCGGCGAAGCGGAGGCATGCGTGGGAGAAGAGACCATGCCCACGGAAGAACGGGAGAGCATCAGCAGCGTAGAGCCCACCGGCTGGGAGAATGAAAAGTACGACAATGTAGACGGCGGATATGTGTACAACCGCTGCCACCTGATCGGATTCCAGCTCACCGGAGAGAATGCCAATGAGGAAAATCTCATTACAGGAACCCGCTATATGAACACGGAAGGAATGCTGCCTTTTGAAAATATGATTGCCGATTATATCCATGAGACGGACAATCATGTGTTGTACCGGGTGACGCCCGTTTTCGAGGGAGAGGATCTGGTCGCTTCGGGCGTACAGATGGAGGCTGAGTCGGTAGAGGACGACGGGGCCGGAATCTGTTTCAATGTATATGTATATAATGTACAGCCGCAGATTACGATCAATTACGCCACAGGAGAGAACTGGGAGAGCTCAGAATCCGAAAACGGACAATCGGTGCAGGGCAGTGATTCTCCATCTCAGGAAAACAAATCGCAGTCAGAGGAACACACCTATATAATAAATGAGAATACAGACAAATTTCATGCGCCGGACTGTTCCAGCGTGGACGATATCAAAGAGAAAAATAAAAGAGAGATCACGGGCACACGGGATGAACTGATTGAGGAAGGATATGAACCGTGCGGGATCTGTAAGCCCTGATTATGTGAGGAGACATTTCTATATTCTGGGAAGAGTGATAGAATAATAAGTATAGAGGGAAAGAAATCTCGAAAAGGAAGGGCTGAGTATGGAGAAATATAAGAGAATATTTGTCATTGTCATGGATTCCCTCGGCGTGGGAGCTATGTCGGATTCCCCGGAATTCGGGGATGTGGGCGTTAATACACTGGGGCATATCTCACAGTCGGTGGACAGTTTCTACATGCCTAATCTTCAGAAAATGGGCATGGCGAACCTGACGCCTTTAAAACAGGTAGAGCCGGTGAAGAAGAGCCTTGGGTATTACGCAAAGCTGAACGAGAAGAGCCGGGGCAAGGATACAATGACAGGACACTGGGAAATGATGGGACTTGAAGTCACAAAGCCGTTTAAGACATTTACAGAGCACGGGTTCCCGCCGGAGCTGATCGCGGAGCTGGAGAAGAGGACAGGACATAAAGTGATCGGAAACAAGAGTGCCAGCGGAACAGAAATCTTAGATGAACTCGGCGAGGAAGAGATCGCCACGGGGCATATGATCGTCTATACGTCGGCAGATTCTGTCCTGCAGATCTGTGGAAATGAAGAGACGTTCGGTCTGGATGAACTGTACCGCTGCTGTGAGATTGCAAGAGAGATCACCATGAAAGATGAATGGCGCGTAGGACGCGTCATCGCCCGCCCTTATGTGGGCAAGAAAAAAGGCGAATTCAAACGCACAAGCAACCGCCATGACTATGCACTGAAACCGTTTGGAAAGACCGCTCTCAATGCTCTGCAGGACGCCGGGCTGGACGTGATCTCTGTAGGAAAGATCCGGGATATCTTCGACGGCGAGGGCATCACCGGGGCGTATAAATCCAAAAGCTCTGTCCACGGCATGGAGCAGACGATCGAGCTGGCACAGCAAGATTTCCACGGTCTGTGCTTTGTCAATCTGGTAGACTTCGATGCGCTGTGGGGACACAGAAGAAATCCCCAGGGCTATGCGGAAGAAATCGAGAAGTTCGATGTAAATCTCGGGAATCTCCTGCCGCTTCTGAAAGACGATGACCTGCTGATCATCACGGCAGACCACGGGAATGATCCGACCTATACAGGTACGGACCATACAAGAGAAAAAGTGCCGTTCCTCGCATATTCCCCATCCATGACCGGAAACGGTGAACTCCCGGAGACGGATACTTTCGCTGTGATCGGTGCGACAGTAGCGGATAACTTTGGCGTGAAGATGCCGGAGGGAACGATCGGGGAATCGCTGATGGAGAAATTGAGGTAGTCCGTGTGGAAGAAAGCAACTTTAAAAAATCGGATTTATAAATTACAGAGTTTTGATAAAGTTTGGGCAGCCTGCAGGTGAATGCGATTCATCCGCAGGCTCATCGCTATATGTTCGGCATACTTTTATCTCCGAGACTTGAAACCGGGGTGAAGATACATCAGTTGGAACATGAATTTGACATACCGATGGAAAATGATATGGGAGAGGAGTTGAACCAAATGTGTAATCTGAGCGATTATGTGGAAGAACTTGGGATTGAAAAAGGAATAGAAAAACATCTTAGTCAGCAGGTAAAGAAGAAGCTTGCCAAAGGCAAATCGGTTGGAGAAATCGCTGATGAGCTGGAAGAAGATGAAGAGACTATTCGAAGGATACTAAAAAATATCGAATAAATATAATTCCAGAAAAGGGATTATTTTTATACTCAAAAAGAAAGAAAAATTCTTGACAAATGATATTTCTCACAGTATACTATACAAGTGGCTTGCGGAGAGCGGGCCACGATACAGGGGATTGGTCAAATGGTATGATAGGGGTCTCCAAAACCTTTGGTGGGAGTTCGATTCTCTCATCCCCTGCTATTGAAAAGCCTTGGAAGCAGCGTAAAATCGCTGCTTTCAAGGCTTTTGTGCGATACGCCCGGAGGGCGACCGCCGTGCTTGCACGAGCGGGCATCCGACGGGCAACGGTCATCGAGCGGCAATGCCGTGAGATGAGCGAGGTATCGCGGTTATTGGATAGGGGAAGAAAGCTTCCCCTATCCGATTTTTTATCAAAACGACGAGGGAAAAAAGAGGTCATTCTACTAATATAGAAGTATAATCAGACTTATAAGTGACTGGAGTGAGGAATCTGAAATTATGATGATAGGAATTATAGAAGATGACCGCCTTTTAAATCAGGCGCTGAACAAGATGCTGACAGACAAGGGATATGACACAACCTGCGCGCATTCCCGAGAGGAGGCACTGGCTCTGTCTGTTGACCGCATCGATTTGTTCCTGATCGACATCGGACTTCCGGACGGAGATGGATTGAAATTATATCGGGAACTAAAAGCCGAAAAAGATGTACCGGCGATTTTTCTGACCGCCAGAGATGAGGAACAAGATATGCTGGAGGCTTTTGACACCGGGGCGGATGATTATGTGGTAAAGCCCTTTTCCATGAAGGTGCTTTTGAAACGAATCGAAGTGGTGCTTAAGAGAAATAGAGAGGGCTCTGTCCTTACCTGCGGAGACATCACCCTATATCCGGAGAAAAAGCAGGTATTTTCTGACGATGAAGAAATCTCTTTGACAGCGAAGGAATATCAATTGCTCGAGCTTTTTATGTCTAATCAGTATCAGGTGTTGACAAAGGAGAACATTCTGGACCGGATCTGGGGTATTGACGGAGAGTTTGTGGAGGAAAATACATTAAGCGTTACGATCAGCCGGCTGAAGAAAAAGCTGGGACATGAGCAGTCACATATCAGAAATGTTTTCGGCCTGGGCTACCGAATGGGGGAATAAAACGATGGATATTGCAGCATGGATTGCTTTCATGATCGGAATTGCAGCAGGCGGAAGTATCATATATATCCGTCAGAGAAAACTTCGTATGGAAGAGCTGGAGAAAGCGGCGGCGATGACGGAGGATATTCTGGCAGGTCGAAAGCTCCGTACTACTGCTCCGGGCGATGAGTTATTGCTTGCGAGGATAGAAAATCAGCTTGTGCGTATACAGGAGATGCTGGATGGCAGAAGAAAAGAGGCGGAGAAGAGCAGGGATGAAATCCAGAAACTGATCTCGGAAATCGCACACCAGATGCGGACACCTCTGACCAATATTGAAAGTTACACCGGTTTCCTAAAGGATATGGCAGAAATAGCTGAGCCGAAGACAAGAGAAGGAGAACAGGAAAGTAATGCAGAGATCAGTTTGCAGTATGTAACGGCTCTGGAGGAAAGTGAGAGAAAACTGCATTTTCTGGTAGACAGCTTCGTAAAGATGGCTCGTCTGGAACAACATATCATCCAGATCCGTAAAAATGAGAGAAATCTGCTGAAGACTATCCAAAACACATTTGGACAGATCCAGAATAGAGCGGAGAAAAAGCAAATCCGGTTCCATATTACCATGCCGGAACAGGCCGTCTGTATTCATGATTCCAACTGGCTGGGGGAGGCCGTCTTCAATGTCCTTGACAACGCAGTGAAATACAGTGAATCAGGCGGCACGGTAGAAGTTTCTCTGAGGCAGAATGAAATGTATCTGAAACTTCAGGTGCGGGATTACGGGATTGGCATAGATGCGGGGGAAGAAAATCAGATCTTCCGCAGATTTTACAGAGGCAGGCGTGTGACAGGACAGGACGGGTTCGGGATTGGACTTTACCTTGCAAGAGAGATCATAAATCTCCACGGCGGTTTTATGATCTCAAAGAGAATGAATCCCGGACTTCTGCTCGAAATGAATCTTCCTGTATGAGGCTGCTTTGCGAAGGCTGTCAGGAATTTGTAAGATTTACTGTTTACACTAAAGAAAAACAGCTATAGGAGATTTAGATATGGATATGGTAAATGCAGTAAATCTGAAGAAATATTATGTCACTGACACCTATGAAGTCCGTGCTTTGGACGGTGTGTCACTGACAGCAGAGGAAGGTGAATTTCTCGCAGTAGTCGGAACATCGGGCAGTGGAAAGACCACTCTGCTGAATATGCTGGGCGGGCTGGATGTACCCGATTTCGGCGGAGTCTGGATCCGTGGGATCAGCCTGAAAGATCTGGACAGGGAGGAACGTACAGTATTCCGGAGACGGAATATCGGGTTTGTATTTCAGCAGTATAATCTGATTCCGTCTCTCAGTGTCTATGAAAATATTGTTCTTCCTCTCAGGTTGGACGGACAGTGCATAGATGAACGATTTTTTGAAGAGATCACGGATCTTCTCGGCTTGGCAGATAAGTTAGACAGGCTCCCCGGCACTCTTTCCGGCGGTCAGCAGCAGAGAACCGCGATCGCAAGAGCGATGCTGACGAAACCGGCTGTCCTGCTGGCAGATGAACCCACAGGGAATCTGGACTCTGTTATCGGAATGGAAGTAACAGGTCTTCTGAGATCCTGCGCCTTTCGATTCCACCAGACAGTAATCGTTGTCACCCATCAGGAGGAAGTAGCCCAGATGGCTGACCGGATCATCCGGATGTCAGACGGACGGATCTGTGACACTGCCGCGGGTTTCACGCAGGAGGCGCAGGTATGAAGAGAAGAAACTACACTCCCAATGATAACCGAAATGTGATCCGTATGCTTGCTGTTTCATTTGCCGGATCGGCGAAAGGGAGAAACCGGATCCTTTTTATGACGGTGGTTTTGAGCATTATCACCCTGACAATGGTGTTCGGTATTTCCGGGGGAAAGATCCGTTCGGAAGAGTTAAGTATGATACGGGAGAATGGAACGGCTGCGTCCGGAGTTGTGGAAAGCGGAACTGCGTCCCAATATGCATCACTTAAATCCCTGGATTATATAAAACAGACGGGCAGATGTTTTACCGTGGGAGCGGCGACGGCTGCAGAAAAGGATTCCGGTGCTGAGAGTGAAAAGACCACGGTCTGTACGATCAGATGGGCAGATCCGGATGCATGGAAGGATCTGCTTCGTCCAGCCTATACAAAGATTCGGGGAAGTTATCCTGAAAAAGAGTCTGAGATCATGCTTTCCGAAAAGGCGCTGAAAGCTCTGGGAATTACCAGGCCTCAGGAGGGCATGGAGATCCCTCTCAATGTTTCCATCGGAATTTTTCAGAGTTCGGAAGAAACATTTTCCCTGAGCGGCTGGTTTACTGATCACAGTAATGAGGCTGCTCCGGGTTATATTTCAGAGAAAAAGCTGGAGGCCTGGGGCATTCATCCTGATGATGAGGCAGATCTGGTCTTCCGCCAGTCAGACCGGCTTGGCTGGCAGGAAACAGAAGAACGGCTGTATGAAGACCTGCCTATGAAGGATCAGTATCAGAAAATCACGGTAACCGATACGGCGGGATATCAGGCAGTGGCGGGCATGACGGGCGGTTATGGCATGGCGGTTCTCGGAGCTGTTATTACTTTGTGCGGCGTCTTCTTCCTGTGCCATAATGTGCTTCAGATCTCAATGGCAGGGGATATCCGTAAACTCGGACTCTTAAACACGATCGGCGCGACGCAAAGACAGCTTTCCAAAATCTACTATAGTCAGATCCGGCGGATCCTCGTTCTCGGAACAGCGGCCGGTGCGGCTTTGTCTGCCATTTTGCTGGCGGGAGTTATCCCGGCAATCCTGAACAGTCAGTATTTCAGAGAAACAGGAGGCGCTGAAGGGTTTTGTCTTTTCCATCCGGTCATCCTCTTATTATCTGTCCTCTTTACGGACGGGATCCTTCTGGCAGCGTCAGCCGGGGTGATCGTAAGAACAGTAAGGATGTCCTGTGTGGAAAGTACCGGATATACAGGAACGCAGGGCAAAAAACGATCTCACAAGGAAAGAAAGCCGGTTTTCACGAAAAGAAAACGGACCTCTGCCGGGGAAATGTGTTATCTGGCGTGGAGAAATATTTCCGGTCACAGGAAAAGGTTTATCCTGACCGTGCTTTCCCTTTTCCTTGGTCTGGAAGCTTTTCTTGGAGCTGTTGTGATTACAGCTGGAAGCGACTATGTACATGTCATTGAACAGCGTCCGGATTTCCTGATCGCAGGTCAGTTCAGCACTTCCGGACGTGAGCAGGGATATGGAGAGGAATATCAGACGCGGGATGCAGGGCAGGATCCTATGTTGACAGAAGGAGACTGTTTTGATCTGCTGTATGATAATGATTATGACGAATTCTCTCCAATATCTTTGGAGGTCAGAAAAGAACTGATGGAGATAGATGGAGTTGATACGGACAAGTCTTATATCATGGAAGGCGCTTATCTTTACACTGTGATCTCTAAAAAAGGAATCCGTCCGCTGGATCAGGTATTTCTCGCAGAGGACGCTGAAGATGAAATGATCGAAGGATGGGATCAGGATGTGGTCCAGATCCTGAAGGAGGATGAGATTGAATCTCTGAAAAAATATGTGGAAACAAACAGCCTTCCTGTTGACATGGATTCTCTTGAGAACGGCACCGGAGTTCTGGTCCTTCATGATCATGCACTGTCTGCCGCGCAGGAAAAGCTGGTGGGAGATAGTATAGGGGAGCCTGTTTATTTTAAGACAATGATATCGCGGGAAGACAGGATCCGATGGAACAACATGACAGCTCAGGAACAGACAGAACAGGAAGAAGCAGGGGATTTCCAAATGAAACAGTCAGAGGACTTTACTCTATGCGGGTATCTTGATAACCGAAGGGAAGATTTCCCGCAGATCCGGCAGACCTGGCACGGTTCAGAAGGAGGTCTGTATTTCCTGATCAGCGAAAAGGGATTCCAAAGGATTCCCACAGAGAAGAAAACACTATACATGGAGCTGAACGCGGATCATGAAAAAGAACCCTCTGTGAAAAGCTCAATACAGAAAATCATTTCCGAAGAAAACCAGCGCCGGAGCCGGATAACGGAAACGGCATTTGATGAAGGAACCGGAGAAGCCGGGATCTTCTGCATCAGCAAGTCTGATCTGATGACTGAGGCGGCTTCTGAGATCCAGAGAAACAGGCTGATCCTCGGCAGTATCAGTGCTGTTCTTTTACTGGCAGGCTTTACAAACTATTTTAATGTGATGGTCACAGGCGTTCTCGCAAGGAAAAAAGAACTGAAGATCATGGAAAGCGTGGGCATGACAGAAAAGCAAAAGCGGACAATGATACAGGCAGAAGGAGGTTATTATTGTCTCTTCACTGTGGGACTTTTGCTGACTGTGGGGATGGGTATTCTTCTAATGATCCGATACTATATGGAACAGAAATTGTCGTATTTTCAATTTACATGGCCCATATCCTGGATTCTCTTTTTGATTGCGGGACTTACTATGATCAATGTGACAACAGCATGGATTATGTGTAAAGATGATGGACGACTGCCAGGCAGCAGGATTTGATCCCCTGATCTGTGCGTCCTACCGGACATTGTAGATGTCAGCTATCAGCAGCTGGACACAGAGCAGGAAAATACACCAGTCCAGCAATGGCTGATGAAGAACAGCTGGAAGTACGGATTTGTCCTTCGCTATCCTGCTGATAAAAGCGATATCACCGGTATTATCTATGAACCGTGGCACTATCGTTATGTAGGAAAAGAAGCGGCAGCAGAGATATATGAGAATAAACTCTGTCTGGAGGAGTATCTTGGGATCAATTAATCTCTATGATGCTCCGGAATACAGTGAGCGCATCCGTTCCTTGTGATTCCCAGCACGGATGCAAACAGCACGGCTTCTGCATAGGTGTCACAGGCAAAAATATTATCGGTATCTATTTTGTCAATACAGCACAGTGGTGATTCGCGGTCCAGATCGTGGATTTCCCCTGTGTTTTTATTTAATATGAATTGTTTTCCGTTAAACGGCGCATCATTGCGGCGCATAAGATCAACTCCTTTTAAATTGTTTTAAAGGGGCGGCAGCGGGATGATCCGCTGCCATATCCCGGCATTCTTCATTATACAGTGGCGCTGGTGCGCGGTCAATGTTTCAATCAGGTCATTCCTTACAAAATGATATGCTGACCTGCTTTAAAATATATGAAAATAGTGTTAAAATAGCTGCAGGACGAGTTTAAGGAGGAAAATTATGTCTGATTATGTAATCACAACAGATTCCAATTCCGACGTGCTGCCGGAATTTATCAAAGAGAATGATCTTACGATCATCCCGCAGTATTATTCATTCGGAGATACGGTATACGGAGATGAGCTGAATATGCCGCCGCATGAATTTTATGAGACAATGAGAAAAGGTGAACTGCCAAAGTCCCAGGCGAATAATCCGGCGGTGATCAGGGACAAGTTTGAAAAAATCTTAAAAGAAGGAAAAAATATACTCCATATTGCATTTTCCAGTGCATTAAGCGGCAGCTGCAACAATGTTGTCATGACGGCAAATGAGCTGCTGGAAGATTATCCGGATCGGAAGATCATGGTGTTTGATTCGTTGAATGCATCCCTGGGTGAGGGAGTGTCCGTTTACCGTGCGGTAGAGCTCTGGAAAGAAGGAAAGAGCATGGAGGAAGTCTATGATATCCTGATGGAGGAGCGAGATCATGTAAATGTATCTTTCACGGTAAATGATCTGTACCATCTGCAGAGAGGCGGACGTGTGTCCAAAACCACGGCAGTTGTGGGAAGCCTTGTGAATATCAAGCCAATCCTGGTCGTGACGTCCACCGGCGAGCTGAAGTCAGACGGAACGGTGAGAGGACGCAAGAAATCTCTTAAGACACTGGTGGCCAGGCTGGAAGAGTCGCTGGATCTGGATTCCTACGGAAAGGACAGGATGGTTGCGGTTCTTCACGGAGACTGTATAGACGATGCAAAAGCTGTGGCTGATATGGTAAAAGAACTCGGATTTACAAATGTAATAATCAATGATGTGAGCCCGAGCATCGGAACTCATGCAGGTCCGGGAGTAGTGGGTCTGATCAATTACGGAAAGACAAGAAAATAGCCAGAAAGGGACAGGGCAGAACGCGATTTGGGACGTAGTAAAATCAAATTTTACTACGTCCCAAATTAAGTTTTAGGGTGTCCCCGTTTATAATTCTTTTGTGTTTTACAGCAGCCCGAAATCTGCCATTGCTTTTCTTAATACTTCTTTGTGTGCGTCTTCCATCTCTGTCAGCGGTGCTCTCAGCGGGCCGACTTCTTTGCCCATCATGTTCATTGCAGCTTTTACCGGGATCGGGTTGACCTCGCAGAAAAGTGCATTGATCAGCGGGATAGCGTCTAACTGCATCTTTGCGCTCCCTGCAATATCGCCCGACAGGAATTTGTAAACCATGTCATGCACATAGGAAGGAGCTACGTTTGAGAGTACGGAGATCACACCGATCCCTCCAAGAGAGAGGAGCGGTACGACCTGATCGTCGTTTCCTGAATACAGGTCGATGTTTCCGTCACACAGGTGCATGATCTCGGCTACGGTTCCAATATTTCCGGAAGCTTCTTTCACGCCCACAATGTTGTCTACATTCTTTACAAGTGTCGCCAGAGTCTGCGGCTGGATGGAACATCCGGTACGGCTTGGCACATTGTAGAGGATCGCCGGGATCTGGACTTCATTACAGATCTGGGTATAATGTGCGATCAATCCGTTCTGTGTTGCTTTATTATAATACGGCGTTACAAGAAGCAGTCCGTCAGCGCCGTCTTTCTCTGCTTCCCTGGAGAGCTCGATCGCTGTCCTTGTACAGTTTGAACCAGTTCCGGCAATAACCGGGATTCTGTGATTTACTCTCTCGATCGCAAAGCGGATTGCCTCGCTGTGCTCAGCTTCTGTCATGGTTGCGGACTCGCCTGTAGTACCACAGATGATAATAGCGTCTGTACCGCCGGCAATCTGCTCCTCGATGATCTCATCCAGTTTATCATAGTTGATCTCCAGATTCTCTTTCATTGGAGTAACGATTGCTACACCTGCACCTTTGAAAATTGCCATTCTTTCTTCCTCCTTTTTATAATGTGGAATGTTTGTATATACAAAATATGCTGTACAGTAAAAGAAACGGCAAGATGCGCCGTCTCAAAATATACATTTTCGTATATCAGATAGCTCTCCATCCTGCGATGACAGTCATGCCGTTCTTAGCGGCATGCCCAAGAATAAGGCTTCAGGCTCCTTATCCTTTCGGCATCTTCCCCTTTCTGATGATTTCCTCTGTTCCTGATACATCCGCCATCATACTCATGAAAAATGCGACCTCTATCCTGCCTTTCATTATTTAAAAAAATCATAACACCCGTATGCCGATGTGTCAACTGTTATCTGAAAAGCGATCAACCAGCGGTCAATTCATAATAAAAGCATCAGTCGGCAGCAGTTTGGCAGAAATATGCCGACATCCTTTGACAATTAAATATATTCATGATAAAATACAGAAGCTTCAGGTGTAAATGACAAAAATTTCATTTGCACTTTTTTTTACGCAACAGTTCAGCCATGGAACTGTTACTTTTTCACGTTTACACGCAGAGGGATTTATTCGCAGATGTCAGTAAAGAAAGGAGAGCCGTTGTGATTACGATCGGTAACTATGTGAAACCCAAGTCGTTGGAGGAGGCGTATGAGCTGAATCAGGCGCGCAGCAGCCGGGTGATGGGAGGCATGATGTGGATGCGTCTCGGAAATGCCCGGGTCAAGACGGTAATTGACCTGTCAGGTCTGGGGCTTGACCAGATCGAAGATGAAGGAAATGTGATCAGGATTGGTGCTATGTGTACATTAAGACAGATTGAACAGTGTGAGGCACTGAAAGATCTGTGCGGAGACGGAATTGCCGAGTGTGTCCGTCACATTGTCGGAGTACAGTTCCGTAATCAGGCGACTATCGGCGGAAGTATTTACGGCAGATTCGGATTCTCTGATGTACTGACAGCATTTCTTGCACTGGATACTTTTGTAGAGCTCTATGACGGAGGTACGATCCGCCTGTCAGAGTTTGTGAACCGGAAACCGGACAAGGATATCCTCTTATCGGTCATTGTGAGAAAAAGTAAGAGACAGTTCCGCTATGCATCCATCCGTCAGACGAAGACGGACTTTCCGGTGATCGCCTGTTCTGTTGTGACCGGAATGGTGCACGGCAAGGAGACGTGGTATTTTTCCGTGGGGGCCAGACCGATGAAAGCGGCACTTCTTGAAAAGCAGTGGGAGATCCCGGCGGATGCCTCTGAAGCGATGATCGCTGATTATGCCGGACAGGCTGCGTCGGAATTTACATATGGATCAAATATGCGCGGCAGCGCCGAATACAGGCGGCATCTGGCAGAGGTGCTGATCCGGCGTGAGATGACTTCGATTCTGGCGGAGGGACGATAGGATGGAAATACAGTTTACATTAAATAAGAAACAGGTAACTGCTGAAGTGGGAGCGGACACAGTGCTCCTTGGCGTGCTGAGAGACCTCGGGTGCAAGAGCGTGAAATGCGGGTGTGAGACGACAAACTGCGGCCTTTGCACAGTGTGGATCGACGGAAGATCAAGACTGTCCTGTTCTGTACTTGCAGCGGGTATAGACGGTCACGAAGTCACTACATTGGAAGGTGTGGAGGAAGAAGCTGCTGAGTTTGGAAGGTTTCTTGCGGCTGAAGGCGGCGAGCAGTGCGGCTTCTGCTCCCCCGGATTTATTATGAATGTACTGGCGATGAAAAGAGAGCTCGAAGATCCGGATCTGGAGGAGATCAAAGAGTATCTTGCGGGAAATCTCTGCCGCTGCACCGGATATATGAGCCAGCTCCGGGCAATCCGGAAATATATGGCTGTACAGAAGGAGAATTCCGGAAAGGAGGCGCAGGCATGAGCGTGACAGAAGAGAGGAAAAATATGCGTGTGGTAAACCACGCTGTCCCGAAAGTAGACGCAGAAGCGCTTGTGACCGGAAAGGCAGTTTATACCAATGATCTTGCGCCGGCGGACTGTCTGATCGTGAAGATCATAAGAAGTCCCCATGCCCATGCCCTGATCAAAGAGATCAATACGGGAAGAGCCGAAGCAGTGCCGGGGATTGAATGTATCCTTACATATAAGGACTGTCCGGACAAACGTTTTACAATGGCGGGACAGACCTATCCGGAGCCTAGCCCATATGACCGTCTGATCCTCGACCAGCGGATGCGGTTTGTCGGAGATGCGGCGGCGATCGTTGCAGGAACATCGGAAGAAGCAGTGAAAAAGGCAATGAAACTGGTCAAGATCAAGTATGAGGTGCTGGAACCCGTGCTTGATTTTAGAAAGGCAAAGGACAATCCGATCCTTGTCCATCCGGAAGATAACTGGAAGAGCCTCTGTCCGGTAGGGGCCGATAATAAGAGAAATCTATGCGCGCATGATGTGAGCGAGAGCGGAGATATTGAGGCAGTTCTTGAAGAATGCGACTATGTGATCGACAGAATCTATCATACGAAGGCGAACCAGCAGGCTATGATGGAGACGTTCCGTACGTATTCCTATCTGGATACATACGGAAGGCTGAATGTAGTATCATCTACGCAGGTCCCGTTCCATGTGCGTCGTATCCTGGCCAATGCACTGGATATCCCGAAGAGCAGGGTGCGCGTTATCAAACCGCGTATCGGCGGAGGTTTTGGTGCGAAACAGACATCAGTATCGGAAGTCTATCCGGCACTTGTTACATGGAAGACAGGAAAACCGGCCAAAATTATCTATACGAGAGAAGAGTCACTGATCGCTTCTTCGCCACGGCATGAGATGGAGATGCATGTCCGTCTTGGAGCAGATAAAGAGGGCCATATCAGAGGGATCGATCTCTATACATTGTCCAATACAGGTGCGTTTGGTGAGCATGGCCCGACGACAGTAGGGCTTTCCGGACACAAGTCGATCCCGCTTTACGGGAAAGCAGAGGCATTCCGCTTCACTTATGATGTAGTATATACAAATGTCATGTCTGCCGGCGCATATCGGGGATATGGTGCAACACAGGGAATATTTGCGGTAGAATCTGCAGTCAATGAGCTGGCTCAGGTACTCGGCATGGATCCGACTGTATTAAGAGAAATGAACATGGTCCGCGAGGGGGATGTCATGCCTGCATACTACGGAGAACAGACACAGAGCTGTGCTCTTGACCGGTGCCTTGCCCGTGCAAAAGAAATGATCGGCTGGGATGACAAGTATCCGTGCCGTGATATGGGCAACGGGAAAGTTCGCGGAGTCGGAGTAGCCATGGCAATGCAGGGTTCAGGAATCTCAAGTGTGGATACAGGGTCTGTCGCGATCAAAGTAAATGACGACGGTTTCTACAGTCTGATGATCGGGGCGACTGACATGGGAACAGGCTGCGATACGATTCTTTCCCAGATGGCAGCAGAGTGCCTGGACTGTGATATAAAGGATATTGTTGTTCATGGCGTTGACACGGATACTTCGCCTTATGATTGCGGCTCCTATGCGTCGAGTACAACTTACGTGACCGGTATGGCGGTCGTAAGGACATGTGAGGCTCTGATCGGGAAGATCTGTGAGAGAGGCGCGGAATATCTCGGATGTCCTGTTGAGGATGTTGAATTCAACGGGGCAGAAGTGGTCAATTTAAAGACCGGAGAATCGATCACGAGAAAAGAAATCGGAAATCGCGTGATGTGTTTTAACAATGAGGCACTTTCTGCGAGCGAAGCATTTTCGTCTCCGGTATCTCCGCCGCCGTTTATGGCAGGTATTGCCGAGGTGGAGATTGATAAGGAGACCGGTGTGGTTGAGATGGTTGATTATGCGGCAGTAGTGGACTGCGGGACTGTAGTGAACCCGAGCCTTGCGCGTGTGCAGACAGAGGGAGGTATTGCCCAGGGGATCGGTATGGCGCTCTTTGAGGACATAGTCTATAGCCCGAAAGGAAAGAATTACAGTAATTCCTTTATGCAGTATAAAATTCCCAGCCGGCTGGACGTGGGAAACATCCGGGTGGAATTCGAGAGCAGCTATGAGCCGACAGGTCCGTTCGGTGCGAAATCTATCGGTGAGATCGTTATCAATACACCATCACCGGCTATTGCGAATGCGATTCAGAATGCGGTGGGAGTGACCATCAGAGAGCTTCCGATGACTGCGGAAAAAGTATATAAAGGCATGAGAGAAAAATCAGAAAACAGATAAATAGTCATAGAAAAGATGGGGCGGTGATCATATCGCCCCATCTTTGTTGAAGAAGGAAATATCTGTCGGATATACATAGCTGCTGCCGAGTTCTTTTAAGAGAACGACATTCAGTTTCCCGTTCAGGTTTTTCTTGTCAAGAGTGATCGCTTTTGTCAGATCAGTAACGGGCAGTCCGCAGGAGGACGGCAGAACGTATATATCAAGAGCTTTCTTTATCTGATCCGCACACCCGGAGCCGGTAAGACCTTTCTCCTCCGCCATCAGGGTGATCTGATACATGCCGATCCCCACGGCTTCTCCGTGGCTTTCCCTCTCATAGTTATAATACTGTTCGATCGTATGCGCCAGCGTATGTCCGAAGTTTAAGAGCATGCGCTCGCCGGTATCAAACTGGTCTGCTTCTACTACAATTCTTTTAATGTCGACACAGCGGGCAATGATTTCCGGCAGCTCGGGTTTCAGGTCTTCAAAAGAGCTGTGCGCACAGAGTCTGTCAAAAAGGGAGCCATCTTTGATACAGCCGTATTTGATGACTTCGCCCATCCCGTCCTTTATGAAATGTTCAGGAAGGGTATTAAGAACATCAGGATCAATGAGCACCATCTTCGGCTGGTAAAATGCCCCGACAAGATTTTTGCCCTGTGGCAGATCCACCGCTACCTTGCCGCCCACAGAAGAATCCACCTGGGCGAGCAGGGAAGTTGGAATCTGTACCAGCTTAATGCCCCGCAGATAACTTGCAGCGGCAAATCCTGCAAGATCACCGATCACACCGCCGCCAAGCGCGATGACAAGGTCGCTCCTCGTGAGTTTTGCATCCAGCATGGCTGTATAAATTTTCGGTAAAGACTGAAAATTCTTGGTCGGCTCGCCATGTGGGAGGACGAGGGAATGACACTCGTAATCTTTCAGAGAGTCCATCACCTGCTGGCCATACAGCGGAAATACGTTGTCATCCGAGACGATCATGATCTTCTGACCGCTGAAGATTTGGGAAATATGTTCGCCGCTTTTTTTGATAATACCGTTTTCGATAAAAATGGGATATGAATTTTCGCCTAAATTAACTGTTAATTTCATGAGTTTTTACTCCTGTAGATACAATTGATTTAAAGGGGGACAGGTTCGTTTTGATTCGGGGACGTAGTCAAAATCAGTTTGACTACGTCCCCGAATCAATTAAAGAACTTTTCCGACAACTTCGGCAATCTGTTTTACCTGTTGCAGCAGTCCGTTATATTTTTCTGGTTTCAATGACTGCGCTCCGTCGCAGAGTGCACATTCCGGATTGTTGTGGACTTCGATCATGAGACCGTCTGCTCCGGCAGCTACAGCCGCCTTTGCCATCGGCTCAACGAGCCACCATTTTCCGCCGGCGTGGCTTGGATCTACTACGACCGGAAGATGGGTTTTTTTGCGGAGCACCGGAATGCTCTGGAGATCGAGGGTGTTGCGTGTATATGTCTCAAAGGTACGGATGCCTCTCTCGCAGAGTATGACGTTCTCGTTTCCGGAAGCCATGATATATTCAGCAGACATGATCCACTCTTCATAAGTTGCGTTCAGTCCGCGCTTTAAGAGGATCGGACGGTCGAGCTGGCCGAGTTGTTTGAGAAGATCAAAGTTCTGCATATTACGTGCTCCGATCTGGATCAGATCTACTTTCTCATTGAAGACGTCCAGATACTGAGGAGACATCAGCTCGGTAACGATCGGAAGCCCTACCTCGTCCCTGACGGCACAGAGGATGTCGAGACCTTCAAGGCCCAGTCCCTGAAAGGAGTACGGGCTGGTCCTTGGTTTGAATGCACCTCCGCGGAGCATATTGGCGCCGGAGGCTTTCACTGCTTTAGCCACCTCCAGGACTTGTTCGAAAGATTCTACAGAACACGGACCGGCGATCAGGCCGAGGTGTCCTCCTCCGAATTTAACTCCCGAGACATCAACTACAGAGTCCTCAGGGTGAAATGCACGGTTTGCCAGTTTGTACGGCTCCTGCACATGCATAACTTTATCAACAGAACTGTCTACCTCAAAGAGGCGGGGGTCGATCAGCGTGGTATCACCAATACACCCGATGATCGTCATTTCGGTACCGCGTACTACGTGGGTGTCAAGACCTCTGTTTTTTACCAGATTTTCAACACGTGTAATATTTTCTTCTGACGTATGTGGCTTTAATACAATAATCATCCTTGCTTTTCCTCCGGTTTCCTATATAATAGAAAAGTATTTTTAATAAACAGTGCGGCTTTGCGAATGCGTAGACTGGACTGTTATATTTGTGATGCAACTTCGCACTGTAAAATTTTAGTTGTTTAAAGTACGAAAACAATAGTATCATAAATCATTAAAATAGGAATGTCAACAGTTTTCCAAATGGCATGGGATAAACTGTTACATCATAAAAAATAAAACTAAGAAGGGAATAAGTTTATATGAAGATCATAAGACAGATCGGGATTATTTTTACTGTGTGCTGGCTGAGCATTCTGGTGGAAAAGGTACTGCCGTTTGCTTTTCCTGCCAGCGTGATCGGTATGATCCTTTTGTTTATCTGCCTGCTCACAGGTGTGCTGAAGATTGAACACATCCAGGAAAAGGCGGATTTCCTCCTGGAGAATATGGCGTTTTTCTTTGTGCCTGCGGGAGTGAGTATTATTAATTATTTTGATGTGCTTGAGAGTACATGGATACAACTCGTCGTTATCTGTGTTATCTCTACGGTGGTCACATTTGCGGTGACAGCATGGAGTGTGAAACTGACCGTCCGGTTGTTGGGCCGTTTAAGGGAAAGGAGGGCGGAGAAATGAACGGGATATTTGCATCGCCTTATTTCGGGATCGGCTTAAGTGTGATTGCCTTTGGCATTGGTGTAAAGCTGAACCAGAAGTTTAAAACGCCGTTCTGTAATCCTCTGATCATTGCGATTGTGCTGGTGTCCGCTGTATTGCTTATTTTCAAGATACCTTATGAGGATTATAATAAAGGCGGCGAGATCATCAATATGTTCCTGGCGCCTGCCACCGCATGTCTGGCGGTCGCGGTTTATACAAAACTTCAGATCCTGAAACAGTACTGGCTGCCGATCCTTGTCGGGTGCGCCGCCGGTTCCGCAGCATCTATGGGCAGCGTGTATTTGCTGTGCAGGCTTTTCGGATTAGAAAAAAACCTGACCGTTTCTTTGCTGCCGAAATCTGTGACCACGCCGATAGCGGTCAGTATTGCAGAACCGGCGGGCGGCATGGTGCCGATCACAGTTGTGGCTGTGATATTTACGGGGATCCTTGGCGGAATCTTTGCACCGCTTCTCATCCGGCTGTTCCGTGTGGCAGATCCGGTTGCGGCGGGCCTTGCCATCGGGGCCTCAAGTCACGCGGTGGGAACTTCCAAGGCGATTGAACTGGGCGAGATAGAAGGTGCGATGAGCGGACTTGCTATCGGGATCTGCGGGATCATCACTGTATTGTTTTCGATGCTGGTGCTGTGACAGAATTTATTGCAGGCTGCTTTGAGCGGATTTGGATATAAGGAGTGGGAGAAAATGAAAAAAGATACGTCTCATACGTTGAAGCGGGCACAGAGATTTCCCGTTATCCTGATCGGAGAGGGACTGCTGGTAGGCGCTGTCTCAGGGCTGATCGTGATGCTCTACCGGATCGCCCTTACTTTTGCAGGACAATGGCTCAATAAGATACTGGAATACATAAACGGCCATCCGATTCGGATCCTCGGATGGTTTGCAGTGCTTCTCCTGCTGGCGGTGCTGGTCGGCTGGTTGGTGAAATGGGAGCCTATGATCTCGGGCAGTGGTATACCGCAGGTAGAGGGCGAAGTGCTGGGAAAGCTCAGCCAGAACTGGAAACGGGTCCTCCCGGCCAAATTTGCCGGCGGATTTCTCTGTCTGCTGGGCGGTCTTTCCCTCGGAAGAGAAGGCCCGTCCATCCAGCTAGGAGCCATGGGCGGACAGGGAGTTTCCCGTTTTTTTGACCGTGGAAAGACAGAGGAGAGATATCTTATGACCTGCGGGGCAAGTGCGGGGCTGGCAGCGGCGTTCCATGCGCCCCTGGCAGGTGTGATGTTTGCACTTGAGG
>MHCFR00700__coassemble_529_pt1 | contig 32999 bp, 29 predicted proteins | sample MHCFR00700__metabat2_low_PE_034 | metagenome-assembled genome bin MHCFR00700 | reverse complement strand
AAAAATTACATATTGACACAGAAGTAAAACGTGTTATCTTTATTATTGAGACATCACACGAAAGGGACAATGCCGCGCTCGAGAATGTGAGAAGCCTGCTCGGTGGCAAGTCAAAAGATTTTATCACTGCGGTCGATGAAAAAAATATTATCGTGGTGAAGGAGCTTACTGACAAGGACGGTAATAAAGAACTTGAAAAGATGGCACAGGAAATGCTGGATACGCTCCGCAACGAGGGAGGGGAGGAGCAGATCCGCATTGCATACGGAACGATCGTAGGCGACATCAAGGAAGTTTCAAAGTCCTACAAAGAAGCCAAGCTCGCTCTTGACGTCGGGAAGATCTTTTTCGATGAAAAGGATATCGTGGCATTTACCACTCTGGGTATCGGACGCCTGATCTATCAGCTGCCGATCCCGCTGTGTAAGATGTTCATAAAAGAGATTTTCGAGGGGAAATCTCCGGACGATTTTGATGAGGAGACATTGACGACGATCAATAAATTCTTTGAGAACAGCCTCAATGTATCAGAAACGTCCAGGCAGCTTTATATTCACAGAAATACTCTTGTATACAGGCTGGATAAGCTTCAAAAGAGCACCGGTCTGGATCTTCGCGTTTTCGAGGATGCTATTACATTCAAGATTGCGCTGATGGTCGTAAAATACATGAATTATATGGAGTCGCTGGAGTATTGATTTCTGTCTGGCCATGCGCAGATCGCAGAGCAGGGCCGTGCGGACCTGGTCCGGCACGGAACCGGGATGTGAGATGCATAGGGCGCTCAGCCCAAGTGAGATGGAGGGCGGAGCCCGGAATCGGACTTGCATGGTGGAAGGAAGAGAAAGGAGTTCATATAAAACGTATTTGAAATAAGAGCAGGGGTATGAATAATTAGGAGGAACATATGATTGAATTAAGAAAGGTGACAAAGGAGTATTCCAAAGGTAATGCAGCCCTGAACGGAATTTCCGTAAAGATCGAACGGGGTGAGTTCGTCTTTATCGTAGGTGACAGCGGATCCGGAAAGTCTACTCTGATCAAACTGATCATGAAGGAACTGAATCCGACCGAGGGAACAATCATCGTGAACGGACAGAACCTGAACAGGATGAAACACCGCAATATCGCAAAATACAGAAGAGGGATCGGCGTTGTCTTTCAGGACTTCCGTCTGCTGAAAGACAGAAATATCTATGAAAATATCGCTTTTGCCCTGCGCGTGACAGAGACACCGACGAGAATCATCAAAAAGAAAGTACCGGCGGCGCTTTCTCTGGTCGGACTGGCGCAGAAGTATAAATCTTTTCCGAAAGAGCTTTCAGGTGGTGAGCAGCAGCGTGTTGCCATTGCGAGAGCGCTTGTAAATGAACCTGCCATACTGCTGGCGGATGAGCCTACCGGAAACCTGGATCCGACGAATTCATGGGAGATCATGAGTATTCTGAAAGAAGCGAATGAACGAGGGACTACAGTGCTTGTTGTTACGCACAACCAGGAAATCGTAAACGAGATGAATGAACGAGTGATCACGATGAAACAGGGCGTGATCGTCAGTGATGAACAAAAAGGTGGGTATATAAATGAGGATTAGTACAATAGGATACGTAGGAAAACAGGGTATCAAGAATATCTGGAGGAACAAGATGTTTTCACTCGCATCCGTTGCGACGATGTCAGCTTGTATCTTCCTGTTTGGATTATTTTTCTCGATTCTTGTAAACTTTCAGTATATCATAAGAACTGCCGAGGAGGGCGTTGCCATCACGGTATTCTTTGATGAGGATGCAACCGATGCGCAGAAAGAGGAAATCGGGCAGCAGCTTGAGGAACACGAGGGTGTAGCGAATGTGAGATATGTCTCTGCAGATGAAGCGTGGGAAGAGTTCCAGAAAGAATACTTCGGCGATAATCCTGAGCTGGCGGAAGGGTTTAAAGATGATAATCCGCTTGCAAGCTCTGATAATTATGAAGTATATATGGAGACTACGGACAACAGCGACCAGAGCCTGGTAGCGCGCAGCCGCTCTCTTTCTGAAACCCAGAATGAACTGGTAGAATTTGCACGGAGCCTGGACGGAGTCCGTGATGTGAATAAGTCAGATGTAGTTGCGAATACGCTCTCCAGTGTAAATACACTGGTGGCAATTGTATCTGTTGCGATTATTATCATCCTGCTGGGTGTGTCGATCTTCCTGATCAGTAATACAGTCACAATGGGTATTACTGTACGAAAGGAGGAAATTGCGATCATGAAATACATTGGCGCCAAGGACTTTGTTGTCCGGTCACCGTTCGTGATCGAAGGTCTGATCATTGGTGTGTTCGGCGCTGCGATTCCGCTGACGCTGCTGTATTTCCTGTATGACAAAGCAGTAGAGTATATTATGACGAGATTCCGTATCCTGCAGAACATCATAGACTTTCTGCCGGTGGGAACTGTATACCAGATCTTGCTTCCGATCGGACTTGTCATGGGTATCGGAATCGGATTCCTGGGAAGTTTCTTCACGGTGCGCAAGCATCTGAAAGTATAAAACTCCGGACAGATCAAATATCCGGTCTGGGAATGTACTGACATGATATGAAGGTAAGAGTAAGGGAGGACAAAGTGGAAAAAGAAGTTCCGCTTTGTCCTTTTTCTGGTAGAGGGCAGAGAGAAAAAAGAGCAATATTTCATACAGTAAGTAATATCGGAGGCATGAAGAGATGGAAGATTGGAACAGAAAGGGCAGAAGCGGTGTCGGAAAATTCGGTCTGGGTGTATTGACAGGCGCACTGGTCACAGCTCTTGTTATCTGTGGCACGGCAGGGGTCTGGAAAGTGTTTTCCGGTATACGGAATGGTGATTATACATCTGCGAGCACTGTGTCTGAAACAGACGTAAACGAAAAGCTGGATCAGATCAACAGTCTGATCGAGGAGTATTATCTGTATGAGGATGAGATTGACGAAGATACATTGATCGACGGCATTTATTCCGGGTATGCAGAGGCATTGGGAGATCCATATACAGAATATTACGATGAGGAGGAGACGGAAGCTCTCTATGAGTCCACAAGCGGTGAATTCTCGGGAATCGGTGCTACAATGTCCCAGAGCCTGGACGGCGGTGAGATCACAGTGAGCAATATATATCAGGATTCACCGGCAGACAAGGCGGGACTGAAGCAGGGAGATATCATTTATGAGGTTGACGGGCGCTCTGTATCCGGGCAGGACCTTGATACAGTTGTGTCGTGGATCAAAGGGGAACAGGGGACAGACGTGACTCTGTGTGTGCTGCGGAACGGAGAAGAAGTAGGACTGACGGCTACGCGTGACATTATCGAAGTGCAGACGGTCAGCAGTGAAATGAAAGATGATCAGATAGGCTATATAGCAGTAAGTGAGTTTGACAGCGTGACATACGACCAGTTTGCGTCGGCTCTTGATGATCTTGAGTCACAGGGTATGCAGGGGCTTGTTATCGACTTAAGAGGGAATCCGGGCGGAAACCTTACGACAGTTACGGATATGTTGAAACTCCTTCTTCCGGAGGGGACAATTGTATCTACGAAAGACAAGTATGGCAATACAGAAGAAATCACCTGCGATGGAAAACATGAATTTACAAAGCCGCTGGCTGTTCTTGTAAATCAGTACAGTGCAAGTGCTGCGGAAATATTCAGCGGAGCAATACAGGATTACGGTACAGGAACTATCGTCGGCATGACTACGTATGGAAAAGGCGTGGTACAGCAGCTCATGGACCTGGGCGACGGGACCTGCCTGAAAGTGACCATTGCCGAGTACTATACACCGAGTGGCAGAAGCATCAACGGAACAGGTGTAGATCCGGATGTGGAAGTGGAGTATGAGTATGATGAAAATAATCCGGAAGCCGATAACCAGCTAGACAGAGCATTGGAGGTTGTACGCGAGGAACTTGAGAAGGAGTAATGTTTCCGATTCATGATGAAAGAAATGGCTTCCTTTCAATGCGGAGTCAGAGGAAAATAGTGGATTGTATTCCGATAAATGCAAGATTGGAATATTAAACCTGCAAAAAGGGGCTTGCAATTTGAAAAACAGTGTGATAGTATTGGAAACATATTTTAACAGGCTAAAGTGTTAAAATTGAGAAAGGCAATGAACAAGACTCTGGTTTCCAGAAACTGACAGGAAGCAGGCGTCACCGACTGAGAGCGCCGGACAGCGGAGGAGATCATGGGAACACTTGGGAGCTGACCGTCTGAACAGATGCAGCAGCACAGAGTAGGACGGTACGTGTAGCATACGTTACATGCAAAGAGGGGAACCCTGATCACTTGGTGAGGTTCTTTCGAACCTAGTGAGCAGGAGTTGTTCTTGGGAACTTGGCGAGGTATTTTCGAGCCTAGGGAGCAAGAACTTCCACAGATCACTTGGTGAGGGTTCAATGCGGGTGGTACCGCGGATTTTATCTTGATAATTTCCGTCCCGGGATACTTAAGTATCCCGGGGCTTTTTTATTTCTCCGGGATACAGCATCTGAAATACCACAAGGGTATGCCAGATGCCGTAAGAAACACGGCATATCAGGGAAAGGAGAAAGAAAAATGGAACTGGTAAAAGGAGTAAAGAAATCAGAAACTTTGGAACTTGCAGATCTGCTTAAGGAAGAGGTAAAAGGGCAGACGGTAAAGGTAAACGGAGCCGTCCACACGATCCGTGATATGGGTACGGTAGCTTTTGTGATCCTCAGAAAACGCGGCGGTCTTGTACAGTGTGTGTATGAGAAAGGCGTGTCAGGATTTGATCTTAAGGATGTGAAAGAGGCTGCCACAGTAGAAGCTACAGGTGTTGTGGCGGAATCTGAGAAAGCTCCCCACGGCATTGAAATCCGCCTGAGAGGGATGCGCATCTTAAGCAAACCGGCAGCGCCCATGCCTCTGCCGATCGCAAAGTGGAAACTGAATACTTCACTTGAGGCAAAGCTGAACTACCGTCCGATTTCCCTGAGAAACTTAAGGGAGAGAGCAAGATTCCGGATTCAGGAAGGACTCGTAAGAGGATTCCGTGATTTCCTTTACGGCGAAGGATTTACAGAGATCCATACGCCGAAGATCGGAGCTAAGAGTGCGGAGGGCGGTGCGAACCTGTTCCGTCTGGATTATTTCCACCGGCCGGCAATCCTGCAGCAGAGCCCCCAGTTTTACAAACAGATGATGGTCGGGGTATTTGACAGAGTATTCGAGACAGCCCCGGTATTCCGTGCGGAGAAACATAATACAAAGCGCCATCTGAACGAATATACGAGCCTTGACTTTGAGATGGGTTATATTGACGGGTTCGAGGATGTGATGGCGATGGAGACCGGATATCTCCAGTATACAATGAAGCTCCTTGAAAAAGAGTATGCGGACGAGATCAGGATACTCGGAATTGAAATCCCGAAGACAGAAGATATCCCGGCAGTGCGTTTCGATGAGATCAAGAAACTCGTATCAGAGGAGTACGGACGCAAGATCAGAAGCCCGTATGATCTGGAGCCGGAAGAGGAAGTGCTGATCAGCAGATACGCAAAAGAAAAATGGGATGCGGATTTCGTATTTGTCACACACTATCCGTCAAGGAAGCGCCCGTTCTATGCGATGGATGATCCGGCAGATCCGACTTATACGCTGAGCTTTGATCTTCTGTTCCGAGGAATGGAGATCACGACAGGAGGACAGCGTATCCACGATTACGAGAGCCTGCTTGCCAAGATGGAACAGCGCGGCATGACAGAAGAAGGAATGGAGCAGTACCTGAGCACATTCAAATACGGTATGCCGCCGCACGGCGGACTGGGAATCGGACTGGAGCGTCTGACAATGAAACTGACAGGAGACGATAATGTCCGTGAGACTACATTGTTCCCGAGGGATATGAGCAGACTGGAGCCATAAGGCAGTATGTATACAGTAGTATGAATATACAGGATACTGAGAGATTTTGAACCGGCAGATGAAACCTGCCGGCAGATCAAAGAAAGGAGAGAAAGTCATGGCAAACAAAATATCAGACGAGACTATCGAATATGTCGGGATTCTGGCAAAACTCGAGTTATCAGATACAGAAAAAGAAGATGCGAAAGCAGACATGGAGAAGATGCTGGACTACATTGATACGCTGAATGAACTGGACACATCAGGAATCGAGCCGATGTCCCATGTATTTCCAGTAAATAATGTATTCCGCGAGGATGTGGTGACAAACGGTGACGGCAGGGAAGAGACACTGGCAAACGCACCGCAGAGAAAAGAGGATACTTTTGAAGTGCCGAGAACAATCGGTTGAGACGAAGCGGATCATTACAGAAAGGCGGCATAGATTATGGAAATATTAAAACTTACAGCTTTGGAGCTGGGAAAAAAGATAAAAGCCGGCGAGATCACGGTGAAAGAAGCCGTTCAGGCGGCAATTGACCGTGCAAAGGAAGCGGAGCCGGTGGTCAACAGCTATGTGACACTGGACGAAGAAGGAGCGCTGGCACAGGCGGAAGAGATTCAGAAAAAGATCGATGCAGGCGAACTGACCGGACCTCTGGCGGGCGTACCGGTTGCGATTAAGGATAATATGTGTATCAAAGGGCAGCTTACCACATGCAGCTCAAAGATACTTTCGAATTTTAAACCTGCGTATACTGCTGAGGCAGTGGAAAACTTAAAGAAAGCCGGTGCAGTGATCATTGGAAAGACAAACATGGATGAATTTGCCATGGGAAGCACTACCGAGACTTCGTATTACGGACCGACGAGAAACCCGCATAACACAGAACATGTTCCGGGCGGCTCTTCCGGCGGTTCCTGCGCGGCAGTGGCGGCTGGCGAATGTTTCGGCGCTCTCGGATCGGACACAGGCGGTTCTATCCGGCAGCCCAGTTCATTCTGCGGCGTGGTGGGCCTGAAGCCGACCTACGGAACTGTTTCCAGATACGGACTGATCGCTTATGGCTCTTCACTGGATCAGATCGGACCGATCGCAAAAGACGTGTCTGACTGCGCGGCATTTCTCGAGGCGATCGCATCCCACGATCCGAAAGACAGTACATCTATAGACAGAGATGATTATGATTTCACGAGTGCACTTGAGAATAATGCAAAAGGCCTGAAGATCGGTATACCGAAAGATTATATGGGAGACGGCCTTGATCCGGAAGTAAGACAGGCAGTCCTTCGTGCGGCAAAAGTTCTGGAAGAAAATGGCGCTGTTGTCGAGACATTTGATCTGGGACTTGTAAAATATGCCATCCCGGCATATTATACGATCGCTTCTGCGGAGGCAAGCTCGAACCTGGAACGGTTCGATGGCGTAAAATACGGCTATCGTACAGAGGAATACGAGGGGCTTCACAATATGTACAAGAAGACCCGTTCAGAAGGTTTTGGTCCGGAAGTAAAACGCCGTATCATGCTCGGTTCATTCGTCCTGAGTTCCGGATATTATGACGCATACTACCTGAAAGCCCTACGGACAAAAGCATTGATCAAAAAGGAATTCGACAAGGCGTTTGAGTATTATGATATCATTCTGGGACCGGCAGCACCGACGACAGCTCCGGAGCTGGGCAAGAGTCTGAGCGATCCGCTGAAAATGTATCTGGGAGATATTTATACGATCTCGGTAAACCTTGCAGGACTCCCAGGAATGACAGTGCCGGTCGGGAAAGATAAAAACGGACTGCCCATCGGAATGCAGCTGATCGGAAATGCATTTGAAGAGAAAACACTGATCCGAGCGGCATACACTTACGAATGCGCGACGGGAAAACAGTATGAGACAATGGCGGATATCAGCAAAGCTGCGGATACAGCGGCAGAAAAGGAGGTGCCTGGTCATGGCAAAACAGTATGAGACAGTCATCGGACTTGAGGTTCATATCGAGCTGGCGACAAAAACGAAGATTTTCTGTGGATGCAGCACAGAGTTCGGAAGCGCGCCCAATACCCACACATGCCCGGTGTGTACGGGAATGCCCGGGTCACTTCCGGTGCTCAACAAACAGGTGGTAGAGTATGCTATGGCGCTGGGACTTGCCACAAACTGTAAGATCACACAGGTGTGCAAGTTCGACCGGAAGAATTATTTTTATCCGGATAATCCGCAGAACTATCAGATCTCCCAGCTCTATCTTCCGATCGCGAGAGACGGATATGTGGAGATTGATACACAGACAGGAAAGAAGAAAGTGCGCATCCATGAGATGCATATGGAAGAGGATGCAGGAAAACTGGTCCACGACGAGTGGGATGATACCTCTCTCGTAGATTATAACCGAAGCGGCGTGCCGCTTGTGGAGATCGTCTCTGAACCGGATATGGGCTCTGCCGATGAGGTTATCGCATATCTGGAAAAGCTGCGCATGATCGCACAGTATCTCGGGGTGTCAGACTGCAAGCTCCAGGAAGGTTCTATGAGAGCGGATGTGAACCTGTCTGTCCGTGAAGTCGGATCAGAGACTTTCGGTACAAGGACTGAGATGAAGAACCTGAACTCATTTAAGGCTATTGCTCATGCTATTGAGGGAGAGCGTCAGAGACAGATCGAACTCCTTGAAGAAGGGAAGGAAGTCATCCAGGAGACAAGAAGATGGGATGACAATAAGGAGCATTCCTATGCGATGCGTTCCAAGGAGGACGCCCAGGATTACCGTTATTTCCCGGAGCCGGACCTTGTGCCGATCGTGATCAGCGACGAGTGGATCGAGGAGATCAAAGCACAGCAGCCTGAGCTTCGTCCTGAGAAGCTGGAGAGATATAAGAAGGAATTCGATATTCCAGAATATGATGCGGAGCTTATCACAGAGTCCAAGAAAGTGGCAGATCTCTTTGAGACCACGGTTGAACTGTGCGGGAAGCCGAAGAAAGCGGCAAACTGGATCATGGGAGATATGTTCCGCCTGATGAAAGAAAAGGGCATGGAACCGGAAGACCTGAAATTTTCACCGGAGCATCTGGCGAAGCTCATTGAGATGACTGATGCAGGAATCGTCAGCGCCGCTGTCGCAAGAAAGGTATTCGAACAGATCTTTACCGATGATGTGGATCCGGAGAAATATGTGGAAGAGAACGGACTTAAGACAGTGAACGATGAGGGAGCCATCAAAGAAGCGGTCGAGAAAGTCCTTGCGGATAATCCGCAGGCGGTCGCAGATTATAAAGGCGGCAAGCAGAAAGCTTTCGGAGCGCTCATGGGACAGAGCATGCGTGCACTGAAAGGAAAAGCCGATCCGGCGGCTGTGACAAAGATGATAAAAGAGATGCTGGAGCAGTAAAATTTCCAGTGGATGAATAAAAGGTCTGTCATACCGTTTGCCGGTGTGGCAGACCTTTTATTCAAGGATTTCATTTACAACTGCTGTTTATAGTAACTGAAGAAATCAGCAATCTTTCCCGCTGCCTCTTTCAGCACTTCAATCCGGGGAAGATAGACTACGCGGAAATGGTCCGGCTGTTCCCAGTTGAAGCCGCCGCCGTGGATCAGGAGGATCTTTTTATCCCGGAGAAGATCAAGGGCGAATTGTTCGTCGTTCGTAATGTTGAATCTTTTTACATCGATCTTCGGGAAGATGTAGAAAGCAGCTTTCGGCTTCACGGCACTGATGCCGGGGATATCGGTCAGTGCTTTGTAAATATAATCCCTTTGTTCACGGACGCGTCCGCCCGGCTCGATATAGCCGCGCACGCTCTGGTGGCCGCCCAGCGCTGTCTGGACAATAGACTGTGCAGGGACGTTGGAGCAGAGACGCATGTTGGAGAGCATCTTAAGTCCTTCGATGTAATCTTTCGCAATCTTCTTGTTTCCGCTCAAAACCATCCAGCCAATCCGGAATCCCGCGATCATATGAGACTTGGACAGACCGCTGAATGTGATGCAGAAGAGATCCGGCGCAAGAGAAGCAATGGAAATATGTTCTTCCTCATCCATTACGAGACGGTCATAAATCTCATCGGAAAAGATGATAAGCTGATGTTCTCTTGCAACATCGACGATCTTCTGAAGCACTTCTTTCGGATACAGTGCCCCGGTCGGATTGTTTGGGTTGATGATAACGATGGCTTTCGTACGGTCGGTGATCTTTCTGCGAATATCGTCAATATCCGGATACCATTCTGATTGTTCATCACAGATGTAATGTACAGCCTTTCCGCCGGCAAGTGTTGCGCAGGCAGTCCACAGCGGGTAATCAGGAGAAGGGATCAGGATTTCATCCCCATCGTCCAAAAGCGCAGACATACAGATGTTGATCAGCTCGCTGACGCCGTTTCCGGTGTAGATATCCTCTATGGCGATATTCGGAATTCCTTTCAGCTGTGCGTACTGCATGATTGCTTTTCTTGCGGAAAAAAGGCCCTGCGCATTGGAATAGCCCTCACATTCTGTCAATTGCTGCCGCATATCGTAGATAACTTCGTCCGGTGTCCGGAAACCGAACGGAGCAGGATTGCCGATGTTCAATTTCAGGATCTGCGTGCCGGATTCTTCCATCCGTGCAGCTTCATCGACAACCGGACCTCTTACATCGTATAAGACATTGTCGAGTTTTGAAGATTTTTTAAAAGTTCTCATTTTTCTGTCCCCCGTAACAGTATTATTTTTATGAATTGTGCGGATGCCGTGCATGGAATCACCGGCATTGTCGGTAATGCGCGCATCTGCGCCTGCCGGTTCATCGCCCCGCAGCCAGTCAGCATCGACCTGAAGGGTATCTGCGAGAAAATGCAGGATATCAGGTCTTGGAAGAGTCTTGCCGCTTACATATTGGCTGATGTGGCTTTTGCCCAGCTTGACGCCGTGTTCAGAAGCTGCACGGATTAGATCCACCTGTTTTTTTTCCTGCTGTGCCATAGAAGTTTTAAGGCGCTCTGCGAAAATTTCTTTAGACATTATCTTTATCTCCTTGAATTCAAAAATAAGAAGTTCAATTTGCACTGAAGGTACTATAACATAAAGAATAGAAAAGTTCAATGTAATTATTAAAAGTTCAAAATATTTTTCGAAACATATTAAAAGTTCAATTTCGAAGATTTGAATATCGGGAAAAAATATTTATAAAGAAAAAATAAATTAGCACTCGACTATTGACAGTGCTAACAATTATTGCTATATTTCTAATAGAACACGAAAACCAAGTAGTGTCTGCTGATCTGCCCGTCGCAACAGGACAGAGTTATGAATCCGGGCGATATCGGGCAGACTTCAATGAAGGAGGGAACAGCCATGAATATTAATAAATTTACACAGAATTCATTACAGGCTGTACAGAACTGCGAGAAGATCGCCGCGGATAACGGCAATCAGGAACTGGCACAGGAGCATCTGCTCTATGCGCTGCTGACGCAGGACGACAGTCTGATATTAAAATTGCTTGAAAAAATGAGTATCCAGGGACAGCTCTTCATAAACAGTGTGGAGCAGATGATCGGTAAGCGGCCGAAAGTCCAGGGCGGCCAGGCTTACGTAGGCCAGGATCTCAACAATGTCCTCATCCATGCAGAGGATGAGGCGAAACAGATGGGGGACGAGTATGTGTCCGTCGAGCATCTGTTTCTTGCCCTGTTAAAATATGCAAGTAAAGATATGAAACAGCTTTTCCGTGAGTATGGCATCAGCCGTGAGGGATTCCTGCACGCACTTTCAACCGTGCGGGGAAACCAGCGGGTGACCAGCGACAATCCGGAAGCTACCTATGATACATTAAATAAATACGGACAGGATCTTGTGGAGCGAGCGAGAGAGCAGAAGCTTGATCCGGTCATCGGCCGTGATGAAGAGATCCGCAATGTGATCCGTATCCTTTCCCGTAAGACGAAGAACAACCCGGTGCTGATCGGTGAACCTGGTGTCGGTAAAACGGCAGTCGTAGAAGGACTGGCACAGCGTATTGTCAGCGGAGACGTGCCGGAAGGGCTGAAAGAGAAGACGATCTTTTCCCTTGATATGGGAGCGCTTGTTGCCGGTGCAAAATACCGGGGCGAGTTCGAGGAACGTCTGAAAGCAGTTCTTGAGGAAGTGAAGAACAGCGATGGAAAGATTATCCTGTTTATCGATGAGCTGCACACGATCGTTGGTGCGGGCAAGACAGACGGCGCCATGGACGCCGGCAATATGTTAAAACCTATGCTGGCGAGAGGAGAGCTGCACTGTATCGGCGCCACAACGCTGGATGAATACCGTGAATATATTGAAAAAGACGCGGCTTTGGAACGTCGTTTCCAGCCGGTCATGGTAGATGAACCCACAGTGGAGGATGCAATCTCCATCCTGCGTGGCCTGAAAGAGCGGTACGAAGTATTCCATGGCGTAAAGATCACGGATAGCGCGCTTGTTGCTGCGGCTACTCTTTCGAACCGTTATATCTCCGACCGTTTCCTGCCGGATAAGGCAATCGACCTTGTAGATGAAGCCTGCGCCCTGATCAAGACAGAACTGGATTCTATGCCGACGGAGCTTGACGAACTGAGACGTAAGGTGATGCAGCTTGAGATCGAGGAGTCGGCGCTTAAGAAAGAGGAAGACCGTCTGAGCAGGGAACGTCTGGAACATCTGCAGGAGGAGCTGGCAGGTCTGAAAGAACAGTACGCCGGTAAGAAAGTCCAGTGGGAGAATGAGAAAACCTCTGTTGAGCGGGTGCAGAAGATCCGCGAAGAGATCGAGCAGGTCAACAAGGATATCCAGAAAGCCCAGAGAGAATATGATCTGAACAAGGCAGCCGAATTACAGTACGGCAGGCTGCCACAGCTGCAGAAGCAGCTTGAGGAAGAAGAGGAAAAGGTAAAAGAAAAAGATCTTTCCCTTGTCCATGAAGCTGTCACAGATGATGAGATCGCGCGTATTGTTTCGCGCTGGACGGGAATACCAGTGGCAAAATTAAACGAGAGCGAGAGGAACAAGACGCTCCACCTTGCGGACGAACTGCACAAACGTGTCGTCGGTCAGGATGAAGGTGTTGAACTCGTAACAGAAGCGATCATCCGCTCCAAGGCGGGAATTAAAGATCCCAGCAAACCGATCGGTTCGTTCCTGTTCTTAGGACCTACCGGAGTCGGCAAGACGGAGCTTGCAAAAGCACTGGCGCAGAGCCTGTTCGATGATGAGAACAATATGGTGCGTATCGATATGAGTGAGTACATGGAGAAATATTCCGTCTCCCGTCTGATCGGAGCGCCGCCGGGATATGTAGGATACGATGAAGGCGGACAGCTCACGGAGGCAGTCCGGAGAAAACCGTATTCCGTCGTACTTTTCGATGAAGTCGAAAAAGCACACCCGGACGTATTTAATGTACTGCTCCAGGTGCTCGACGACGGGCGTATTACAGACTCTCAGGGAAGAACGGTAGACTTTAAGAATACGATCCTTATCATGACTTCCAATATCGGTGCAGGTTATCTGCTGGAAGGCATCCATGATGACGGGTCCATAGATGAACAGAGCCAGGAGATGGTCATGAACGATCTGAAAGCTCACTTCAGACCGGAATTCCTGAACCGTCTGGATGAAATAATTATGTTCAAGCCATTGACGAAACAGAATATCCGTGCCATTATTGACTTACTGATAGCAGATGTCAACAAACGTCTGGCGGAGAAGGAGCTGACCATCGAACTGACAGATGCAGCGAAAGACTTCGTTGTGGAAGGCGGTTATGATCCGATGTACGGTGCAAGGCCGCTGAAGAGATATCTGCAGAAGAATGTGGAGACGCTGGCGGCAAAGCTCATCCTTGCCGGAAATGTGGGCAGGGAAGATACGATCCTGATCGATGCAAAAGACGGAAAACTGACAGCAGAGGTGAAAGGTCAGATCGTTACAGCGGAGTAATCCGGGCAGCCGGCGTGAAAGGACGATATTTGGATGGCACCCATCATCTTTCATATAGATGTGAATTCAGCTTATCTTAGCTGGACGGCGGTAGAACAACTGAAAAACGGAGCCGCAGTGGATCTGCGCGAGATACCGGCGATCATCGGCGGGGATCAGAAATCCCGTCATGGCGTAGTTCTCGCAAAATCCCCTGCGGCGAAACGATATGGCATTCGCACGGGGGAACCTGTTGCGAATGCTTTTCGTAAGTGTCCGAATCTCGCAATGTATCCTCCGGACCACAAGATGTACCGGGAGAAGAGCAGGAGGCTGATGGAATATCTTCGGACATTTACGAAAAAAATCGAACAGGTCAGTGTGGACGAGTGTTACATGGATTTCACAGGAATTGCAGACCGGTGGAATTCTCCCGTGGATGGCGCGGTGGAGATAAAGGACGGGATAAAGGCGAAGTTCGGTTTTACAGTAAACATCGGTATTTCTACCAACAAACTTCTGGCAAAAATGGCGTCAGACTTTGAAAAGCCGGACCGGATACACACGCTCTATCCCGAGGAGATCAAGGAGAAGATGTGGCCTCTGCCTATCGGTGAGCTCTATATGGCAGGAAAGTCCAGTGTAGAGGTATTGAAAAAGCTGGAGATCAATACAATAGGAGATCTGGCGCAGGCAGATCTGAAGCTGATCACGCTCCATCTGAAGAGCCACGGGAAGATGCTGTGGGAATTTGCCAACGGTATCGGAACTTCGGTCGTACAGTCAGAACCGGATGAGGCAAAAGGAATCGGAAATTCGACTACACTCAGTGAAGACGCGGCGACAATGGAGGAAATCCGCCCGGTATTTGAGAGGCTTGCGCAGAGTGTGGGCAGCAGGCTTAAGAAAGCGGAAAAGAAAGCCGGAATGGTCAGTATGGAGATTAAATACTACGATTTTCGAACCGTGTCTCATCAGATACAACTCGATAAGCCATCCAATGATCCGGAAGTGCTCAAAGAGACTGCCTGCAGTCTGTTCCTGGAAGTGTGGAGCGGGGAGCCGGTGCGGCTGCTCGGAATACGTACGTCCAAGCTCTCAGATGAGACTGCGCCGGAACAGCTCTCAATCTTTGATATAGAGATTCCGAAAGAGCCGGATGAAAAGCATAAACGGCTGAAAAAGGCAATGGATGAAATTAACGGAAAATTTGGCGAGGGGGCAGTCATGAAAGCAAGCCTGATGCCGAAAAAGCCGCATAACAAATGAGGGGAACTTTTATTATGAAAGAAAAGAATTATAATCTGGAACTGGTCAGGATGGTGTCGTTCATCCTGGTCATTGCGATTCATGTGAGCAATTATTTCTGCCGTGCCTACGGCAAGATCACGCAGGGCGAATATCTATTTTCTCTTGTGATCGATACGGTGGCACGCTTAAGTGTTCCATGTTTCTTTATGATATCCGGAGCGTTACTGCTGGGGCGGGACGAGCCGATAAGAAAACATATACACCGGATCGTGCGTTTTGTCATCGCACTGGTCGTATGGAGTGCGGTTTATTATTTCTGGAATATCTATTACATGGGATCGTCATTTGACTTAAAGGAGATACTCTATGTTCCGGCAGAGGCGCATCTGTGGTATCTGTACGCCATGATTCCCATTTACCTCGTGCTGCCGTTTTTTCAGGTGCTGTGCAGAAATATGAGCCTGAAACTGGAGAAAGTATTTCTTATCGTGACTACAGGCGCGGTCTTGTTTAATTATGTCCTCTGGCTGATGGGAGGAGAGGCATATTATGATCTGCCGCTGATCGGCGACAGGATTTACGCCTGGTATGTCTTCGCAGGATATTATCTTTATAAATACAGAAGGCATATCCGGATCAGTCAGAGAGCACTGGTTATTATCTGTGTACTCAGTATGTCTGCAACATTCGGGATCACATGGGGCGTTACGGCGGTGATGGGCGACCATTATGAGGATGCACTGACTTACATCAGCCCGTTTGTGGCTGTCTCAGCAGTCTGCTTCTTCCTGTTTATGCTTCGGCTTGGAAACGCGCATGTCAGGCCGGGCGAACGTGCAAGAAAAGTGATCGATCTGTTCTGTGGCTGCTCGTTCGGTATCTATTTGATCCATATCCTGTTTCTTGATAACTATAAGAAATATATGGAACCGTGGGATCTGTCAGCGTGGATCGCAGTGCCGGGACTTATCGTGGTGATCGCACTTGTGTCATTTGCATGCGTGTGGGTGATCCGGAAGATACCGGGAGGAAGGAAGATAACATAAGGAGAAATTCGTATTTTCCGTACTAACAAAGTATCCGCCGGGAGACAGGTATTGTTATCGCACCCGCTTTCGCTCGGGCCGTAACGCAACGGTACATAGGAGCGCAAAAGACGCGCTCCAAGTGCCGGCGTTACTCTACGGTGCGTACACAATACATATCTCCCGGCTGCTTTCTTTCCCATCCCGAAAATCGAATTTCAAACGGAAGAAACAAAGCCGGATCTTTTTCGACGAAGATTCCTTTTCTATCGATAAGCAGAAAAGATTCTGTAAATAATTGTTGAGCTATCAATCGTTACGATGAGGCTCCGATATCTTCTGGTTTGTATGAGGATTTATCGAACTGGCTTATGGATGAGAAAGCGCAGAAAAGCAGGCAGATACAGCCGATCTGATGCACATTCCGCGGACAGAGGAAGATTGATTCCGGCGACTTTGGAAGAATATTAGAGGTACTTAAAAGCAGGGCGATTGCGTTAATCGATCAAACGGAGGTGTCTGACCTTTGGGAGTTCTCCGTTTGATCGATTTGTATTTAGCAATCGTCCTGCTTTGCTAGTTCCTGTTATATTCTGTAACCGGAGCCGGAATCAATCTTCCTCCGTCCGTGGATACGTGAATTGTCTGTGCTGTATCAATCTGTTTTGTGATGTTTTTCAATTATGAGCCTGTACGATAAATACGAAGTTTAGGTACAGTGCCGGAATGCCTTATCTGTTATGATCCTTGCCGCGATCAGCCCGAGCGGCAGTGCCATAATGATCATCAGTGCGGACACAAGCCATGGAGCAGAGAGCGTCAGTGACATCTCGCCCATGTTGTAGACTGCCCGGTACAGATACAGACCGGGAACCATGATAACGATGGATGGAACGGTCACGGAGATCCTCGGGTATCCCAGCTTTTTCATTAAAAGAGAAGCAAGGAGGCCTGCTGTCAGTGCTCCGATAAAAGCAGCGACTGCTGCAGGAAGTCCTGCCAGATCTACCAGCTCCAGTCTAAGTGTATTTGCAACTGCGCCGATGATGGCCGCTGAGGCTGCAATGGAAACCGGACTGTTGAACATGATAGAGAATCCGAAAACCCCGACAAAACTTGTGATCAGCCGAAGGACGAAGAGCAGTGCCGGCGACAGCCCCAGATCCGCAAAAGCTCCTGGTGACAGATTAAGTATCAATGCCATGACCCAGGCTGTAATTGTTGAGATGACAACAATGATCACCGCGTATGCAAGCCGTTCCAGGCCGGAGCGCATATCCAGCTTCGCCAGGTCAATGCCGCTTGTGATAAACGGAAAGCCGGGGATGATAAAGAGCATGGCACATATATATCCGACTTCATGCCCTCCGGCAATCGGAAAGGCCAGCTCGATCAGCCGCAGGGATGCAACGTAGGCCAGACAGGCCAATGCGACAGAGGATACAACGCACAGATACAATGTAAAGTGTTTCCCGATCAATTTGGAACGGAGGAAATTGCCTGCTCCCGCGCCGATAAACGCGCACAGCATTTCGACCGGTCCGCCGCCCAGGAGAAAAGTGAAGGCTGCACAGGCGAACGCAGCTGCAAGACCGAGTTTTGCAGGTGTATAGAGCCCCCGGATCTTTTCAATCTCATCCAGTTCCTGATGGAGCTGCTCACCGGATTTGTGTACTCCCTCAGTTGGAAACTTCTTTACAAAGCGTTCCAGACGATCAAGTTTGGAAGTGTTTACGCCGGTGTTGTTCAGGCACAGGGAGTTTGTAAAAGTCTTGTGTCCGTCAAAACAGGTGTAGACAATGGTCATTAGTCCGATGCTGGAGGTGCAGGTAACTCCGAGCTGTTCGGAAATCGCGTTCATAGAACTCCTGACCCGCCATGCTCCTGTTCCGCAGGATAACAGCATCAGACCGACTCTGCCGATCAGAGCGGCTTTTACGGGGACACTTGCCTCGGTAATAGGTTTGTCTTTCACGTGTCCGGTATAGTCATGCCAATAGATGTCCATATGATTGGGGATAATATTATCTTTTACCATGAGAATTCCTTTCGATACTACTTGGTTACAGTTACTTCTTGATTCACATATTCAGTATAGATGGATGTGCGGAAAAGTCAAGAAAAATAAGCGATATACAACATTTGAAAAAAGTGTGTAATGCATTAAAAAACAATAAAATGTATTGACCTTGGGATCTGGTGTGGTATCGTTGTATATAGCGGGCTTTTAACAAGAGCACAGAGGCGATAAGAAGAGAATTAAGGAGAAGATGAAAATGAGCAGAGTGATCGGAATCGATCTGGGAACTACCAACAGTTGTGTTTCCGTAGTTGAAAATGATACGCCAGTGATCATACCGAGTGCAACAGGGGCGACGACAACGCCGAGTATTGTCGCGTTTACGAAGAACGGAGAGCGGCTGGTCGGGGAGGCTGCGGCAAGGCAGGCAGTAACAAATCCCGAGAGGACGATCACATCAGTAAAAAGGCATATGGGCAGCGACTGGTCTGCACGTATAGACGGGAAAGAGTACAAGCCGCAGACGATCAGCGCAATGATCCTGATGCAGCTTAAAAAAGATGCGGAGAAGTTTCTCGGAGAAGAGGTGACGGAAGCCGTTATCACGGTGCCGGCATATTTTAACGATATCCAGAGACAGGCGACAAAAGATGCAGGCAGGATCGCGGGGCTGAATGTGAAGCGTATCATCAACGAGCCGACGAGCGCCGCTCTTTCCTATGGCCTGAACCACGGCGAGCCCCAGAAGGTCATGGTTTATGACTTGGGAGGTGGTACATTCGATGTATCTATTATCGAGATCGGCGAGGGCATCATAGAGGTGCTGGCCACGTCCGGAAATAACCACCTGGGCGGTGATGATTTTGATGAGCGGCTTGTACAGGGGATCGTGCGGAAGTTCAAGGATAAGACACGTGTCGATCTGACAAAGGATTTCGCCGCTATGCAGCGGATAAGGGAAGCTGCGGAACGTGCGAAGAAAGAACTTTCTACCAGTGATACTACTCATATCATGCAGCCGTTTATCACTCAGGTCAAAGGAGAGGCACTCCACCTGGATATGGTGATCACGCGGCAGGAATTTGAATCCATGATCAGCGATCTGATCCAGAAGACAGAGGACCCGGTGAGAAATGCATTGAATGACGCACATATCAGCCCGGCACAGCTTGGAAGAGTCCTGCTCGTAGGCGGTTCTACGAGGGTCCCGGCAGTCCAGAGGAAGGTGCGGGAGATGACAGGAAAAGAACCTTCCCGGAATATCAACCCGGACGAATGTGTGGCGAAAGGCGCGGCAATCCTTGGAAGTACACTTCAGGGCAGAGGACTTGTCGCTGCAGGGACCGGACAGGATCTGCTTCTTCTTGACGTGACGCCGCTGAGTCTTTCAATAGAGACGGTGGGCGGTGTGGCGACCCGGATCGTGCAGAGAAATACGACTCTTCCGGCAAGATATTCCCAGATATTCTCTACAGCTGCACCGTATCAGCGAAATGTGGATATCCATGTACTTCAGGGTGAGCGCCCGATGGCAAGAGATAACAAGACCATTGGAAAATTCCGTTTGAAGGGGATAAAGCCGGCGCCGGCGGGCGTGCCGCAGATCGAGGTTACATTTGATATCGATGCAAACGGCATTCTGAAGGTATCTGCCCGGGATCTGGACACAGGAAGAGAACAGTCCATCACGATCACTGCCGACGACAGGATGTCCGATATGGAGATTCAGCAGGCAATGCAGGATGCGCAGAATTATGCGTCTCAGGACCAGGTGAGAAAGGATGCGATCGAGCTGCTCGGGGAGGCAAACAAGCTCTTGATCAGAACAGAGCGCTGCGTGAAAAATGCAGGCAAACAGCTTGATAAACCTGTGAAAAAACAAGTGAAGGCAGATACAGTAAAACTCCAGAAACTTGTGGCAAAATGCAGATTGGATCGTGTGGATGCGAATCAGCTTTCTGAGATCAGGGCGGCAAAAGAACAGCTTGAACAAAGCGCCGGAGATATCCTGACGAGATATGACGGAGGGCAGCAGTAGAAGTTCAGCCAGCATCATTTGCAGACAACATACTGATTGAGAAATAATTACAAACCAGTTATAATTAAAACAGAGAAATGATAATTTGCATAAAATGACAGAGAGAAGGCGGTGTATCATATGACTATGTTACAGGAACAGGCTGTTCAGATGATTCAGGATATGTCTGATGATAATGTAAGTTTTCTAATTGAAGTGATCCAACGGTTAATGCCGAAGAAATCATATACCAGTGCTGTTTATCCGTCTCAGAGACCAGATGAAAAGATGCAGGCGTTTAAGGAACTGGTGGCAACCAGAAATGAAGTTAAAGAGTATCTGCCGGATGATTTTGATCCTGATGAAGAGTTGAAAGCAGCAAGAAAGGAAAAGTATGGTAGTATTGATTGATACGAATATAATTATTGATTTTCTTGCCGTGAGGAAGCCTTTTTATGATTCAGCTTTTCAGGTAATGGAGAAATGTGCTTCCGGAGAAGCCGAGGGATATATCGCATTTCATTCTTTGCCTAATTTATGGTATATCTTCAGGAAGATTCCGGAGGAGACAAGAAGATTATGGTTAGAAAAAATCTGTAAAATATTGAAGGTGGCATCTGCATCTCAAGAATCTGTTTTGAAAGCTATCAAAATGGATAATTTTACAGATTTCGAAGATTGTCTGCAGGATCGGTGTGCTGAAGAAGTATCAGCAAACTATATAATCACTCGAACTACCGCAGATTTTGAAACTTCGGTAGTTTCTGCCATAGAGCCGGATGAATGGCTGAAAAAATTAAAATGAATATAAAGTGAACGAAAGCGAGGATGCTTGACCTTAGGGAAAAGTGTCCTCGCTTTTGCTTTGCGGCAAAGGAGGTATAAGATAAGATGGGCGACAATGTAGTCTGGAGCGTAGCAGATCTGGAGGATTTTAAATTTTTTGCAATACCGTTTGCAGAGCAGGCAATCCGGGACGGGAGAAATCTGATCTACATGCGTTTCGCCGACCATGAACCACTCCTCACACCGAGACCAGGTCTTAAAATCTGTGAGTTTGACCCGGATAAAGGGTTCGAGGCGTTTACCGTAGACATCCACGACAGGATCGCAGAAGAGGGAAGAGATGCATTCTATGTGTTCGACAGCCTGTCTTCCCTCCAGTCCGTCTGGTACACAGATCTGATGATGGGCAACTTTTTCCGCGTGACATGCCCTTACCTGTTCCAATTGGACACGGTGGCCTATTTTCCGTTGCTGCGGGGCAGACATTCTTTCGAGGCGGTTGCGCGCATCAGGGATACCACGCAGCTTCTCCTGGATGTGTATCGGGGCGACCGGATCTATCTCCATCCTCTGAAAGTGTGGAATCGTTATTCGACAAGAATGTTCCTCCCTCATTCGTGCAGCCTTCAGCAGGGAGAAGAATATCGGTTTGAGACAGTGGACGGCGGCGTTGCCATGAGCAGGTACTATCAGCTTGTGGAGGAGGAAGATGAAAAGAACCAGGATCAGAACTATGACAGTCATGACAGGTTTTTCTCACTTGCGAAGCTGGATTACCAGCGGGGGATATTCAGCGGGGAGACAGAAAGACAGATCATAGAGAGTACGCTGACAAAAGACCGGAGACTGCAGGAAATGATCAGGAAATACTTCAGACCGAGAGATTATTTCCAGCTCCGGGACCGTATGGTCGGCAGTGGTTCCCTTGGCGGAAAAGCATGCGGCATGCTCCTTGCCCGGAAGATCATACATACGGAGCTTCCGGAGTACAGGAAATATTTTGAACCCCATGATTCCTTCTATATCGGATCAGATGTCTTTTATACGTATATCGTATCCAACAACTGCTGGGAGACCCGGATCGAGCAGCGCACGGAGGAAGGATATTTTACGAAGGCGGAGGCACTGAAAGATGCATTGCTGTCCGGCACTTTCCCGCCTGATATCAGGGAGAAGTTCAGGACCCTGCTGGAATATTTCGGCCAGAGCCCGATCATTGTCCGTTCTTCCAGTTTTCTGGAAGACGGGTTCGGAAATGCATTTGCCGGAAAGTATGAATCCGTCTTCTGCGTCAATCAGGGCTCTCCGGAGGAACGGCTGGAAGCCTTTGAAGCAGCGGTGCGGACCGTGTACGCCAGCACCATGGATATCTCTGCGCTTGAGTACAGGAAACAGAGAGGGCTTCAGCACAGTGATGAACAGATGGCTGTCCTTGTTCAGAGAGTGTCCGGTTCCTATCACGGGGAGCTGTTCTTTCCGGCAGCAGCAGGGGGGGGATACAGCTACAGTTCTTACCGCTGGAACAAATATATGGACCCGGCGGCAGGCCTGCTGCGGATCGTAGCCGGGCTCGGGACGAGGGCGGTGGACCGTCCGGATCATGACTACCCGCGACTGGCAAATCTTGACCGCCCGGCAGTTCCCATGCAGAACAGCGTGGCGGACAGACACCGTTTTTCCCAGCGCATTATGGATGTGCTTGACACAGAGAAGAATGAACTGACAGAGATAGAGATTGATTCCATGCTGGAAAATCTGCCCCTCTGGTATAAGAAAGCAGTCATGGAGCGTGACTATGAAGCGGAAGCAGCCCTGAAGCGGCTGAACCGCCCAAGACAGGTCTGGTTTGCAACCTGTCAGGGACTTATGGAAAACAGAGAATTTACGGAACTGATGCAAAAGATGCTCAAGACTCTTGACCGGGTATACGGCAATCCTGTTGACATTGAGTATACGGTAAATCTGGATGAGCAGGGAGAGTTCGTCGTCAACCTGCTGCAGTGCAGGCCGCTCTATACCGGCGGGAGAGGCACAGTCACAGAGATTCCGGAATTACCGGAGAAAAATGTATTTTTCCGGCTTAAGGACTCGGCGATGGGAAGTTCGGTGAAAGAGAAGATCGATGTGGTCGTGCAGATTGATGCAAGAGCTTATTATGAGTATCCGTATGCGCTGAAACCACAGGCGGCGGAAGCAGTCGGCGCCATAAATACGTATCGGCTTCGTTGCATTCTCACCGCTTGCAAACGGATTCCTGACAGCAAAATACGACAAGAATTCGAAATTTGAGAAAGGAACGGACTACCGCAGCGCGATGCCGCAGTTTACGCCTGACGCCATCGACAGGAATCAGGAGATGATCAATTATCTGAAAGAGATGGCAGACCGCAAAGACGCTACTCCTGCGCAGATATCCCTTGCATGGATGCTGGCGAAAAAGCCGTGGATCGTACCGATCCCCGGCACAAGGAAGTATGGGCGCCTGATCGAGAACGCGCAGGCTGCAGACGTGGAGCTGACAGAACAGGAGGTAAAGGATCTGGATCAGATGCTGGATACAGTGCCGATGTCCGAAGTGTTCGGAGGTTCCAGGATTGAAAGAAACAAGAAATAGTATTTGTAAAAAGGGGTAGTTATGAAGAAAAAAATATTGATCAGTATTCTTGTGATCGTCGTTATTGTGGCAGCGGTGTTCGGGTACTACATTTACCGTATGTGGCCTATGCTCAGCACTACGATGGGAGATGTGGAACTGACGGAGGACCATCAGTCCCACCGGATAACAGAGGAAACTACATCGAAAGGCAGTGAAACGGAGATGACAGACAGAGCAGATGAGTCAAAGCAGGTGTCTGGAGGGACTGATTATACCCTCACGACAAAAGTAGTTGACGTGATAAATGATCCGGTCTTCGGAGATTACGGCAGGCTGATCTTCCCGGCGGACCGGACGATCGATGAGAATCTGGAGCTTCAGGATGTGGGAGATATCCTGATCTGGTATAACAATGTAAATCCGGACCGGACGGTAGAAATCGCAAATTATCTGAAAGATCAGGCGTCATCCGGAGAGCAGATCTTCTATGATATTTATACAGATGAAGAGAAGGCGGAAGATCCGAGCAAGGAGGATACAGGGCTCTTTTTCTTCCGGGGAGAACCGCCTACTTATGCCTGCGTGGGAATGAACGATGGGATCGCATCTTACCGGACGATGGAGAATTATATCAGCAGGATACAGGCGGACGGAACAGATGCACAGATCGAAGTGTTCGACGGCCTGCGCCACGGGTTCGGACTTGGCGAGGGAACTGTGGCTGAGGGGTGGATCGATCGTGCGGTCAGCTTCTGGGAGAGGAATGAAAAGTAATTGACTTGGCGGAATCCTGAAAAGTATAATATAAGTGCATAAGCTTGGATGTACTTTCGGAAAGGAGAAACTCGCCATGAGTGAAAAGTCAGAAATTACTTTTATGCAGACAAGATTGATCAGGCTTGCTTCAGAAGAATGGCATCTGCCTATTGACAAAATAGTTGAGGTTTTTAAAAAAGCGGATGTATTCAGCTATATTGAAACAGGGTATGGAATCTTTCATTGTGAAGGAGACGAAGCAGTTCTGGAAGATATTGACGGTTTCCTTGCCAGAAAGGGGATAGATGTATATGAAGGAATTGGTTGACGGACTTATCCTCTATCATGGAAGTTATTGCGAGGTACGTAAACCGCAGCTTGAAAAATGCGCAAAAAGAAAAGACTTCGGAAAAGGATTTTATCTTACAACTTCCAGAGAGCAGGCAATCAGTTTTTTGAAAACCGCACTTGCAAAAGCAGAAGCCGGCATGATAATAGAGCCGGGGCAGAATTATGGGATTGTATCCACATTTGAGGTCAATTTGAAATATAATCTGTCCAGCTTTATCTTTCAAGATGCAGATGCAGACTGGCTGCATTGTATAGCGGCTCACAGAAAGAAGAACTCTTTTACAGAAATCGAGAAAGAAATGGCGCAGTTCGATGTGATAGCAGGTAAAATTGCAGATGATGCGACAAACAGAACATTAGTGGCATATGTTTCCGGAACTTTTGGTAAAATGGGAAGTGAGAGGGCAGATGAATTTTGTATCAGTCAATTGATGCCGGAAAGGTTGAATGATCAGTATTGTTTCAAAACAGAAAGGGCACTGGAGTGTTTACGTTTTGTGGAAGGTGAGAAGATATGGCTGAAGAAGTAGTTTCAAAAGATCAGATGAACTTTACAATAGATATGCTGATCACTATGGTTGTGGAAGAGTTGTCCGAAGATCTCGGAAAAGATACCAAGGATGTACTGGCTGATTTCTGTGTATCGAAGACGGGCAAAGCACTTTATGATGAATCCACAAAACTCTGGTGGAACGGACCTTCATATATTGCGGATATGTACAAAGAGGAGCTTGCTGCCAGATAGGACAAAAGGAGAAAGATGCTTTCAGGCCGCAAACATGCTGAAATACATGGATTTTTTATCTGCAGAGGAATATTGAAAGATTCCTCTGTATTTTTTTGCACGATACGCCCGGCAAGCGGCTTCCCTGTGAGCCTTTCGTAGTATCATGTAGGGCATTTGCCGAGAAGTTCCTCGGTTTAATGCCAGCTAATGACCAGCTCAATGAGGTCAATGAGTCAAAATGGCGGTGGCAGAAGGTGGCAGAAAGGGCAGAAAGGGCAGAAAGGCAGAAAGGCAGAAAGGGAGAAAGGCTGCGGCTTTTTTATGCTTCCAGGGCATAAAACAACATGAAAACTAAGTATTGGATATAATGAAACCAGAGAATTATACTTTAACCGTAAGAAATAGTGTCTAGCGGTGAATTCCGATGAAACAACTGATATACCGGCTCACTGAGCCGGCGGCGTCCATACCGGATGCGAGAAAAATTTTTTCAAATCATGACCTGAAGCTTCTGATCCTGCCTCTTTTTCTGGAGCAGCTTCTGGAAGTGCTGGTGGGTGTATCCGATACGTTTATGGTGAGTTACGCAGGAGACGCGGCTGTGTCAGGCGTTTCTCTTGTCAACATGCTCAATACGGTATTTATCTTCCTGTTCTCTGCACTGGCGGCAGGAGGCGCCGTGGTGGTGAGCCAGTACATCGGCAGCCGGGATGAGAAGAACGGTAATTTGTCCGCAGGGCAGCTTGTGATGATCGCCGCAGTCTTTTCCGTGGCTGTGATGATATTCTCCCTTGTACTGAACCGGCAGCTTTTAAGACTGCTGTTCGGCGAGGTAGATCAGGATGTAATGGAAGCCTGTGTGACTTATCTCAGGATATCCACTTACTCTTATCCGGCGATCGCAGTCTACAATGCCGGCGCCGCCATATACCGGAGCATGGGAAAGACCAATGTGACCATGAATATTTCCCTCGCAGCGAACGGGATTAATATCGTGGGAAATGCGATTGGTGTGTTTGTGTTCCATGCCGGTGTGGCGGGCGTTGCATATCCGTCATTGACCGCGAGGACATTTTCCGCAGTAGTCATTCTGGTACTCTGTTTCCGTAAGAAGGAACATGAAGCTCAGAAATGTAGGAGATGGAGAGGGGAAACTCTTTCCAATTCTGTCTGTGTCCGTCTTGAGTGGAGAAATATTTTCCACTGGGAAGGCAGCATGGCAAAGCGGATTCTGGGGATCGCAGTGCCAAACGGAATTGAGAATGGGCTGTTCCAGCTCACGAAAGTGGCACTTAGCAGTATCACGGCTCTTTTTGGAACCGTGCAGATTGCGGCCAACGGGGTGGCCCAGAGTTTCTGGTCTGTGGCGGCTCTGATGGGAACTGCTCTGGGGCTACGCGATTTCCGATGAGGCGGCGCATCTGGTGGTGATACTGGTCATCATACACAACATTTTCAACGCTTTGTTCTATCCGCTCTCGGGCGCGCTCGCGAATGGCCTGCGTGCGGCAGGGGACGTGAAATATACGATGTATGTTAGTGTATTTTCTACGATCGGATGCAGAGTCGTTTTTTCGATCCTGTTCGGCATCTGCCTGAATCTGGGCGTGATCGGCATCGCATTTGCCATGTGCCTGGACTGGATGATCCGGGCGGCATTTTTCTGGATTCGTTTCCGAAGAGGCAAATGGAAAGAGTTCCGGGTGATCGGATAAAAGAAGGCGGAAGATTTGCCCGTGATAACGGCTGCGATTTTGTTGTTGCACTGGGCGGAGGTCCTGTCATGGACGCGGCGAAGATCATGGCAATGTATGCGCTCCAGCCTGGAGATCTCGGGGATTATGTGGCAGGAGCTACAGGTAAAATGCAGCCTCTTGTAAACCCGACTCTTCCGATCATCGCGATCACCACGACAGCCGGAACGGGTTCTGAGGTTGACCAGTGGGGCGTAGTGAAGAATCCGGAGACAAATGAGAAGATTGGCTGCGGCGGCATGGACAGTCTTTTCCCGGTGATCGCAGTGGCAGACCCGGAACTGATGGTGACAGTTCCGCCGAAGTTTACGGCATATCAGGGATTTGACGCCCTGTTCCACTCCACGGAAGGATATATGTCGGGAGTTACCAGTCTGATGGGCGATATGGTCCAGCTTGCGGCAATCGAGAATATCGGAAAATATCTGGCTCGTGCAGTAAAAGACGGCAGCGACATGGAAGCCCGTGAGCATGTTGCATTCGCAAACACAATGTCAGGATACTCTATGGTAGTCGGAGCCTGCACAAGCGAGCATGCGATGGAACACGCTATGAGTGCATATCATCAGGATCTGCCCCATGGCACAGGCTCTGGGCAAGACTGATGCAAAAGATCCTATGGACTTTGTGACAGCCCTTGTAGAGCTGCAGGAAGCATGCGGCGTGGCGGACCTGAAGATGTCCGATTACGGAATTCAGAAAGACGAGTGCATGACACTGGCGAAGAACGCGCGCGCTACCATGGGAGGACTGTTCATGGCAGATCCGGTTCAGATGACGGATGAAGAGTGCGCGGCGATCTATGAGAAGTCTTATCTCTGATAAAAATCGGAAATATAATATTGATAATAGTTTAAGAAAACAGGAGCCATTTCTTCCGAAGCGGAAAGACTCCTGTTTTTTAAATGATTTTTGTTTGCCTGTTGCGGAAGTTGTAGTAAAATAAAGATGTTGTGGAATCAGATTTGGACTCAGAAGCGGAAATCTGTCTGGTGTTGATTAGGAGGTCAAACGATGGAGATAAGAGTACTGAGATATTTTCTGGCTGTGGCAAGAGAAGAGAGCATCACGCGGGCAGCGGAAGTGCTTCATATCACGCAGCCTACCCTGAGCCGCCAGCTCTCACAGCTGGAGGAGCAGACGGGTGTGAAGCTGTTTATACGGGGAACGCGAAAGATAAAGCTTACAAATGAGGGAAATCTGCTTCGGCGCAGGGCGGAAGAGATACTGGAGCTGGTCGACAAGACAGAGCGGGAGCTGACCGAGCAGGAGGAACAGGTGGAAGGAGCTGTCGCTATCGGATGCGGAGATCTGAGAGCTGTGCAGAGACTGCCGGAACTGATCAGTTCATTTCATGAGAAGTATCCTCTTGTAACATTTGACCTGTATACGGCGACGGCAGATCTGGTGACCGAGCGGATGGACCGGGGACTGACCGATATCGGACTTCTATTGGAGCCGGTAGATCTGGAGAAATATGATTTCATACGTCTGGCGGGACTTGAGCGATGTGTGGTCACTATGCATCCGGATGCGCCCCTTGCGGAAAAAGAGTATATCACGCCGGAAGATCTGGTGGGCGTTCCCCTGATCATGCCGAGAAGAGCGAGCATACAAAGTGAGATTGCCAACTGGTTCGGGGAGTACTATGACAAGATACAGGTGCTCTTTACGAGTAATCTTCCTTCCAGCAGCGCGGTCATGTCAAATCAACAGCTTGCTTATTCGATCAATACATGCGGTTCTGTTGATTTCTGGGATCAGACAAAACTTACATACCGGCCGTTAAAGCCTGAGCTGACAGCAACCTGCGCTCTTGCGTGGAAGAGGCAGCAGCCGTTCGGAATCGCGACGGAGAAATTTATTGAATATGCCAGAAAAGCATTACAGATGGATAAAGATTAAGTTTGACATAGAGAAAATCTTATGCTAGACTACACCTTGCTCGGAGGGCTGAGCACTGAGAGAAAAGCAGTGTCAGCCGGACAAGAGGCGGGCTGGGATGCCTGTCCTCGGAGGGAAATCATTCAGTAGAAATGAGGAACCGGATAAGAGATAAGTTGAGATACTTATTCCTTATCCGGTTTTTAAATTTATCACAGGGGGATGAGAAAATGGATTTTCTGAGCGGGAAGATCAAAACAATTTACTTCAAGTATCTGTCGGCGGCATTTGGAAGTGCGTTGATCACGTCGATCTATTCCATCGTGGATATGGCAATGGTGGGTCAGTATCACGGACCGGAAGGATCTGCGGCTCTGGCGGTGGTAGCTCCGGTCTGGAACATCATCTACAGTTTTGGGCTCCTGATGGGAATCGGGGGATCTGTTGTCCTTACGGAGCTCCTTGTATCGGTCTATGTCATCCATGAGATGATAAAATATACAAAACAACTCAGTGTAGAAAGGAAGGGATGAATATGAACAGGATCATCACGATCGGCCGTGAATTCGGAAGCGGCGGAAGGGAACTGGGGCGAAGGCTCTCGGAGAAGCTTGGATTTGCGTACTATGATCAGGAGATCATCAGCGAGATTGCGGAAGAACGCATGGGAAAAGGACAGAAATTATGGGGAAGACTGAGATCCGATGCGGGATGGATTCTTCTGGAAAACGAAGGATTTTAGATTTATTAAGAATTCGTTCAGGATTGGTTAAGGTCTGTGCCTGATAATAAGAACCATCAAAGGTACAGACAACAAAAACAGTCATAACAGATAAGCCTTTGAAATCCTGCTATAAGAAAGAGAGGACAAAGAATATGCAGAAAAGAAACACGACAGAGAAAAAGATAAAAGGATTTATGAAGAAAGGACTTATCCTGGGAATGGTTGCTATGATGGCGGTGTCGGCTACAGCCTGTGGAGGAAATGACAGCAAGAATTCGAGCAATAAGAGTACCACAAGCACGAGCTCGAGCAGCTCATCAACCAAGAAGAACTCGGGCAGCACCGGTAAGAACTCAAATACCAATTCTAACAAGAGCACAAATAGCAGCTCCAACAAGAACTCAAAGAGCAGCTCTAACAAGAGCACGAACAGCAGCTCCAACAAGAACTCAAAGAGCAGCTCTAATAAGAATTCAAAGAGCAGCTCTGCTAATAAAACTTCCTCCGATTCAAGCACAAACAAGAGCTCAGCCAGCAAGAATTCAAGCAACAGTTCTAACTGATAAATTACAGGAGAAGAGCAGTAGGGTGTGTTCCTGAAAGGGAACGACACCCTGTTCTGCTGTAGAAAGATAAAGGTACGATGATCTATGGAAAAGATATTGATTGTAGAGGATGATGCAGATATCAGGGAAGGTGTGAGAATTCTGCTGGAAGGTGAGGGATACTCTGTATCAGAGGCAGAGAACGGCAGGAAAGGTCTTGAGCTTTTGAAAGAGGAGACTGATCTTGTCATACTTGACGTAATGATGCCGGGAATGTCCGGGCTTAAGACTTGTGAGGAAATCCGGAAGGTTTCTTATGTACCGGTTCTGTTCCTGACGGCAAGATCACAGGAATCAGACAAGTTGATCGGTCTTATGGCAGGCGGGGACGACTATCTGGCAAAGCCCTTTTCTTATTCTGAACTCCTTGGCAGAGTAAAGGCACTTATCAGGAGATGGAAAATATACCGCGGCAAAGAAGAACCCGAACAGATGCAGACGCAGAATTACATCGAACTGGCGGGGATCCGACTCAATGAAGAGTTCAACGAAGTCACCGTAAAGGGTGAAAATGTTGAGTTTTCAGATATAGAGTACAATATCCTTCGGCTGCTGATGAAATATCCTGGCAAGATATTCTCTGCCCAGAACCTGTATGAAAGCGTCTGGAACGAGCCGTACTTTTATAACTGCAATTCCACGGTGATGGTACATATCAGGAGATTGCGTGTAAAGATAGAAGAAGATCCGAAGAATCCAAAGCTGATTCTGACAGTGTGGGGAAAGGGGTACCGGTTTGGAGAACATTAAGGCTAAACTGAACTCGTTGTATGTTGAACTGGCGTGCCTGCTGCTTGCTGCGGTCGTTATAGCCGGTATCTTTTTTGCAGTGATCAATCGGACCGGAAATGAAATCATTACAGATATTTTCTCGGACAGCAGTCATATCGAGAAGCTGAGTGAAAAATATATGAAAAATCTACAGGAATACATAGATAACGCAGAAGTGGCGACAAACGATTCGGATAAACTCACGGAATGGGTGAGAAAGCAAAAAATCGTGTCCATCCAGGTGTACAAAAACGAGATTCTGACATACGATTCCAATTATCCCGATGCGGCGGTCGAGGAGGCGGCAGCAGAGGGAGAGTATTACGAGTGGGAGTATTACTATACAGTGGAATTTGCAGATGGAACAGCGGATGTATTTCTGTATGGCTTTTTTTCGTATCCGCTGTACGGCTATGCTTTGATAGCAGAGATAATCCTTGCGGTCATTCTTATGGTCGTGATCGTGATACTGGGGATACGGAGACCTGTGCGATATATCGGCAGACTGAAAGCTGAATGTGAGATCCTGGGGAGCGGGGATCTCGATTATCAGGTCACAGTGCAGGGGAAGGATGAGCTGTCTCTTCTGGCGCGCGGCCTGGACAATATGCGCCTGGCGCTCAGGGAGAGTAATGAAAAAGAAGCAGAGCTTACAGCCGCCAATCGCAGGATGATAACCGAGATGTCCCACGATCTGCGCACTCCGCTCACCTCACTTCTGATTTACACAGAGATCCTTGAGAAAAAGGCGGTAAAAGACCCGCAGCAGCTTATAGAGTATGTTCGTAAGATTGAGAGAAAGGCGCGTCAGATCAAGCGCCTGTCGGACAATATATTTGAATATGCCCTCATCACGGAAGAGACCAAAGCGGAACTCGGGGAGTCACAGACGTTGTGGTCACTGTTCTATGATCCCCTTTCGGAAATGACAGCTTATCTTGAAGAACGCGGCTATACGGTAGAACTGCAGACGAATCGCGGACCAGACAGCGGTCTTGATAATGATTCAGACAGTGGGGCAGATGGCAGCCATGATAACGATTTAGATAGTGACAGGAGGCAGATCCGTGTAAATGAAGAGTATTTAAACAGGATCATGGACAACATTGTTTCCAATATTGAAAAATATGCAGATAAGAGTATGCCTGTGAGAATAGAAACCATATACACGGAAGAGTACGGCGGCCTGGCCTTCCGGAACGGAACCGTCTGCGATGCCGGGGCCAGGAGAAAAACAGAGGGCAGCACGAATATCGGACTGCACAATGTAGAGAAAATGATGAAAAATATGAACGGACATTGCAGGGTTAAACAGACAGAGTGTGTATTCGAGATCACCCTTATGTTTCCGTGGGTGTTACTTATGGACACTTAACTAGTAGACTGATGCAGAAAAATTCAGAAATAGAGACACTTGAAAATGTAACGGTATACCGATATGATATATCACATACAGGAGGGAACGGAGCATGACTATAAATGAACTTTTAAGAGAGAAAAAAATATCGAAATACCGGCTTTCCAGACTTTCAGGTGTTCCGTATACTACTATTAATGATATCTGTACGGGGAAAACCCGCATAGAAAAATGCTCTGCAGAGACAATCTATAAAATAGCAAAGGTTTTTAGTATCAGTATGGAAGAATTGATAAAGGATGCTGTTGAGGAAAAATCGGAGAATGCCTGTTCTTTTGACCTTTATAAGAGCAGCGTGTGCCATCGCGTGAAAGATGAGGGTGATATTCCGTTTATCATAGAAGTGTTGCAATCGGGTGAGATACGGAGAAGATATGAGCAGAGCCAGTATCGAGAGGCACTGTATCTGCTGGCAATGGTAGATTATCTGAGCAGGATTAATGAACTGCCAATTTGCAGCGAGTACAAGGATATCCGTATACACAAATTGAAAGAACCGGTTTATC
>MHCFR00700__coassemble_527_pt1 | contig 33058 bp, 24 predicted proteins | sample MHCFR00700__metabat2_low_PE_034 | metagenome-assembled genome bin MHCFR00700 | reverse complement strand
CCGACACAATGGCCAAGTGCCGGATAGGAACGGCAAAATTTTTTACACTTCTATTGCTTCTTTATCGCACATCAATAAAGGCGGAGGGACTGAAACAGTGGATGCTGCCACTGGTACCCTGTTTGCCGTCGTCCTGCAGCGTCAGGATATGGAAGCAAGCATTATTGAAGCGTCAAACTGGAGAGCGGTCTATGGAGATCCGCTGTCCGGATGGCATGTAGTCGGGTCCTCCGACGGGTCAGGCGGGAATGATACTTTGGCCGGTATAATCACGGCGGCAAAAGAAAATCCACATATCTTCACACTGCAGCAGAGCGGAAGTTATGATGTGGATATAAACGATCTGCCGGGAGATATTGAGACATATTATTATGTGATCTCCGGCGATAAAAATGCAAAAACCGAATATACGGTGGGATATTATTTTACGGAAGCAGAATCTTTATCCGGAGCAACTGTTGAAAACACATACCGTGTGGACAGTGAAGAGTTTGACAGGATATTTTCAGTAAATCTGTATGTTCCTAATATCCAGAATAATCTGTATGTGCAGAAGCTGGATAAGAACGGACAGCCGGTCAGCGCAGGAGCTGACGGAAGCGGCTCTGCAACCTTTACGCTTTACTCTCAGGAAGATGTGAAAATAAAGAATGACGGAAGCTATGAGGTTGAGCCAGGAACAGTAAGTTACACTGAGACCACATCGGATATGACGACTCCGCTGCCACTGACCGGCGGCGCAATGTTTACCCGTATCCCGAACGGAACGTATTACCTGATAGAGACAAAGGCGCCGGAGGGATATGAGAAGAGCAGTGAGATCATACCGGTTGTCGTGGATAACACAGGAATATACGCAGATGCCGGAAAGGCGGGCGATGATGTCAGTGTCCAGAGGGGTGTGGGCTCGATCGTACACAGTATGATCCAGTTTGCAACGAACGACGATATAGATGCAACACTGCATAATATAAAAGCAGACTTGTATACCGCTGATTCCGGTTCCGGTCTTCCGACAGATGAAAGCGGATGGAAGAGTACGACAGAGGAGAAACTGCACCTTCGGTTTCAGGAAGGCGCCGATACACTGAATTACAGGGAAGAAGACGACTCATATGGGTACTTTACCATTGATGAAGGCTGGTCAAAACTGAAGATCTATCAGTGCCTGTATCATAATAACACAGAATCGCCGAAAGAGGAACTGGAGAAAGATCAGGAGCTGACGAACCTGTTCTCGGGAACTGTAGTCGTACAGGTCAGAAATACCAGCACCGGGAATCTTAAAATCAGCAAGGACGTAGTCAATAATACCGGTCTGGAGGGCACACAGACGGAGTTTAAGTTTACGCTGACCGGAAGTGTGAATGAAAGGCCGCTGAATAAAACATATAATGCGGTACGTACAGCAGCAGACGGAAGCACATCGACGGAGACGGTTACGGTTGTGTTTAACGCAGGGAAGGCAGAGATCACTCTGAAAGACGGGGAAAGCATCGAGATACAGGGACTTCCGACCAATACAAAGATAGAGATCGTGGAAGAGACATATCCGGACTATAAGACTACATATGTGATCGGAACCGGGCAGGCGGTTGAGAAAAATGATGCCGAGGTCACTATTCCCGGAGATTCTGATGTGGGAGTAACATATACCAATACCTATCATGTGGAGGGCAGCTTTACATTCACAAAGACAGGTACGGCAGAAGAGGGAAGCATCCCGGACCCGCTTGAAGGGGCGACATTTGCGGTCTATCGTCTCATATGTACGACGCCGGATGAGGAAGGACATGATCATAAGAATCAGCTGATCAGCATTGCGGATCCGGATAAAGGAACGGTAGCCGCAGAAGATGAAGGCTGCTGGGAACTGGTCGGCACTCCGATGACTTCCAGGCCAGACGGTGTGATCACGATTTCAGGTATTCCCGTTATAGAGAATACGGAGTACAGACTGGCAGAGCTGCAGGCACCGCCGGGATTTACCGTTCCGACCGGACAGTGGAAATTGTATTACGATTCGGCAGATAAGGTATTCAAACCGAAATCAGGAACCGGAAATGATGCGAGCATCGGGAATCCTCCGGCTATTGAAGAAGATGAGACCAGCGGTACGATAAAATACAAGATCCGGAATTACAGACCGGGCGAGCTTCCGTTCTCGGGAAATACAGGCATCAGGATGTTCCTGATCATAGGAGGTGCACTGATGCTGTGCGGCGCAGCAGGCGGCACGGGATGGTATCTGTATCAGAGAAAAGCACCGGCAGCGCGCAGGCGCCGGAAACGGTAAATGTAAGTATGTTGAATATTGGGCATCCTGCCCTTTAGATAGATATATCAATATTCAAAAAAAGAAAATAAGGAAACGGGAGGAGAGTTTTCTATGAAGGTGAAACACAGAAAATCATTATTTTCAAAATTCATCGCACTGTGCCTTGCAGTTGTGATGATGATGTCGCTTGGGATGACAGTATCAGCGGCGGTCACTGAGAATTCTACAAAGGACGTAACAGTAAACGGCCTGGATGAGGGGACGACAGTGTCCATTTACAAGGTGATCGATGTAAATATCAACGCCAACGGACAGCCTGAAAATCCGATGTACACATGGACAGACAGCATGGCAGCATGGCTCGAGACTCATCCGACATACAAAGATTATATCGATGCAGCTACAAATGCCGTGACAGACAAATTCCAGCAGAAAACTTCGGCAGAAGAGTTCCGCTCTTTCTGGCATGATGTAGAGGCAGGGATCAAGAATGGAACGATCTCATTGACATCTGCTAAAGCTGATGCGACTGTACCGGCCGGGGGCAGCAGCGTGAAATTTACTAATGTTGCTATGGGCGAGTATCTGCTGACGGCCAAAGGCGGAGTGAAGATCTATCAGCCGACTACAGTACTTCTCGTACCGGAGTACGATGAGGACAGCAATGACTGGACACTTGGTGATGCTGTCGTAGGAACAGGGGCACAGATGAAAGGCGAGGAGCCGGGAATCGATAAGTCGGTGAAAGATAACGGGGATGATCCGGCAGACAACACGGTTGCAGTCGGAGATACTGTCACTTTCCTGCTGAGTGCCGCCGTGCCTTCCTATCCGGAGGACGCTACAGCAAAGAAGTTTATCATTTCGGATAAGCTCGGAACTGGTCTGGTATTTAAGGGAACTGTCTCTAAAAGCACAGTGCACGTGTGGAGCGATGCTGCGGCAACTCAGGCAATAAATCAGGCATGGTATGATGTGCAGCCAGACTGGACTGTCCCGAAGACAAACGAAACACGTACTTTTGCTGTTATATTCAACGATGCCTTCTTTGAGAACTATACAGGCACAAACGTTTATGTAACCTATGACGCGGAAGTGACGGAAGATGCATTCGCAAATGGTCAGGACGGAGTAGTCGAGAATGATACCTTCCTCGGATACAATAATGATCCGTATAACGAAGACGGCTATAAAGAAGATACTGATAAGGAGAAAGGTTATACCTATGCCATCTCCCTCGAGAAAGTGGACAGCAAAGGCGATGCTATCAAGAATAACAAAGCAGTCTTCCAGATGGAGGATCCGGCAGGTAAGCTGATGTATTTCAACGGGACAGCCGGACTGTATAAATATAATTCTAAAAACACAGCACCCACACAGGGTGTGACAGCAGATCTGGAGACAGACGCTAATGGAGTATTGAAAATTCAGGGTCTGGATGAAGGTGTGTATACGCTGACTGAAACACAGGCGCCGAACGGCTATGTTCTTCCTAACGGGACAATTACGATCACCATTACAGATGATGAGCCGGACGGGAAGATCGATGATCTGTCAGTGAATAGTGGATCTGGGAATGTATCGTCAACGGGAAGCGCAGCTCTTCATCCGGATGCGGATAATGAAGCTTATTCCATTTCCGGAACAACGATTTCTTTCGATGTTGAAAATACCAGTGCGGACGAAGCCGGCTTCCAGCTCCCGACCACCGGCGGCATGGGTACTATGATCTTTACGATCGCAGGTATCCTTCTCATGGGCGGCGCGGTTGCTCTGATCGTAGTGGCAGCGAGAAAGAAGAGAGGATGATCTGTCCTTAAGTATTTCGATTGGATTTAGACTCAATGAAGAGAAAACGGAAAAAGAAAAAAAGAAATCTGTTATTACTCCTGGCGCCCCTGCTGCTTTTTGCAGCAGGCGCCGGGATTTTCCTTTATCCGGCGATAAGCAATTATCTGGCGGAGCGGCAGCAGACGGAAGTGATCCATACCTATCAGGCGAAGGTAAATGAGATGGACCAGGCGGAAATAGACGCTGCGTGGCAGGAGGCTGTGGTGTACAACGAGAACCTCGCCGGAGATCCGGTACACGACCCGTTTATCATGGGGAGCGGCTATGTCCTTCCGGATAATTACGAAGAAGTATTGAATGTGAACGGCGATGGTGTGATGGGGTATATCGATATCCCGAAGATCGACGTCTACCTTCCCATCTATCACGGCACAAGTGAAGAAGTGCTGGCGGAAGGCGCCGGACATCTGGAGATGACAGCACTTCCCATTGGCGGGGAGAACCGGCATTCCGTCATCAGTGCGCATCGCGGTCTGCCCAGCGCGGAGCTGTTCACCCGGCTGGATGAGATGGAAGCCGGAGATCAGTTTTATATTCATGTACTTGATCAGACACTGGCATATGAGGTGGATCAGATCGAGGTGATTCTGCCGGAAGAGCTATCTCTTCTGCAGCCGGAGGAAGACAAGGATCTGGTAACGCTGCTGACCTGTACTCCATATGCGGTGAACACGCATCGCCTTCTTGTGCGGGGAACGAGAGTGCCATATGAGGAAAGCACGGTCGAGGCTGATGCCCGGCCGGCTGACAGACAGAGCACATGGCTGAGAGAGTACCTGTATGCAATATTGGCAGGCGTCCTTTTGCTGCTTGTCCTCGTGACGGCCGGGATTGCCCTGAGACGCAGGAAGCGGAGATAATGTCCGGAGCTGAAGGAGACAATGATGAAGAGAATATGGCTTTTTATCCTGGCAGGCCTTCTGCTCCTGACAGGATTCGGAATTCTTCTCTATCCCAATATAAACAGAATCGCAGCAGGATTTACAGACCGGGAGAAGATCGTACATTTCCGGGAGGAGCAGAAGATAGCAGACGGGGAGGATACCCCTTACGCAGATCTTCTTGCCCGGATGCAGGACTACAATAGGGAAATTTATGAAAACGGGCAGAAAGATCTGAAAGATGTATGGAGCTATGAGCAGAACCCGTTTGACTTTGATACGGCCGGTCTTCCGGATGACATGATCGGGTATATCACGATCGATGCCATGGACGAAGAAATGCCCCTGTATATCGGAGCAAATGAAGAAAATATGAGTAAGGGCGCCGTAGTCATGGGCCAGACTAGTATGCCCATTGGCGGAGAGAACACGAACTGCGTGATCGCGGCCCACCGCGGCTACAGGGGAATCCCAATGTTTCAGTATATTGAAGTGCTTCAGCCGGGAGACAAGGTTGAGATTACGAATCTGTGGGAAACTATTGAGTATGAAGTCGTGAAATGCATTGTGATCCAGCCGGATGATATTGACGCAGTGAAGATCGTACCAGGCCAGGACATGCTGACTTTGATCACTTGTCATCCGTATACGCAGAATTACCAGAGATATGTTGTTTATTGCAGACGATCGGACCGGGAAGCTGCCGCCATACAGGAGGGGAATCAAAGTGATCCCCTGACAGCATTTGACGGAGTGGTATATGAGTCGTCTGCCGGGGATATACGCCGTGAGCGGCTGATCAATACAGCTGTGCTGACCGGATTGGCCGTTGTCTGTCTGGCGGTTGTAATGGCTGTCTGTGTGAAGGGAAGAAAACAACGGAAAAGGAAGAAACATGTGAAACGTGAGCGGGGAAAGAGAAGAAGTAACGGCTGAATAACCGGTTTCCTGACAGTCAGAACGAACTGAATAAAGCAAATTGAAAACTTCCGGTTTTTTATGACCAGGAAGTTTTTCTTTTGTGCATTTTGATGATTGACAATAATTTTAATTCTATATACTATATTGTTAGTTACCGAACAAATATTTCGGATGCGGAAAGGATGTGGGACGGCAATGTGCGGCAGCAAGACCGTGGATACACATGAGAACAGCCATGATGTAGGAAGGCTCATCAATATGCTTTCACACCAGCTCAAGCGGCAGATGTGTATCCGGGAAGAGGAGGACAGCCTGACGACTAACATGCAGAGGCTTGTCCTGCATTATATTTTGTTCCAGTCTCTGCAGAGGGACATCTATCAGAAAGATGTGGAGAAAGAATTCCAGATCCGCAGGTCTACTGCTACGGGCACACTCCAGATATTGGAGAAGAACGGATTTATCACGAGAGAGCCGGTGAAGCAGGATGCGCGGCTGAAGAAACTGGTGCCGACGGAGAAGGCAAAAGGTGTGCGGCAGCATATTATGGATAATATCCGTTATATCGAAGAACTTCTGGCGCGGGGGATTCCTGAGGAAAAGCTCGCAGTCTGCAGGGAAGTGCTGGAACAGATGTCCGCTAATTTGTCCGGTGATGAAAAAAGGAGAGAGGAGATAACAGACCATGAATAGAAAACTACTTCATTCCGTCAGGGAATACAAGAAAGAATCTTTTCTGACCCCTGTACTGGTCTGTCTTGAAGTGCTGATGGAAGTCCTGATCCCGCTGCTGATGGCCAACATCATCGATGTCGGGATCGCAAACGGCGATATGGGCTACATCATCCGGATGGGGGGACTGCTCGTTGTGATGGCGATGCTGGCGCTTCTATTCGGTGCAAAGGCAGGGCAGATGGGCGCGATCGCATCCTCCGGGTATGCAAAGAATCTGCGCCATGATATTTTTTATAAGATACAGGAGTTCTCTTTTGGAAATATCGACCATTTTTCAACCTCCAGTCTTGTGACGAGGATGACAACAGATATTACAAATGTGCAGATGGCATATATGTTTACGATCCGGTTACTGGCAAGAGCGCCGATCATGATCGTACTCTCGCTGATCATGACGATGACGATCAATATGCAGATCGCACTCATAATGCTGATAACCGTGCCGGTGCTGGGCGGGGCGCTGATCTTTATCGCCAAAAAAGCCCATCCTCATTTTGTCCAGGTATTCGATGAATACGATGTCCTGAACAACACAGTGCAGGAAAATGTAAATGCGGCCAGAGTTGTAAAGGCCTATGTCCGCGCTGATCATGAAGTAGAAAAATTCGGCAAGGTGTCCGAGCTTGTATTTAAGCTTTTCACAAAGGCGGAGAAGATCGTGGCATGGAACTCGCCGATCATGCAGTTCATGGTGTATGCGGTCGTCATCATCATGGTGCTCATCGGAGGAGAGAGCATTATCGGCGGGACTATGCAGACAGGAGAACTGACAAGTGTTATCGTCTATGCACTCCAGATCCTGATGTCCCTTATGATGGTGACTTTCGTGTTTACAATGATCATGATAGCCGAGGCATCTACTGACCGTATCACCGAGGTGCTCGAGGAAGTGCCTGAGATGGAAGATGCTGCGGATGCTGTTACGGAAGTGGCGAACGGAGACATTGACTTTGAACATGTGAATTTCAGCTATGCAGGAGAGGGCGGAAATCTTTCGCTGAAAGATGTAAACCTTCATATTAAAAGCGGTCAGGTCGTGGGAATCATCGGAGGCACGGGAAGCGCGAAGTCCACGCTTGTCCAGCTGATCCCGAGACTTTATGACGTGACGGACGGAAGCGTGAAAGTCGGCGGCGTGGACGTCCGCAGATACAGTCTTGAAGCGCTCCGTGATCAGGTGTCCATGGTGCTCCAGAAAAATGTGCTCTTTACGGGCAGCATTTATGAAAATGTGCGCTGGGGCGACGAGAATGCCAGTGACGGGGAAGTACAGAGAGTCTGTAAGCTGGCGCAGGCAGACAATTTTATACAGGAGTTCCCGGCAGGATATGACACAATGATCGTAGAGGGAGGAAATAATGTATCCGGCGGCCAGAAACAGAGGCTGTGTATTGCAAGAGCACTGCTCAAGAAACCTAAGATCCTGATCCTCGACGATTCTACCAGTGCGGTAGACACAAGGACTGATGCACTGATCCGCCAGGCATTCCGCGAGGAGATACCGGATACGACGAAGATCATCATTGCACAGAGGATTTCGTCTGTAGAAGATGCGGATCTGATCATCGTCATGGATAATGGTGAGATCAACGGAATCGGAACATCAGAAGAACTCCTTAAGACGAATGACATTTACAGAGAAGTATACGAATCACAGGTGAAGGGAGGCGAAGAGGATGAGTGATCAGAACAACAACAGTAACGCACAGCCTGTCCGGCAGAGAGCGGGCGGCGGCCCGGCTGTGACAAAGGGAACGCTCAAGACGGCAAAAAGGCTGCTCGGCTATGTGATCAGCACATATAAGGTACAGTTTATCATCGTACTGATCTGTATCCTCATGAGTTCGATTGCTTCGATCTCTGTGTCCCTGTCACTGAAGTTTCTTCTGGATGACTTTATCATTCCGCTGATCGGCCAGCAGGATCCGGACTATACAGAACTCTATCAGGCGCTGACACTCCTGGGTACCATCTTCCTTCTGGGCGTGATCTCCACATTCATTTACAGCCGTATGATGGTTGTGATCGGCCAGGGTGTACTTAAGCGTGTCCGTGATGAGATGTTTGAACACATGCAGACGCTTCCGATCCGTTATTTCGATCAGAATACGAATGGCTCGATCATGAGTCTCTACACAAATGATACGGATACACTGCGTCAGATGATCAACCAGTCTATCCCGCAGGTACTCATGTCGGCATTCACGATTGTAGTTACATTTATCTCCATGCTGGTCCTGAGTCCGATCCTGACAGCGCTTGCCGTGCTCATGATCCTTGTGATGATCCTGGTATCGAAAGTGGTAACAGGAAACAGCGGGAAGTATTTCATCCGTCAGCAGCTTGATCTGGCAGACATTACCGGATTCGTGGAAGAGCGGATGAACGGACAGAGGGTCATCAAAGTATTTAATCACGAGAAGATCTCGGAGAAAGAATTCGATGAGCTGAATGAGAGGCTCTTTACCAGTGCATCAAATGCACATACGTTTGCCAGCATGATGGGACCGATCATCGGAAACCTCGGAAATCTGCAGTTCGTGCTGACAGCAGTGTTTGGAGGGTTCCTTTCTGTAGCGGGCATCGGCAATATCACCCTGGGTGTTATGGCGTCATACCTGCAGTTTACGAAGAGCTTTACCCAGCCGTTCATGCAGGTGGCGCAGCAGTTCAACTCGATCATCATGGCTCTTGCAGGTGCGGAGCGCATCTTCAGGATGATGGATGAAGAGCCGGAAGTGGATGACGGTTATGTGACTCTTGTCAATGCGAAGAGGAATCCGGACGGCAGTCTTACAGAATGTGAGGAGCGTACCGGTCTCTGGGCGTGGAAACATCCGCACAAGGCAGACGGTACAGTTACCTATCAGGAACTCAAAGGCGATGTACGTTTCTATGATATGACATTCGGGTATACGCCGGATCATATGGTGCTCCATGATCTGACCCTGTATGCAAAGCCGGGCCAGAAGCTGGCTTTCGTTGGATCTACCGGAGCGGGCAAGACGACGATCACCAATCTTATCAACCGCTTCTATGATGTGGCGGACGGTAAGATCCGTTATGACAATATCAATATCAATAAGATAAAGAAAGCTGACCTGAGACGGTCACTCGGTATCGTTCTTCAGGATACACACCTGTTCACCGGAACGATCAAAGAGAACATCCGGTACGGTAAACTGGATGCGACAGACGAGGAAGTCGTAAATGCTGCAAAACTCGCTCAGGCAGACGGATTTATCCGCATGCTCCCGAATGGGTATGACACACATCTGAGCGGTGACGGTGAAGAACTCTCCCAGGGTCAGAGACAGCTCCTCGCGATCGCGAGAGCGGCTATCGCGGATCCGCCGGTACTGATCCTCGATGAGGCAACGTCATCCATCGATACCAGAACAGAGCAGATCGTGCAGAAAGGGATGGATAACCTGATGAAAGGGCGTACCGTATTCGTGATCGCTCACAGACTGTCAACCATCCGCAACAGCGACGCGATCATGGTACTCGAACACGGACGCATTATCGAGAGAGGTACACACGAAGAACTGCTGAAACTGAAAGGAACATACTATCAGTTATATACAGGGAAACTAGAGCTTTCGTGATGGCTACAAGCCGTGCGACAAAGCGGAAGAATCCCCTGCGAAAAGTGTTTACATTTTTCGCAGGGGATTCTTGTGATTTGGCATAGGGCGCCAGCCCGCGACTGAGATGGAGTGGCGAAGCCACGGAATCGAAGTTGTGCACGGCGAATGGTAGTAAAGGCATAGGGCGCCAGCCCGCGACTGATGCCTGAACACTTGGCGAGGTCTTGTCGAGCTTAGTGTGAAGGTACACAGAGGGGATGGAGCGGCAAAGCCGCGGAATCGAAGTCGTGCACGGCGGAATAAATCATATATCCATTTCTTTCGCTTTCTTTATCTCATCCTGCGACACTCCCGCCACACGGGAAATCTCATCCTCGGTCATTCCGATTTTGAGCATCTGTATGATCATAGACAAACGTGCCTCTTCCAGGCCAGCAGCTCTGCCTTCCTTGAGCCCGGCACTATGCCCTTCTGCCCAGGCTTCTTCGCGCTCCTGTCGCATATGTTTTTCCTGGTCATATTCGAATATACTCATTTCCTTCGCCTCCGCTCTATGCTTCTCCAGAAAATCCTTCAGCACGCCTCCTGCGATACACTCCTGGATCGCCCGCTCCACCGCGTCCGCAAGTTCCATCTCCTCAGTGTACTCCCGGACTTTGTCTGTGTAGATGGCGTATTCTTTAAGGGTCCTGCAGGCCTCTTTCAGTTTCCGGTTATGTTTCCCCGAAATGTTCAGCATCACTGCTGACAGCTCCAGGCCTGCGTGGGAATCATCTGTCTTATAATACATGTCCGACAGATTCAGCGGTGTCTGATCCGGAAGATCTTCTTTTCCATTATAGAAGATGAGGAACTCCGGCGGCGGGATCCTGATCATCTTTGTTCCGTACAGGTTCTCGTTCCGTGTCATCCTTGAATACAGCTTTGAGATGTAGATCAGGAACCTTAACGGCAGGTTCGGGTTATAGGTGGACTGGTGTTCATACAGGGAGAGCCGCCCGTCGATATAGAACCTTTGATGTGGGCAGTGTTGCCGATTAAGAATAAAACATGCTGGAAATATAATGCTTTTGTTCATGATAACACAGAGAGGATAAAAACACCAGAAAAAATGCAGAAGCAAATTCAGCACCAGCAAATTCAGCGAATTCAGTGAAGTGAATCTGTTTCTGCATACAATTATTACTGTGCGGTTAAATTTCTATCTCCGTCACATTCGCAATCCTCATCTCCGAATAAAGTATTACCATATCTCCCTCCCGCAGGATCAGGTTCCCGTTCGGGATCATGACTCTTTCCTTCCGCTTTACGAGCACGATGACGGAATGTCTGGAGATATCCAAATCCCTGATCCGCTGCCCGTTCCATGGATTATTCTTCTGCAGGATGATCTCTTTGAGCCGGATATGTTCTTTATCCTGGAAGGATTCCGCCGCCAGCACCAGGACATCGTCTTCACGAAGTACAAGATTTCCTTTTGGTACAAGCGCGCGGTGATTGCGCAGTACGACAGCGATGATCACGCGCTCGGGCAGATGGAGCTGGGCAATACTTTTCTTCACCCAGGGATCGCGGGCTGTCAGATGGATTTTGATAAAGTGTACGTCAGCTTCCTGTCCGTATTCGCTCATCCGCTTGATGCGGGAATACTGGTCCACGAAACCGGCAGATATGATACCGGTGGGGATCGCGACCATACCTACGCCCAGGAATGTGATGAAGATACCGAACAGTTTCCCAAGCGTAGTGATGGGATAAATATCCCCGTATCCCACAGTCAGCAGTGTGGACGCTGCCCACCAGATCCCGGAAAATGCGTTGGTGAACACTTCCGGCTGAGCTTCATGCTCCAGACTGTACATGCACAGACTGGAGGCGAGCATGAGAATGAGGATCGTGAACACGGAAGAAAAGAGTTGCTGCCGTTTGCTGTTCAACACTTCGGTTATGAGTTTAAACGAGTTGTAATAGGCATTGATACGGAATAGTCGGAATACACGCATGACCCTCAGCAGGCGGAAGGCAACGGCTCCTGACGGAAAAAAGATCGGGAGGTAATAAGGAAGGAACGAGAGCATATCTATGATTCCTGTAAAGGAAAAGATATATTTACGCACAGCTCTCGGCCCTTTCGACTCCGGATACATATATTTAGCCGTAAACAATCGCAGGACATAGTCAATACAGAATAATGCCACGGTGATATTCTCGATAAGCAGCAGAAGATCTCCGTACATTAGCCGGTACGACTCGTATGTATGCATGATGCTTGCCGCCAGATTGATGATGATCGTGATAAGATATACGCAGTCATAGATTCGGGCGGCATAGTCGACGGTCCCGGTGCGTACTTCGAGGATTTCGAAGATCCGGTATCGGATGTGCTCTCTTTTTTGGCTGTCCGGCAAGATATTACCCCTCCTTAAATAACGGCTGTACATTCATCCTTAAATGTAATGATGTACAGCCGCTCTTCTTCATGTCTGTTTTTTTATATTTCTTTACTGTAATTTCTCGCCTGTCAGCATTTCATAGCTCTGGAGATATTTATCGATCGTTTTCTCTACGATGTCCTCCGGAAGTGTCCAGTCGTTATCCGGATTGGCTTTCAGCCAGTCACGTGCGAACTGCTTGTCAAAGGACGGCTGTCCGTGTCCCGGCTCGTATCCGTCGGCGGGCCAGAAGCGTGAACTGTCCGGTGTGAGCATTTCATCACCAAGTACGATGTTGCCCTCTTCATCCAGACCGAACTCGAACTTTGTATCCGCGATGATAATGCCGCGGCTCAGGGCGTAGTCTGCGCATTTCTTATACAGGGCGATTGTATAGTCGCGAAGTTTCTGAGCGTATTCTTCTCCTTTGCCGGGGAATGCTTTTTCAAGGTGCTCGATGCTCTGCTCGTAGGAGATATTCTCATCGTGGTCGCCGATCTCCGCTTTGGTGGAAGGTGTGTAGATCGGCTCAGGCAGCTTGTCGGATTCTTTTAATCCTTCCGGTAATGTGATGCCGCATACAGTGCCGTCTTTCTGGTAACTTGCCCACCCGCTTCCTGTTATGTATCCGCGGACGATGCACTCAACGGGAAGCATCTGAAGCTTTCTGCACATCATGCTGTTGCCGTCAAACTGCGGCTGACGGAAGAACTCCGGCATCTCATTTACATCTGTTGTGATCATGTGGTTCGGCAGGATGTCCTGTGTCATCTCGAACCAGAATTTGGACATCTGTGTCAGGACAGTTCCTTTCTTTGTGATCGTATTCTTGAGGATCACATCAAAGCAGCTGATCCTGTCAGTAGCTACAAGGATCAGGCTGTCGCCGTTATCGTAGATCTCGCGTACTTTTCCTTCTTTGATCGGTTTCATTTCGCATACCTCTTCTATTCATAATTTAGTATCCTCTCGTGAAAAGAGAGAAGAACTCTATATATAAGAGTAGACAAAAAGCAGGAAAAATACAAGTGTTTTATTCATTATATGTATTCATTATGAGTTATAAGTTGACGGAAAGCTGTTGCCGGATCTTCGGATTTTGTGTAAAATCAGGTATGTATATGCATATGTCTCTATGGAAGAGAAGTGCAGAAGGTCAGACGGAAACAGAGGTAGCAGAAAATGATAATCGACACACATGCTCATTATGACGACGGGCAATTTGATACAGACAGAGATGAACTTTTAAACAGTATGCATGAGGGCGGGATCGGCCTGATCGTCAATGCGGGCTCCACCCTTGAGTCATGGGGGAAGATTCGGAAACTGACAGACGACTATCCTTTTATATATGGAGCGATCGGCATCCATCCTGACGAAGTGGGTTCGCTTACGGAAGATCATATGTCTGAGATGGAGCAGCTCCTGGATCTGGAGAAGATCGTGGCAGTAGGCGAGATCGGGCTGGATTATTACTGGGATAACGAGAGCCATGATATACAGAAGAAATGGTTTATACGCCAGCTTGAAATCGCGCGGAAAAAAGAGATGCCTGTGATCATCCACAGCCGGGAGGCTGCGGCGGATACGATGGATATTATGCGCGGATATGCGGCAGGCATGCGTGCCGTCATCCACTGTTATTCGTACTCTGTCGAGATGGCAAAAGAATATGTAAAGATGGGGTACTATATCGGCATTGGAGGCGTAGTCACTTTTAAGAACGCAAAGAAACTAAAAAATGTCGTTAAGTCAATCCCGCTCAAATCTATTGTGCTGGAGACGGACTGTCCTTATCTTGCACCTGAGCCATACCGCGGAAAACGGAACTCTTCTCTCTATCTTCCTTACGTGGCTGAGAAGATCGCAGAGCTTAAAGGCGTAAGTGCGGGGGAGGTTATCCGGCAGACGGAAGAAAACAGCAGAAAGCTGTACGGCCTGTAATGTATTATGAAGAGAGTCATGCCGCCGGATCAAAGGCGGCGGGAATGGAGAACTATATGAAAGAACCAACCCTTGGAAATCCGCAGAATACGATTGCGGTGCTCCAGAAATATAATTTTGTGTTCCAGAAGAAATTCGGCCAGAATTTTCTGATCGACATACATGTGCTTGACAAGATCATCCGCGCGGCAGAGATCGGGAAGGATGACTGTGTACTCGAGATCGGACCGGGGATAGGAACGATGACGCAGTATCTCGCCTGTGCCGCAAAGAAAGTCATAGCAGTCGAGATCGACAGGGCGCTGATCCCAATCCTGCAGGACACGCTGGACGGTTACGATAACGTGAAGATCATTAACGAAGATGTACTGAAGGTTGATCTTGCGCAACTGGCTGAGGAGGAGAACGGAGGCAAGCCGCTGAAAGTGGTCGCGAACCTGCCTTACTATATCACTACGCCGATCATCATGGGGCTTTTCGAGAATCATGTGCCGCTTCAGAGCATTACTGTCATGGTCCAGAAGGAGGTAGCGGACCGGATGCAGACAGGGCCGGGCTCCAAGGATTACGGCGCGCTGTCTCTGGCGGTACAGTATTACGCGAAGCCGTATATTGTGGCAAATGTTCCGCCGAACTGCTTTATGCCCCGTCCGAAAGTGGGCTCTGCGGTGATCCGTCTGGAAAGATACAAAGAGCCGCCGGTAAAAGCAGAGAATGAAAAACTGATGTTCCGGATCATCAGGGCCTCTTTTAACCAGAGAAGAAAGACGCTTGCAAACGGGCTGAAGAATTCAGCAGAGCTTGATTTTACAAAAGAAGAGATCGAGGAAGCGATCACAGGGCTCGGGAAAGGAGCAAGCGTGAGAGGCGAGGCTTTGACGTTACAAGACTTCGCAAAGTTATCAAACATTTTGAATGGGATAAAGAATTGACAGATAAATTTGTGCAATTGGTCCAATAAAAAGACAAAAACAGCCATGGAGTTCATAAATTTTTAATAGAGTGTTAATTGTATAAATTCTCTTTTTTTAGTATAATAAAAAGGTCATACGGTAGAAAATGAGAATTTAAGAGAGAAGGAGGAACGCACATGGCAAAAGATATTGACAGCATTTTTTTCGATATAACTCCGGAAATTGAAGAATTAGCTCTCAAATGTGAAACCAACAATGCGATTGACAAGGAACTGTACACGAAGTATGAGGTAAAACGAGGACTTCGTGATCTGAACGGCAAAGGCGTTCTTGCCGGTCTGACAAATATTTCTGATGTCTGCGCGTCAAAGATCGTTGACGGCAAATCCGTCCCCTGCGAAGGAAATCTTTATTATCGCGGTTACAACATAAAAGATATTGTAAAAGGTTTCCTCGATGCAAAACATCCCGGTTTTGAAGAGACAACTTACCTGCTTCTTTTCGGCGAGCTGCCGACGAAGGAACAGCTGAGAGATTTTCAGGATATGCTTGCGGAGCGTCGCACGCTTCCGCCGAACTTCGTGCGTGACGTTATCATGAAAGCGCCAAGCCGCGACATGATGAACAGTATCACGAGAAGTATACTGCAGCTTTATTCCTATGATGATAAAGCAGACGATACAAGTATCCCGAATGTACTGCGTCAGTGTCTGAACCTGATCAGCCAGTTCCCGATGCTGATGGTATACGGATACCACGCATATAATTATAAGAGAGGAGAGGACCTGTATATTTATGCGCCCAAGCCGGAGCTTTCCATGGCAGAGAATATCCTGATGATGCTCCGTGAGGACAGGCAGTATACAGAGCTTGAGGCAAAGATCCTTGATATGGCAATGGTGCTCCATATGGATCACGGCGGTGGTAACAACTCTACATTTACCACGCACGTTGTTACATCTTCTGGCACAGATACATATTCTACGATCGCTGCAGCGATGGCATCACTGAAAGGGCCGAAACACGGCGGCGCGAACATCAAAGTGACACAGATGTTCGAGGATATGAAGAAAAATGTAGATGACTGGACGGATGATGACCAGGTAAGGACTTATCTGGAAGCGCTTCTTGATAAGAAAGCCTTTGACAAAAAGGGTCTGATCTACGGTATGGGCCATGCGGTATACTCGATTTCCGACCCGCGTGCCGATATTTTCAAGAAATTTGTAAAGCAGCTGGCACATGAGAAAGGTCATGATGCAGAATATGCATTATATGAGAAGGTAGAGCATATGGCGCCGGAGATCATCGGTGAAAAGCGCCACATATACAAGGGCGTCAACGCTAACGTAGACTTTTACAGCGGACTTGTGTACAGTATGCTTGACCTTCCGTCTTCACTGTATACACCGATCTTCGCGGCAGCGCGTATCGTCGGATGGAGCGCCCACAGATTAGAGGAGCTCCAGAATGTGGACAAGATCATACGTCCGGCATATAAGCCGCTCGCGCCGTATCGTGAATACAAAAATTTAGATGACAGGTAGTGAGTAACATGAGAGATGAGTTTTATTTCCCGTCAAAAGATGGCAACACAGAGATCCATACGATCGAATGGAAACCCGATAAAGAAGTAAAGGCTGTCCTACAGATCTGCCATGGAATGGTGGAGTACATCGGAAGATATGATGAGTTTGCGCAGTTTCTCTGTGATAACGGATATTATGTCGTGGGAAATGACCATCTCGGGCATGGGAAATCCGTACAGGCAAAGTCCGAGTACGGATTTTTCAATGAAAAATACGGAAATGTATGTGTACTGGGAGATATCCATACTCTCCGGCAGCGCACGATGAAGAAATATCCGGATGTTCCCTACTTTATGCTGGGGCACAGCATGGGTTCGTCTCTTTTAAGACAGTATATTGAGATGTATGGAAACGGCCTGGCCGGCGTCGTGCTCATGGGGACTGTAGCGGATCATAAAAAGGCTGTCCTTGCACTTGGCAAGAGACTCTGCCGTATTTTGGCTGCATTCCGCGGCTGGCACTATCGCAGCAAGCTGGTGGACGACCTTGCGATCGGCGGCTATAATAAGAAATTCAAACCTGCCCGGACGCAGGCGGACTGGATCACAAGTGATCTCGAAAGACTTGAGAAGTATGCGGCGGATCCGCTCTGTACATTCAGGTTTACTGTGAATGCATATTACAATATGTTCCTCGGCATGATGAACATGCAGAGAAAAGAAAGCGTATATATGATCCCGAAAGGGCTGCCGGTATTTTTTATGTCCGGAGCGGACGACCCGGTAGGAGATTTCGGTAAAGGAGTCCGGAAGATCTATGAAAAGTATCAGAAGGCAGGAATCCAGGATGTGACGCTGCGCTTGTATACCGGAGACAGGCATGAAATCTTAAATGAGACAGACAGGAAGCAGGTGTACGAGGATCTGCTGGAGTGGTTTGAGGAGCATAGAAAATAAGATGACAACGGAAAACCCGTCAGCCTTTCGGCTGACGGGTTTTCGTTGTTTTTATAGTTATCTAAAAGGAATGAGAGTAAAGTGCGGCACCTGTCGTGCCTTAACTTTATGAGGGGGGAAAGATAGTTGTTTATCAACTATCTGCGTTTAGTATAAAAGAAAAATGTGACAAAAATATGAGTGAATCATAAAAGAAAAGGGAAAATTCTAAACTAATACTAAAATAACTATTAACCCTGCATTTATGGGATATATATCTTTCCCCTGCTTTGAAATTTTATTACAGGCTTTCTTCACCTGTCATGAGACGTATGATCTCCTCATTTGTCCTTCGCATTCCGTCTTTTCCCAGCAGTCCGATCCCGCGGATCGTAGATTCGATGTCTTTCATCACGATCCCGTCTCCGCTCTTAAATTCCTGTCCGTTTTTGTACATATTGTATCCGAGCAGGCCGGCATCTACAGAAAAGGCAATTTTGGCTGCACATGAAGCTTTTGCCCCGTCGCATACAATGCCGGAGACTATGGCAAGCGCGTTGACGACTGTGTGAATGATATCGGTATAATTTCCGCCGCACAGATAGGCGATACCGGCTCCTGCCCCGGCTCCCGCGCTGACTGCACCACAGTATGCAGAGAGGGTTCCGATTCCGGTCTTTTCATGGATCGCGACCAGATTTGAGAGGGCGAGAGCGCGGTAAAGGGTGTCTTTGTCAGCGTGGAGTTCTCTGGCGTATTCGATCAGTGGAACGGAACAGGTTATCCCCTGATTACCGCTGCCTGAATTGATAATGACCGGAAGCTCGCAGCCGTTCATACGTGCATCGGAACCGGCAGCAGCCATTGCCTTTGCCCTTACGGAGATGTCGTTTCCATACGCCTTGAGAAGGACAGAGCCTATATTGGCACCGTAGTCACCGCGGATCCCCTCTTCGGCAATAGCGTAATTATATTGTATCTGCCGGTCCAGGACCGGTGCGAGATCCCCGGTATCTGCCGTGCATATGAAGTCCCATATATCTTCCATGTTGAGCAGGCTGCGGTCTGCGCGGGAGTTTGGTGCAGATTCTTCGGAAGGATCTTCAAGCGGCTTTTCGAAAAGGATCTTTTTATCTTTTTCGATCAGGACGATATTTGTATGGTAGTCAGTGATACGCACGCGGGCGTATGAATCTGCACTGTATTCCGTGACAATGATATCAAACACATGACCGTGATCAATGTGTTCTATCTCTGTCTGTACGTTTTCAAGAAAATGCTTTATCTCTGTGATTTTGTCTTCAGGCACCTGCGAGATGACCTCAAGTTCACGGTCAGAGTCGCCGGCGATAATGCCGGCTGCAGCGGCGGCAGGCATTCCTTTGAGGTGTCCGGTATTTGGTACGATTACACTTTTGACATTCTTAATAATACTTCCGCTGACCTGCAGAAGCACACGGTCGGGAAGTGCGCCCAGAACCTTGCGCGCCTTTGCAGCGGCATAAGCCAGTGCGATCGGCTCTGTACAGCCCATTGCGGGAACAAGTTCCTCCTCTAGTATGTTCAGGTAAGTCTGATAGCGGATATCCTGTTTATTCATTGGTTATGATTCTCTCCTCGTATGATTTATTGCCGCGAAGGCAAAATATACAATCATCATATATTAGTAAAGGGAAAATATCAACGATAACCTGAAATAAGTTATACAAACCTGAAAATATTGATATAATCAGACGCCGGATACTTATAGTATGAAAGTAAACCGGACAATTCAGGAGGACAGAATTATATGGAGAACAGATTGTTATTCGGAACAGCATATTATCCGGAATATATGCCTTATGAGAGGACAGACCAGGATATCGCAATGATGAAAGCTGCGGGTATGAATACTGTGCGTATTGCGGAATCTACATGGAGTACATTAGAGCCTGCGGAAGGGATTTTTGACCTGCTCAATCCGACTTTCCGCAAACATGCGGAGATTGTGATCCGCAAACTTGCTGCTCATACAGCGGGACATAAAAATGTGACCGGCTTTCAGATCGACAATGAGACAAAGCACTACGACAATATGGGCAGGCGGATGCAGGCGGGCTTCCGGCAGTACCTGAAGGAGAAGTTCGTGACAACAGAGCGGCTCAATGAGGCATTCGGACTTGCCTACTGGAGCAACTCGATCCATGACTGGGAGGATTTTCCGGATATGAGAGGCTGCATAAATGGCGGCCTGATGGCAGAGTTTGAGAAATACCGGAGAAAAATAGCGGCGGATTACCTTGCGTGGCAGGCGCAGATCATCCGGGAGTATAAAAGAGAGGATCAGTTTATCACCCATAATCTTGATTTTGAGTGGAAGAAGTTCGGTGCAGACATCGCACAGGACGGGTATTCCTATGGTGTGCAGCCGGATATCAGCCACTATGAGGCGTCAAAGTGCCTGACACTTTCCGGAACAGACATCTACCATCCCACACAGGATGAACTTACCGGTGCGGAGATCGCATTTGGAGGGGACAGTATACGCAGTCTGAAGGACGACAATTACCTTGTGCTGGAGTGCCAGGCACAGGCGTTTAAATACTGGACGCCGTATCCGGGACAGCTCAGACTTCATGCATACAGCCATCTGGCGAGTGGTGCCGGGGGGCTGCTGTACTGGAACTGGCATTCCATACACAGCGGATACGAGACGTACTGGAAGGGGATTTTAAGCCATGACATGGGTACGAATCCTGCCTATGAGGAAGTCTGCCGGACCGGGCAGGAGTGGAAGAGGATCGGGGCAGTACTGTGCAGTATGAAGAAGGACAACAGGACAGCCCTTGTGGTGGACAATCATTCCCTGAGCGCCTTTAAATGGTTCCCGATTGATAAAGACCTTACATATAATGATGTGGTACGGTGGATGTATGACAGTCTCTATGAGATGAATATCGAATGCGATATCGTGGATATAAATGCGCTGGAGCCCGACCGATACGACATGATCGTGACTCCCGCACTTTATTGTATTTCTGAAAAAATGCTGAAAAAGCTGGATGCATTTGTGAAAAACGGCGGAGTACTCGTGAGTTCATTCAAGTCTTTTGTGGCGGATGAATACGTGCGCGTGTATGCGGATACCCAGCCTCATCTGCTGCAGGAGTACTTCGGGATGAGCTGCAATCAGTATACGGAACCCGGCAGGACAAAACTGATGGGACGGCAGGCGAAATATATCGCGGAGCTCCTGAAGCCGCAGGAGAGTGCCGGAGCAGAAAGCCTTGCCATATATGAACATAAATACTGGAGTGCTTATGCCGGAATCACAAGGCATGAGTATGGGAGAGGGTGCGCATATTATGCAGGGTGTTACACGGATAAAGAGATATTGAAAGAAGTGTATAAAAAAGCTGCTGTAGACGCGAAGATCGCGGTGCCGGCGTTCTCCTGGCCGGTCATCATGCGAAGCGGTGTGATACCTTCCACGTCAGACGGAGCAGACCGGAGGCTTCATTATATCCTGCATTACAGCGAAGAGGAACGGGAGATCCCGTGCCCGTTCACTGCAGCAAGAGATATCCTGAACGGCAGGGAATACCGCGCTGGCGGCAATATCCGCCTGCGGGACTGGGATGTTCTGATCCTGGAAGAGCTGTGATCATATTGCGGCAGTCCGGCACATCAGCTTATCATGTGTCAAATTCTTTCATTCCGTATACATTGCGGTACTGGCGCATAGTCATGCCTGTCGAACTTTTAAAATATTTTCCCAGATGACTCTGGGAAGAAAAGCCGAGATAAGTGGATATCTCGCTGTAGGAATAGCGGGAGTAGATCAGGAGGTTCTTCGCCAGGTTGATCTTCTCCCTGCGGATGTACTCTGTCAGAGTGACTTTCTCACAGTCGTGGAACAGTTCTGAGAGGTAGGCAGCATTCAGGCCGAGAGCGTCCGCGATCTCCTGTACGCTGATCCGGCCGTGCAGATGAGAGAAGATGTAGTCTTTGCATTTATTGATATGGGGATTTTTATCCTTTTCAAGAGTGCCCTCTTTCTGCTCTTTCAGCTCTTTTACCATACGGGTGTACTCGTATTCGGCAGCGTAGAAGAGGTGGAATACTGCCGGGATATCCCTGCATTTTTCAATCTTCTGGATGTAGGAATCACTCAGGGAATAGGCTTCTTCCGGTACAACGCCCCCGCGCATGGCTGCACGTGACGCTAGTGTGACTACGACGATGCCCCGGTTCTTTGCGTGCCGGAGAGGATCTTCGGAAAGGGTGCCTACTTCCCCCGGATAATCTTCACTGAGGCTTCGTTCGAGCTGGGCCAGATCGCCGGACTCGATAGAGGAGAATTCACGCAGCTCCTGGTCATAAGGATTGTGCACTTTTCCGTATTCCCTGTTTGTGAAGACGAGCTGCGAAAAAGATTCACGCAGCTTTTCATCTGTCTTTGTGTCAACGGAGTTTTCCAGATTCAGCATCTCTTCGGTTATCTCTTTTTCATGGAAAAGATTGTGTACAAGAAGGATATCTTTGGAAAATGTATCGTATTCGCAGGCATATACAGAGAGGAGCCACTGTTTTGTGACAGGGCGGACAGAAATGTCCGGCAGCGGTATCACGCCCGGATATGTGTGCAGGAAATCCACCGGCGTAGTCATTCTCACCGGTCCGATCAGAGTATACCGGCTGCCGGTGCGGATCAGGGCGTAGACAAGCTCACCTTCTGCAGACAGAATCACGGGAATGTCTTTTTTGCCGGATGGCAGCGCTGTCCCGGCGAAAACGCGGAAGATTTCATCATCCTCAAAACAATCATGAAATGATATACGGGCACAATATGATTCGAGCAGTGTGCCGTTTATATCATAGCGGCGCACGATCGTGTGCAGGTGATAGGAAATATATTTTATGAGATAGTGTTCGTTCATTATATGTCCTCCTGATATGATCTCTGCCCGGCAGAACGAAATGGCGGGATTGGCGGGGGTTTTATTTTGCATAGGTATTGTATCATATTTCCCTGAAAAATGTAATATTTGCCCGAAAAATGTGATATAGAAGCGCCTGAAAATGTACTACTATACACTCACAAGGCAGGCACCAGGCCACTGTGCGGCAGAGAGGAGCAGTACGCTGAAACTTTGCTGACATTAAAAGAGAAAGGAATGAAGGAAATGTATGTAAAAGGTGTAAATCTTGGTAACTGGCTGGTACTGGAAAAATGGATGAGCCCGGGACTCTTCGACGGCACAACGGCAGAGGATGAGTATTATCTGCCGACTCAGCTCCCAAAAGAGATCTATGAGGAAAGGATCAGAATGCACCGCTCTGAGTACATAACAGAGCGCGACTTTACAAGGATCAGGGCGATGGGCATGGATGCGGTCCGCATTCCGGTACCGTATTTTATCTTTGGCGACAGGGCGCCGTTCGTCGGATGTGTGAAGGAGTTGGACAATGCGTTTAACTGGGCAGAGAAATATGGTCTGAAGATTCTCATTGACCTGCATACTGCGCCGGACAGCCAGAACGGATTCGACAACGGCGGCATCAGCGGCGTATGTAAATGGTCCCAGGAGCCGGAGGAAGTAGAGTTTGAGCTCGGTGTGCTGGAGAGACTGGCAGAACGCTACGGTACGAGAGAAGGTTTGTGGGGCATCGAGGTCATTAACGAACCGATCCTCGAGGACATGTGGGAGACTATGCATGTGCAGGAGCGTTATCCGGCAGTGGATCCGGAGAAAGCGGCCGGGTCCAAGCCGAATACAATGGAGTTTATCCGTCAGTTCTATCTGGATGCATATGACAGGCTGCGAAAATATATGCCTGAAGACAAATATGTGGTCATCCACGATGCATTCCGCCTGAAAGCGTGGAAAGACTTTATGAGAGAAGATAAATATAAAAATGTAGTACTTGATACACACATGTATCTGATGGTGGCGGAGATGAACGGCTGTGATCAGACAATCGATGGATATGTCAATTATGTGAAAGAGCATTTCGAGGCAGACATTGCAGAGATGGAAGAATATTTCCCGGTGATCTGCGGAGAATGGTGCCTGTTTAATTCCCTTGCGGTAGGTCATGACACGAAAGGCGGGCAGACAGTTCTCAACGGGCAGGAGGGGATGTCCGAAGAGGCAATGTCCGTGGCGGAGAAGAAAGCGATCTACCGTGCAGTTGCCGATGCCCAGCTCGCTGCATGGAAGAAAGGCTCGGGATACTTCTACTGGACATACAAGATGCTGACCGATACGGTCAACACGGAAGGCTGGGTCGGCTGGGACTGCTGGGATCTCGGCAGATGTGTGGACTTTGGATGGTTCCCGGCAGAGAAATAATAAGAGCGGCTGACACATGCTGCGGAGTGTGAAAAGGGGGAATGACTCCACAGCAGTTGATCAAAAAATATGAGAGGAAGGTTAGAAAAATGGGAAAAGTAAATATGGATCCGGATGCGAAACTTTCATTTATAGAGCGGTTTGCCTATGGAATCGGCGATTATGCGGGCAACCTGGTCTACTCGGCGATCAGTGCGTTTCTGCTCGTATATTATACAAATGTTGTAGGTGCGAGTGCAGCGGTAGCGGCGTCTATGATCGCGATTTCCAAGATCCTTGACGGTGTATCGGATCTGATCATGGGATACATTGTAGACCACACGCACAGCAAGTACGGAAAGGCAAGACCGTGGATCGCCAGACTGTGTATTCCGCTGGCGGTATGTACGGTGCTGATGTTCAGCGTGCCGTCAAGCTTTGCAGGACCGGTGCAGATCGCATATATGTTCCTTACATATAATCTTGTATCCACGATCTTCTACACAGGCATCAACGTGCCGTACGCTACGATGAACAGCCTGATGACAAGGAACCGCTACGAGAGAGGTCTTCTGGGTAACTTCCGTATGCTGCTGGCTACAGCGGGTACAATGACGATCAACACTGTCGTACTGAAGATGACAGGTTTCTTCGGCGGCGGGGACGCCTATACACAGAGCGGATGGACATTGACTTTCATAGTGCTGATGATCGTGTTTGTCGTTTTGAATATGTTCATGTTCTTTACCTGTAAAGAACGTGTGAAGGAAGAGGAAACAACAGAATCCGGAGAGAAAATATCTTTTATCAAGGGAATTGCAGGACTGTCGGCGGTAATCTTCACAATATCCGGTCAGGAGGCGTTGAGATGAGAGCAGATTTATATACTACAAAGGAGAACGAACAGCTCGAAAATAAAATATTTTTATTCAAAAGAGACGACGGAGAGGAAAACCAGGTCCTGAATATCTATGAAGACGTCAGTTATCAGATGCTGGAGAGCTTCGGCGGCGCGATCACGGATGCAGCAGGATATGTGTTTTCTCTCATGTCGCCCGGGCAGCAGGACCAGATGCTGGAGAAATACTTTGCAGAAGACGAGATGCGCTACGAGAGAGTCCGCATCCACATGGACAGCTGTGATTTTTCCACACGGATGTATGAGGCGGACCCGCATGAAAGCGATGCGGAACTGGAAAACTTTTCTTTTGCCGATACCGAGAGATATATACTGCCGCTCCTTGAGGCAGCAGAAAGGAAAGCCGGGAAGAAGCTGAAGATCATGCTGTCCGCGTGGTCGCCTCCGGCTTATATGAAGACCAATGGGAAACGAAAGAAGGGCGGTTCCCTGAAACCGGAGTACCGTGAGAGATGGGCGGAATATCTGTGCAGGTATATCGGGGAATTTAAAAAGCGCGGTTTCTGTGTGGAGCGGATGTCTGTCCAGAATGAGCCGAAAGCGGTTCAGGAGTGGGATTCCTGTGTCTATACACCACAGGAGGAAAAGGTATTCCTGAGAGACTATCTTGCGCCGGCGCTGAAGCGGCACGGGCATGACGATATTGAACTTTTTATCTGGGATCACAATAAAGAGCGTCTGTATGACCGGGCGGCAGAGATCCTTGACGATACGACGGAAGATCTGGTCGCGGGACTTGCATTCCACTGGTACAGCGGTGACCACTTTGAAGCGCTGGACCTGGTGCGGCAGAAATACCCGGATAAGAAACTGATCCTCTCCGAGAGCTGTCTGGAGTTTGGTAAATACGGAAGAGAGTTTGAACTTGAAAATGCTGAGCGTCTTGCACATGATATGGCTGGCAACCTGAACGGCGGGATGTGTGCATTCTATGACTGGAATATCCTGCTGGACTATGAGGGTGGTCCGAACCATACGGAGAACTTCTGCGACGCGCCGTATCTGTATGACGTGGACACGGGAGTCCTGCACGAGAGAAAATGTCTCCGCTACTACTGGCATTTCACACATTTTATCAAACCGGGAGCTGTCCGGCTTGCAGTGACCAGATATACAGATAAACTGGACTTCACGGCATGGAGAAACCCTGACGGAAATATTGTCTTTGTGCTGCTGAACCGGACAGACGAAGAGCTGGAATGCAATCTGAGGATGGCGGGAGAACTGGCGGCCCTGACAGCGCCGGCACACAGTATAGTAAGTGCGGTCATAGAAGCGGGCTGATCGAAGAGATGAATAAATTTGTACAGGGGGACAAGAGAGATGATCAGAAATCCGATCTTTCCGGGATTTAATCCCGATCCATGTGCCTGCAGAAAAGGGCAGGACTATTATGTGGCGGTCTCTACGTTCGAATGGATGCCGGGGGTGCCTGTCTATCATTCGAGGGACCTGAAAAACTGGGAGCTGCTCACGCATATCCTGACAGACGATGAAAAGGTGGATCTGAAAAGACTTCCGTCGGCCAAAGGAATCTGGGCGCCCTGTCTGACCTACTGTGAGGCGGACGGTCTGTTTTATCTTGTGTACGGGATCATGAATTCCATGAATGCAAGATACTTTGATGTTGATAACTATGTGATCACTGCGAAAAATATCGAAGGTCCATGGAGTGAACCTGTGTATCTCCACTCGGCGGGGTTCGATGCTTCTATGTTCCATGATGACGACGGGCGTAAATGGCTCGTATCCCTTGAATGGGAGACAAGAGACGGATACGAGAAGCCGGGCGTGATCTGCCTTGTGGAGTACTCGCCGGAAAAACAGCAGATCATTGGATATCCGAAGCGCATCTGGAGAGGCGGTACGGACCGGGGGTGTATCGAGGCGCCGCATCTTACCAAACATGACGGATGGTATTATATCATGTGTGCTGAGGGCGGAACCGGATATAATCATTGTGTTACCATGGGACGTTCCCGGAATGTGTGGGGACCGTACGAGAAAGATCCGGAGAATCCGATCCTTACATCCGCTCCCGGAGTGTCCTATGAGAGAGATGACCCTGACCATCTGAAGCCGAAGTACTATAATCCGGATTCTATCCTTCAGAAATCCGGTCATGGAAGCTATGTAGAGACACCGGACGGCGAAGTATATCTGTTTTACCACACGGCGCGCCCGTTCGTTCCGGAACTACGATGTACTCTGGGGCGGGAGACGGCGGTTCAGAAGATGAGATGGACCGAGGACGGCTGGCTGCGCATGGATGAGGGTAATCTGGCACGGGTGGAAACAGTCGAGAGTTCTCTCCCTGAATGCCCTATGCCGAAGATCCCGGATTTTGACGACTTTGATAGCGGGGAGCTGGGAAACTGGTATTATGCGCCACGTATCATGCCGCAGTCTTTTGCAGATGTGAATGCAAGACCCGGATATGTCAGAATACGCGGTCAGGAGGCAAGGACGTCGCTGAACAGGGTAAGTATCCTGGCAAGAAAACTGACAAGCGTATACGCACGGATCACAACGAAGATGGAGTTTGAACCGGAAGTGTACCAGCACAGCGCCGGCCTGATCATCTATTATGATAATATGAATTATGTGAATCTCAGGAAATACTACAGTGAGACACTAGGCGGCCCGGCGCTTTCCGTGGTGCAGCTCGAGAACGGCAGGAAGACAGAATATAATGACTGGCGCGTGCCGGCTCCGGAGGGAGCGGTCTGGATGCGCCTCTATGTGGAGGGCAGAAAGACCTGGTTTGAGTGGAGCGAAGACGGGAAGGAATACCGGAAGATCGGTCCGGAGTTTGATACGACAAAATTTTCGGACGAGTACTGTAAGTACGGGAAATTTACCGGAACCATGGTGGGACTGACCTGTGCAGACCGTATGAAACATGAAAAGTATGCTGATTTTGATTTCTTTGAATATATTGCAGATGAGACAAGAGGCGTGGAGTGAAGAGAATCAGATGATTTACCGCCTTTTGGCAGATAAGCGAAAAACCGTCCGGGCCGGACGGTTTTTCGTGGTTTTATAGTTTATCTAAAAAGGAATGAGAGTAAAGTGCGGCACCGTTTGGTGCTCTGACTTTATGAGGGGGAGATAGTTGTTTTATCAACTATCTGACTCATAGTATAGAAGAGAATTGTGACAAAAGTATGAGTGAATCATAAAAGAAGGGGAAAAATTCTAAACAGGAAATAAAATATAGATAAAGCTCTGATACAACCCTAAAAAATAGTAATAAAATTGATTATAAACCCTTATATTTAGTAAAGGAATAGCGTTTGCCCTCCTTTCCAAGATTTCCTGCAAGCAAGATTTCTATGTGGGCAGAGGGTTCAGTCCCTCTGTTGAAGGACCAAACGCCCCCAAACAAATCCTTGGTACACCCGGGACAGTTTTATAAACAACGAAAACCCGTCGACCTTTCGGCCAACGGGTTTTCGTCGTTGTTATAGTTATCTAAAGGAATGAGAGTAAAGTGCGACATCCCGGTCCCCCGGGATGCCAATACTTTATGAGGGGGGAGATAGTTGTTTTATCAACTATCTGGTTCATAGTATAGCCAGAAAATGTGTCCAAAGTATGTTTAAACTCTAAAAGAAAAAGAAAAAACCTTATGAAAATCTTAATTCATTTTACCCTTATTCTGTTTCCGGCGTAGATTTTATCCGGATCGGAAATGCCGTTCAGACGTGCCAGTGCACTGACAGTAGTTCCGAACCTCTGTGCAATTTCGCTGAGTGTGTCTCCTGACCGGATCGTATAGTATTGTGCGGAAGAACCGGTGCCGGTTCCGTTTTCAGGTACTTTCAACGTATTTCCGGCATAGATTTTATCCGGATCGGAGATACCGTTCAGCTGTGTCAGGGTGTTCACTGTTGTGCCGTAGCGCCGGGCAATCCCGCTGAGTGTATCGCCCGGCTGGATCACGTAGGTGATATACTGGGGAGAGGGCGATGGAGCGGGGGCGCTGCCGCCCGCAAGATGGTTCAGGCCGGCGTCCTTTATAACTGACGGATAGTCTACATACCCCAGATCCAGATCCACATTCCCGCTGATGCCGGGAACACTGCCGGTGCTCGTATACTGCCACATGCCGCAGTCTGTTCCATCGAACTGGTCTGTATAACGGGCGTACCAGTAGGCGTAGCGTTTTGGCAGGTCCGCTCCAAGGTATGTGTCGAGAAAGTTGCGGTTTGTGTAAAACATAGCATACCAGCCTTCCGCTTCTATCCGGTTGCAGAAACTGGTCACAACATTTCTGGCAAGTGCGGAGGTAAACGGGATCCCTTGTTTTTCTACATAATCCGCGGACGCCTGCTCGATATCATAACAGATCGGATAATCCAGCCGGTATCCGGAAATAGTGCTGAGGCATCCGTCAGCTTCCTGCGCTGCCTTTTCCGGTGAAAATGCGTAGCAGAACCAGTATGCGCCGATCGGAAGGCCGATCCGGTTGCACTCGGAGGCGTTTCTCCGGAATTGTTTATCAACAGTATCATAGCCATAACCGGCTCTCAGCATCGCAAACTTATATCCTGCGGCCTTTACCCGCTCCCAGTCCACTTCTCCCTGAAATTCGCTGACATCAAGACCTTTTATACTCATAAATATATCCTTCTTTCTATTAAATATATTCTTCTTTCTATGGATGCCCCGGTTGTTCCGGAAGTGCGAAATCCGGGGCTTTAGTTTAAAATATGCCCCGGGCAGAGGACTGTGAAATGAATATTGCAAAAATTATATGAGAAAATTATAATTATCGTATAGTGGCGGAAGTATGATAGTGGGAGGATGGTCTATGCGTATTTGTCATGAGTGCGGAGCAAAAAACAGCGATGGCGCGCGGTTCTGCCAACACTGCGGCAGGAAACTGGATACAGATGGTGACAGGATTCCGGCTGAACAGACTGCACCGCGCAGAAAATCAACGCCGCAGGGGATTGGAAGGCTTTCTCTGCTGCAGATGATCGCACTTGGAGAAGCTGTATGTCTGGCTGTGGTGATCGCTGCATTTTTTGTGACCGGCTTTACAAAATACAATCCACGTACAGTTGCAGAAAAGTATTTCTCGGCATATGTATCCAAAGACTGGTCTGCCATGTATGATCTGCTTGAGTTCCCGAAGGAAAATAGCATGCAGGAGGAACAGTTCGCGGATGTGATGGAGCGGACGAGGACTGCAGATATTACCAGCTATACAGTGAAAGAAACAGACGGGGAGAGAAGTGATATTTCCCGGAATTTTGAAGCTGAGTATTCTGTGCCGGGACAGGGGCCTTTTAAACTTCGCTTTACCGCAGTGCGCCAGAGCAGCAAGGCGCTGTTTCTCTTTGATGTATGGAAGATATCTGCCGCAGGCATGATCACGGATGACTATCCTGTTGTAGTACCGGCAGGTGCAAAGGCGGCGGTAGACGGAGTGGAACTCGATGCGAAGTACAAAACAGAGGATCAAGAGGAAGGGACGGATACGTATCGGATTTCTGTTTTTAACGGCGTCCACTCTATCGAGGCAGCAGTGCCGTGGTGCGAGGTGTATGAGGGGGAATTTGATACGTCTTCAGACAGCAGCGCGGCAGTCACAGAACTGACACTGTCGGAGAACGGGGAAAAAGCTCTGCAGGCGAAGATGGAGGAAGCGTTGGAGAAATTTTATATTTCAGCTGTATCCGGTGAAGATTACAGTGAAGTATCAGTCCTGTTTACCGGAAGCGCTGCACCGGAATATAAGGCTGTCTATGATGACCTGAAAGAGAGCCTCGCCAGTGAAAGCGGTGATTATTATACGATGAACCAGATTATATTCGATAATTTCCGCTGCGCCTTTGACGTGGAATCAGGACTGATCACAGGGGAGATGGAGTGCGAGTATACAATGGATTATACTTATGAGTATTCCGGGTTTGGGAGTTCCGGCCGGCAGAGTGAAACGAGTAAAGGATCTGCGTATATGAGAGCATCTTTTTTGTATGACGGTACTACTTACAAGATACAGGAAATTTCGATACCGACAGTATGGTGGTACTGATATCGGGGGAAAGGAGAGCTTGCAATGGATGAGATGACAAAGAAAGCGGTTTGGAAAGGAATATGCGCCCTGCTGGCTCTCATGCTTGTGATGGCGCTGGCCGCAATGGCAATCCTCCTTTTGTGGCCGTACGGGAACAACAGTTCTTCCGGACTGAAACGTGCGGAAGCAGTGCTTCAGGCAGTCCAGCCCAAGGCGGCAGAGATGCAGACCAGGTCACAGATACAGATCGCGGGGGCGGAACTGCCGGAAGATAAGGAAGATGAGACTGCGGCGGATCGTGACTATATCATTCCGGACAGCAGCCGGAAAGTGCTCGAAGATGCAGATATAGAGGGACTGTCGGCAAAAGAGCTCAACTATGCGAGAAATGAGATATTTGCAAGACATGGCAGGAAATTTGAATCAAAGGAATTAAGGGACTATTTTGAAAGCAAGTCGTGGTATAAGGGGCGATATTCTGCCGAGGAATTTGATAAGAAGAGCAGTTCTGTCCTGAATAATACAGAGAAGAAAAATGTGGAATTTCTGGAAAAGGCAGAAAAGGCGCTGGAGCCGGGCGGATATGAGCTGGATCAGCAGGCGCCGGAGTAAAGAAAGGATACGATCATGCAAGTTTCACATGAACTTATAGTTCCGGAAACGGGATTCCCGTTTAAGCTATTTATTTTTGAGGGCAGCGGGGGAAACTACTACAGGGAGAGACACTGGCACAGATCGATCGAGATCTTCGCGGTGTGTTCCGGAGAACTGGAATTCCATATCGATGACAGGAGATGGCATCTGACGCCGGATAATTTTATGATCGTGAATTCCAATGAGGTGCATTCCGTTGATTCCCCTCTTCCCAATGAGACGATCGTGCTCCAGATCCCTTTGAAATTATTCGAAGATTACTTTACCGGGGAGCAGTTTATATGGTTTTCCCATGAGCCGGGCAGAAGAGATGAACGCTTTATGGAACTTGTCAGGGAATTATACGGGGTCTATTGCAGAAAAGCCTGCGGTTATGACCTGAAGATGAAGAGCATTTTCTATCAGATCATGTATCTGCTCGTGAAGGATTACAGGCTGACAGAAGTTGACGAGGCTTTTGTCCGCAAGAATAAAAATCTTAACAAGCTGTCTGCAATCACTTCCTATATAAAAGAAAATTATACAGGAGACCTTACGCTTGAGGAAGTGGCAGGGATTTTTGATTATTCGCCGAATTATCTCTCGCGGATGTTCCGTAAATATGCGGGGATCACATTTAAGAGCTATGTACAGAGCATCCGTCTGGATTATGCGCTGAAGGATTTGGATAGCGGAAGGTACAGTATCACGGAAGTTGCGCTGAGAAACGGGTTTTCCGGGAGTAAGGCGCTTGCCAGGGCATTTCAGAAAAAATACGGGATGGTACCGAGTGAGTACAGCGCACGGATCAAGACAGATATGGAAGAAGTTCTCCGGGAGCGGATAGGAAACAACAAATAAAAAGATAAGAAATGGGCATTAAAAGGCTAATTATTTGGTCGATAACAGATAGTAAAGGTGATAAAATGACCTCATAAGACAGATGACGGACACATGCCCCGATAGGATATACCGGGCATATGTGCAGAAGTCAAAATGTAAGGAGGTCGTAACATGAAGATTCAGGAACTGACGGATGCATCCTTCGGCAAATACGGAAAAGTGGTCACAGAATTCTCTTTTGAGAAGATCTTAAAAGAGATGGAGCACACTCCGCTGCCGAAGGATGTTGTTTATGTACCGTCTGTAGAGGC
>MHCFR00700__coassemble_481_pt1 | contig 39275 bp, 25 predicted proteins | sample MHCFR00700__metabat2_low_PE_034 | metagenome-assembled genome bin MHCFR00700 | reverse complement strand
TGAGAATGAATCATATGTATCAGCAGTTTTACAGATGAAAAGCGGGGTGACAGGAACATTTTGTATGAACGGCGACAGTAATATGGAAGATCTCGGGGTGTTTATTATTTATGGAACGAATGGCATCCTGAAACTTGGAAATGCAGACCTGTATGGCGATAATGTGGTGTATATTCCGAATGATCACAATGTAGAAACATGGGGACAGGATAAAAGTAAAATATTGAAAAATGTTTCTTATTTTTCTGATAACTGCCGTGGTATAGGTCCTGCAGAAATGGCATGGGCTGTTATGAAAGGAAAAAGGAGTCGTGTAGATAAGTATCTCTCCCTGCATGTTCTTGATATTGTTCTTCAGATTATGAAAAGCAGTGAGACGGGGAAATGCGAAAAAGTCGAATCTATATGTGAAAAACCGGAAGTGCTGGATAACTGGAATGAATTTGTGATCTGAAACGACAGATAAAAGGAGATGAGGATATGAAAATACGGGAACTCGGTCATTTGGCTTTTAGGTGCAAGGATCTCGGAAAATCGCTTGATTTTTACTGTGAAATATTAGGATTTACAAAGAAATTTACTATGACCTACGGGGATCTTGCGGACGCTATGCGCCGCCGGGCAATAGATCATGGATATGCCGTGCCGGAGGATGCAATAAAAAAACTGGAGCCGCTTTCTGAAAAAATATGGTTCGTTTACCTTCAGATCAAAGAACGTCAGTTCTTAGAATTGTTTGATGCAGGCAGCGCTTCAAATTACAATATTCCCGATGATACGATGTTAAATTATCAGCATATGGCTTTGATCGTGGAGAATATCGAGGATACACGGGCCGAACTCGAAGAAAAAGGCATCGACATTGATGTGGAAGTTGATTACAGTGTGGACGGAAATATAGGGATGTGGATACATGATCCGGATGGAAATAAAATTGAGATTATTCAGTATACGGATCAATCACTTCAGTTTTGTTAAATGACCAGCCATAGGAGACAGATATATGCTGTATTCGTTTCAGTTTTCAAATGAAGAACTACAGAAAATCCCCCTTCTTGTCTGTCTGCTCGGAGAGAATTATCGACAAGAACCGGTGATCAGAAGTAATGGAATGCCATATTATCAGTGGCTTTATGTAAAGAAAGGACAAGGTGAGTTTGTCGAGAACGGCATAAGGCATATTGTAAATGAGGGGCAGACGTTCTTTATACCGCCTGACATACCCCATTCCTACCGCCAGATGTCCGAAGAGTGGATTATCCATGTAATCGGTTTTACCGGAGTATTATGTGGGCAGCTCATGGATACCATAAAAATGAAAGATCCGGGTGTATATCTGGTAAAGGACAGGGAACTGTTTCCCCGGTCCATACACAGGATGATCAGCCTGAAAGAGCGATGTGACGAAGATGTACAGCGATACCTGTCAAAAGAAGGATACAGTTTTTTGATGGATATGGCTGTTAATGTCCAGATTATGGAAAAAGGAATACCTGATCAGAAATATTCTGTTATCAATAAGATTATGGAATATCTGGAAGAAAACTTCAGGCAAGATCTTTCTCTGGATATGTTATCTGAACACGTCAGTTTGTCCAAGGATTATCTCTGTGCGTTATTCAGGCAGAAAACAAATTACACGATCATGCAGTATCTGAATATTATCCGGATCGGCTGGGCCAGAATATATTTGGAACAGTATCCGGAAAAAAATGTCGAAGAAATTGGTCTGATGTGCGGGTTTAGAAGTCCAAGCTATTTTGGGAAAATCTTTAAACGTGTTGTAGGAACTACACCGGCGGGGTACAGAAAAAGAAGCAGCATAATATTCAGTTCAGATGACGGTGACGCCGGGAAAGAAAATTATAAATATGAAAAGGAGGAGCAGTCATGAGTAAAGTAGCTATTATTGGTGCAGGAAGTCTTGTATTTACAAAACAGTTTTTGAACGATATGTTTGGCACGCCATGCATGGCAGGCAGTACATATATGCTGATGGGGCCCACAATGTGGAAACTTGAGAAAATGAAGCAATATGCAGATCAGATTATAGAGAAAAATAACATAGATGCTGTGATCAAATGTACAACAGACCGCAGAGAGGCACTGGATGGTGCGGATTTTGTTATCCTTGTTTTTTATGTGGGAGGAAACAGAGCATACTCCTATGATATTGAAATACCGCTAAAATACGGTGTGAAGCAATGCATTGGAGATTCTATGGGGCCGGGAGGCGTATTCAGTCTGTTCCGTCAGGTGCCCGTCATGTTGGAAACATGGAACGATATGAAAGAATTGTGCCCGGATGCATATGTCCTCAACTATGTGAACCCTATGGGTGCAATGTGCACGGCACTTCACAGAGGGACAGGAATGAAAGTCGTAGGATTATGCCACGGCGTGCAGACGACAATGGATTTGATCTCTGCGTATACAGGAGTTCCCAAGGATGAGATTGATTATGTCAACGCAGGAATCAATCACATGGATTGGTTCTTGAAGCTGGAGCATAATGGTGAGGATTTGTATCCGATTCTGAAGGCAAATATGGAAAAACCGGAGTACTATAAGAATGAGAAAGTCCGTGGCGAAGTCATGCGGCAGTGCGGTTATTTTATGACAGAGTCTTCGGGACATCTTTCGGAGTATCTTCCGTGGTTCCGTAAAAAACAGAAAGCTTTGGATACATATTGTGATGAGCCCATGTTCGGAGGTGAAACGGGAGCTTATCTCAAGTTTAAACGCATGATCCAGGAGAAATTTAAAAATACAGATGTACTGTCTATCGAGAGCGGAGAACTGGAACCGAGATCGAAAGAATACTGTTCATATATCATTGAAGCTATCATAACGGGAAAACCGTTTAAGTTCAGCGGAAACGTACCGAATAACGGTTTTATCACAAATCTTCCGAAAAATGCTACTGTAGAAGTTCCGGTATATGCGGATAAGTCCGGATATCATCCAACTTATATCGGCGATCTGCCAAAACAGTGCGCCGCAATGAACATGTCAAATATTACGGTTCAGGATCTTGCCGCTGAGGCTGCTCTTACCGGTGATACTGAACTTGCGTACTGGGCTGTCGCTATGGATCCGCTTACAAGCGCTGTACTGACACTGAAAGAAATCCGTGAAATGGTCAATGAAATGTTTATTGCCGAGAAAGAATGGCTTCCTCAGTTTGATCTGGAAAAACTTAAAAATGTGGATACGATCAGCATCCCGGATGATATTGTACCGGTAGATGTACCGGAAGATCCGGCGCTTGCTATCAATAAACGTTATGAGATTCTTGGATCATAAATCAGGAGAATAGAATGAAAGGCCAGTCGTTTCAGACTGGTCTTATTTTTAAATATTAGAGTCGAAGACGATTAAAAAATTCAGGAGGAATCGAAAATGAAATTTGGAACAAATGCAATAAGTATTATTGGACAGATGGGAGAAAATTTTGAAGGGACTGTAGATGCGCTGCATGAGGCCGGCTGTGCTTTTCTTGAACCCTGCGGAGACTGGGGAGCAGGCCGGGAACTTCTGGATATCCGTGAAAAACAGGCTGGCAAATCATACTGGGATCCGGAAAACATGGAAAAACGGCTGGAGTATATGCATACTGTCGGCATGACGATTCCGGGAATGTTTGTGTTTGATCAGATACTCGAAGAACAGGCGGATCAGATGGGAAAATATTTTCAGAAGAACGGGATCCGCTATGCGGTTGTTAATGTGCCCGGATTTAAAGATCTGGATGCGGTATATGACCATATTGATTTTCTGAAGCGGACTGCTGCAAAACTTCGTCCGTATCATGTTCAGCTTGTAAAGCATAATCATGAATACGAACTGCAGAAAGTTTGTGACCGTGACGGAAAAGATAAATATATTCTTGATATTTTTATGGAACTGTGTACTCCGGATGAACTGATGCTGGAAATTGATACCGGATGGCTTGCCTATATGGGGATAGATCCGGCGGAATTCATCAGGGAGAGGATTGACCGCATTTTGTGCATCCACATGAAAGATATCTGCAGCGACTATAAGACAAAGGATCGTGAGACCATCAGTGTTGCCTGCGGACAGGGGATCGTAGATTTCAAAGCAATTATAGATGCAGTACCTGCAGAAAAGAGGGATCAGATTCTGTTTATGCTGGATCAGGATTCGTCACAGGGAGATATCATGGAGGATCTTCTCGAGTCGTTAAAATATCTCTATAGTTTCTGTTCAGAATGATATTCTATTATAAAATTTTTTAAATGATGACAAAATAAGAATAAAAAAGATAAAATCACGTTATTTCTAATATATGGTTTCTGCTACAATACACTCAGCAACAAAAGCAGCCGGTAAAGCTTTTAGAGTGAAAGAAACAAACGAAAGGAAGGAACAAGATGAGTAAAGAACTTGGAAAAGATATGAACGGCGTCCAGAAAGTTATGACAGGACCGGCCTATTTGGCAGACGCGCTGGGGCAGGTCCCGCTGAATTCTATCTCTGTGCTGACCGGACAGATGACTTACTTTTATACAAATGAAGTGGGAATGGCAGCAGCGGCAGTAGGAACTGTACTGTTGGTAGCCAAGATCGTAGATGCGATCACAGACCTGATTATGGGTAAGATTGTTGATAATACCAATTCCAAATATGGAAAAGCCAGACCATGGCTTTTAAGAATGATAATTCCCGTAATGGTGGCTCTTGTAATCCTGTTTACAGTGCCGAAGGCAAATGAGGGAATCCAGCTTGGATATGCACTTCTGACCAATATTTTTGTATCTGCAATCTGTTATACTGCAATTGCTGTCCCGTTTTATACCATGATGGCGTATAAGACAAAGAGCAGCGAAGAGAAAGGTAAAATGGGAACATATCGTTCCGCAGTAGGATATGCGATTGGCGTAGCGCTCGGTATCGGACTGATCCCAATCACGGATGCTCTCGGCGGGGATCAGGCAGCATGGGTTAAATTTGCAGTAATTATGGCAATCCTCTCTGGTATCGGACTTTTCATTGCATTTAAAGGTTCTAAAGAACTCTATGCCGGTGACGAGGAGGAGCAGGCAAAGGAAAGGTCTGTTTCAATCTTCAAAGGTCTTGGAATGCTGCTCAGGAATACATACTGGATTAAGATTACAGTGTTTGGGGTCTGTATGAATATTATGTATGCCATGATCATGGCGGCGCCGATTTACTATGCACAGTGTATTGTTGAAGACCCTGGGTTTTACAGTATTATCAATACAGTAAATATTATTCCGTCAGTGATTGGTTTCCTGACAGTTGGTATTCTTATTAAAAAGTTCGGACTTGCCAGAACAGCAAAATATGCAAGTATTGTGGGAATCATTGGATGCGTTGTGAGATGTATCTTCCCTGATAATGTACCGGTCGCTCTTATATTTGGTTCAGTTGTAATGTATGCAACTATCCCGCTTATCTCCGTACTTCCGGCAATGGTACTTAATACCGCTGAAGTAAACATGAAAAATTATGGAGTAAGGATTACAGGTATGACCAATGCTTCCAACAGTTTCGTTGGAAAAATAGGTTCCGGTGTCGGCAGTGCAGCAATGGGCTGGGTACTGGCAGCAGGCGGATTCGATGCGGTGGCAGCAGGCGGAGCTATTACAGAAAGCGTAAAAATAGCAGTATATGCGTTAAATATCTATATTCCGCTGGCAATGTTTGTAATTATGCTTATCATTCTTGTAAAATATGATCTTGAGGATAAACTTCCGGCTATGATGGCAGAGAACGATAAAAAAGCAGTGGGTGAAATGAAAGCAGAGTAATTAATTAAATGTGAATCGAAAAGGACTGTTTGAAAGGCAGTCCTTTTCTAATAAAATGAGGTGTTATAATGAAGATTACTGACGTAAGAATCAATGGAATGAAAAATCCTGTGGGGTATGATTATAAGAATCCCCGTGTAAGCTGGAAAGTACGGGATACACAGGCAAAAGACCAGACGGCCGTGCGGATAGAGACAGCTTCGGACGCAGCGTTTAAGGATGTTTTTTATGTTAAAGAAGGAAAGGACTTATCTTCTCTCGGGGAAATTCTGGAGATTGAGTTGAAACCGTATACGAGATATTATGTACGTGTACAGGTAGAGAATGAACTGGAAGAAAAGGCGGTGAGTGATCCGGTCTATTTTGAGACGGCAAAGATGGATCAGCCGTGGATCGGACAATGGATCACTACACAGGAGAACGATACGTTTCATCCCGTCTTTCTGAAAACATTCCGGCCGCTCGGGGAAGTAAAGAACGCACGGCTGTACATTTCCGGTCTGGGGCTTTATACGGCTTGTTTAAATAGCGAGAAGATCGGAGAAGAAGTTCTTACTCCTTATTACAGCAATTATCACGATGAAGTCCAGTATCTGACGTATGACATTACCGGGATGCTGAAAGAAGAAAATACACTTGAGGTATATCTTGGAAACGGCTGGTACAAGGGGCGTTTCGGTCTGGCGAGAATGAAAGAGAATTTCGGGAGCAGATTTCAGATGATAGGAGAGTTACGGCTCACTTATGCAGACGGAAGCGTTCAGACGATTCCTACTGATGATACATGGACTTATAAAGGATCTGATGTGGAGGGAAGCGATATCTATGACGGCGAGATATTGAACCGGCTGCTCTGGGACGAAAAAGAAAATCCTGAAAAACCAGTTGTCCTGACGAATGCAGAAGGAAAACTTACAGAGAGATACAGCCTGCCTGTTTTAGAGATGGAGGAGATGCCCGTAAAAGAGATCATCCATACTCCCGCAGGAGAGACCGTGCTGGATTTCGGACAGAACTTTGCCGGTTATCCCGTTTTTCACTCTGCACAGTCTAAGGGAACGAAGATCGTACTTGACTTCGGTGAGATCCTTCAGGACGGGAACTTCTACAATGAAAATTACAGATCGGCAAAATCACAGTTTACTTATATATCTGACGGACGGGAAGAATGGGTGAAACCTCATTTTACATATTTCGGATTCCGCTATGTCAGAGTGACAGGCTGGACCGGTGAACTGAAGAAGGAAGATTTTGTTGGAAAAGCACTCTATTCCTGTATGAATGTTACAGGTAAGATCGAGACAGGCCATGCAGGTGTGAACCAGCTCTTCTCCAATGCTATGTGGGGACAGAAATCAAATTTCATCGATTTCCCGACGGACTGCCCGCAGCGTGACGAAAGACTTGGTTGGACAGGTGATGCACAGGTGTTCTGCGGAACGGCCAGTTACAATATGGATACAGCGGCATTTTATCACAAGTTCATCCATGACCTGCGCACAGAGCAGATTAAACTGGACGGCATTCTTCCGGGAGTGATACCTGTGTTTGACAAGGACGCCGCCATTTTCAGCAGTATATGGGGAGATATCGCAACATTTCTTCCGACGGTACTGTATGAGCACTATGGCGACCGGTATGCTCTGGAAGAGTATTATCCGATGATGAAAGACTGGGTAGACAAGATCACAAAGGAAGATAAGGCGAGAGGTCAGCGATATCTGTTTGATTACGGCAATCAGCTGGGAGACTGGCTGGCCCTTGACGGCCGTACGCAGCAGAGCATGAAAGGCGGCACGGATGATTATTATATCGGGTCGTGTTACTACGCGGCTTCTGTAAAGAAGACGGCGGATGCAGCTCATGAACTGGGATACGACGAAGATGAAAAGTACTATCGTGATCTGTATGATAAGATTTACAGTGCAATCCTGAAAGAATACTTTTCAGAGACAGGAAGACTGTGCATTGATACGCAGACAGCATATATTGTCGCGCTGTATTTCGGAATATACAAAGATAAGGAACGTATCGTAGAAGGATTAAAAAGCAGGCTGTATAAAGACTGCTATAAGCTTAAGGGCGGTTTTGTAGGCGCGCCGATCATGTGCCGCGTTATGGCAGAAAACGGAATGGAAGAAGAAGCGTTTTATTATCTGCTTCAGGAAGGTTATCCGGGATGGATGCACTGTATCAATCTGGGGGCGACGACGATCTGGGAGCGCTGGAATTCCGTTCTGGATGACGGCCATCTCAGCGGGATCATGATGAATTCTCTGAATCACTATTCTTTCGGAGCAGTAGTAGAATATTTATATCGCGATGTGGCGGGGCTGAAAGCCCTTGAGCCGGGATTTAAGAAAGCTTTGATCACACCTCTTATGAATCAGAAGTTAAAGTATATGGATATGACGTATGATTCGGCAGCAGGAAAATACAGAGTAGCATGGGAGATTCAGAAAGATGGAAATGTAAGAGTTCAGGTCGAGGTACCGTTCGGATGCAGCGCGGTGGTAGGCCTTCCATTTTATGACGGAGGAGTATTTGAAGTACAGGCGGGCGCCTATGAATATGAATATCGGCCGACACAGGATCTTCGCTGCCTGTATACGAAGAAGACCCTGTTTAAAGATATGCTCCAGGATGAGAACACAATGAAAATCATTGACAGGATTTCTCCGCTCCTTTCTAATTTCCTTGGCTCCGGTGATGAGGAGTTCCTCAATGAGAGCCTGGAGACACTTCAGGGAATGTTTTTCCTTGGCTTTTCTCCAGAAGAGATTGAAAAGCTGACCGAAGAGCTCACACAGTTAAAAGAAGTGGTGTAAATATTGAGAGGAAAAAGAGATGAATAATATATTATGGAATGACAACTGGGAATACTGGGAGACGGAAAATGAGGGCATCCCGGCAAGAATCCCGGACAATCCAAAGAAAATCACGCTTCCCCATGATGCTATGCTAGAAAAATCGGCGTATGCAGAGAGCAAAAACGGATTTAATACCGGATACCACGATGGCGCGGTGAGCCATTACCGGAAAGTATTTTTTGTGGGCGAAGAGAAGAAAGATAAAACGATGATGCTGAAGTTTGACGGAATCTATATGAATTCATTCGTCTATGTCAACGAACAGCTGGCAGGTCACTGGCCTTATGGATATACGACATTTTACGTCACACTGGATGATTATCTGGAATATGGCAGAGAAAATGAGATACATATTGTGGTGAAAAACAGCGGAATGGGAAGCAGCCGCTGGTATTCGGGCGGAGGCATCTACAGGGATGTATTTCTGCTCGAAGGAGAAAGAATATCTGTTCTTCCAGATCGGCTTCAGATTACGACGGAAGAATTAGATGAAGAATACGCGAAGATACGGGTCGGCTTTACAGTATCCAACAGAAGCATGTATGGATCAGATCTTACGGCACATATTACTTTACAGGATAAGAACGGGCAGACTGCGGCAGAATGTCATGTGCCGTTCCGGGTGCGCGCCCGGAAGGAACTGGCAACGGGCGCGAGCCTGCTCGTTCCCGGCCCTGAGCCATGGTCCGCAGATACGCCGGTTCTCTATACCTGCATGGTCACACTGGAAGAGGGAGAAAAAACGATAGATACTGCGGTGGATACATTTGGAATAAGAACTCTCTGTCTTGACGCGAAAAGAGGGTTAAGAGTCAATGGAAGAGCCGTGAAACTCAGAGGAACCTGTCTCCACCATGACAGCGGTATTCTGGGCGCCGCCACCTATGAGGATGCCCATGTCCGTCAGCTTACGATTCTGAAAAACGCGGGATTTAATGCAGTACGTATGTCCCATCACCCGATGGCGCCCGCTATGCTCCGTGCCTGCGACAAGGTCGGGATGTATGTAATGGACGAGACATTTGACATGTGGACGCAGTCGAAGACAGATTTTGATTACTCTCACTTTTTCAATGAGTGGTGGATGAGAGATATTGAAGCGATGGTCAGAAAAGACTATAATCATCCCTGTGTTATTATGTATTCAATCGGTAATGAAATCCCCGAGTGCGGAACAGACAGAGGCATCGAACTTGGGCATGAGATGGCGCGATTTATAAAGTCACTGGATTCCGGCAGATATGTCCTGGAAGCGATAAACGGCATCCTTTCGGCGAGCTCAAAAGAGGTAGACAGGATTGTTCTGGACATAGCTGCCGACCTCGGCAAAGGCGAGGCGGCAGGAGATATCAACGTTTTTATGACTGTGATGAATGAAAATATGGGAGAGATCGTAAATCACCCTGTCATTACCGGGAAGATTGAGAAAATCACAGCAGATATGGATATTGCCGGGTACAATTATATGTCTTCCCGTTATGAGAATGATATGAAAAACTATCCGGATCGTGTAATTGTGGGAACAGAAACCTATCCGCCGGAAATCGTAAAGGACTGGGACGTGATCCGGAGATGCCCGAACGTGATCGGAGAGTTTACATGGACCGGCTGGGATTATATCGGCGAGACCGGGATCGGGATCGTAACTTATGACCCGACAGTATATCGCGAAGGAAGTCTTTTCCCGAATCAGCTGTCGGGATTGGGAGATATAGATATTACAGGTGTTCGTAAGCCGATGTCATATCTCAGAGAAGTTGTGTTTGACCATGCCAAAGGACCTTATATTGCCGTACAGTCACCGGAGCATTGCGGCCAGGCAGAGATTAAGACACCGTGGGTGCTCGGAGATCTGAGCATGCGCTGGAACTGGAGAGAATATGAAGGGAAGCCTGTTGTTATAGAAGTTTTTTCTGCGGCAGAGGAAGTGGAATTGTATCTCAACGGGCAGTCGGCCGGACGCAAAGCAGCCGGAAGAGAACAGGGATACCGGGCGGTATTTGAACTGAACTATGAACCCGGCGAGTTGAGAGCAGTGTCCTATGTAAATGGCAGCGAGACAGGAAGTTGTATCCTCTCTTCGGCGTCAGACCGCAGGACACTCAAAGCAGAGCCGGAAAGAAGCTGGGGAGAACAGCTTATCTATCTGCCGGTCCAGGTGACAGATGAGAAAGGAATACTGGCAGCAGACGTATTTGACGAGATTACGGTAAATGTTCAGGGAGCAGCCGAACTGGCGGGACTTGGAACTGGAGATTACGCGCCGAAGTATAATTATACAGATCATCGGACGCGTATGTATGAAGGACGGGCTCTGGCGATACTTAAAAGACTGGGAGAAGGACAGATTAAAGTGACTGTAGAATCTGAAAACTACGGATCATGTACGATTGAGCTTTAAGAGGGAAAGAATCATGAAAAGAAAATATCCAAATTTATGTAAACCGATCAAAATAGGAAATGTTACTTTTAGAAATCGCATGTTTTCGGCTCCGATGGGCGGAACAGATATTACGAACGACGGATGTATCGGTCCGAAATCAACAGCTTTTTATGAACTTAGGGGAAAAGGCGGTGCGGCCGCGGTCACAGTGAGCGAGTGTATGGTACATCCAAAAACGGATGGATCCCACGCATATCATCTGAGCACATCGATCCTGAACTCACTTGCCGCTGCTACCTACACGGCAGATGCGATCCGTCGCCACGGAGCCATTCCCAGCCTTGAACTGTCTCATTCCGGTATGTATGCAGGAACATATATGACCGACAAGACGAGACAGAAAGAGATGCACCAGTGGGGGCCGTCAGATACTGTGCGCCCGGACGGGGTGCCGGTCAAAGCTTTGACAAAGGAGCTGCTCAGCGAGATCGTAGCTGCTTATGGTGAGACTGCGGGACTGGCAAAGAGAGCCGGGTTTGAGATGATCATGATACATGGAGGACATGGCTGGCTGATCAACCAGTTCCTCTCTCCATATTTTAATAAGCGGACTGATGAATACGGTGGTTCACTGGAGAACAGATGCCGACTTGCCATAGAAGTCTTAAAGGCTGTCAGAGAAGCAGTGGGACCGGGATTCCCCATTGAATTCCGTATGAGCGGTTCTGAGCTGTTCGATGGAGGTTACACGCTGGAAGACGGCGTGGAGATTGCGAAAATGTTGGAGCCTTATATTGATCTGCTCCATGTCTCTGCAGGTACCTACCAGAGAGGATTTGAAGATACCCATCCGTCCATGTTCAAACCGCACGGATGTAATGTGTATCTTGCGGCAGAGATCAAGAAACATGTCTCTGTTCCGGTGGCAACGATCGGGGCTCTGAACAGCCCGGAACAGATGGAAGAGATACTGGCATCCGGACAGGCGGATGTAGTCTATATGGCGCGCGCCCTTCTGGCAGATCCGTATCTCCCGCGCAAAGTGATGGAAGGCAGGGATGATGAGATCGTAAAATGTCTCCGCTGTTTTACATGTATGGCCGAGCGTGCTGCAACATCTACCAGAAGATGTACAGTGAATCCGGTTATCGGCAGGGAGATAGAAGGAGACGAGATCCAGACGGCGCCGGCTAGAAAGAAAGTGCTTGTAGCCGGAGGAGGACCAGGCGGACTTTATGCGGCATATACGGCGGCATTAAGAGGTCATCAGGTCATCCTCTGCGAGAAATCGGATAAACTCGGAGGTATCTTAAAGAGTGAGCAGGCACTGCCATTTAAAAAAGAAATGTATGAACTGTCAGGAACTTATGAACTTCTTGCGAGAAAAGCTGGCGTGGAAATCCGTACATCTGTGGAAGTGACGCCGGAGTGTGTGGAGAAAGAAGCGCCGGACGCACTGATCGCCGCAGTAGGTTCCAGACCGTTCGTACCGCCGATCCCGGGACTGGACAAAGAGAATGTGATCGTTGTAAATGACTATTATCTCAATAAAGATAAAGTGGGAGATGACGTAGTCGTCTTTGGCGGCGGACTGGCAGGATGTGAATGTGCCATTCATCTCGGAATGGAAGGAAAGAAAGTACGTCTCGTAGAGATGCGGGATACACTGGCGCCTGACGCAAATGTGCGTCACCGTCCGCTTCTTTTAAAAGAAGTAGAGAAATATGTCGAGACTGTGCACACAGGATACAGAGGAGTGGAAGTAACAGATCAGGGAATTCTTTGCGAGACGCCGGACAAAGAGACAGTGCTTGTGCCGGGAACAATGGTCATCTGCGCTCTTGGCCAGCGCCCGAGAGCGGATCTTGTCGACAGTCTAAGAGACAGCGCACCTTATGTTGCGGTGATCGGGGACGCAGGAAAAGTTTCTACGATCACAAATGCAGTATACCAGGGGTATCATGCAGCTCTTGATATTTGATTCTGTTCCTGTTTATAATGAATGACAGGGGATGAGACCGGAATCTTTAGAAACGGAGTGATGTTATGGAAAAATCCCGTTATCAGTTTGAACGATTATCTCTTCTGCTGCGGACGAGCATCTACTGTTATGCTGACGGAAAGCTGGAGGAGTACCGCCCGAATGCCGCGTTTAATCCGATCCGTGACAATCAGACATTTCGTGAGAAACTGATTGCTTTAGCAAGAGAACAGGAGGTGCCACTCCTTTATCAGGACAGCTGGCAGGTGATTTATACCTGTATTCAGGAAGGAGAATCATTTCTCCTTTCGGGCCCGGTGGGGATGGAAACGATCGGTTCGGTAGATCTGAGAAGATATTACAGGGAATATGGTATGCGGTCCGGTTCGGGCCGTCAGATCCCTGCGGTTCCGCTTGCTCTTGTTATTGCTGTGGCTCAGATGATGACAAAGGAGTTTACCGGGAAAGAATATTCTGATCAGGAATTTCTACAGGCAAATCGTCTGGGAAAAGAGTCGGAGGATCAGCTTGAAAAAGAACAGATCATGTTTGAGATCAGGGAAGATGAAGAAGAAAAATATCATCACACGTATCAAGAAGAGCGCAGACTTTTAGAGTGTGTCAGAGAGGGAATGACAGAAGAGGCGATACGATATTCCGATGAGATGGATATAGGAATGGGGCGGCTCGGGAAAAAGGACATTACCCATTGGGTCAATGCTGTTGTAGTGGCGGTCACCCTGGGAGCCCGGGCAGCTATCGAAGGAGGCGTCAGTCCGGCAGAGGCATATCAGCTCAGTGATTTTTATATACAGAAGACGGAGGAGTGCCGGAAAGTATCTGAACTTCTGGAACTTAGAAATCGTGCGGTATGGGATTTGGCTGACCGTGTGAGGAAGAAAAAAGAAGGACGGAAGCATTCCAACTATGTGGATAAATGTAAGGATTATGTGAGCAGGCATTTTAAAGAAAAGATCTATCTTCAGGATATGGCAGACAGTATGGGGCTGAGCAGTACTTATCTGTCGCGTCTGTTTTCAAAAGAGACGGGGATGAGACTTCAGGATTATATCAATTCATTTCGTGTGGAGCGGGCGGCTAATCTTCTGATTTATTCAGAGGAGAGCATCGCCTATATCGGAGAATATGTGAATTTCCCGTCTCAGAGTTATTTTGGAAAGATGTTCCGCAAGTATAAACATATGACACCAAAAGAATATCGTGACAGATATAAACCATCTGAGTTTATATCAGAACAGTGAAATTATATTCGGGGCGGGGATTCCGTCCCGTTTTTTGTTCAAAATCAGTGCAAAATAAGGATAAAAATCACAAAATAAAGATACTGCTAATTGTACTAAACTGATATTATGATACAAACGAATAAAAGAGATGGAGCGATGGCAATGGATTTTTATAATGCAAAAAAAATAAATGATTCTTTGATAATGATTAAAAGTCTTACAGGAGAGATCCTCTATCTAGTGGAAGGAAAAGACAGAGCTGCTCTGATCGACACATGTCTCGGAGTAGGACATCTCAAAAATTTGGTGGAGAAACTGACAGATAAACCGATCACAGTTCTACTGACCCACGGTCATGTAGACCATGCGATGGGAGCGCCTGAGTTTTCAGAAGTATATCTGAATCCGAAAGATATTCCTTTGTACCAGAGACAGTGTCCGCTGGAAGAGCGGAAAGGATATCTGGCGGCAGGACTTGGCGATACTTATACTCAGATCGTTGAAGAATCTTATGTCAGACCGGATAAAGAATATGCATTCAAAGAACTTCATGATGGCATGGCGTTCGATCTGGGCGGGATACATATCGATGCATATTCCTTCCCGGGACACACGAAAGGAAGTATGGTTTTTCTGCTCAGGGAAATGAGGATACTGATTCTTGGAGATGCCTGTAACAATTCTACTTTCTTGTTTGATGAGGATGCAAGTCCGCTGGAGGAATATATGGAAACCCTGTTACAGATCAGAGACAGGCTGGAAGGCAGATATGACAAGGTGTTTTTGAGCCATCATGACATGGAGACCGGGGTGGAAATTATGGACAATGTACTGGATGTCTGCCGGGAAGCGCTGGATGGCAGGACGGATGATATTCCTTTTGATTTTATGGAATATCATGCATATATTGCTAAAAAATGCGATGACCATTTCTGCCGCGAAGACGGTAAGTGCGGAAATATCATATACAACAAAGAAAGATTGCATAAGTAAAACAACAATGTTTTGAAAAAGTTATACAGAAAGAGAGGAAGAAACATGTTTCCGAAAAATTTTTTATGGGGCGGCGCTGTAGCGGCTAATCAGTGCGAGGGAGCTTATCAGGAAGATGGAAAAGGGTTGTCCATTCAGGATGTTATGCCAAGAGGAATTAAAGGACCGAGGACCGAGCAGCCGACACCAGACAATTTGAAGTTAATGGGGATTGATTTTTACCACAGATATAAAGAAGATATCAAACTATTCGCCGAGATGGGCTTTAAGGTGTTCCGTACTTCTATCGCGTGGAGCCGTATTTTTCCGAACGGGGATGATGCCGAGCCAAATGAAGCGGGACTGAAGTTTTATGATGATCTGTTTGACGAATGCTTGAAATACGGTATCCAGCCACTCGTAACGATCTCCCACTATGAAACACCTCTTCATCTTGCGGAGGCATATGACGGCTGGCTGGACAGACGTCTGATCGGATTCTATGAGAAATATGTGCGGACAATCTTTACCCGCTATAAGGATAAAGTAAAATACTGGCTGACATTCAACGAGATCAATTCAATCCTGAACTCCCCGTTCATGAGCGGAGGGATCAATACTGCGAAGGAAGATCTTACAGATTCACAGCTCTATCAGGCGATCCACAATGAACTGGTGGCGAGTGCTCTTGCAACGAAGATCGGACATGAGATCAATCCTGAGTTCAAGATCGGCTGTATGATCCTGAGCATGCCGATTTATCCTTTGACCCCTGATCCGCGGGATGTGATCCGTGCGATGGAGGAAGAACATAAGAACTCTGTATTTACAGATGTTCATGTTCGTGGTGAATATCCGGGGTACATGAAGCGTTATTTTAGAGAACACGGAATTACACTGGAAATTACGGATGAGGACAAAGAGATATTAAAGAACACAGTGGATTTTATTTCGTTCAGCTATTATGTTAGTGTGTGCGCAACAGCCGATGAGAAAAAAAATATCCGGGGAGAAGGGAACCTGTTGGGCGGCGTGCCAAATCCGACCCTTAAGGCAAGCGAGTGGGGATGGCAGATCGATCCGAGAGGACTCAGATATGTGCTCAATCAGCTCTGGGACAAGTATCAGAAACCACTGTTTATCGTGGAGAACGGTCTGGGAGCTGCGGATACACTGGTATCCGACGGAAAAGGCGGATATACAGTGGAGGACGATTACCGGATTGAATATATGAGAGATCATCTTCTTCAGGTCGAGGAGGCGATTGAAGATGGCGTAGACGTCATGGGATATACATCATGGGGATGTATAGATCTTGTCAGTGCTTCTACAGCTGAGATGCGGAAACGCTATGGATTTATTTATGTAGACCGTAATAACGATGGTACAGGCACACTGGAAAGATATAGAAAAAAGAGCTTCTACTGGTATCAGTCAGTAATTAAAAGTAATGGTAAAAGGTTGAAGACAGGGGGAGAAGCGGATGAAGTATCTGGTCATTGACATCGGTGGAACATTTACAAAATATGCAGTCATGGATGAGGAGTGCTATGTCTATACAAAGTCAAAAGTACCAACTGTTAAGGATTCGCTGGAGCATTTTATAGGGATGCTTGAGAAACTTTATCGGGACAACTCTGACGGAGTAGAGGGGATTGCGCTTAGCTCGGCGGGAGTGATTGACAGCCGGACTGGGTTTATGTACAATGCCGGATCCTTGTTCTGCATTTCCAATATTAATATTGTAGAAATATTGGAGAAGCGCTGTCATGTAACCGTGACAGTGGAAAATGATGCAAAATGTGCCGCTCTTGCTGAGGTGTGGCGTGGATCACTTGCAGGCTGCCGGAATGCAGCGGCTATGATCTGCGGGACAGCAGTGGGAGGTGCAGTAATCTGCGACGGTAAAGTAATTCACGGAAAGCGATTTATGGCAGGAGAGTTCAGCTATCTTCTTACGGAGAGCAGTGATCCGATGAACCCGGAATGGATTTTTGCCGAGACCGGGGGTGTCCCGGGATTAATCCAGATGGTAGCAGAAAAAAAGCAGCTAAATTCCGAAGAATTGGATGGTGAGCAGGTATTTTCCATGGCGAACTGCGGAGATCAAGAAGTGATCGAGTGTATCCGGAAATATGCTAACCGGATTGCGGTACAGATTAATAATTGTCAGTTTATCTTTGATCCGGATCGGATTGCAGTAGGCGGAGGAATCAGCGCACAGCCACTGTTTATTCAGATGATAAAGGAAGAACTGAAAAAACTGAACAGTATTTATCCGCATGATATGCCGATTCCTGAAGTCGTTCCATGTAAGTTCTTTAATGATTCTAATCTTATTGGAGCGTTGTATGTGCATCTAAAAGCCAAGGAAGATCACATTGATCTTCAGAAAGTAGAAGAACTGATGGGAATGGTGCAGAATAGACGGGAAGGTCAGTATCTTAGAGAGATGTTGATGCAGCAATGATACCGTAGATGCTGCATCAGATTATAATTATTACTGTACAGGGGGCTTACAGACAGCCCCCTGATTTAATGTACGTTTCTTTTTTGCAATTCTTTATATAATCTGAGTATCCCCTCATAATTTTCCCCATATATAAAGTAATAATCAATCTGCCCTGTCCCCTCAGTATACAGATATGTCCCGGACACAGGCACATCGCAGCACATGACGGTCTCGTCCGCTGCGATCCCCAATCCATATCCGTACCCGGAGACAATGAGAGGCATCCGCAAGATCTTTCCTCCGAAACTGATGTACCGCGCCTTGCTGTTGATGAGCTCGCGGTCCTCAGCAAGGATTCCCTTAACATAAAGCTTTTCTTCCCGGGGCCAGTCAAAATAATTCCATGTTCTTACGGGATGCCCCGGCTCGATCAGTCTTGGCAGCAGACGGGATTCGGTCAGAAGTTTCCGCCCGTTTTTGTCAAGAAAACGTATAGCGCCACTTCTTTTATCAATCTGTACTTTAAGTTCTGCTGCGGCAAGCTCTGCAAGAGCTTTCCCTGCCCGGGCTGTCCATTCAGGAGCTTCTTCCGGCACATAGTTCCAGTAACCGGCGGCAGGTGCGCTTAAATTCTTGTTCCAAAACTGTACCCGGATAACGGAGTCATGCACTGGTGTCAGACGTAAGGTTCCGTCAGCGCTGAGCAGGTCGAGAAAGCGTCTGGTGCGTTTGATATCCCGGATTGATAAATCGGAAGATCGCCCGGCAGTTTCTTTCCCAAGTTTCAACAGATCTATGTCCGGAATGGACCCAAACCGGAACGGAGAGGGATTGACGGGAAGGTCAGCAGACTGTGCGGTTTTTAATATAGAACCTAATTTTTGTTCAGCCTTTGAGCTTTCCCTTTCTTTCTCGTTCTGATCTGCTGTTGCAGACACTATATTTTCAGAGCCAGGCAGCCGCATCTGTTCCCTCTCCGGGGCCGGCTTTGCAATGAGATCGGTCAGATCTCCTGTATGCAGTACAGTCAGTTCATGGAGGGCACGGGTGGCTGCTACATACAGAAGCTTAACATATGCATCTTCCGCGGGATAGCTTTCAGAAGTCGGATTATAGAGGAGTACTGCATCGAACTCAAGGCCTTTCGTATATTCTACAGGGAGCACCATAATGCCCGCCGTAAATTCGGCCGTCTCAGGATCTGTATCGGCAAGTGTCAGTTCTGTACCGAGCAGCTTTTTAACATTTTCTGCCTCCGTATCATCCCGGCAGATGACGGCAATCGTTTCCCGTCCTTCTGTCTTCCAGCGTCTGATTGCCTTTATGGATTCAGCAGTCATAGAGTCTTTATCCTTGCACTCTGTTATACATACCGGATTCCCGTGGCGCCGGATCGGATCCACCGGGTAGACGGGAAAGCTGCCATGCTTTAATATTTGGGTAGCAAAGTTCGAGATTTCAACAGTATTGCGGTAACTTTTTTTCAGAACTCCGAATCCGTCCGAGATTCCGTTCAGCATCAGTGATTTCAGATCCTCCCAGTCATTCAGGCCATCACCGCAATGAATGTTCTGTGACACATCACCCATGATCGTGTAGGTACATCCGCGAAGGCAATAGTAAAGAGAAGCGTATGCCATCATGCCAAAATCCTGTGCCTCATCGATGATTACATGGCTTGCCTCCCGTATGCCGTCTGTTTCCTTGACCCGTTTATACAGATACGCCAGTGCGGCAAGGTCATACAGGTCAAATGAATCCACGGGATCGGGAACAGCCTTTCCATTTTCCGCCTGAACCTTGAGAAAATCTCTGTATACCTCGAAAATAGATCCCTTCCACACATTTCCGCCGAAATGTCTCCTGTATTTCCTGAAAAGTTCTTTCCGCACGTCCGGCGGATAAGCGATATCTTTGCCGGTCGTTTCATTTTCCAGTTTTGATATAAGGATCGAATTGAGCAGATTGATCTTTCCCTGCATGGATATGAGGGGATTGTTGTTCAGGCAGTTTGTAACAGTTCTTTTCTTCATGAGCAGGACACTGTTTTCGAGAATAATGTCTTCCGCAGGTATGGTTTCTTTCTCAAGTCTGCGGCAGTAATCCTCCAGATCGTGGAACCAGTCATAACTTCCTTTGATCCGGACAGCGTCCTCCTCTTTTTCAATCTGCCGGATGCTGTAAAGCTTCGGATCCCAGTCTTCGTAGAGCAGGCGCACGAAGAGCTGCTCCATTGTCATCTGGGATACCCCGTATACATCCAGATCCGGGAGCACACTGGTGATATAGTTCAAAAGGATCCGATTACTCCCGATAATATAGAAGTCTTCCGGACGGAAATCTTCTTCATAGTTATATAAAATATAAGAAATGCGGTGCATGGCCACAGTTGTCTTCCCCGAACCGGCAACACCCTGTACGATCAGATTCATTTTCGGAGATCTGCGGATCACTGCATTTTGCTCTTTCTGGATCGTAGCGATGATCTCGCTCAGGACAGCATTTTTATTTCTCGCAAGATATTTGGTCAGGAGTTCGTCATTTGCCACTACGTCTGAATCATAGAAATCGATGAGACGGTCATCTGCAATTTCGTAGGTCCGCTTGCGTTTCAGGTCGATTTCGCAGCGCCCTTCGTTCTTTACGGTGTAACTGCAGTGTCCCATTGTATTTTCATAGTAGACAGATGCAACAGGGGCCCGCCAGTCTATGACGGCAGGTTCGGAACTGTTTTCGGAAATACCCACACGCCCTACATAATAGGATTCCGCACAGGGGAGCTTTGGATCCCGGAAATCGATGCGCCCGAAATACGGCTTCTTCCTTGCTTTTCTGCACCGGATGAGATCCCTCTGGTTTTCCCTCAGCTGGGACTGGGTATTGTGGAAGAGTGAGAGAGCTTCCTTATCCTTTGTCCCGTACGTTTCCATTAGATCATGCAGCTCATCGGATAACTGCGTGCCGTATTTCTCCGCTTTTTCCAGATTTACCTGTGCGATCCCGATAATTCTGGCGAGCTGCGCCTCCTCGGCCTCTCTGCTCAGCCCCGGAATGGGGCGGGATACTTTTGTTTTTTGTCGATCCACTGAGATTTACCTCTCTTTCCCATTGGTCGGTCATTATTTTGGGATATATATGTCTACTGCGTAATATAACATTTTTCTGCACATTTTCAAAGGTTTTTGAAATAACAAAGGGCTTGACGAACCGGGAGATTCTTCTTATAATTACCTTTGAATGAATTTCAATAGCAAAGGTTATGACGGAGACAGTAGGTTTTATCCGAACATCCCAGCGAGCCGGGAATGGTGTGAGCCCGGTATCAGTAGAATATTTCCGAATATCACTCCCGAACTGCAGCCCCCAAAGCCTGCATAATATACAGACAGTATGCAAGAGTAAGGGCTGACGCGGATCCCGCGTTAGAGGATACCATATGCGAACTGAATTGCTTTTACCACAGAATCAGACAGTGTGTATACGGGTGAAGGAAGTTCAAGTATGTTGTAACAGGTGGTTAAAACGAGAGAGATGGCTTTCGTCCTTTTACAGGACGGGAGCCTTTTTTTCTGCTGAATCAGAAACGATAACGTTTTACAGAGCCTGAATGAACAATATATCCGTTGCGGACGCGCTTTCGCTCGGGCCGTAACGCAGCGGACACATATGGCTGCAAAGGACGCAGCCTTAGTGCCGGCGTTACTCTACGGTCCTTAACGAATATATTGTTCATTCAGGCTCCCGCAAACCGGAACGTTTTTCAAACCGGCAGATAAAAAGGCTTCTTCAATTAAAGAAAGTCCAGACCGTCAGGTGCATCAGCACCGCCGGAAAGCAGGCACACTTTCAGGAAAAGATAGTGCTCTGTTAAAAGGTAAGAAAGCCCCCATCTCTTCCGGTTTTGATTCAAAGCCCCGTTCTGGCACGGCCCGATGTCATCCTATATCCATTAAGGGCCGTAGAGTAACGCCGGTATTTAGGCTGCGTCCTTTGCAGCCTTATGTACCGTTGCGTTACGGCCCGAGCGAGAGCGCGCCCGCAATGGATATAGGATGACACACGGGCCATGAAAGAAAGGAAAGGAAAATCAGTATGTATAAGAAAGTTCCCACAGATATGAATTTTGTCGGCAGGGAAAAGGAAGTCGAGAAGTTCTGGGATGAGAACCACATCTTTGAGAAGAGTATCGAAGAGCGTGAGGGATGTCCGGACTACATCTTCTACGACGGCCCGCCGACCGCAAACGGCAAACCGCACATCGGACATGTGCTCACACGTGTCATCAAGGACATGATCCCGCGTTACCGCACAATGAAAGGCTACATGGTTCCGAGAAAGGCAGGATGGGATACCCACGGACTGCCGGTCGAGCTTGAGGTAGAGAAAGCCCTCGGACTGGACGGAAAGGATCAGATCGAGGAGTACGGCCTGGAGCCGTTCATCGACAAATGTAAGGAAAGCGTATGGAAATACAAGGGGATGTGGGAGGATTTCTCCGGCACAGTCGGCTTCTGGGCTGATATGGAGCACCCCTATGTAACATACCATAACAGCTTCATCGAGTCCGAGTGGTGGGCATTGAAAAAGATCTGGGAGAAAGATCTTCTCTACAAAGGGTTCAAGATCGTTCCCTACTGTCCGAGATGTGGTACGCCGCTGTCCGCCCAGGAAGTGGCTCAGGGCTACAAAGACGTAAAGGAGCGCTCTGCGATCGTGCGCTTCAAAGTGAAAGATGAGGATGCATACATCCTTGCATGGACGACCACACCGTGGACACTTCCGTCCAACCTCGCCCTCTGTGTAAACCCGAACGAGGATTATGCGAAAGTAAAGGCAGCAGACGGATACACTTATTATATGGCATGTGCTCTTCTTGACACAGTACTGGGAAGACTGGCTGAGGAAGGTAAGCCGGCATACGAGATCCTCGAGACATACAAAGGAACAGACCTTGAGGGCAAAGAGTATGAGCCGCTGTACCAGTGCGCGGCCGATGCAGCTGCAAAGCAGAATAAAAAGGCATTTTATGTGACATGCGACACATATGTTACACTGACAGACGGTACGGGAGTTGTTCACATCGCGCCGGCATTCGGTGAAGATGATGCGAATGTGGGAAGAAAATATGGTCTTCCGTTCGTACAGCTTGTAGATGAAAAAGGAAACATGGCGGAGTCTACTCCGTTCGCAGGTCTTTTCGTGAAGAAAGCGGATCCGGAAGTGTTGAAGGATCTGGACAGCAGAGGACTGCTCTTCGATGCACCGAAGTTCGAGCACAGCTACCCGCACTGCTGGAGATGTGACACACCGCTGATCTACTATGCGCGTGAGTCATGGTTCATCAAGATGACAGCGGTACGCGATGACCTGATCGCCAACAACAATACGATCAACTGGATCCCGGAAAGTATCGGAAAAGGACGTTTCGGCGACTGGATCGAGAACGTTCAGGACTGGGGCATCAGCCGTAACCGCTACTGGGGTACTCCGCTCAATATCTGGGAATGTGAGTGCGGACACATGCATTCCATCGGAAGTATTGCGGAGCTGAAAGAAATGTCCGACAACTGTCCGGAAGACATTGAACTGCATCGTCCGTACATCGACGCCGTGACGATCAAGTGCCCGAAGTGCGGTAAAGAGATGCACCGTGTTCCGGAAGTTATCGACTGCTGGTTCGACAGCGGATCCATGCCGTTTGCACAGCACCACTATCCGTTCGAGAATCAGGAACTCTTTGAGAAACAGTTCCCGGCAGACTTTATTTCCGAGGCGGTAGACCAGACAAGAGGATGGTTTTACTCCCTGCTGGCGATCTCCACGCTGATCTTCAACAAGGCGCCATACAAGAATGTCATTGTCCTCGGACATGTGCAGGATGAGAACGGCCAGAAGATGAGCAAATCCAAGGGAAATGCGGTAGATCCGTTCGATGCCCTTGAGAAATACGGAGCCGATGCGATCCGCTGGTACTTCTATGTCAACAGTGCTCCGTGGCTGCCGAACCGTTTCCACGGGAAAGCAGTGACAGAAGGACAGAGAAAATTCATGGGTACACTGTGGAATACTTATGCATTCTTTGTTCTCTATGCGAATATCGACGAGTTCGACGCGACAAAATATACACTGGAATATGATAAACTTTCCGTAATGGACAAATGGCTTTTGTCCAAGATGAATACGATGGTGAAGACCGTTGACAACAATCTTGAGAATTACCGCATTCCGGAGGCTGCCCGCGCGCTTCAGGAGTTCGTGGATGACATGAGCAACTGGTACGTAAGGAGAAGCCGTGAGCGTTTCTGGGCGAAAGGAATGGAGCAGGATAAGATCAATGCATATATGACATTGTATACAGCACTTGTAACTGTTTCTAAGGCTGCAGCTCCGATGATCCCGTTCATGACAGAGGAGATTTATCAGAACCTTGTCCGCAGCATTGACAAAGATGCACCGGAGAGTATCCATCTCTGCCTGTTCCCGGAAGTGAATGAGGACCAGATCGATGCAGAACTGGAACAGAACATGGACAATGTCCTGAAGCTTGTTGTTATGGGGCGTGCCTGCAGAAATACATCCAATATCAAGAACCGTCAGCCGATCGGACAGATGTTTGTAAAAGCCTCATTTACCCTTCCTGAGTTCTATCAGGAGATCGTGGCAGACGAGCTGAATGTGAAGAATGTTAAATTTACGGAAGATGTAAGAGACTTTACTTCATACAATTTTAAACCGCAGTTAAAGACAGTAGGCCCGAAATATGGTAAAATGTTAGGTGGCATTAAGGCTGCCCTTGATTCTGTGGACGGTAACGCCGCAATGGATGAGGTCAATGAAACAGGTGCTCTCAAACTCGATGTAAACGGACAGGAGATTACGCTGTTCCGTGAGGATCTTTTGATCGAGACGGCACAGATCGAAGGCTATGTGTCAGAAAATGATAATGGTATCACTGTAGTACTTGACACAAACCTGACACCTGAGCTCCTCGAAGAAGGATTCGTCCGTGAGATCATCAGCAAGGTACAGACCATGAGAAAAGAGGCAGACTTTGAAGTGATGGACCGTATCCGCGTAACTTATGACGGCAGTGAAAAGGCAGAGACGATCTTCGCAAAATATGCCGATGAGATCGCCGGGGAAGTGCTCGCCAACGAAGTGGCGAAGGCAGAGCCGGCAGGCTATGTAAAGGAGTGGAAGATCAACGGTGAAACAGTTACAATGGGTGTGGAAAAGGAAGGAAAATAAAACAATGTTCAGCAAAAGATTTGAGAAAGAAACATTCAAGCAGACGGTAAAGGACAACATCAGAAACCTTTACAGAAAAACAATCGAGGAAGCGACTGAGCAGCAGGTATTCCAGGCGGTTTCTTATGCAGTAAAAGATGTTATCTTTGACGACTGGTTTGCAACTCAGAAAGCATATGATGAGGCGGACGCAAAGACAGTTTATTATATGTCCATGGAGTTCCTGATGGGGCGCGCGCTTGGAAATAACCTTATCAATATGACGGTATACAAGGAAGTAAAGGAGGCTCTTGATGAACTGGGACTTGATCTGAATGTGATCGAGGATCAGGAGCCGGATGCAGCTCTCGGAAACGGCGGTCTGGGAAGACTTGCAGCATGTTTCCTCGACTCACTGGCAACCCTGAATTATCCGGCATACGGATGCGGCATCCGTTATCGCTATGGCATGTTCAAACAGAAGATTGAGAATGGATACCAGAAAGAGGTTCCGGACGACTGGTTAAGAGAGGGAAATCCGTTTGAGCTTCGCAGAGAAGAGTATGCGAAAGAAGTCCGTTTCGGCGGAAATATCCGTTTTGAGAAAGATCCTGCAACGGGAAAAGATATCTTTATCCAGGAAAATTATGAGTCCGTTCTCGCGATTCCCTATGATATGCCGATCGTAGGATACGGCAATCACGTGGTAAATACGCTGCGAGTATGGGATGCCAAGGCGATCACGGACTTTAAGCTGGATGAGTTTGACAGGGGTAATTATCACAAGGCAGTGGAGCAGGAGAATCTTGCAAAACTTATCGTCGATGTACTCTATCCGAACGATAACCACTATTCAGGAAAAGAGCTTCGTCTGAAACAGCAGTATTTCTTCATCTCTGCGAGCCTTCAGGCGCTGATCGCAAAATACAAGAAGAAACACAGCGATATTCGCAAGCTGTATGAAAAAGTAGTCATCCAGATGAACGATACTCACCCGACGGTGGCAGTTCCGGAGCTGATGAGGCTGCTCATTGATGAAGAGGGGCTGACATGGGAAGAGGCATGGGATGTGACCACAAAGACCTGTGCGTACACGAACCATACGATCATGGCAGAGGCTCTTGAGAAATGGCCGATCGACCTGTTCTCACGTCTCCTGCCGCGTATCTACCAGATCGTTCAGGAGATCGACCGCCGGTTCCTTATCAAAGTCCGCGAGATGTATCCGGGCAACGAGGATAAAGTGAAAAAGATGGCGATCCTCATGGACGGCCAGGTGCGCATGGCAAATATGGCGATCATTGCAGGATTCTCTGTAAACGGTGTGGCGAAGCTTCATACGGAAATCCTGAAACATCAGGAGCTGAAAGACTTCTATGAGATGATGCCGGAGAAGTTCAATAATAAGACAAACGGTATCACACAGAGACGTTTCCTTGCACATGGAAATCCGCTTCTCGCTGACTGGATCACAGATAAGATCGGAGACGGCTGGATCACCGACCTTTCCCAGATCGCGAAGCTGAAACCGTATGTAGACGATGACAGTGCAAGACGCGAATTTATGGAGATCAAGTATAAGAACAAAGTCCGCCTTGCAAAATATATCAAAGAGCATAACGGCATCGATGTGGATCCGCGCTCTATTTTCGATGTACAGGTAAAACGTCTGCATGAGTATAAACGTCAGTTCCTGAACATCCTGCATATCATGTATCTGTACAATCAGATCAAAGAGCATCCGGAGATGAGCTTCTATCCGAGAACATTTATCTTCGGCGCGAAAGCGGCAGCAGGATATTTAAGAGCCAAAGAGACGATCAAGCTGATCAATTCTGTGGCTGATGTGGTAAATAACGACCGCAGCATCAACGGAAAACTGAAAGTCGTGTTTATCGAAGACTACCGCGTGTCCAACGCAGAGATCATTTTTGCGGCGGCAGATGTCAGCGAGCAGATATCCACAGCATCTAAAGAGGCGTCAGGCACGGGTAACATGAAGTTCATGCTGAACGGTGCTCCGACACTGGGAACAATGGACGGTGCGAACGTGGAGATCGTACAGGAAGTCGGCGAGGAGAATGCATTTATCTTCGGCCTGAGTTCGGAAGAAGTTATCAATTACGAGAACAACGGCGGCTACAATCCGCAGGATATCTACTTCAACGACTGGGAACTGAAACGTGTGGTAGACCAGCTTATGGACGGTACTTATTCACACGGCGACCACAACATGTATAAGAACCTTTATAACTCACTTCTCAATACACAGTCTACGGACAAAGCGGATATGTATTTTATCCTGAAGGATTTCCGTTCCTACGCAGACGCGCAGAAGAGAGTAGAAGAGGCTTACAGAGACCAGCAGAGATGGTCCAGGATGGCAATGATGCAGACGGCATGCAGCGGAAAGTTCTCATCTGACCGTACGATCGAGGAGTATGTAAATGATATCTGGCATCTTGAAAAAGTAGAGGTTCCGTCCGGAGAGGACGAATAGGAGGTATCTTATGGATTACGGATACGATTATATATACGAATATAATTATGATTATCCCGTTAGTCATGGAAACGGCGGGGATGCGGCAGTTACTATATTGCTGACAGTCTATCTGGTCGTGCTTGCACTGATCCTTGCCTTTGCCCTGGCAAGTTATATCTTTCATTCGATCGGGCTGTACACCATCGGTAAACGTATGGGAAGAGAGCACGCATGGCTTGCTTTCATTCCGTTTGCGAGAGATTATTTCCATGGTGAACTGGCCGGCGAGATTCCGTTGAAGAATAAGAGTATTAAAAACCCTGGCATATGGAAACTGGTGCTGCCGATCATCTATGGCGCTGTCGCAGGAGTACTGTTTGTATTCCTTTTCGTGGCAGCTATAGGGGCAGGCGCAGCATCCTCCCTGAGCGGGAATCAGATGGGCGGTATTATGGCGTTTTCGACGACATTGATCACACTGTATATTGTGATCCTCGTGTTTGCCGTAGTATATTCGGCGGTATATTCGGTACTGCGTATCCTGATCGATATTCAGATTTATGAGAAATTTACTACCCGCAATATGGCGGTGGTACATTCCGTGCTTTCAGGGATCATCCCTCTGTATGAAGCGATCTGCTTCTTTGTTATGAGGAATAAACCGTTTAATCCCGGCATGGAGCCACAGCTCACGCCGCCACCGGTCCCGCCGGTATATCCGGGAAATAAAACAGAATAAAGTAAGTGAAGCCCTTCATATACTGGATATATGGAGGGCTTTTTTATGAATCGATATGCCGTGGAACAGAAATTCAAGTCAATCGCCGCGTTTCTCATAATCCTGATCCTTCTGCCCTATATTGTATCTGTTTTTGTAAACGGAGCAGATGTGAGAGAAGATGACGGTGAGAATTTTTATGTAAAGGTAAAGGTGCCGGATGCAGAAGAGGCCGATGGTGTGACAGAGATCAGGTGGACAGATTATCTTGCAGGTATACTGGCAGAAGAAATATCAGAAGACTGTGAGCCGGAAACCCTGAAGGCACAGGCAGTTGTGATCCGTACACAGATCTACAGGACTCTCGAAGACTCTGAGGACAAGACCCTTACGGAGAGCTATCTGTCACGTGATGAAATGGAAGATAAATGGGGAGCAGAAAACTACGGGGAATATTATGAAAAGTATATCCGCGCTGTAGAGGAGACGGATGATACGGTAGTAATGTATGGGGATGCATATGCCTGGACACCGTTTCATCAGTCCAGCAACGGAATGACGAGGAGTGCAGCTGAAGTACTTGGAAGTAATGACTATCCCTATATTGCAGTCAGAGAGTGCCCGCTGGATAAAGAAGCGGATGATGAAATCCAGACTTTTACGTTTTCCTACACAGAAATCCAGAGTTTGTGCAGAGATTTTCTGGTGGCAGAAGAGGACGAAAATAAGGCGGCAGAGGGGTATACATATGATGATTTCGAAGTCAGATCCTGCGATTCTGCCGGCTATGTGAGCGAGCTGAGGATGGGAAATACCATATGTACAGGCGATCAGTTTCGGGATGCGCTCTCGCTTCCTTCTAGTGCATTTTCATTCAGCGAGGAGGACGACGACAATATAAAAATCACGACAACCGGAAAAGGCCATGGCCTTGGCATGAGTATCTGGACCGCGGATCAGATGGCGAAAGAAGGAAAAACATTTGAGGAGATCCTTGCTTTTTTCTTTGAAGGAACGGAACTCAGAAACGATATTCAGGAGACAGCATTATTCTAATCTGTACCTGTAGAATTTTCATGGGAATCTTTTGATATATTCAGTATAATACTTTCATTTACTGGCAAAAATATAGCCAGAGGTGATGAGAATGAATAAGAATGAAAGACCGTCTTTCCTGAAAGGAAAAGGCGCTGCTGTCGGCATTGTAATCTGTTTTGTAGCTGTCATAGCACTGGTTGGGGCATATACGTTCAGCAACTATCAGAGGGACATTGACGAGCAGATGGCAAAAGCCGGGGAACAAGCAGAAGAACTTACAGAAGATATGGGTACAGCTACAGAAGATACAACAGAGGGTATTACAGAGGAAACGACAACAGATGACATCGTCCTGCCGGAGCAGGAAAACAGCATAGCAGGAGACACGGAAAATGGAGTACAGAGCCAGCCGTCCGGGGAGGAAAATAATGCAGATTCTCAGAGTGATACATCAGGTGAAAGTACCGGGACAGATAATAGTGCAGCAGCGACAACCGGAGATACATCGGGTGTATGGTTCAGCGAGGACAGCACTCTCGCATGGCCTGCCAGCGGCGCAGTGATCATGAGCTATAGTATGGATCAGACAGTATTCTTCCAGACACTGGAGCAGTACAAATATAATCCGGCAATGATCATCAGTGGAGAAGCAGGGGAGACGATCGGTGCATCGGCAGCAGGGATCGTGACCAATATCGAAGAGACCGCGCAGACAGGAACTACGGTTACCCTTGATATGGGAAATGGTTACAGTGCCGTGTACGGACAGCTCAGTGATGTGCCCGTCGCTGTCGGAGATTACGTCGGAGCCGGCGAATCACTTGGCACATTGAGCGAACCTACAAAATACTACAGCGTAGAAGGACCGAATCTTTACTTTGAAGTGCTCAAAGACGGCGAGCCGGTCGATCCGATGAACTTTATGGAGTAGATGGGATTCGTGTTTGTTCCAGAGATCATGTAATAATTCGAACAAAAAATGTCAGATGTAAAGCGGACGCAGAAAAAAGGGGAACTGCATCGCCATGCCGGCCCGCTCTACCTCAAAGATTTGAATGGATGTAACGGGGAAAGAAAATGCACGTTCATTGGAACTCCCATTTCCTTTTTCGTTACAGGGATTCCAGGGGATGAGGAGGAGCGGGCCGGCATGGCGTTACAGTATCCGCTTCTCACAGCGTCCGCAATTCAAATTAGTTCGCTTTTCTGTCTTTTAGCAGAACAATCTATACAACAAACACGAATTTCCATTGCCAGGCTGTAAAAAAATGGAAGAAATGAATCTCGCAGAATGGAATTTCAAAATCATACGGAATGGAAATACAAAATTGCTCGGAATAGAAATTAAAAATCTCACGGAATGGAATTGTAAAATCTCACGGAATGGATTATAATATACACAGGAGGATCGTGTCATGGAGAAGAAAGGATATAGACCGCGCATTATTGATAATAAGATTGAAGAGTATCTGGGTGTGTTCGGTGCACTCTGTATAGAGGGGCCCAAGTGGTGCGGGAAGACGTGGACGTCATCCTTTCACAGCAGAAGTGAGATCTATCTGGGAGATCCGGCGGGCAATTTTCAGAACAGGAACCTTGCCGAATTAAGTCCGGATCTGGTGTTGCAGGGAGAGACCCCCCGTCTGATCGATGAGTGGCAGGAAGTGCCGCCGCTGTGGGACGCCGTGAGATTTCATGTGGATCAGAGCAGTGAGAAAGGACTTTTTATCTTAACGGGATCATCAACCCCGAATCACAAAGGGATACTTCACAGTGGCGCAGGGCGCATTGCAAGGATTCGAATGCGCCCTATGTCTCTGTATGAGTCCGGGGACTCAAGCGGCATGGTTTCTCTGGGCGATTTATGTGCAGACAGGATGGAGTCTGTGATGACAGGGGAAGTCCGGCTGACAGACCTGATCGGGTATATCCTGCGCGGAGGATGGCCGGCAAGCCTCGGACTTTCGATAAAAGAAGCGTCGCTTCTGCCCCGGCAGTATCTTGACGCTATTGTCGATGATGACGTGTACAGGATTGACGGAGTGAAGCGCGATACTACAAAGATCCGGCTGCTTCTTCGCTCCCTGGCGCGAAACGAGAGCACCACGGCGACGAACCGCTCGTTGAAAAATGATGTAAAAGAAAAAGACGATGAAGATATCGATGTGGATACGATCGCATCCTATCTGGATATATTTTCCCGGCTGTTCCTGATCGAGAATCAGCAGCCCTTTTCCTCGAAGATCCGTTCGTCAGTCAGAGTAAAACAGGCGGAGAAGCGGCATTTTGCAGATCCGTCCCTTGCGGCGGCTCTCTTAGGTGCGACAGAGGAGAAACTTCTGGGAGATCTTAATACACTCGGATTCCTATTCGAGGCATTGTGCGAGAGAGATCTGAGGATTTACACCGATGCATTTGGGGGCCAGCTTTATCACTATCAGGATTATCAGAACCGTGAAGTTGACGCGGTGATACAGCTTCCGGGCGGAGAATGGTGCGCATTTGAGATAAAGCTTGGCGCGAACCAGATTGATGAGGCGGCGGCAGTTCTGGTGAAATTGAAAAATGATATTGCAAAAGAGCCGGGAGGCATACCGCCGAAGGTCCTCTGTGTAGTGTGCGGGATGAGCAATGCGGCCTACAAACGCGCTGACGGGGTATATGTAGTTCCGATAACGGCGCTTCGCGAGTAAGAAGAGGTGGCGGATGTGAATTATACATATATTGTCAAATGCAGTGACGGTTCGCTCTACACCGGCTGGACCAATGATCTGGAGAAGCGGATCAAGGCCCACAACGACGGGAAAGGTGCGAAATATACAAAATCCCGCAGACCGGTGGTTCTGGCGTATTATGAGGAATTTCACACGAAAGAAGAGGCGATGCGCCGGGAGTGGGAGATCAAGCAGATGACGAGAGAGCAGAAAATGAAAATGATCCGGGAAGATATCTGAGCCGATATCCCCCGGATCATTTTGCGTGATATGACCGGAGAAAATATTTTAATTACAGCAGTCCGAGCCCTTTTGCAACGATCATGATGAAGTCCTGTACATTCGTGACGATCGTAGTCGCGGCAAGGCTTCCGCGGTCCAGAAGCTTATTGACTACAAATTCATCGGCGTCTACTGTATAGAGGAATACGGGGCGTACCGTACCGTCTTCAAGCACACGGTAGGACGGCGTCATATTTCCCGTAGCAATGGTGTGGAGCATAGTGGCAAGGCAGATGACCGTGGTAGATTTTTTGATCATGCTGCGCATTGCGGTCTGTCCGTCATAAGCGTTTCCGATGACCTCGGGGAGCGGCCCGTCGTCGCGGATGGAGCCGGTAAGGACGAAAGGAACGTTATTTTTGACACAGCTGTACATGATCCCGTTATCAATCTTGTAGTCGTCAATAAACTGTGCGACGGAACCGCTTTTTCTCACGCGGTTGATGACGTCAAGATGATTGTAATGTCCGTTGGGCTGGGATTTCTGTGTATAGATATCCTGTCCGAGGGCAGTGTGGAACATAGCGCCTTCCAGATCGTGGGTCGCCAGTGCATTTCCGGCCATCAGACCATCTACATAGCCGTTTTCCACCATGGCCTGCATGGCACGTCTTGCATCCGCGTCAAAAGAGAATGCAGGTCCCATGACCCATATGATATTTCCGTGGTCTTTCTCGTATTTTAAAAGCTCAAAGAGCCGGTCATAGTCTCTGGCGTAGGATGTCTCGCGGCTCCTGCCCTGGCGGAAGACGAACTGGTCGCCCGCTGCCTCCTCCGGATCTTCAAAACCGGTGGAGTGCAGATAGATGCCCTCTTCGGCGTTTTCCGAGCGGCCCAGTATGACCTTGTCGCCAATCTCAAGATTGCGGTTCTCCACGACTTTTAAAGTCCCGTCATCGCAGAGCACGACACTTGAGTCCATACGGCTCTCTTCGGCCAGCGTCCATTTCCCGTTTATTTTGAAGTATTCAGGGTACATGGAAGTGCTGTGGTAATTTTCGGGAGCAACTCCTTTGATGGTTACTTTTTCCCATGCTGCATCCGGAGTATTGACAAAACGCTCCTGTGTGAAATCAGGTTCTCTGTATTCTGGTAAATGAAACATAGTTTAAAACTCCTCTTTTCTGTTAATGTAATGTCGGTGAAATATCGAGTCAGCAGAATCCGTATCAGCGCTCATACACACACTGACCGTCCACATAGGTCTGAATGACTTTGATTTTATCGATATCTTCAGGCGGAATATTCAGGATATCGTCGCTCAGCACGGCGAAATCTGCATGGTATCCGGGGGCGAGCATTCCTGTATCAGGAAAACCTGCAGCCTGTGCGGAACCTGTTGTATAGAGTCTGATCGCTGTCTCGATATCTACAGCCTGGCCTTTTCCACAGTCTGACCCGTCGGCAGCAGTACGTGTCACTGCAAGCTTCAGGCCGGGAAAAGGATCAGAGGGATCTGACCAGAAAGTAGCCGGGGCATCAGTTGAGAAGCCCAGGGAAACACCTGCATCCAGCATATCCTTATAAGGATAGCACTGTTTTAACCAGTCTGCACCGAGATTGGAGAGATAGCTTTTGCTCTCCGCATACGGGAAGATTGGCTGGGACACAAAGGAGATGCCGTGTTCGGCGGCTTTTGTGATACTGTCTTTGGAGGGATCTGTGACATGCTCCACCCGCACATATGGAATATCACCTGTTGTCCATGGCGCTTCCTGACATGCCCGGTCGATCATTCTTGCGATAGCCTTGCCGCCCATAGCGTGCATGGAGAGCTGGCAGTGATTTTCTTTACAGAAAGCAATGGCAGTTTCCACAAGGTGATCGCTGCATACGGAGATGCCGTATTCATCTTCAGAGCCGTAATAAGGCCGGTTCATCCATGCAGTCCGTCCGGAGATGCTGCCGTCTCCGATAAGCTTTAAGCCTGCTGCGAAGATCTGACGGTTCCGGTCGTATCTTTCTTCCGGGATATGGAATCCTTTATCATCTGCAAAGAAATCCCACATGTAGTAAACACCGACCCTCTGATGGAAGCCTCGCTTTGCGGCTGCCTCATAGACCGGTATATTATCGCTTTCGTCCAGATTGCCCATATCACAGATCGTAGTGATGCCCTGGGAGGTGAGAACCCCGCCCAGCTCCAGCAGGTTGTCCACATGCTGTTCGACAGATTCCTGTGGCATCAGAGGTACGATCAGGTTACGGGCATTCTCCTTGAGGACCCCCGTGGGTTCTCCGTTTTCATCACGCTCGATCTCCCCGCCCGGCGGATCAGGTGTATTCCTGTCAATGCCAGCCAGCTTGAGAGCCATACTGTTCACGCAGCGGATATGCGCGCATGTGCGCATAATGGATACGGGCGAATCACTGCATCCACGATCCAGATCATAGCGGGTGGGAGAGCGCTTTTCGAGAAGTCCCTGTTCATCATAACCCCATCCTTCGATCCACTCTCCGGCTGTCTGCTGTTCCCGCCGTTCTCTGACTGCCTTGACAAGATCTTCTATAGAATTGATCTCCGGCGGCATTGCCGTGATCTTCTTGCGGAAATCCGCAAGCATGACGGGATGCATATGAGCGTCCACAAATCCCGGGATCACACGTCTGCCCTGCAGGTCCGTTACAGAAGAACAGCCGTCTCCTGTACACGGCTGTCCAGCAATTATTTCTGCATACTCCTTTGGCATATCTGATTTTGTTCCGATCCAGATGATCCGTCCTTCTTCAACGATCATGCTGTCTGCATAAGGGTGGCTGTCATCGGATGTAAAGATTTTTCCGTTGATAAAGATATGTTTTTCAGATTTTTTCATGCTGTTTTACACTCCTTTAGTGTCTATGATAGCAGAATGGCATGTTTTTGTCAGGGAAAATCTTTAAAAACCTTGTAAAATGGAGCGAAAAATGTTAGCATATAGAATATTTATGCAGACAGATATTATAATTATGAACTGATGACTCCGAGGCTGGAACAAGAAGATGTCCGGAGTCTTTTCGTTTCATAAGGAGATATGTGGAGAAGGCGGGAAGGGGCAGAAGATATGGAGATATCAGCGGAAGAGATAAAGAAGAGGGCGTATGCGTTAAAGGATCAGATTACCCGGGACAGAAGACATCTGCATCAGATTCCGGAGATTGGAACGGATCTGCCGGAGACGAGCGCATACATTAAAAAGCGTCTGGATGAAATGGGGATTCCGTGGAAAGACTGCGGAGGTCCGCTTCCGGCTAAAATGACAGACGACTTCGTGGAAGCAGGATTCCCAAGGATGGAAAAGGAGACCGGTGTGACAGCAGTGATCGGACATGGGAGTCCGTGTATCCTTCTGAGGGCAGACATGGATGCGCTGCCGGTCAGGGAGGACAATGATCTGGAATATAAGTCGTGCAATGGCGCCGGCCATATGTGCGGACATGACAGCCATGCAGCTATGCTCCTTGGAGCCGCACAGATCTTAAAGGATATGGAAGACGAGTTAAAGGGTTCGGTTAAGCTTATGTTCCAGCCGGGCGAGGAGACCGGAGCGGGCGCCCGGATCATGGTGGAAAACGGGGCTCTGACCCATCCTCAGGTGGATGCGGCATTCGGACTGCATGTCCAGTCTACAGACGAGACCGGGAAGGTCGGATATGCAGTGGGAGTAAATTCCGCATCGCTGGATACATTTATCCTGAAGATCCATGGAAGGGGAGGGCACAGCTCCCAGCCCCAGCTCTGTACAGACCCGCTGATGATCATGAATCAGGTCTATCAGGCGGTCAACCTGCTGGTAACACGTGAGGCAGACCCCGCAGCAATGGCAGCCCTGACCTGCGGCGTGGCAAAGGGTGGCACAGCAGTTAATATCATTCCGGACGAGGCGGAACTCCACATCGGACTGCGCACGCTGGATGTAGAGGCTGCAGAGCATTTAAAAAAGCGTATTCCTGAGGTGATCGATCACTACGTAAAAGCTTGGAACGGTGAATACGATCTGACTATATTTCACACGCCATGCACATTTTCAAATGAAGAACTGTGCAGAGAAGCCGTTCCGCATATCGTGGAGATCGTCGGAGAAGAGAATGTGCATCAGATTCCACCAATGACAGGTACGGAAGATTTCGGATATGTGACAACAGAAGTTCCGGGTATGTTTGCATTTATCGGCGCCGGAAAGCCGGGCAATGCACCGCTTCACAGCCCGAAGATGATACTGGACGAAGAAGTGCTGCCTCTCGGAGCAGCCATCCATGCTAATGTGGCGGTCACATGGCTTGAGGAACATGGAAAGGAGAAACATTAAAATGAACGGAAAAACACAGAAGAAAGGCTTTCACATGCCTCATGTCTTCATTATATTACTTGTCATCATGTTGTTTGTCGTCCTTCTCTCGTATATGATCCCCAGCGGATCATATGAGCGGATCGAGGACAGTTCCGGTATCACTGTGATCAATCCGGATACATTCCAATATGTGGAAAATGAAACTCCCATTACATTTATGGATTATTTTGAGACCATTTATACTGGATTTGTCAACGGCGCAACGATCATGGGTACGCTTTTTATCAGCTCCGGCGTTATCTATCTGCTGGAAGTCAGCGGAGCGTTTGGCGCGGGGATCAATATGATCCTGAAAAAGACAAAAGGCAGAGAATTCTCTGTCGTATGTATCTTCTATACTATCTTTGTCGTGTTCGGAGTGCTCGGATATGGAGAAGCGGCTTATCCGTTCTATCCTCTTGCGGTGACTATCGGATTTGCGCTGGGATATGACCGCATGGTAGGAACGGCGCTTGCCATTGTCGGAAGTACAGTCGGATTTACGTCCGGCCTCATGAATACATTTACGACCGGAGTGGCGCAGCAGATCGTCGGACTTCCGCTGTTTTCCGGTATCGGGTTCCGTGCGGCCGGTCTGGTCGTATTCTATATTATCGGTCTCATCGGATTATATACATACTGCCGGAAGATCAAGAAAAATCCCACTCTCAGTCTGATGAGTGAAGAATATATGAACCAGAAGCAGGAAGACCATACAGAAGGTATGGAAGAGATGAATATCAGAAGAGTCCTTGGGCTTCTTGTATTCCTTGGGATCATCATTGTACAGGGATTTGGCTGCATCAGGCTGGGATGGTCATTCGCACAGATTGCGGCGATCTATGTGATCATGGGTATCCTGCTCTCCATTATCTTCCGCTTCGGGCCAAGCGAGGCATGTCAGCTTTTCTGTAAAGGCGCTGTCCGTGTGTTCGCAGCTGCTTTCGCGGTAGGACTTGCCCAGTCAGTCGTAGTGCTGATGAATCAGGCTTGTATCATGGATACGATCGTGCACGGCATGTCACAGCTCCTTGAAAATAGAAGCGCAATCCTCGCGCTCCTGATCATCTTTGTGTTTGTGACACTGTTTAACTTCCTGGTGGTTTCGGGAAGTGGAAAGGCAGTCATCATCATGCCGATACTGCAGCCTCTCGGAAAGATACTGAACATCAATCAGCAGGTGCTCGTGCTTACTTACCAGTATGGCGACGGCATTACAAACAGCTTCTGGCCGGGAAGCTCCCTCGTCCAGCTGTCCATGTGTGGAGTGGACTACGGTTCGTGGATCAAATTCTGCTGGAAGATATATCTTGGATTTATCGTCAGCGCGTTCGTACTTGTTATGATCGCATACGGGATCGGGTATGGGCCGTTTTAAAAAATCCGTATTTACAGATCGGGGAGATACATCCGAGTGGATGAACGCAGAAAATCAGTCGGATAGAGGCGATATGATGCATCTTTCGGATCAGGCGGGATTGTGATGCAGCGGTGACTGTGTAAGGTCGTTAGACAAAGTTAAAGCCTGCGATGTGGCGTTAATCAGGCAAATGAAGTTGTCTGAGTAAAACGAGTTCTTCATTTGCCTGATTGCGTTTTAGCCGTATCACAGGCTTGTTACTTTGCCTTATGTTCCGCAACCGGAGCCGGAAGCATCCCATCCCCGCCCGTCCCGGATACGTGAGTCAACCCAATGTATCCGAGTGATTTTCGAACGCTTTATCATAGGATGTCTCTCCGACAAACACAAAATTTAATAGTTCTCAGCCTTTCTTTCGAAGTAAGCCTTCGGATGTGCGCATACCGGGCAAACTTCCGGGGCTTCGTCTCCTTCATAAATATATCCGCAGTTATTGCACTTCCAGCCAAGCGGAGCCTCGTCTTTGAAGGTTTTCCCTTCACGATAGTGGTCGAGCAGTTTCTGGTAACGTTTTTCGTGAGCAGCTTCTACCTGGGCTACGCCGCGGAATTTTGCAGCCAGTTCAGCAAAACCTTCAGCTTCAGCTTCTTCAGCCATACGTTTGTACATATCTGTCCATTCATAATTCTCGCCTGCAGCGGCATCTGCAAGGTTTTCCTCGACATTTCCGATGCCGTGGAATTCTTTAAACCACATTTTTGCGTGCTCTTTCTCCTGGTTTGCAGTCTCTTCGAAGATATTAGCCATCTGGACAAATCCTGCTTTTCTTGCAGCAGATGCATAGTATGTATATTTGTTGCGTGCCTGTGATTCACCTGAAAAAGCTTCCATCAGGTTCTGTTCTGTTTTGGTTCCTGCATATTTTGACATAATTTACCGCTCCTTTTTTGATCTGTTATTGGATTACTTTTAGTTAGAAAAAGACTGCCTCTGAATAGAGTATTTAATTTGCAACAATCTGCTGTTGCCGGAATCTCCAAAGGCAGTCTGATGTTTTATATGTTACTTATTCTACAGTTGTTTGTAATTATATTTCCGGATTAGCCGAAGTATCTCTTCAGAAGTCCTGCAAATGCTTTTCCGTGACGAGCCTCGTCTCTTGCCATCTCATGAACTGTGTCGTGGATTGCATCAAGGTTAGCAGCTTTAGCACGTTTTGCAAGGTCAAATTTACCAGCTGTAGCACCATTTTCAGCCTCTACACGCATCTCAAGGTTCTTCTTTGTGCTGTCTGTTACGACTTCGCCGAGCAGTTCAGCAAATTTAGCAGCGTGCTCAGCCTCTTCGTAAGCAGCTTTCTCCCAGTAGAGTCCGATTTCCGGATATCCCTCTCTGTGAGCAACTCTTGCCATTGCAAGATACATACCAACCTCAGAGCACTCGC
>MHCFR00700__coassemble_464_pt1 | contig 43894 bp, 36 predicted proteins | sample MHCFR00700__metabat2_low_PE_034 | metagenome-assembled genome bin MHCFR00700 | reverse complement strand
CTTACATATGACGAGTACGAAGTGATCCGTCTGCTGGATCACATGCAGATGACGCAGGAACAGTGCGCGAAGAGGATGCAGATCTCCCGCCCGACTGTGACGCGGATCTACGACGAGGCGCGCCGGAAGATGGCGGATATGCTCGTGAATGGCAAGACTCTTACGATCGGTGGAGGCGATGTCTTTGTCTGCCCGACAATGCGGCCGGAGTGTGCAGGGGAAGAGCACTGCTGTCATAAGAATCCGGATCTGTCGCGGGGCGTCAGGACGCTTGAAGATGACTCGGCGGATGAGTGAAAACGGCAGAGGGCTCAGTGTCAGGAATTTGAAAAAGAAAAGAGGTAAAAGAAGATGAAGGTACTTATCATCGGCGGTGTCGCTGCCGGAACAAAAACTGCGGCTAAATTGAAGCGCGAAGACAGAAGTATCGAAGTGACCGTTATTACGAAAGATCAGGATATCTCTTATGCGGGGTGCGGACTTCCGTATTATGTGGGCGGATTTATTGAGAGCAGGGATGAGCTGATCATAAATACACCTCAGAAGTATTCCGGGCTTACAGGAGTGGAAGTGCGCACCGGAAAAGAGGCGGTTGCCCTTGACGCGGACAAGAAAGAAGTTACTATAAAAGACGTACAGACCGGCAATACGGAAGTCTGTCCTTACGATAAGCTAGTGCTCGCAGTCGGTGCATCCGCGGCAGAGCTCCCAATCGACGGAAAAGATCTTCCGGGCGTATTCAAGATGAGAACTCCGGATGACGCAGAAGCTATCCGTACATATGCAGAGAATAACGGTGTGAAGAAAGCAGTCGTGATCGGCGCCGGATTTATCGGCCTTGAGGCAGCGGAGAATCTGCATGCCAGAGGAATCCAGGTGACGGTGATCGATTTTGCGTCCCAGATCCTGCCCAATATTCTGGATCCCGAGATGGCTGCTTATGCAAAGAAACATCTCCTGAACAGCGGGATCCGCGTGATCACCGGGACGAGTGCGGAGAAAGTGCTCGGAGAGGGCAGAGTAACAGGCGTGAAAACATCAGCGGGTACACTGGCCTGCGAGATGCTGATCATGGCTGCAGGTATCCGCCCGAATACCGGATTCCTTGAGAATACGGGAATTGAGATGTTTAAGGGAACCATCCTTGTGGACGGACAGATGAAGACGAATCTTGAAGATGTCTATGCGGCAGGAGACTGTGTGATGGTGACAAACCGGATCACGGGAAAGAGACAGTGGTCACCTATGGGCTCCTCTGCAAATATGGAAGGCCGTACTCTGGCACAGGTGCTCGCAGGCGGGCAGAAGGCGTATCCGGGCGTGCTTGGTACTGGTGTTGTAAAACTTCCGGGATTGAATATAGGACGCACCGGTCTTACAGAGGCACAGGCGAAAGAGGCAGGATATGATGTTATTACTGCACTTGTGCCGACAGACGACAAGGCGCATTACTATCCGGATGCGTCGTTCTTTATCACAAAGATGATCGCAGATAAAACGACAAGGAAGCTGCTCGGAGTTCAGGTGTTCGGACCGGGCGAAGTGGACAAGATGGTAGATATCGCGGTCATGGGCATCAATATGGATGCAAAACTCGACGACTTTGAGAATGCGGACTTTGCATATGCTCCGCCGTTCTCCACTGCAATCCATCCGTTTGTGCAGGCGGTTTATGTACTGATGAACAAGATTGACGGTACATTTGTGAGCATGACGCCGGCGGAATATGCAGCAGGTGCCGCAGAAGGATACCGTGTAGTGGACGTACAGCCTGAGCCGGCCATCCGCGGAGCATTCTTTGTAAATCTGGGTCAGGTCAACGGTGAGATCGAAGGCCTCGGCAAAGATGAGAAACTCCTGCTTGTGTGTGCAAAGGGAAAGAGAGCATATTTCCTGCAGAACAGAATGCGTTATTACGGTTATAAGAACACTGTTGTACTTGAAGGTGCTACATTCTTTAATGATGTAAAAGTCAAAAATGCCGGGGCTGAGGTCTCGAAAGAGGAGGAGACGAGAGTAAAGGCGCTCGGCTTCCTGAAAGACAAGAGAACACCGGATAAATTCAACGGCCGTGTGATCACAAGGAATGGTAAGATCACGGCAGACGAGGCGAGAGTGATCGCCGAGGCGGCGGAGAAGTTCGGAAGCGGTGAGGTGACTATGACCTCCCGTCTGACCATGGAGATCCAGGGAGTGCCGTTTGACAATATCGAGCCCTTAAGAGAATACCTGATGCAGGCGGGGCTTGAGACAGGCGGCACAGGTTCCAAAGTCCGTCCGGTCGTATCCTGCAAGGGAACAACCTGCCAGTACGGATTGATCGATACATTTGCGCTGTCAGAGGAAATCCATGAGAGATTCTATCACGGCTACCGTGAAGTGAAACTGCCGCATAAGTTCAAGATCGCTGTCGGAGGATGTCCGAATAACTGTGTGAAGCCGGATCTGAACGATCTCGGTATCATTGGCCAGAGAGTTCCCCGGATCGATCTGGAGAAGTGCCGTGGCTGCAAGGTCTGCCAGATCGAGAATAACTGTCCGATCGGCGTGGCAAAGATGTCTGACGGAAAGATCACCATTGATGAGGCTGCCTGCAACCACTGCGGACGCTGCGTAGGCAAGTGCCCGTTCCATGCAGTTGAAGATTATATGAACGGATACCGTATCTATATCGGCGGACGCTGGGGCAAGAAAGTGGCTCAGGGAAGATATCTGGATAAAGTATTTACAGATAAAGAAGAAGTTCTCTTGATCGTTGAGAAAGCGATCCTTCTGTTCCGTGAGCAGGGGATCACAGGCGAGAGATTTGCCGATACTGTGGCGAGACTCGGATTTGAAAACGTGCAGGAACAGCTTCTTAAGGATGATCTTCTGACGAGAAAAGATGACAATCTGAAAGCGCAGAAACACATGAAAGGCGGGGCGACCTGCTAAGTATCGGTATAAGATATTTAATAAAGGAACGGTCATACATGCCGGACAGAACGGGAGCGATACCTGTTCTGTCCGGCGTTTTTAGATTATACAGTGGCATAATCCATGAAAAAATGGTATAATAAGTCGTTAGCATTTAGAAGAAGGCTGAGTATTTCTTTTAGAATAAGCGTTATGCGCTGCCTGCAGACAGGCGCGGATGAGGTGAAAATGATATGAAGAAGAAAAACAGAATGCGCTTGAAAGGACAACTCAGGATGTATATGAGCTGGCCGCTGATCATGACGATCCTTCTGGCAGCAGTGGATGTCTGGGTCTATGTGATCGATAAAAGGGCCGGTTTTATCATGACGGTATTCATCCTGATCTATCTGGGGATCGCAGGGGGATTGTATTTTTATAACCGGTCCCTGATCCTTGCGGATCTGATCCAGTTTTCAGCGCAGTACAAAGGAATCGAGCATACACTCTTAAAAGAGCTTGCAGTTCCTTATGCCATTACACTTGAGGACGGACGTATCCTGTGGAAGAACGATGCGTTTGCGTCTATCATGGACGGCCCGAGAAAGGAAAAATATCTGAACAGGATGATACCGGAACTGCATCCGGGAGTCTTTCCGAAGGAAGACATGGAACATGTGGAGCTGGAAGTGACCTATCATGACCGGGACTACCAGGTAGAGCTTCGCCGTGTATCCCTTCAGGGCTTCAGCCAGAAGGAAGAGCTTCTGCAGATCCCGGAGGAGGAAGAGTATTTCGTGGCAGTCTCCATGAGGGATGTGACGGAACTGAACGCATATATCCGGGAGAATGAAGACCAGAGGATGATCGCCGGTCTGATCTATATTGACAACTATGATGAAGTGATGGAGAGTGTCGAGGAAGTACGCCAGTCGCTGCTCGTGGCTCTCATTGACAGAAAGATCAATAAGTACATCGGTGATGTGGACGGTATCGTCAAGAAGATGGAGAAGGACAAGTATTTCGTTGTCATCCGCAAGTCCAGCTATCGGAAGATCGCTGAGGATAAGTTCTCCATTCTGGAAGAAGTGAAGCAGGTCAATATCGGAAATGCCCGTTCGGCAACGCTCAGTATCGGTCTGGGGCTGAATACCGCAACTTACGCACTGAGCTATCAGTTTGCCCGTGTGGCTATCGATCTTGCCCTTGCCAGAGGTGGTGACCAGGCGGTCATCAAAGACTGCAACGGTATCACATATTTCGGCGGCAAGAAAGAACAGACGGCTAAGAATACCCGCGTGAAGGCCCGTGTAAAAGCAGAGGCATTAAGAGAATTCATCGTGACGAAAGACCAGGTCATCGTCATGGGACATAAGATTGCGGATCCGGACTCATTTGGCGCGTGTATGGGTATTTACAGGGCGGTAGTAAGTCTGGAGAAGAAAGCACATATCGTGATCAATACAGTTACAGAATCCGTGCGGCCATTATATGATGAGATCGCGGAGAGTCCGGCGTATGAAGATGATATTTTTCTGACTTCGGATCAGGCTCTGGATTATATCACTGACAGTACTATGGTAATCGTGGTTGACACGAACAAACCGCAGATGACAGAGTGCCCGGAACTCCTGAGACGTTCGCGGATGATCGCAGTGCTCGATCATCACCGTCAGAGCAGCAATGTTATCGAAAATGCGGTGTTGTCCTATGTGGAACCGTATTCATCCTCATCCTGCGAGATGGTTGCGGAAGTTCTCCAGTATATCGCAGATGATATCAAGATCCCGTCAGTAGAAGCCGAATGCCTGTATGCGGGTATCATGATCGACACGAGAAACTTCATGAACCGGACAGGTGTGCGTACCTTTGAGGCGGCTGCGTTCTTAAGACGGTGCGGCGCAGACATTACCCGTGTGCGCAAGATGTTCCGTGATGATATGGCATCGTACAGGGCGAAAGCGGAGGCGGTCCGCATGGCGGAGGTATATCGGAAAGAGTTCGCCATAGCGCAGTGCCCGAGTGATATTGACAGCCCTACAGTACTGGCGGCGCAGGCGGCCAATGAGCTGCTTGATATCAGCGGTATCAAGGCATCATTTGTCCTGACGATATATGACGGTAAAATATATTTAAGTGCACGTTCCATCGATGAGGTGAATGTGCAGATCATAGCAGAAAAGCTGGGCGGCGGCGGTCACATCAACTCCGCGGGAGCACAGTTTGACCACACAAATATGGACGAGGCGATCAAAGCGCTGAAAGCGACGATCGACCAGATGATCGAGGAAGGAGATATTTAAAAGATGAAAGTAATATTATTACAGGATGTAAAATCTCTCGGAAAAAAAGGAGAGATCGTAAATGTAAATGACGGATATGCAAGAAATTTTATCCTGCCGAAAAAGCTCGGGGCAGAGGCTACGCCTAAGAATCTCAATGACCTGAAACTCCAGAAAAATAATGAGAAGAAAGTAGCTCAGGAAAATCTGGAAGCGGCAAAAGAACTGGCGGCAGAGCTGGCTGCCGGAAAAGTAGAGCTTGCTATCAAAGTAGGAGAAGGCGGCCGGACGTTCGGCTCGGTATCCAGCAAGGAGATCGCGGCGGCAGTCAAAGAGCAGATGAAACTTGATGTGGATAAGAAAAAGATAGTTCTCAAAGAGAATATTAAAACACTCGGCACCCATATCGTAAATGTAAAACTCCATCCGGAGGTTACTGCGGAGCTGAAAGTTGTCGTAAAAGAAGAAGCGTAAGAAAAACATTGATATAAACGCAGAAGAAGCACAGAGGAGACTTCTTGATGGAAAATATAGAAGCAGCAATGAAGAGAATTCCGCCCCACAGCATAGAGGCCGAACAGGCTGTGCTTGGGGCGATGCTGATGAATAAGGATGCTGTTATGGTCGCATCCGAGATCATCACGGGAGAGGATTTCTATCAGACAGCTTATGGCATTATATTTGACAGTGTGGTGGATCTCTTCAAAGAGGGGAAACCAGTTGACCTGATCACTCTGCAGGAACAGTTAAAGGCGAAGAATGTACCGCCGGAGATCAGCAGCATGGAATTCGTAAAGGATCTTCTCGAAGGGACGCAGACATCGGCAAATGTAAAATACTATGCGGAGATCGTGCGGGATAAAGCGGTACTGCGCAAACTGATCCGGATCAACGAAGAGACTGCAAACACGTGTTATCTGGAAAGCCAGCCTCTTGAGGAAATCCTGGAAAAAACAGAAAAACAGGTCTTTGAACTGGTAGAGCATGGAAATTCCCAGGAGTATGTACCGATCCGGCAGGTAGTCCTGAACGCCCTGGACGTGATCGAGAAAGCGTCAAAGACAAAAGGAACCGTAACAGGTATTCCGACAGGATTTATTGATCTTGACTATAAATTGTCCGGTCTGCAGAGATCGGATCTTGTTCTGATCGCGGCGAGACCTTCTATGGGAAAGACGGCGTTTGTGCTGAATATCGCACAGCATGTGGCGTTCCGCCAGAATCTTGCGGTGGCGATCTTCAGTCTCGAGATGTCAAAAGAACAGCTCGTGAACCGTCTGTTTTCACTGGAATCCCACGTGGACGCACAAGTACTCAGGACGGGAAATCTTTCGGATACTGACTGGGAAAAACTGATCGAAGGAGCCGGGACTATTGGAAATTCCCGTATGATCATTGATGACACTTCCGGTATTTCAATATCGGAGATGCGTTCAAAATGCAGAAAATATAAACTTGAAATAGGACTTGACCTCATCATCATCGACTACCTGCAGCTCATGAGCGGCAGCGGAGGCCGGAAGAATGAGAGCCGTCAGCAGGAGATTTCCGAAATCTCCCGTTCGCTCAAAGGGTTGGCGCGTGAGCTGAATGTACCGGTAATCGCACTGTCCCAGCTGAGCCGTGCGGTGGAGCAGCGTACAGATAAGCGCCCTATGCTTTCCGACCTGCGTGAGTCCGGAGCTATCGAGCAGGACGCCGATGTGTGTATGTTCATCTACAGGGACGATTATTATAATCCGGATACTGAGGATAAAAACATTGCGGAGATCATTATCGCGAAGCAGAGGAACGGCCCGATCGGGACCGTCCGGCTTGCATGGATGCCGCAGTACACACGCTTTGGAAATGAACTGCGGCAGCAGTGAGAACTGTGGAAAAGTCCGTGCCAGGGACTATGTAAAGATCTTTCGGAGTTTCATGATGGGATTTGCCTTTGCAGACTCTTTCCGGTTAGCCTGCTGCTGGCGGATCAGAGTGTCCAGCTTGCGGAAATGTTCCTCTTGCCGGCGGTCTTTAGCCTGGAGAAGATAATCCATTTCATGCATGACATCAGTAGTCACTGTACTGCTGATGTCTTTTTTTAATACAGTGTTATTCTCGCTTAATACTTCCCGGAATACATCAGCAAATAAAGCGCGTATCTGATCCAGCTTTTCCAGCGGGATCACGACTTCGGCAGTCTCCGGATCGGCAGCCGCTGTCTGCATGGATGCAGCGGTTTGCATAGAGACGGCCGTGTCTGCAGATGCAGGCTCCGTCTGTGTTACAGCAGAGGCGGCAGATGATACAGCAGAAGATGCAGCACCAGATGTTGTATCAGGGGCCGCATCAGAGCCGGCAGATTCAGGTGCGGCGGGAGATGCATTCTGTGCTCCGCCGGCAGCGCCGCTTCCTCCTTCCGGTGTGCGCAGCCTGAGACGCGTGGCTTTCAACTCGGGTATGAGCGGTTTTAAGTCTCGGAGGAGCATGCCCTCATCTTTTAGTTTCTTAATACAGCGGAAAAGCTGAATATCATCTTTTGTATAATATCGATGGCCCATTTCCGTCCGCCCGATCGTAAGTCCCAGTTCTTCTTCCCAGTATCGTAATACATGGGATTCCACATCGACCTGCTTGGCGGCTTCAGAAATCATGAATCTGACTTCACCCATTAATATTTATACCTCCTTTATCAGCCTCAACATGTTGAGAGCAGATCAAAAACACCCTCAACTATAATGGTATTATAGCACAGGGATGTGGAGACGCTTCAAACAATCGTTCGTCAAATTGTTACCTGATTTTGCATTTAAAAAGAGACACTGCAGCGGGGGACTCCCCGGATACAGTGTCTCTTCTGCGTGTGATCACTCTGCGATTTTCTATTATTACTCTGCTGAGATAGCACCTGTAGGACATGCAGCTTCACATGCTCCGCAGTCTACACAAGCATCAGCATCGATCTCATATTTGCCATCGCCTTCGGAGATAGCGCCTACTGGACATTCGCCTTCGCAAGAACCACAGCTTACGCATTCATCACTAATTACGTGTGCCATAGTATGTACCCTCCTTTTTTGATTTCCGAAAAAGTCTTGTCCCTTTTCGCTACTCCCATTTTAATACAATGCAGGTGAATATACAAGAGATTTAGATGTTCTAAATTTAGTACTTCTTTGAAAATTTAGAAAAAAATCACTTTCTTTTTCGGAATTTTGGTGTATGATAGTACAATAGTGCAGGAAATAAACAACCGAACAGATCGTGTTTTGGATCATATGGAGGCAGAGTATGAAAAAAAGAGTATTTATGGCAGTTTTTCTTGCTGCCTGCATGACAGTGGGAGTCTGTGGCTGCAGTTCTGCAGATGAAGAAGATGTTTTTACAGGGGATACTCCGGAAGTCCCCGAATGGCAGGAGAATCTGGATGCGATTTCACCTGCGGTATATGCTGATATTGGTGAACTTGACCTTGAGCCGGGAACCTATATCTCGGTGATCGGGAAAACGGAAAACTCTTCATACTGGCAGCAGGTGGCGGCAGGTGTGCAGCAGGCTGCCGATGATATCAATGAAAGGCTCGGGTATAGCGGTAGTGATGCTGTCAGAGTGCTTTTTAACGCACCTGCGGACGGTGAGGACATCGACGAGCAGGTCAATATCCTGGATGAAGAGATGGCAAGGTATCCGGATGTGATCGCAATTGCAAGTATCGATGAAAATGCATCGGAAGTACAGTTTGACCTTGCGATCGCGAATGGAATTTCAATCGTTGCTTTTGACTCGGGTAACAGCTATCAGGGGATTCAATGCACCTGTATGACGAATAATACTGAGGCGGCGGCAATGGGGGCTGAAAAGCTGTGTGAGGCCATCGGCGAGAGCGGAGAGGTGGCCCTGATCGTTCCGGACTCTGTCTCCGGCAATGCAAAAGACCGGGTATCTGCTTTTCAGCAGGAGATATCGGAAAATCATCCGGGTGTATCGATCGTGGAGACGATATACATGGATCAGATCGACAAGATAAAGAGAGAGGCTGCTGCGGAAGAGCTGGGTGTGTCGGCGGAAGAACTGGCGGCGTGGACCGCAGAGGCGGAAGGCGGGCAGACGGCGGCTGATGAAGCGCAGGCGGAAAGTGACGGGACGGATGCGGACGGAGATACTTCTGAAAATATATCTGATGAGGCAAGGACCCGGCTGGAAGATATTGATTCCATTGCAGGCAGGATGAGTGATGAAGATGCGATCGTCTATTATCTTGAGAAACACCCGGATCTGAAAGGATGTTTCGGAACGAATGACGAGACGGTCCTGCTCGGAGCGCAGGCGCTTCAGAGTATGGGAAAGACGGAAGATATTGTTATGATGGGATTTGATGCGGGGAAGGATCAGCTGAGCGCCCTGTCAGACGGAAGTATTGACGGACTTGTCGTCCAGAATCCCTTCGGTATGGGATATGCGACGGTGGTAGCAGCGGCGAGGACTGCTCTCGAGATCGGCAATGAGGCTCAGGTAGACACCGGTTTTGTGTGGGTGGATGCTGAGAATATGGAAGATGAGAGTATACAGCCAATGCTGTATGAGTGATCAAGAATCATCAGCTATATCACTCTGCTGAGGGAGAAGATGAATTCGGTACCTACGCCCTCTGTGCTGATGACATTAATATGTTCGTCGTGGGCCTGGATCACTTCTTTTACAATGGAGAGACCCAGGCCGGTCCCTTTCTTGTCTTTGCCGCGGGAGAGGTCTGACTTATAGAAACGTTCCCATATCTTATTCAGATCTTTCCGCGGGATACCGATCCCGTTGTCCTTTACAGAGATAAAAGCCTTTTCGTTTTTGAGGGTTACCTCGATCGTTATAGAGGACTCATTTTCACTGAATTTGATCGCATTGTCGATCAGGTTGTAGAGTACCTGTTGTATCTTCCGCTTATCGGCATAGACGATCACGGATCCGGGCATCAGGAGCAGCTCGATCGAAATGTGCTTCGGGGTGCATACGGCCTCGAAGGATTCGGCAGTTCCTTTGATCACTTCCTGAATGTCGAATTCTGTCTTGTCAAGCATTAATTCCTTCGTATCAAATTCATTTAAAGTCAGCAGATCCCCGGTCAGATCTGTGAGTCGTTCTGTTTCAAACAGAATGATGTTCAGATATTTGCTGTACAGTTCCGGAGGGATAGTACCATCCGCCATAGCCTCCACGTAGCCTTTGATGGAAGTGAGGGGCGAGCGGAAATCGTGGGATACATTTGCTACGATCTTTTTCTGGTAGTCATCCATATCTTTGAGCTGTGCAGCCATGTAGTTGAGCGAAGCCGACAGGTATCCCATCTCATCATGGGTGTACACCGGGATTTCATACTCAAGATTTCCCATAGCATACTGCTGCGCTGCTTCGGAGATTTTCCTTAAGGGCCGGTACACAAAGAACTGGAATCCCAGCAGGAAGATGAAAGAGAGCAGAAAAATGACGCCCAGCGTAATATATACCGGGGCCATGATGGAATGACAGCGCTCTTCAATGTTGGTGACCGGACTGTGGATCAGCAGATATCCTTTTGTTGAAAATCCTTCTGTCACGGGTGCCATCACGGTGATGACTTCTTCATCGAAATATCCGTGATATGTTCCGGAGATATACTGGTTTCCGCCAATCTCGGCCGGATCAAAATTCTCGATCGCCTCGGGAGATGATGTGTTTTCCAGATTTGATGAAGTGATCATCGTACCTGAAGCGTCCACAAACCAGAGGGAAGATTCCAGATACAGCCTCATGGCTGCAAGCTGTGCCTGTACGGCATACAGGGAAGAATCATCTGAGAAATAAGAGGGAAGGTAGTCGCTGGCAATAAGCGTAGCCTCTCTGTATAAGGTCTGCGATGAATCTTCCATAAGCCGGTTTGTCACAAGCTGTGTCGTGAGTGTTGCAGTCGTGAACAGGCACAGAAAGCCAAATATGATATAAAGTGCAATAAATTTCAGGTGTAATATACTTTTCATCTTATCTCAAATCCGTCATTTCGTTTCAAATTTATATCCAATTCCCCAGACTGTGCTCAGGCTCCAGTGCGGATGATCCTTGATCTTCTCCCGTAGACGCTTGATATGTACGTCAACAGTACGGGTATCCCCCACATATTCATATCCCCAGATCCTGTCGAGGAGCTGTTCCCTCGTAAAAACCTGATTCGGTGAGGACGCCAGGCAGTAGAGGAGTTCGAGTTCCTTTGGCGGCATTTCTACATTCCTGTCATCGCAGACAACAGAGTAGTTTGTCAGATTGATCACAAGGCCTTCATACTCTACGCATTTTGCTTTCTCTTTGTCATCTGTGACAGGTTTGACCGGCTGATACCGTCTCAGTACAGCCCGGACCCTTGCCACCATTTCTTTGGAATCAAAGGGCTTCATGATATAATCATCGGCTCCCAGCTCCAGCCCGAGTACCTTGTCAAATACTTCACCCTTGGCGGAGAGCATGATGACCGGGGTGGCAGAACGTGCGCGGATCTCGCGGCATACCTGATAGCCGTCAATACCGGGGAGCATCAGATCCAGAAGGATCAGATTGGGCTGATATGTATCAAAAGCAGTCAGTGCATCTTCACCGTTGTATACGATTTTAGTGTCAAAACATTCCTTAGTAAGATAAAGTGATATAAGTTCAGCGATATTTTCATCGTCATCGACGATCAGGATCTTCTGTTTCCCTATCATGTTGAGTCCTCCTTATATTGTCAGAAAATCGCAGCAGTCTGGTGTTATTTCAGCTCTACGATCGTTACACCGGCATCTCCTTCGCCGAATTCGGCAAGATGATAGTCTTTCACGTGTTTCTGCCGGCGCAGGTATTCGTGGATTCCTTTCCGCAGAGCGCCTGTCCCCTTGCCGTGAACGACTCTCACGGTGTTCAGGTGTGAGAGCAGGGCGTCATCGAGATATTTGTCAAGTTCCGCTACTGCTTCGTCTACTGTCTTTCCGAGCAGATTGATCTCAGGGCTGACGGAGAGTGATTTGCTCATGCCGATCTTTCCCTTTGAAGTACGGCTTAATTTCTTCGATGTGTATGGCGACGGCTCTTCTATGATCTCAAGATCGGAGATATTGACCTGAGATCTGAGAATCCCCATCTGTACGGTGACATTCCCGCGGAAATCGGGCAGAGACTGTATGGTTCCGGTCAGGTTCATGCTCAGTACTTTTACTGTCTCTCCGAGTTTGAACTCCTCCGGTTTATGTGCCTTCTTTGCCTTGCGGGAGGGGGAAGCTGCCGGGGTGGTATCTTTTATCTTTTTGCGCAGGCGTTCCCGCTCTTTTTCCATCTCCGCTGCAGAAATATTTTCTTTGCCGAATTTGTGGAAATTGCGGATCGTCTCATCTGCCACTTCTTTTGCTTCGCGCAGGATGGCGTTGGCCTTTTCATTCGCTTCGCGCAGGATCCGGTCTCTCTGTTCATCCAGCTTCTCCTGGCGCTTCTCGGCCTGCTCTTTCAGAGCCTCCGTTTCACGGCGGTAAGCGGCGATCTCTTCCCGCTCCTTCTCGATCGTCCGGCGGCTTGTCTCCAGGTCGGTGAGCAGATCTTCAAAGGATATATCTTGTTCACTGAGCCGTTTCTTTGCATCTTCGATAATAAAATCGGGCAGTCCCAGCTTGCCGGAGATGGCGAATGCGTTGCTCTTTCCGGGAATACCGATGAGCAGCCGGTAAGTGGGACGGAGACTCTCCACGTCGAATTCACAACAGGCATTCTCCACGCCCGGCGTCGAGAGTGCATATACTTTCAGCTCACTGTAGTGTGTGGTCGCCATTGTGCGTATATTTCTCTTATGCAGATAAGAGAGGATGGATGTGGCGAGGGCAGCACCTTCCGTAGGATCCGTACCCGCTCCCAGCTCGTCAAAAAGTACAAGAGAATGTTCGTCCACTTTCTTCAGGAAAGAAACGATATTTGTCATATGTGATGAAAATGTACTCAGACTCTGTTCAATGCTCTGTTCGTCGCCGATATCCGCGTATACCTGATGGAATACGGCCAGTTCCGAGCGGTCTCCCGCAGGGATATGAAGCCCTGCCTGTCCCATCAGAGTGAAAAGCCCGACCGTCTTCAGGGATACGGTCTTACCGCCGGTATTCGGACCGGTGATGATGAGCAGTGTAAAGCCTTCCCCGAGAGATACCGTGATTGGGACGACAGTCTTCTCATCAAGCAGTGGATGGCGGCCTTCCCGTATGTGGATGCGGCCTTCCTCATTGAGCACCGGACGGCTTCCTTTCATTGTGAGTGCGAGGGCTCCCCGGGCAAATATAAAGTCCAGATCCGTCATGGCGCGGTAATCTGCACGGATTTCTTCGATATATTGCGCAGTCTCTTCGCTCAGCCGCGCGAGGATCACCTGGATCTCCTCCTGCTCTTTGGCATACAACTCTTTCAGGTCGTTGTTCAGTTTTACAACTGCCATTGGTTCAATGAACAGGGTGGAGCCGGTAGAAGACTGGTCATGGATCAGACCCTGTACTTGTGAGCGGTACTCGGCCTTTACCGGGATACAGTAGCGGTCGCCGCGCATGGTAATAATGGGATCCTGCAGGTAAGTCCGCAGAGAACCGTTGACCAGGCCGTTTAAGGTTGTGTGGATCTTATCGTTGATGCCGCCCATGCTCCGGCGGATATGCTTCAGAGTACTGCTGGCGTCATCGCTGATCTCATCCTCTGAAATGATGCATCTTTCGATTTCGTTTGAGAGGCTGGTCAGTGGCTCGAGCTGGTCAAAGTACGCGTCAAGACAGTCTGCCGAATCCTCCTGCGTGTCGTGACGGCCGTAGGATTTCGCGCGCGCCGTATTTGCCAGCAGTCTGCAGATGCGCAGCAGTTCGGAGATACTCAATGCTCCGCCGATCTCGAGGCGTTTCATAGACTCTTCCACAGGCGCGGCGTCGGAAAAAGAGATCCGTCCTTTCCTGACAATACGTGTATATGCCGCGGCTGTCTGTTCCTGATATGTGTTGATCTTCTCCAGGTCTGTCATGGGTTTCAGACGCCGGCATAACTGCCTGCCGCGAAAAGATCCGGCCTCTTCTTCCAGACGTGAGATTATCTTGTCAAATTCAAGTTTGGTGAGTGTTTTCTGATTCATATATTCCCCTTTATATATATCGTCTGCGCTAAGTTTGTCCCGGTATGAAACAAACTGAAATTTCAGATTGATACATAATATTCTACCCCATTCTTTCAATAAAGAAAAGTCTTTTCCAAATGATTGAACTATCCGCCTGAATCGGTTATACTAGAATTCGGAGGAAACAGATCCATGCCAGACGATAAAGATCAGATTCCAAAACCGGATGAAAGACCGGAAGAGAAGAAATATTCTTTCTTACAAGAGACGATCAAACCAAAACCAATCAGCAGGCAGCAACTCGTAAAACAGCTTGTGCGGATCGCGATATACGGCGTGATCCTCGGAGCTTTTGCCTGCCTTGGTTTTTTTGCGCTCAAACCATGGGTGCAGGATGTTTTCAGAGGGAATCTTGAGACAGTGAGCATTCCGGAAGATGAGGATCTTTCGGGAGACGAGAACCTTTCAGGAGACGGAGAGCTTTCGGGAGACGAGAATGCCTCACCGGAAGAAGAAACAGTTCCGGAAACTACTGCAGACGCAGAGAGTTACCAGCAGATCATGGACTCCATGAATGAAAGAGCGCAAGAAGCTGGAAAAGGAATAGTGACAGTCCGGCAGGTTTCCGATCAGACTGACTGGGATGCCGAGATGACCGGCATCGGAAAAAGTGTAACAGGGGTGATCACAGCCGATAACGGACAGGAGCTTTTGATCCTTGCGGACAGCTCGATCTGTGCGGATGCTTCCAAGTGGGCTGTCACGTTTGATGACGGGAGAAGCTATGAAGCAGCACTTAAGAAACAGGATTCAAATATCGGTCTGGCCATGTTCAGTGTACCGCGCGGAAATATAGCAGATAGTACATGGAACGCGATCAAAGTATCTGCACTCGGAAATTCGAACCTGGTGAAGCAGGGAGATATTGTAATGGCTCTTGGCAGTATGTTTGGATACTCTGACGGAATGAGCTACGGGCTGATCAGTTCTACGGATTACAAGACAGCGTTTTACGATGGTGAATGTGATGTGCTTGCGACTGATATCGTGTCAGAGACGTCGGGCACAGGCGTATTGTTTAATATAGAGGGAGAGGTCATAGGACTTATCTCGCAGTCTGTCTGGGATGATAACGATAGTAATGTGGCAAATGCGTATGCTATTTCTGATTTGAAATCAGCTATAGAGATCCTGGCTAATGGCGAGAGCGTGCCATACATCGGGATTTATGGGACTACGGTCACAAAGGAACTTGAGGAAGAGCAGGGAATGCCGTCAGGGGTCTATGTGGTAGATGTGGATCCGGATTCGCCGGCAATGGAGGCGGGAATCCAGAGCGGCGATATCATTTGTCAGGTCGGGGAAGAGAGTGTGTCCAGTATCGTGACATATCAGAGTGCAGTCCTTCAGATCAAGGCCGGCAGACAGGTCTTAGTCAGGGGTATGCGTCTCGGAGCAGACGGATATGTGGATGTGAGGTTTACTGTGACGGTAGGAAGCAAAGAGTAACAGTATGGGGCAAAAACATTAATTATAGAAAGAGGATCAACATGAGATATATTAACGGATTACATGAAGGCGAGACAATAAGGAATGTCTATCTCTGCAGGGGAAAGCGTTCCGCGGAGACACGGAACGGGAAACCATATGATAATCTGATCCTGCAGGATAAGACGGGAACCCTGGACGGTAAGGTCTGGGACCCGAACTCTCAGGGGATCGCGGATTATGACGAGAAGGATTTTATTGAAGTCTACGGCGATGTGATCAGCTATAACGGCAATCTCCAGCTCAATATCAAACAGATCCGGAGAGCAGAAGAGGGAGAGTATGAGCCGGCCGACTATATGCCGACAACAGATAAAAATGTAGAAAAAATGTATGCCGGACTGACCTCGTATATCGGCAAAATATCTAATTCCTGGCTGAAACAGCTTCTGGAATTTTATTTTGTCAAAGATGAGGAGTTTATCAGAAGATTCAAAGGCCATTCAGCAGCGAAGACCGTGCATCACGGATTCTCGGGGGGGCTTCTGGAACATACCCTCAGCGTTGTCCATATGTGCAATTATTTCGCAGGAGCATATCCGATCCTGAACAGGGATCTTCTGATCACAGCCGCGATCTGCCATGATATCGGCAAGACAAAGGAGCTTTCTTCGTTCCCGGATAATGACTATACGGATGAAGGGCAGCTCATCGGACATATCGTGATCGGTGTCGAGATGGTGGATGAGGCGATCCGTTCGATTCCGGATTTCCCGGTGCGTCTTGCAAATGAGCTGAAGCACTGCATCATCGCTCACCACGGGGAACTGGAGTACGGGTCTCCGAAGAAACCGGCTCTGGCAGAAGCTATGGCGCTTAACCTGGCAGACAATGCGGATGCTAAGATGCAGACTCTGACCGAGATACTTAAAGGAAAGACAGGAACAGAATGGCTAGGTTATAACAAGCTGTTTGAGTCGAACTTAAGAAGAACATCGGGAGCATAACATGCAGAAAAATGATACGGCAGTTATCGAGATTACGGATATCGGTGCAGGCGGTGAAGGCATCGGAAAAGCTGACGGCTATACACTCTTTGTGAAGGATGCCGTGATCGGTGACAAAGCAGAAGTAAAAGTCATAAAGGCAAAGAAAAATTACGGCTATGCAAGGCTCATGCAGGTGCTCGAGCCGTCCCCGTACCGGGTGGAGCCAAAATGCAGGTTCGCGCGTCAGTGCGGCGGGTGTCAGATCCAGGAAATGTCCTATGACAGACAACTTGTATTCAAGGAGCAGAAAGTCCGGGGCAATCTGGAACGCATTGGTGGTTTTGCACCGGAGCTGATCGATCAGGTCATGGAACCGGTCATCGGCATGGAGCTCCCTTTTGGATACCGCAATAAAGCTCAGTTTCCGTTCGGAACAGATAAGGAAGGAAACCCGGTCACCGGATTTTATGCCGGGCGGACCCATGATATCATCGCAAATACGGACTGTGCCCTTGGAGTGCCTGTAAATAAGGATATCCTGGAGATCATTCTTGCATTTATGAAGAAATATAAAGTCCTCTCCTATGATGAGAAGACCGGAAAAGGGCTGATCCGTCATGCTCTGATCCGCTATGGATTTACGACAAAGGAGATCATGGTCTGTCTTGTGATAAATGGCACGGAGATCCCTCATGCGGATGTTTTGATCAAGGCTTTGAAAAAGATTCCGGGGATGACCAGCATTACGCTCAGCGTGAACAGGCGCCGGACAAATGTGATCATGGGAGATTCCTATGAGGTACTGTGGGGCCAGGGCTATATCACAGATTATATAGGCAAGATCAGATATCAGATTTCGCCCCTGTCCTTTTATCAGGTCAATCCGGTCCAGACGGAAAAACTTTATTCACTTGCCTTGGAATACGCGGATCTGAAAGGAAACGAGACTGTGTGGGATCTCTACTGCGGGATCGGTACGATCTCGTTATTTTTGGCTCAGCGTGCAAAGAAAGTGTACGGAGTGGAAATCATACCGCAGGCAATCCATAACGCGCGGGAGAATGCACAGATAAACGGAATTAAGAACGCAGAGTTCTTTGTCGGAAAGGCGGAGGAAGTACTGCCCGGATACTATGAAGAATATACCCGGAAACACGACGGCCAGGCGGCGCGGGCAGATGTGATCGTGGTAGATCCGCCGCGCAAAGGCTGCGATGAAGTGCTGCTGGATACGATCGTGAAGATGGCGCCGGAGAAGGTGGTATATGTCAGCTGCGATCCTGCGACATTAGCGAGAGATTTGAAAATATTGTGCGGGAACGGGTATGAATTGAAGCGGGTGAGGGCTGTGGACCAGTTCCCGATGAGCGTGCATGTGGAGACGGTGGCACTGCTGGATTTCGCACTTTAAAGTATTGAAGTATAACTGTGATTGTGCTATACTTGACGGGAACAAGTCTTGAATTGGAGGATAAACAGACATGGAAAGTAGAATCAGCGGACATACACAACTTTATGCATTGATCGGATCTCCGGTAGGACATTCCGGTTCCCCTGCAATGTATAATTACAGTTTTGATAAACTCGGCATCGATGCGGCATATCTTGCCTTTGACGTTCCGGTTGAAAAGACGGAGAAAGCAGTCGAGGCGCTGCGCACACTCCACGCAGGAGGATTTAATGTAACGATGCCGTGCAAGACTGCAGTGGCGCAGCTTGTAGACAGGCTGTCACCGGCAGCGGAGCTGGTGGGTGCCTGCAATACAGTTGTCTTTGAAGAAGACGGGACAATGACCGGACATATGACAGACGGAGTCGGATTCGTGCGCAATCTCAAAGAGCACGGAGTCGATATCAAAGGAGAAAAGATCGTTCTCCTCGGTACTGGCGGCGCTGCCACGGCGATCGCAGTACAGGCGGCACTGGACGGTGTAGATGAAATCGCCATCTTTAACCGGAAAGATGAATTCTATGCAAACGGAGAGAAGACAGTAGAGAAGATCAAAAAGGCAGTACCGTCCATACAGAAAGTGTATATCGAAGATCTGGACAATACAGAACTTCTGGGGCGGGTGATCGCAGAAAGCGATATTCTGATCAATGCAACCCGCGCGGGAATGAGCCCGATGCAGGATGTGATCCCTGTTCCGGCAGAGTTCCTTCGTCCGGAGCTGGCGGTTGCAGATGTAGTGTATAATCCGAAGGAGACACTTCTGATCAAAAAGGCAAAAGAAGCCGGCTGCCGCGCGGCTGTAGGGGGAAGCGGCATGCTCCTCTGGCAGGGTGTGGCTGCATTTGAACTGTTCACGGGACAGGGGATGCCGGTAGAGGAAGTGCGTGAGAAATTCTTCGATTAAAAGACGGCAGATCAGCAGAAAATACCGAAAAAATACTGACAAAATACCCGGTAACTTTTGAGGCCCATTTCAGTCACCTCAAAATTACCGGGCTTTTTTGTTTCTGCTTTATTATTTCTGCTTTATTATTCTTTTCTGCTGAGGCGTTCCACGATTTCAGGGAATTCCATACCGTGGGATGCCTTCACGAGAATGGTATCTCCTTCTCTGAGTACGCTGTCAGCATTCTCAAAGAATTCGGCTTTTGTCTTATAATGGTGTATTTCCATGCTGCTTGTCTGAGCTTCATTTTCAGCCTCTGCGCTGTTTACTGTCTCCTGGGCTCCGCGGGCGATTTCCGCGCTTAAATCTCCGATGCAGATCAGGACGTCGATCCCTTTTTCGGCGGCGTGGACGCCCACATTATAGTGCATTTTCTTTTCGTCAGCACCTAGTTCGAACATATCTCCCAACACTGCTACGGTTCTTGTATCTGCATAGGCCAGTACATCTAAAGAAGACTTCATTGACGCCGGATTTGCATTGTAGCAGTCGTCAATGACTGTATAGCATTTGCCTTCGATGAGGTTGTTGCGCCCTGCGATCGGTACGTTTGACGCAATACCCTGTGCAATTTCTTCATCTGTCAGCCCGAGAGCATAACCTACAGCAGCTGCAGCAAGTGCGTTGTACACCATGTGTCTGCCTGGGATTGAGATATGAGTGTCAAATGAAGATACAGGAGTGACAATATGTACATCCGTGCCTTTTAGTCCCCTGCTTGTAACCTGCTCTGCGTGGAACGGGCAGGAAGCGTCAAGCCCGAAACAGACCGGGGTGAGACCATTCTGCGGAGTAAAGCCGCGCAGTTTATCATCATCTCCGTTTACAATAATCGTGCCCTCCGGATTCATATAGTCGATCATCTCGGTTTTAGCCTTGAGGATTCCGTCTCTGGAGCCGAGACTCTCGATATGCGCCACGCCGATATTTGTAAAGACGCAGATGTCGGGACGGGCAATCTTTGCCAGTCGGGTCATCTCGCCGAAATTGCTGATTCCCATTTCCAGCACCGCTATTTCATGTTCCTCACGGATGTTGAATACAGTAAGCGGAAGTCCGATTTCGTTGTTGAAGTTTCCTTCTGTCTTGAGAACAGAGTATTTCTGAGACAAGACAGATGCGATCATTTCTTTCGTGCTTGTTTTTCCCACACTTCCGGAAATACCGACTACTTTGATATCAAGAGAGCGGCGGTAATGTTCTGCGATATCTTTCAGTGCCTGCTCGCAGGATGAGACACGGATGTACGGATAACCGACATCTCCGAGATCCTGTTCGGATACAGCACAGAGCGCCCCCTTTTCCATTACCTGGGGAATAAACGTGTGGCCATCCACCCGGGCACCCTTGATCGCTATGAAGAGGCTGTCCTTTTCAACTTTCCGGCTGTCGATGACGACGCTTGACACCTCACGGACCGCTGCAGCCGGATCGCCGTGGTAGATGCCTCCGCATGCCGCCGCGATTTCCTGTAATGACATATGTTTCATAAAAGTCAATTCCTTTCCTGGATGATTCGCATGATGATCAGTCTGAATATCTTGCTTCGATGGATTTCTGTATGATCAGCTCACACAGATCACCGTATTCGATGCCAGCCACTTTCGCCTCTTTTGGCAGCAGGCTGGCTGCAGTCATGCCCGGCAGTGTATTCATTTCCAGACAGTACAGGTTCCCCTGATCATCCAGAAGGAAGTCTGCACGGCTGTAGACATTTAATTTAAGCGCATGGAACGCCTTTACAGTAAGATCCATCATGCGATCTTCAACATCTTTGGAAATATCGGCGGGGCAGACTTCATCGGTCGCACCGTCCTGATATTTATTCGCATAGTCGAAGAAACCGGTCTTCGGGATGATCTCGATAGGCGGCAGTGCCTTGCCGTCAATGATGCCGCAGGCGAATTCACGTCCTTTGATAAATGTCTCGATCACAACTTCGTCTTCATACTGGAAGGACTTTTCCAGTGCCTCTTTGTATTCGTCTTCTGTATTTACAATATAAACACCGATACTGGAACCGCCGGAACACGGTTTGACAACAACCGGGAGGGAAAGCCCCAGAGATGCAAGAGAACAGTCTGCATCATTTTTGTGGAGACATACTCCGTCCGGCGTATCGATCCCTGCCTGGAGAAATACCTGCTTTGTAAAGCCTTTGTCCATTGCGACCGCACATCCGAGAGAATCCGGCCCGGTATAGCGGATGCCGAGCAGGTCAAATGTTGCCTGAAGTTTTCCGTTCTCACCTTCTCCGCCGTGAAGTCCGAGGAAGGTGATATCTGCCATCCGGCAGAGCTCGATTACATTCGGTCCGAGGAAACAGTCAGACTGGTCCGGGCGGGAGGCTTTGACGGCCGCGAGATCCGGTTCTTCCTCGCTGATGTTCTTCGCGATCTCCAGTCCGTGTCCGGGCATCGTGAATACATCCTCCAGATTCTCAGGTGCATTTTCAAGTCCCAGAAATACATCCAGAAGAAATGCATCGTGTCCTCTTTCCAACAATGTCCGGCAGATTCCGGCAGCAGAGGCGAGGGAAACATCGCGCTCTGTACTTAACCCTCCGGCCAGTACGATAATCTTCATGATACTTATACTCCTTTATATGATTCTTAAATATTTTGGTTTGCTTCGTTGAGCAGTGCTGTCTTTGTATCGTAGAGCTTCTGAGAAAGGTCTACATATACTTTGTGCGGATTGAAGAGACGTTTTGTCTCATCCCACAGGGTTGCCTTCTCCTGTTTGCAGTATTCTGCAATTTCTGAGACAGACGGAGAGGTATATTTGCATTCACCCCTGATAAAGACGGGCTTCAGGATTTCTTTCATCATGTAGGTGCCGCCTTCCAGACGTGTCTTCTTCCATGTCGCGTTGGGATCGAAGAGCAGAAGATCTTTGGATGTATCGTACTCTTCGCCTACAAAACAGATGAGATCAGCCCGCATTTTACCGGTTTCTTTATCATAGATCCGGTAAATAGTCTTATTTCCGGGATTCGTGATCTTTTCCACGTTTTCGGAAATCTTGATCTTCGGGACGAATTCTCCATTTTCATTCTGGATTGCCGCAAGCTTATATACGCCTCCGAAGGACGGACAGTCTTTGGAGGTGATGAGATTGGTCCCGACTCCCCAGGATGTAATGGCAGCACCTTGAAGCTTGAGGTCGTTGATCAGGAATTCGTCCAGATCATTGGATGCGGCAATGACTGCATCGGTGAATCCTGCTTCATCCAGCATCTTTCTTGCTTTCTTGGACAGATAAGCCAGGTCGCCGGAATCCAGTCGGATGCCATAGCTCTTCGGATGGATGCCGGCATCGCGCATTTCCTTGAATACGCGGATCGCATTCGGGACCCCGGATTTCAGTGTATCGTATGTGTCAACGAGCAGAGTGCACGCATCCGGGTAAAGCCTTGCATATTCTTTGAAGGCAGTGTACTCGTCTTTAAAGCTCATGATCCAGCTGTGCGCATGGGTTCCCAGAACCGGCACGTCGAACATTTCACCGGCCAGTACATTGGATGTACCTACACAGCCTCCTATGATGGCAGCCCTCGCTCCATACAGCCCGGCATCCGGACCCTGGGCACGGCGCAGTCCGAATTCCATGACACCGTCACCCTGTGCAGCATGTACTACGCGGGAAGCCTTCGTGGCGATCAGACACTGATGATTGATGATCGTCAGTATAGCGGTCTCTACAAGCTGCGCCTCCATGATCGGAGCGACAACTTTGATCAGAGGTTCTCTCGGAAAGATCACACTTCCCTCGGGAATGGCATAGATGTCCCCGCTGAAATGAAAACCACTTAAATAATGAAGAAAATCTTCGCTGAAGATGCCCAGACCTCTCAGGTAATCCACATCTTCATAGGAGAAATTCAGATTCTTGATGTAATCGATAACCTGTTCCAGCCCGGCCATGATGGAATAGCCGCCTTTGTTCGGGTTGTCCCGGAAGAACATGTCAAAGATGACAGTCTCGTTTTCCTGTGTCTCAAAATAGCCCTGCATCATGGTAAGCTCATATAAGTCCGTGAGCAGAGTGAGATTCTGTGCGCTCATGATATTTTCCCTCTCTTCATTTTGTACGGACGCCGGAATGCGGCGGTGTCCCGTGATTTGCGGCGCCGGGAAACGCGCAAAGCGGGATCCCTGCCGTTTTTCTTTACGATTATAGCACAACACAGTTCATTCTTCTACAAATTTTGAAATTCGGTTTGAGGAAGAAAAAATGCGGAGCTCAGACGAGCTCCGCATTTTTGTGGATTGTTTCCCTGATTATGTTTTCCACATAATCCCCGATATGTTTTTTCGTATCTTTGTCCAGCTGATCGGGATAAATAGGTTTCCCGTATTCAACTACCACATGGGTTTTCTTTATTTTCGGAAGATGATTTTCAAAGATCTCGGCTGTATTGTTCATCGAGATGGGAACAATCGCACATCCGGTCTTCGTGGCAATCTTCAGGGCTCCGTCGCGGAACGGAAGCATGGACAGCTCTTCGCCCCGGTTGCGTGTCCCTTCCGGGAAGACGCAGACGGAAATCCCGTTTTTAATATCATCGATTGCCTGAAGAATCGTTTTTAGCCCTTCTTTTGGATTCTTCCGGTCAAGGAAGAGACAGTGCAGCCGCTTCATCCATGACGTGAGAGTCAGATAACGCTCCATTTCTTTTTTTGCGATATAGCCGGTCACTCTTTTGCAGCGGCTGTAGGTCAGCAGGATGTCAAAATAGCTGCGGTGATTGCCGATGAACAGTACCGGCTCGTCGGGAACATTTTCTTCACCGATCACGGTCGCCTTTACTCCGGTTATCTTCAGGATCACTTTGAAAGCCCACTGTACAATACGCAGGGAACTGATATCGCTTGCATGCGGGTTAAATCTGTGAAGGATCCGTTCCACAATGAGCACCGGAATCGTCACGATCAAAAACAAAATTACAAAAACTACAATACATATAAAACGAATCATGTGTCAGTCCTCAATTTTTCTTTCTGTAAAATAAAGAGGGCAGATGTCGCCCCTGCGTTCAATTATACAGCCGGTATATGGAAAATACAAGAAAAATGCTCGTGAAATTCGTGTTTATCTGCGAGACATTTTCCCGGTGAAGTGTCCGAAAATCAATCGGATACAGGAGATTGACTTATGTATCCCCACCCGTCACGAAAGACGCATCATATCGGCTGTATCCGACTGATTTTCTGCGCTCATCCAGTCAGTAATGTCTCTCCGACAAGCACGGAATCAGAAGAAAACTGGTCGAAAGGGGCAGCTTTATCGACAAAGTTCTGGTCTCTTCCGGCTTATATGAGTGTTTGTTGAAAGATAACGCTGCGGCTGAAAAATGAACTGATCGGATGCACCAGCAGAAAAAGAAGATACTGCATAAGCTATGCATCGACATGGAGCGTTCCGAATACACCTCGTTCTCCATGTTAGCAGCATTAAAATACGAGTTCCAATGGACGAGTATTTTGATGGTGTGTTACATGGGTTCGAGGGGATGAGGTAAAGCGGGTCGGTATAGCGTTGCAGTATCTTCTTTTTCTGCATCCGTTATTCGATCAATATGTCTTTACATTATAGCAGTGTTTCTTCAATAAACACGAATTGACATATTTGAGGGGGCGGCTTCATATGATATATGGAAAAATGCTGCGGGGACAGGGAAATGAAACGTCTGAGGGCATTCTGTATCATCTGGATACTGCCGATCCTCATTACCGGTCTGGCATCCGGCTGTGTCAGCAGATACGATGAGGAGCAGAAGCTGCAGGATCTTGATTTCACTGTGGTGGACAGGGAAGATGAACCGGAAGAATTGAGCACGATGATCGAAGAAGAGAAAGGACATCCGTTCCAGATGCTCTATGCGGACCAGGGACAGCTTTATCTTGCGGAGGGATATGGAGAGCAGCCGACCACCGGCTACAGTGTAGCTGTACGGGAGCTGTACGAGACAGAAAATACGATCCACATCCGCACGAATCTTCTTGGTCCGGAGAAAGGGGAGGATATAAAGGAGATCACTACATTTCCCTATGTGGTCGTGCAGCTTGGATATATTGACAAAGACGTCCTGTTTGATTGAGGAGGAGAGATATGGAGCTGATCAGAAAACCGATCCATTATACGCAGGAGGGAAAGAGCATCTTCGACCAGTTTTATCTGGACGAGGATTACAATGTACCGGACCAGAAGGAGGATGTACAGCGTATCATCCAGGGAAAAGCCGAGCTAAGGACAGAGGATATCCGGCCGGTGGAAAATTATGTAAAGATCACGGGCAAAGTGTATTTTACAATCTTGTACATGACGGCCTCAGGGGACTCGAAGCCTGCCGTGCTGGAAGGAAAACTGCCATTTGAAGAGATGGTGTATGCGGAGAGCGACGGGAACGAGTCGTTCTATCTAAGAAATGTAAGGACGGAATTCACAGCATCCGTTGTCCATTCGCGGAAGCTGGGGCTGAAGATCATGGCCGAGATCGAGATTGGGAGAGAGTGGATCAGGGACGAGGAGCTGACTGAAAATATTGACAGTGACATACCAATCTATCGAAAAACCCGGAAAATGAACCTGCTCCGTCTGGCGGTGTCGAAGAAAGATACATACCGGATCAAGGAAGAGGTTACGCTGCCGGGAACAAAGGAAAGCATCGGTCAGCTTCTGCTCACGGATATCAGTGTGAGAAAACTGGATATCCGGACGGGACAGGATGAGATCCTGCTCAGAGGCGAGATGCTCGTATTCTGCATGTATCTGTCCGCCGAGGAGAAAGCGGACTGGATCGAGCAGAGTGTGCCTTTTGAGGGACGGGTCCTGTGCGACGGCGTATCCGAGAATATGTACTACCATATCCAGCATTCTCTGGAAGATACGCTGGCTGATATCCGGCTGGATGAAGACGGGGAAATGCGTGTCCTGGGAATCGAAGCTACTCTTGCGCTCAGGATGAATATTTATGAAGAGGAAGAATCGGAAATACTGAGCGATATGTATTCTCTGGAACAGCAGTGTGTATTCGACACGCAGGATACCGTTCTGGAGGAGCTCCTGATGCAGAATCAGTCCAAATGCAAAATAGCGGAAAGACTGTCTCTGCCGGAGCTGAAAGAAGACGTCCTGCAGATCCTCCACAGCAGAGGCAGCATCCAGGTGGAGAGCGAACAGCATACGCCGGAGGGAATACAGATTGAAGGTATCCTTCATCTGTCTTTTCTGTATCTGCGGGGTGATGATGCGGAACCTTATGGAAGCTGGCAGGGGATGATCCCGTTTTCCTGGCTGATCGAATATTCCGATATGCCGGAGAAAGTGAGCAGCAGCCTTTCTTATCATGTAGAGCAGCTGGCTGTAACACTGGCAGGAAGCGAGGCAGTTGAAGTCAAAGCTATTTTGTCGTTTGATGTATTCCTGCGCAGGCTTATGCCTGTCGGGATGATCACGGAAGTCCGTATGGAACCTCTTGATATGGAAGAACTGTCAGAGCGCCCGGGAATCGTCGGGCATATTGTGCAAAATGGCGAAGATCTCTGGAGCCTGGCTAAAAAATATATGACAACGATCGACGGAATCCGGGAAATAAATGGTCTAAATGATGAAAAAGTTTCACCAGGGGATAAACTATTGATTTTTAAGGAAAATGTGAGTATACTGTAAGCACACTGTATACAAGATACAGAACACAGTATTAATAAGTCAACAGTTCAGCCATCGGATGTCAGCAGACGGATTTATGCTTGCATAAGAATCCGGCAGCTGACAGTCAGATGAGCTGAACTGTTGCATAGTATGGAGGACACAGGATGAATCAGATCGAATTAAAAGCACTTGCTAAGATCAATCTGGGCTTGGATGTACTTGGAAGAAGAGAGAACGGCTATCATGATGTGCGCATGATCATGCAGTCGATCTATTTATATGATGAAGTAAAGATAGAGAAGAAAGACACACCGGGAATCGAGGTGGCGACAAACCTGAGATATCTGCCTGTCGGTGAAGATAATATTGCATACAAAGCGGCAGAACTGCTGAAAGAAGAGTTCCATATCAGCAAAGGTGTGAAGATCACTTTGAAAAAGCACATTCCCGTGGCAGCAGGGCTCGCAGGGGGAAGCTCCAATGCAGCCGCGGTGCTGTTCGGGATGAACCGGATGTTCCGGCTTGGTCTTTCACAGAAGGACCTGATGGAGCGCGGGGTGAAGCTGGGTGCAGACGTCCCGTACTGCATCATGCGCGGGACAGTTCTGGCAGAGGGAATCGGCGAGGAATTGAAGGTGCTTCCTGCTATGCCGAAATGTACGGTCCTGATCGCGAAGCCTCCGATCAGTGTGTCTACAAAGACGGTTTACGAGGCGCTGGATTCAAAAGAGATCACAGAACATCCGGATATCGACGGGATCATAGAAGGGCTGGAGCAGCAGGATCTGAAGAAGATCGCGGGCTGCATGGGAAATGTCCTTGAGGATGTTACGATTCCGATGCATCCGGTCATCGATGAGATCAAGCAGGTAATGAAAGATGCCGGCGCGCTGGGCGCAATGATGAGCGGCAGCGGACCGACTGTATTCGGGCTGTTTGAGAGCCGGGCAGGAGCACGTGAAGCTCAGAGACGCATCAGGGAAAAAGCACTGACCAGGCAGGTCTATGTGACGAATATACACAGTGTGAGGAGGAATCACAATGCCGATTGATTTTGAAGTTACGATGAATGAATATCTTCCGCTGCGGGACGTAGTATTCAATACTCTGCGGAGGGCGATCCTGCGAGGAGAATTAAAGCCGGGCGAGCGTCTGATGGAGATCCAGCTCGCCAACAAACTGGGAGTGAGCCGCACGCCGATCCGGGAGGCAATCCGCAAGCTGGAGCTGGAGGGGCTTGTGCTCATGATTCCCAGGAAAGGTGCGGAAGTTGCCGAGATCACGGAGAAAAATCTGCGGGATGTGCTCGAAGTCCGGGGGGCTTTGGAAGAGCTGGCTGTCCAGCTCGCATGCGAGAGGATGGACAATGAGAAACTGAAAGAGCTGCACGCTGCCGCGGATCATTTCCGGGAGATACTGGACAGCGATGACATCACAGCTATCGGTGAGGCAGATGAGGCGTTTCACGACGTGATCTTTGCTGCCACGGACAATACCCGTCTGATCCAGCTTTTGAACAACTTAAGAGAGCAGATGTACCGTTACCGCATTGAGTATCTGAAGAAAAAAGAGTGCCATCCCCAGCTGCTGGAAGAACATGCGGCGATCATGAAAGCAATCGAGGAACATGATAAAGAAAAGGCGACGCAGATCACGATCCAGCATATCGCCAATCAGGCGGATACTGTGGTGGATACACTGCGGCACCGATGAAAGATGTATATTTCGCTGAGATTTGTCCATACTCTCCATATCAGGTGAAAAGATATGGAGGAATTACATATGGATATGTCAGAGAGAATTTATAGAGGGATTGAGAAACACGCCGTAAAGATCTGCTTTGTACTCGCAGTCATTCTGGCAGCGCTGATCACAACAGGAGTATATTTCAGAGTGGATGCAGCGGCGCAGGAAAAGCTTCAGGAGCATCTGGCGCAGGAAGTGCTGCGGTTCCATGTGCTGGCTAACAGCGACAGTGACGAAGATCAGGAGCTGAAGCTGCAGGTGAGGGATGCAGTCCTTAAGTATATGGAAGAAAATATGCCTGAGGAAGACAGCGCCGATGCAGTAAAAGACTGGGCGCGGGCGCATATCGACGAGATAGAGGATGTGAGCCGGGGGATCATTGCAGAAGCCGGGGCAGAGTATCCGGTGAGTGCGGCGGTGACAACCTGCTGGTTCCCGGATAAAAGCTATGGGGACGTTACATTTCCGGCAGGAAATTATGAGGCGCTCCGCATTGAAATCGGCGAGGCAGAGGGTCATAACTGGTGGTGTGTGCTCTACCCTGGGCTCTGCTTTATGGATACCGTAAATGCAGTTGTGCCGGATGAGGGAAAAGAAAAGTTAAAAAACGTTTTGACGGAAGAGGAGTATTCCAGAGTTACGGCTGATACAGATTTTAAGATCAGCTGGTTTTTCTGGTAAATATAGAAAGATGACAGAATTTTTGATCAGACATTTTATAAAAGATTATAAGGACGTGGAGAAGATATCCGTGCGGACCGCATATGGAGTGCTGGCCAGCATTGTGGGTATCTTCTGCAATGTTTTTTTATTTGCAGTAAAATTTGTGGTAGGGCTTGTGCTGCACAGTGTGTCCGTTACGGCGGATGCATTTAACAATTTATCAGATGCAGGCTCGTCTATCATCAGCTTTGTCGGAGTGAAGATGGCAGAGAAGCCCGCGGACAAAGACCATCCTTTCGGTCACGGGCGGATCGAGTACATAGCAGCGCTTGTCGTATCATTCCTTGTACTTGAAGTGGGCTTTACATTTCTGAAAGATTCTTTCGGAAAGATCCTGCATCCGGAGATAATGAATTTCCAGATCGTTTCGGTCGTTATCCTGATCCTGTCCATAGCCGTAAAGCTGTGGCTCGGCCTGTTCAACCGGAAACTGGGAGAGAAGATCGAATCTAAAGTGATGATGGCTGTATTTACTGATTCCATGGGTGATGTGATCACTACGTCGGCTACGATCCTGTCTCTGATCTTTTTCGCAGTGACAGGAATCAATATCGACGGAATCGTGGGGGTGGGCGTCGCGCTTGTCGTTATGTGGGCCGGCGTGGGTATTGCGAGAGATACGCTGGAGCCCCTGATCGGACAGGCGATCGACCCGGAAGTATATGAGGAAATCAAACATTTCGTCGAGAAATATGACGGGATCGAAGGAACCCACGATCTGATCGTACATAATTATGGTCCGGGACGCAGTATGGCATCCATCCATGCAGAGGTGCCTAATGACGTGGATATCGAGCAGTCCCACGAGATTATTGACCGGATTGAGCGGGAGGCAGCGAAAGAACTTGGGATTTTCCTTGTGATCCATATGGATCCGGTGGAAATGCGAAATAAAAAAATCCTGCGGATCAAAGAGACGGCAGTCAGGATACTGCACGACCTGGATCCTCTGTGCAGCCTTCACGATTTCCGTGTGGTACACGGCGAGCATCAGATCAATCTGATCTTTGACATGGTCGTGCCAATCGACTATGATGAGAAGAAGAAAGAGGACCTGTCCCTGAGAATGGCTGAACGGATGAAAGGGGCAGATTCAAGATATGAGTGTGTGATCACCGTGGAGTCCGATTACGTGGCTCAGGGCGGTTCCGATGAAAAATGACAAAACCAGGGCTTGGAATAAGGAGTGACGTAAGATGACAGAGAGTGTAATGACATTGGGAGCGAAAAGCAAAGGAAGATATGAATTTGACGGCAGGGTCCGCTACAGTGAGATCGACCACAGAGGGACAATGACGCTGCCGGCCCTGATCAATTATTTTCAGGACGCAAGTACATTCCAGTCGGAAGCAATCGGCCTCGGTATGGACAGGCTGAAACATGACAAGAAAGCATGGGTGCTCTCTTACTGGCAGGTTATCGTAGAACGCTATCCCCAAATGTGCGAGAAGATCACTACTGGGACATTTGCCACGGAGTTCAAAGGTCTCTACGGAAATCGTAACTTCTATATGAAAGACGAATCGGGGGAAATGATCGCCCGGGCCAATTCCATCTGGGTGTTTATGGATCTGGAGAAAGGCAGGCCGGCGCGCCCGACAGCAGAGCATATCGACCCGTATGGCACATGCGAACCACTGGACATGCCTTATGAGGGAAGGAAGATCGCACTGCCGGAACAGAGCGAGACCGGAGAGCCCTTCCCGGTGCGGAAATATCATATTGATACGAATGAACATGTCAATAACTGCCAGTATGTGCAGATGGCGCTGGAGATGGTGCCGGGAGATATACAGGTACGGCAGCTGAGAGTGGATTATAAAAAATCCGCGGTGCTCGGAGATATGATCTATCCGAGGCTGACCGCGGAGCAGGAACGCACGGTGGTGGAACTGTGTGATGCAGACGGGAAAGCGTATGCGATCGTGGAGATGAAATAAAGAAAATGAATAAAACAATGCAGGCAATCCTCCAGGCGCTCTCCTACGGCGGTATTGAAGTAGAGTCGGCCAGGTGGATCGCAGATCTGAAAAAACTGGATCCGATGAGGATCTTTGTAAAGAAACTGGATATCGAAATATATAATGAAGAATATAAAGTACCGGTCCGCCTGTATTTCGCTGACGAGGCATCCATGGAATCCGGAAATGAAAATGTCCCTGTGATCTTGTTCTTCCACGGGGGAGGCTGGACGACGGAGAGTGTGGAAACCTATGACCGGGTCTGTTCACGCATGGCGCAGTCCATCGGGCAGCTGGTGGTCTCCGTGGAGTACAGGCTTGCTCCGGAACACCGGTTCCCTGTGGGATTCGAGGACTGCTATGCAGCGGCCAAAGCACTTTTTGCCGGTGAGATCCTGCCGGGAATACGGCCGGAGCAGATCACTGTCATGGGAGACAGTGCGGGAGGAAATCTCGCCGCGGCTGTATGTATGAAAGCGAGAGATACAGGAGACTTCAGACCACAGCGCCAGATCCTTATTTATCCGGCGCTGAGTAACTGCTATACAGAAGATTCGCCTTATGAATCCGTGCGGACGAACGGGACAGGTTATCTGTTGACAAGCGAGAAGATGGCAGATTATCTTGGATTATATGAGAGTAAGCCTGAAGACAGGGAAAATCCTTATTTCGCCCCGCTGTGTGCAGAGGATTATATTGCGCTTCCGGATACGCTGATCCTGACGGCCGAGTTTGATCCCTTAAGAGACGAGGGAGAAGAATACGGGCGGCGGATGAGACAGGCGGGATGCAGGGTGCGCATCGAGAGGATCGAGGGGGCGCTGCACGGATATTTCGCTCTTGGAATCCAGCATTTATATGTGCAGGAGAGTTTCAGGCATATTAACCGGTTCCTGAGTGTGGAACGGGCATTGAATGAACAAAGACTGTAGATCGGAAAGGAAAGGGGGACAGGCAGGGTGAAAGAAAAACGGCAGAGACGATGGAGAAAACTCGATAATGCCGCACAGGCATTTCCGGCGGCTGCCGGGAAGAAGGACTCCAGGGTATTCCGGTTCTACTGTGTCTTGAAAGAGACGGTAGATGCGGATACTCTGCAGCGTGCACTGGATCTGACTATGGAGAAATATCCTCTCTTCCGGTCTGTGCTGCGCAAAGGCCTGTTCTGGTTCTATATGGAGCCGAGGAAGCTCCCTGCGCTTGTCAGGGAGGAAGACAGGCCGCCATGCAGCCGGATCTATGTCCCCGACCAGAAAAGGCTGCTCTTTGAAGTTACCTACTATAAGAACAGGATCAATCTGGAAGTATTTCACGGGCTGACAGACGGAACAGGCGCCATGCAGTTCCTAAAAGAGCTTGTGAGAAATTATCTGACGCTTACATATCCGGGACATGAGTTCCCGGAGGCAGACGGGGGAGAAACACTGACAGACAGTGATTATGAGGAGGACAGTTTCTCGCAGTATTATACAGGGAAGAAAAGCAGAAGCAAAAAATCCCGTAAAGCGTTTCAACTCAGGGGTGAACGGCTGGAGCAGGCGGAGATGCAGATCACGGAGCTCATACTTTCTGCATCGGAAGTCCACAAAAAAGCAAAAGAATACGGAGTTTCGGTGACAGCTTATCTTGCCGCGGCATTTCTCTATGCGATATATGAGGAAGTGCCCAAAAGCGGACTGAAACGTCCGTTATCACTTATGATCCCGGTAAACCTGAGGAACTTCTTCCCCTCAGGATCTATGACAAATTTCTGGAGCTGGATCGAGACAGCCCTGGATTTTGGTGAAAATACAAAGCTGGAAGATGTTATCGGAAAAATGAAAGAGATGTTCGGAAAGGATTCTGTAGAAAAGGAAATTTCTGGACGGATGAATGATCTGGTGCGGCTTGAAAAGAATCCGTTTCTGCGAGCGGTCCCGCTGGAGATCAAGAACCTGTTCCTGCTGGCGGGGACAACTCTTGGCGGCCGCAGCGTAACTGCGGTGTATTCCAATATGGGACGTATCCAGATGGCGGATACATATGAGGATTATATCGAACGTTTCGGTTTCTTCGCAAGCACGGATAAGATGCAGATGTGCTCCTGCTCATATGGAGATACCATGGTGCTGGGGCTTACTTCGAAGATCATAGATCCAAATATATGCAGAAACTTTGTAAGCATACTGAAACGCGACGGGATTGAATGTCATATACAGGAGAACGATTTCCCGGGATATCAGGAAAAACCGTCCAGAAGAGCTCTTATGGGACTTAAGATTTTTTCGTTTACATGTACCGCGGCGGTCGTGATCTGCTGGATGCTTAACTACCTTCTGACGTTTGGGCGCTGGTGGGCAGGCTATGTGACAGCAGGAGTATTCTGCACATGGCTGCTCATTATGGTCGGTTACCGTAAGAGGAAGAATCCTCTGAAAAACGGGATGTGGCAGCTGGTCATTGTGACAGCAGGTTCTCTTCTGTGGGATGTCTTTACCGGATGGCAGGGGTGGTCTGTGGATTTTGTCATCCCTCTGGCAATACTTGTAAATATGCTGTCTATGGTGATCATCTCGGCTGCGGGGAAAATGGAAGTGGCGGAATATCTTTTCTATCTGGTGCAGGCAGGAGCGTGCGGGCTTATCCCGTTTATCCTTCTGATCGCAGGTGCGGTGTCGGTGCCTTATCCTTCTGTCATATGTTCCGGCGTCAGCCTGCTTTTTCTGCTGGGACTTGTGCTCTTTAAATGGAAAGATTTTGTCAGGGAAGTACAGAAAAAATTCCGCGTCTGAAAGCCGGACTATAGTCCGGCCAGCACATCCTCCAGCACTTCTTCTACTGAGTCTGTCACATATTTGGCGTGGCCTGCGATGCCGGGCGCCGCGTTTGACATGGCATAACCGTATCCGGCGAGCTCCAGCATTTCTACGTCATTGTACTGGTCTCCGAACGCCATGCATTCTTCGGGTTTTACACCAAAGAGGTCCATCATTGTCTGCAGGGCAGTGCCTTTGTTGTATCCTGGTACAATGAAGTCAATCCAGATATTTCCCGATGTGACGACTTTGACAGCCGGGGAAAACATTTCCTGCAGATGCTTCAGGCAGGGACCGAGATCATGGGATTGCATATTTGCGATAGCGAGTTTGAGAAACGGTCCCTCGACTTTCGTAATGTCATCCACGATTTCAGTTGTATTGTGCATTACATTTACGATATGGTTGACAAAAGCAGGGTCATTGTCCTCGATCAGACAAGTATCCTCGCGGGATGCAACGATCTCGTAACCGGGTTCCTTTTTGATTTCATGCATGATCCTGTAAGCCAGATCGTCCGGTATAATGCCCCGGGAGATGACTTTCCCCTGATGAATGCAGATTGAACCGTTTTCAGCAATATAGGATATCTCATCTTTGATATCGGCAAAGAGCCGGCGTTCGTTGTCATACTGGCGCCCGCTTGCCGCAACAAAGCGGATCCCCTTCTCTGTAATCCTGTGTATCAGATCTATCGTGTAAGACGACAGCTCCTGCGCTCCGTTGTGGAGAAGGGTGCCGTCCAGATCGCTTGCAATTAATTTGATCATAAAGAATCCTCCGTAACAGGTCATAGTTGAAATACAACATTGATATCGCAGTTCGCTCTTCCTGAAGCGATATCAGTGCCAGATTCAGTATAACTGAAAAAAAAAGCAGAGTAAAGAGAGGAAGAGAAACTTTGACATATACCTTCGACATGTTTGGCTGAGGGAACTGTAACAGAAAAGAAATACTTGTAACTATTTTGTAATAGTAATATAATGGAAACGTGGCGGGATGCGAGATGAAATTTCTTGTTCCGGCATAAATATAATTGAAAAGTAAGAGGACTATGATTATGGGAAAATATTTTGGGACCGATGGATTCCGCGGTGAGGCAAATGTAGTACTTACAGTGGAACATGCATTTAAGGTAGGGCGTTACCTGGGATGGTATTTCGGGCAGGATCACAAGGCCAGAGTTGTGATCGGAAAGGACACAAGAAGAAGCAGTTATATGTTTGAGTATGCTCTGGCAGCAGGAATCACCGCGTCAGGAGCAGATGCATACCTTCTTCACGTGACGACGACTCCGAGTGTATCATATGTCGTAAGGACAGAAGATTTCGACTGTGGTATTATGATCTCAGCAAGCCATAACCCGTTCTATGACAACGGTATTAAGGTTATTAACAGTGCCGGACATAAGATGGAAGCAGAAGTTGAAGATAAGATCGAAGCATATATCGACGGTGAGATCGAGGAACTTCCGCTTGCAACCAAAGAAAATATCGGACGCACCATCGATTATTCCGCAGGAAGAAACCGCTATATCGGGCATCTGATCTCTATTGCGACCCGTTCATTTAAAGATATGCGCATCGGTCTCGACTGCGCGAACGGAAGTTCATTTGCCATAGCAAAGAGCGTGTTCGATGCACTTGGCGCAAAGACATATGTGATCAATAACGAGCCTGACGGAACAAACATCAACACGAACTGCGGTTCTACTCATATCAATGTGCTTCAGGAATTTGTCAAAGAGAAAAAACTGGATGTCGGCTTTGCTTATGACGGAGATGCAGACAGATGTATCGCAGTAGATGAAAACGGAAACGTAGTAGACGGCGACCGTATCATGTATGTATGCGGCAAGTATCTGATGGAGCAGGGACGCCTTGAGGGAAATACGATTGTAACGACGGTAATGTCCAATCTGGGACTCTACAAAGCCTGTGATAAGATCGGCATGAAATATGAGCAGACAGCAGTGGGTGACAAATACGTATACGAAAATATGTTGAAGAACGGTTTTGTGCTCGGAGGCGAGCAGTCAGGGCATATCATCTTCAGCAAGCATGCGAGAACCGGCGACGGTATACTTACCTCACTGATGATCATGGAAGTAATGCTTGAGAAGAAACAGACGCTTGGAAAACTGGCGGATGAGGTTAAGATCTTCCCGCAGGTTCTGAAAAATGTCCGCGTAAAAGACAAGAAAACTGCAAGAGAGAATCCGGCAGTTGTAGAAGCAGTCCAGAAAGCAGCAGATGCACTGGGGACTGACGGACGCATCCTCGTCCGCGAAAGCGGCACTGAGCCAGTGATCCGTGTCATGGTAGAGGCGGCATCGGACGAAATCTGCGAGAAATACGTGGATAGTGTCGTTGATGTCATCAAAGCAGAAGGATTGACAGAGTAATTTGTATTTTCCGTACTAACAAAGTATCCGCCGGGAGACAGGTATTGTTATCGCACCCGCTTTCGCTCGGGCCGTAACGCAGCGGTACATAGGAGCGCAAAAGACGCGCTCCAAGTGCCGGCGTTACTCTACGGTGCGTACACAATACCTGTCTCCCGGCTGCTTTCTTTCCCATCCCGAAAAACGAATTTCAAACGGAAGAAACAAGACCGGAACGCTCTCGACTACGGTCCCATCCCAACCGGCAGGAAAGGGAAGATAGTCGATAAAGTTCACCTTTTCAATCAATTTTCTGTAAATTTCGTGATTATCGGGGAGACACTTCCAATCGGATGAACGCAGAAAATCAGTCGGATACAGCCTTTTTGATGAACCTTTCGGGACGGGCGGGGAGGGGATGCTGACGGTGACTGTGGAGGGGGATTAGATATAGTTAAAGCCTGTGGTGCGGCGTTGATCAGGGAAAGGATGTTGTTTGAACGAAGTGAGTTCTTCCTTTCCCTGATTGCTTTTAGCCGTATCGCAGGCTTGTTACTATATCTTATGCCTTGTAACCGGAGCCGGAAGCATCCCCTCCCCGCCCGTCCTGATACGTGAGTCAATCCCCTGTATCCGATTGATTTTCGGACGATTTACCGAGAAGACGTCTCACAGATAAATACGGAATTTATCCGCTTACGATCACCGTCTGATATCCGGCACGCTTAAGACGTCTCTCCATAGCTGCTGCTTCATCCAGTGTGGGATATGTGCCTACGGTAACCCGGTACAATCCGTTGTTCTGGCTGGTTACAGCGGGAAAGTCCTGGTCCAGCAGCTCCTGCTGGAGGCGGTCAGCATATGCGCCGTTGCGGAAAGCACCGGCCTGTACGGTATAAGAGCCGGGGGTAGAGGGGGATTCTCCGGTCAACTGGAGTGTGTCAAGGATGCCTTCTGCAATACCGAGTGCGATATCATCAAAGTTATCATCGAAGAGCATATTGTCTGTGTCTGAGTTAATGAAGCCGACTTCTACAAGAACGGCCGGCATACGGGTGCGCCTGAGGACAACGAGCCCGGGGCGTTCCTTTACGCCCAGATTAACAAATCCCACAGCCTCGAGCTGTTCATTTATGTTCTCTGCCATTTCCAGTTTGATCCCGGATTTGTTGTAGACGAGAGATTCTACGCCGGAATAGGTGTTAGCTTCCGGGCTGGAGTTGCGATGGATTGAAATGAAAAAATCGGCGTCTGCTTCGTTTGCCTCCATCGCTTTCTGATAGGGGGATTCGTAGACGTCTGTTGTACGCGTATAAAGTACATCGATTCCGCGTTCCTGAAGGATTTCTCCGACTGCAAGCGTAAGGGCAAGCGAGTCGTCTTTTTCCTGCCGTCCGTTGTATACCGCGCCGGGATCGCGTCCGCCGTGTCCGGCATCCAGCATAATAGTATAAGGCATAGTTCTGATTCCTTTTCCGCTTTACTCTATAACAGAATATGCAGTGAAAGAAAAATGGTGACTGTCATTTGGCAGCCACCATTTGAAAAAGCAATATAAATTATGAGTTGTCCGGTTCGGCAGTATTTTTGTCAGAAATGTTTTCGGAAGTACTGTCATCATCGGAACTTCCTGAGGAAGAATCATCGGGCTCCGCCTGAGCGCCTTCTTCGTCTTCTGCCTTTTCCGGAAGATATACATGTACGCTCTCGATACGGTTTTTATCCAGAGTTTCTACGACCAGGCGTATACCGTCTTCTGTTATGACTTCATCATTTAATTCGGGCAGCCTGTCAAGGTGTTCGATAATAAAACCGCCCAGCGAATCATAATCTTCGGAAGAGAACCCGGTCTGCAGCCGTTCATTTACATCATCAAGATTCATAGCGCCCTCGATCACATATTCACGGTCAGACAGCTGGTAAAACTGGTCTTCCTGCTCATCGTACTCGTCATGGATCTCGCCTACGATTTCCTCAAGGATGTCTTCAAGAGTGATCAGGCCGGCCATCTCACCGTATTCGTCCAGTACGATCGCGATATTAAATGTTGATTCCCTCATTTCTACAAGCAGTTCGGAGATGCTCTTGTATTCATATGTGAAATGCGGCTGGCGCATGATATCACGGATATTAAAAGATTCATCCCGGTTGCACAGAAGAAGGTCTTTCATATTGATTATACCGACAATATTGTCCTGCGAGTCTTCATAGACAGGCAGGCGGGTGAATTTATCTTCACGAAAGATATCGATGAGCTCATCATATGTGCTGTTAACATCGGCAAAAGTCACATGTACCCTCGGGACCATGATGTCTTTTGCGTCGGCATCACCGAGATCGAATACATTGTTGATCATTTCTTTTTCATCAGATTCGATCACACCTCTCTCATGGCTTACATCTACAATGGTCCTGAGCTCTTCCTCGGTCATGACTTTTTTTGCAGCGGCAGGATCCACCCGCAGAAGGAACATGATGCCGCGGGAAAAGAGATTGATGATAAAGATTACCGGAGTCATGATCGTCATAAAGAATTTGATGATCCGGATATAACGCATCGATATCTTTTCTGCGTTTATGGTGGCATAGTTTTTCGGCGTGATCTCTCCGAAAACGAGGATCGCGACTGTAAGGACTGCCGTAGCGATGCTGACCATATATCCGCCGAATGCATATGCAAGTGTGGCTGAAAGGGAAGATGCAGAGATGTTGACGATATTATTGCCGATCAGTATGGCACTCAGCATCTTGGATGTATGATTCTCCGTGATATCGAGAACCATTGCCGCTTTTTTGTTCCCGTCATCTGCCAGAGAGCGCAGCCGGATCTTGTTCACCGTTGTGAGCGCAGTCTCATTTGATGAGAAAAATGCTGAGAGCATAAGCAGGATGATCAATATGATAAATTGAAAGGTGTCACCAGAGTCCACTGTACTTTTTTCACTCCTTTATCTGTTACAGTGCGTCTGAACTGACGCTGAAAAACTCAGAGATACTGCTACATTATACACTGGATCTGGCAGATTTGCAAGAAATGATGGTTTACATCGCTTTGAGCATGGCTTATAATAATGTGGCAAATAAGCATAGAATTGAGAAATGGAGTATATTTATGAACCTGTATAATGATCTTTGTTCCATTACCGGAGAGAAAAACGTTCTGAGAGACGAGCTGATGTCCGGGCATACGACTTTTCGCATCGGAGGGCCGGCAGATTATTTTGTCATGCCGTCTTCTGCTGATGAGATCAGAAAGATTACGGCACTGTGTACAGAGAAGGCGATACCATACTATATAATAGGAAACGGAAGCAATCTTCTTGTGGGCGACAAAGGGTACCGGGGCGTCATCATACAGGTCTTTAAGAATATGAGAGAGATTGAGACCGATGGAGAGATCATCCGGGCACAGGCGGGGGCGCTGCTTTCAAAGGTAGCTGCTGCGGCATATGAGGCCGGACTGGAGGGATTCGAGTTTGCCTCCGGTATTCCGGGCACGCTGGGAGGCGCGGTCCGCATGAATGCAGGCGCATATGGCGGTGAGATCAGACAGGTGCTAAAAAGTGCTGATGTCCTTACACCCGGGGGCGAAGTGCTGACACTTCCTGTTGAAGAGATGAAGATGGGATACCGCACCAGTATTGTCTCAAAGATGGATTATGTAGTTCTGGCGGCGGAGCTTGTCTTAAGGAAGGGAGATAAAGAGAAAATCCGTGCCAAGATGGACGAACTGAAGGAGAAGCGGGTATCGAAGCAGCCGCTCGAATTCGGCAGTGCAGGAAGCACATTTAAGAGGCCGGAAGGATATTTCGCGGGCAGGCTGATCGAAGAGGCCGGACTGAGAGGATTTCGCGTGGGAAATGCCCAGGTGTCGGAGAAGCACTGTGGATTTGTGATCAACAGGGGCGGGGCGACTGCGCGGGAAGTAGCGGAACTGATGGAGACGATAGTGCGCCGGGTTGAGGAAAACTCGGGCGTAAGGCTGGAGCCGGAAGTGAAAAGGATAGGAGAGTTTTGACAGATGCGTTTGGTGATCGTGACGGGAATGTCGGGTGCAGGTAAAACGACTGCGTTAAAGATGCTGGAGGATATGGGATACTTCTGTGTAGACAATCTTCCCATTCCGCTTCTTCCCCGCTTTGTAGAGATGTTCAGTGAGCCGGAAGAAGAGGTGAAGAACATCGCTTTGGGAATCGATGTCAGAGGCGGACAGGATTTCAGCGGGCTCCAGGAAGTGCTGGACGGGATGGATGAAAAGCAGATAAGTTATGAAATCCTGTTCCTGGATGCTCAGGACGATGTGCTCATTAAGAGGTATAAGGAGACGAGGAGACAGCACCCGCTGAGCGGTTCGGGCAGAGTGGATACAGGGATCGCGAAAGAACGTGAGAAGATCATGTTCCTGAAGATGCGTGCTACCTATATTTTAGACACGAGTAAGATGCTGACAAGAGAACTGAAGCTGGAACTGGAGAAGATTTTCGTAAAAGGGGAGAGCTTCTGTAATTTGTATATTACGGTCATGTCTTTTGGATTTAAATACGGTATCCCGCAGGATGCAGATCTTGTATTTGATGTGCGTTTTTTGCCAAACCCGTATTATATTGACAAATTAAGGGAAAAGACCGGAAATGACCCGGAGGTCCAGGATTATGTCATGGAAAATGAAAAGGCGCAGGTATTTCTCGACAAACTGACAGATATGGTCGACTTTCTTATTCCGAATTATATCCTGGAAGGAAAGAATCAGCTTATCATTGCCATCGGCTGTACCGGCGGAAAGCACAGATCTGTAACTCTTGCAAATGCTCTGTACCAGAAGCTGGACAAACAGGAAAATTATGGCGTCCGCATCGAGCACCGGGATATCGGGAAAGATGCGATCACAAAAAGGAAAGAGTGAGAGTATGTCTTTTTCTGGAAAAGTACGGGAAGAACTCGCGGAAAACATCAGCCCTGCAAGGCATTGCCAGATAGCGGAGCTGGCGGCTTTCATCGGATTGTGCGGGACGATCGTCTTTAACCGGTTTGACCGTTGCAGCATAAAAATTCATTCGGAAAACTTTCTTGTTGCAAGAAAAGTCTTTACATTGATAGAAAAAACATTTAATATTAGAACTGATATCTCAGTAAGGAGAAACATTGCGAAACAAAGTGTGTCATATGCGGTTATTGTACGACGGCATGAAGACGCATTTCGCATCCTTCAGGCAACAAAGATGATCGGCGAATATAAAGGGAATGCAGATGAGATCCAGCCGTTTTGTCCTCTTGTGATCCAGCAGACATGCTGTAAAAGGGCATTCTTGCGGGGGGCATATCAGGCGGCCGGTTCCATGAGTGATCCGAAGAAGTCGTATCATTTTGAAATCGTCTGCTCCTTATCCGAGGCGGCGGAAAAGATCCGCGAGGTGATCTGCAGTTTCGGATTGGAGGCCAAGATCGTGAGGCGTAAGAACTCATATGTCGTATACCTGAAAGAAGGTTCTCAGATAGTAGATATCCTCAATGTAATGGAAGCGCATGTGGCTCTGATGGAGCTTGAGAATATCAGAATCCTGAAAGAGATGCGTAATTCTGTAAACAGGAAGGTAAACTGCGAGACTGCCAACATTAATAAAACTGTGTCAGCAGCGGTGAAACAGATCGAGGACATTACATACCTCAGAGATACAGTGGGATTTGAACATTTGCCGGATAATCTGGTGGCGGCGGCCGCCGCCCGTCTTGATAATCCTGATGCTACTCTGAAAGAATTAGGTGAGGCACTCGACCCTCCGGTGGGAAAGTCCGGAATCAATCACAGGCTGCGCAGACTCAGTGAACTGGCAGATAAGGCGAGGCAGGAACAAGGAGGATTATTATGATTAAAACACCTGTTGTAGTTAAGACAGAAGACGGATTTGACGGCAGACCGATCGCGCTGCTTGTGCAGGAGGCGAGCCAGTATGCGAGCAAAGTGTACATTCAGATCGGCGAGAAGAACATCAATGCAAAAAGCATTATGGGAATGATGAGCCTGAGTCTTGCAGACGGCGAGAAAATTACTGTAGTTACTGATGGCGAAGACGAGAAGAAAGCTGCGGAAGGAATCAGGACATTTTTTGCAAATAAAGTAAAATAAAGATTCTTTTGAAGAAAGTGAGGGCTGTGCAGAAGTACAGCCTTTTTCTGACTATATGACAGGATTATATAAACGGGAGGATATGATAGTGAAAAAGATGTTGTTTATTTATAATCCGAACGCAGGCACAGGGACACTTAAGCCCAGACTTTCAGATGTGATCGATGTATTTACAAAGGCAGGATATGAGGTGACGGTGCATCCGACGCAGAAATACCACGACGGGACTGAGAAGATGGAATCCTGCCCTGATGGATACGATCTGATCGTGTGCAGCGGAGGGGATGGAACACTCGATGAAGTAGTGACAGGGATGCGGAAGCGGTCATATAAGTCGCCTTTGGGTTACATTCCGGCTGGTACAACAAATGACTTTGCGGCCAGCCTTGGCATTCCCAAGGATATACTTGCAGCTGCGCGGACGGCGGTCAACGGCGTGCCTTTCCCGTGTGATGTGGGAACATTCAATAATGACTATTTTATCTATATTGCGGCATTCGGACTGTTTACGGATGTCTCCTATGAGACAAAACAGAGTATGAAAAATATCCTCGGCCATCTGGCCTATATGCTGGAGGGAGCAAAAAGGATATTCAATATTCCATCCTATAAGATCCGTGTGATCCACGATGGTGAGGAGATTGAAGACGAATTTATCTACGGCATGGTGACAAATTCCAGATCAGTGGGAGGGTTTACCGGGATCATCGGACCGGATGTGGTGTTTGATGACGGAGAATTTGAAGTGACTCTCATCAAAACTCCTAAGAACCCGCTTGAATTGAATGACCTGCTCGGCGCGATCATGTTAAGGCAGATCAATCCGGAACGCATGTATTCTTTTAAATCGGGCTGTGTGCGGTTTGAGTCTATGGAGGCGATACCGTGGACGCTGGATGGAGAGTATGGAGGAAGTCATGAGGAAGTCACTGTCCGCAATAACAGGCAGGCGCTCCAGATCATGGTGCGCCAGGAAGTGGCGGCAGGGCTCTCAGCAGAAAAGATGGCGGAGGAAGCGGCTGAAATCAGTGGTGCAGTTGAGAAATGAAGACGTAACAGCTCCATGGCTGAACTGTCACCCCAAAATAGTAACAGTTCAGTCCGCGCCATTCGCAAAACCGCACTGCGTGCTTACTGCGGCTGCCACCGCTGTTTTGCTCATATACTGGCGCTCAGCTCATCTGATTGTCACAAAAAATATTAAAAAATGAAAAAAAGTACTTGCATCTCATTAATCTATATGATATAGTAATATTCGCTGTGAGGGACAACCAAACAGCGGATATGAATAAGGCTCCGTGGTCAAGCGGTCAAGACGCTAGCCTCTCACGCTGGAATCAGGGGTTC
>MHCFR00700__coassemble_458_pt1 | contig 44793 bp, 40 predicted proteins | sample MHCFR00700__metabat2_low_PE_034 | metagenome-assembled genome bin MHCFR00700 | reverse complement strand
TGAAGTTAGTACCATTAGGTGACAAAATTGTTTTAAAACAGTTAGAAGCAGAAGAGACGACAAAGTCCGGTATCGTTCTTCCGGGACAGGCGAAAGAAAAACCGCAGGAAGCAGAAGTTATTGCTGTCGGACCTGGCGGAAATATAGATGGAAAAGAAGTAGTGATGCAGGTTAAGGCCGGCGACAAGGTAATCTATTCAAAATACGCAGGAACAGATGTAGAACTCGACGGTGAGGAATACATCATTGTAAAACAGTCTGATATTTTGGCAATCGTTGAGGCATAAAACACTTAGCGAGGTATTTTCGAGCTTAGTGTTTTAGCCGATACTCCGAGCGAAGGCGAGGACGTATCATCAGAAGCACTTAGCGAGGTATTAATTATAACTTAAAATAAGGAGATGTATTGACATGGCAAAGGAAATTAAATATGGAGCTGAAGCCAGAACAGCACTTGAAAAAGGTGTGAACCAGCTGGCAGATACAGTAAAAGTTACACTTGGACCGAAAGGAAGAAATGTTGTCCTTGACAAATCATTCGGCGCACCGCTGATCACAAACGATGGTGTTACGATCGCGAAAGAGATTGAGCTGGAAGACGGATTTGAGAATATGGGAGCACAGCTGATCAGAGAAGTTGCTTCTAAGACAAATGATGTTGCCGGAGACGGAACTACAACAGCTACAGTCCTGGCACAGGCTATGGTGCATGAAGGTATGAGAAACCTTGAGGCTGGAGCAAACCCGATCGTCCTGAGAAAAGGTATGAAAAAGGCCACAGACAAAGCTGTTGAGGCAATCCAGGCTATGAGCAGCAAAGTAAAAGGGAAAGAGCAGATTGCAAGAGTTGCTGCTGTATCATCGGGTGATGAGGGCGTAGGACAGATGGTAGCCGATGCCATGGAGAAAGTGTCCAATGATGGCGTTATCACGATTGAAGAGTCCAAGACAATGCAGACAGAACTGGACCTTGTAGAAGGTATGCAGTTCGACCGCGGATATATTTCAGCTTATATGGCAACAGATATGGAGAAGATGGAAGCGGTTCTTGAGGATCCGTACATCCTGATCACAGATAAAAAGATTTCCAACATTCAGGATATCCTTCCGCTTCTTGAGCAGGTTGTCCAGTCCGGTGCAAGACTTCTCATCATCGCTGAGGATATTGAGGGAGAAGCCCTGACAACTTTGATCGTAAACAAACTGCGTGGAACATTTAATGTTGTAGCGGTTAAAGCGCCGGGATATGGCGACAGAAGAAAAGAAATGCTTCAGGATATTGCAATCCTGACAGGCGGCCAGGTGATTTCAGAAGAGCTTGGACTTGACCTGAAAGAGACAACAATGGATCAGCTCGGACGTGCAAAATCTGTAAAAGTCCAGAAAGAGAACACGGTTATCGTTGACGGATGCGGCGATAAGAGTGCGATCAATGACAGAGTTGCCCAGATCAAGAAAGCAATCGAAGAGACAACATCTGATTTTGACAGGGAGAAACTTCAGGAGAGACTTGCAAAACTGGCTGGCGGCGTAGCAGTTATCCGTGTAGGTGCAGCTACAGAGACAGAGATGAAAGAAGCAAAACTCCGTATGGAAGATGCTCTGAATGCTACAAGAGCAGCAGTAGAGGAAGGAATCATCGCAGGCGGCGGTTCTGCATATATCCATGCAGCAAAAGAAGTTGCTAAGATGACAGAGGAACTTGAGGGCGATGAAAAGACAGGTGCAAGAATCATTCTGAAGGCTCTTGAGGCTCCGCTGTATCAGATTGCTGCAAATGCAGGTCTTGAAGGCGCGGTTATCGTAAATAAAGTAAGAGAGTCAGAGCCGGGTGTCGGATTTGATGCTTACAAAGAAGAATATGTAGATATGGTAGAGAACGGAATCCTTGATCCTGCAAAGGTTACAAGAAGCGCGCTCCAGAACGCTACAAGTGTTGCATCAACACTGCTTACAACAGAGTCCGTAGTATCTACGATCAAAGAGCCGCAGCCGGCTGCACCGGCAGGCGGCGCCGGAGGAATGGGAATGATGTAATTTCGGATTTCCCGAGCTGAATACCGGTGATATAAGCTCCGAAAGATGATTAAATGCAAAGCCTGAAAATGGAGAATTTGGCTTCGCCTCAAACACTCCATTTTCAGGCTTAACATCATCTTCCGGAGCCTTAATTTTTTCCTTCGAATTACTTCGAAGTCGTCTTCCTCACATACCTGTCATCTCTTTTTAAGTCCTTCCTGTGCCTCATCTCCGCCCGCCCCGAATACGTGAGTCACTCCACTGTATCCAAGTGATTTTCGGACGTTTTACCAAGAGAATACCTCCCCGATAAACACGAATATAAGCTCTCCTTATAAATAAATCTTAAAATAAATCAACTCTAAATTCCAGCAGGCCCGCCGGAAAGTGGTTGACATCTTTCATGAATTTCGTTAGTATATCAGTTAAATATTTACATTTAATAATATATATGGATTCAAAAGAAAGAGAGGTCAGCAAAATATGGGAAAGATTATTGGCGAAGGAATTACATTTGATGACGTTCTGCTTGTGCCGTCGTATTCAGAAGTGATTCCGAATGAGGTAGACCTGTCAACATATCTGACAAAGAAGATTAAATTAAACATTCCGATGATGAGTGCGGGAATGGATACGGTTACAGAACACCGCATGGCAATCGCAATGGCGCGTCAGGGTGGTATAGGTATCATCCATAAAAATATGTCTATCGAGGCGCAGGCTGAAGAGGTGGACAAGGTAAAGAGATCCGAGAACGGAGTTATAACAGATCCGTTTTTCCTTTCACCGGAAAATACGCTGGAGGATGCCAATAGTCTGATGGCAAAGTTTCGTATTTCGGGTGTCCCGATCACAGAGGGACGCAAACTGGTCGGGATCATTACGAACCGTGACCTGAAATTTGAAGAGGACTTCTCTAAGAAGATAAAAGAATCCATGACTTCTGAGGGACTGATCACGGCGAAAGAGGGGATTACTCTGGAAGAGGCGAAAAAAATCCTCGCAAAAGCCAGAAAAGAGAAACTTCCGATCGTAGATGACGAAGGTAATCTGAAGGGACTCATTACGATCAAGGATATAGAGAAGCAGATCAAGTATCCGTTGTCTGCGAAGGACTCCCAGGGACGCCTGCTCTGCGGCGCAGCAATCGGTATCACTGCAAACTGTCTGGACCGTGTGGAAGAGCTCGTGAAAGCAAAAGTAGATGTTGTTGTGATGGATTCAGCACACGGACATTCTGCAAACGTACTGCGTACAGTCAGAATGGTAAAGGAGAAATATCCGGAACTTCAGGTTATTGCCGGAAATGTAGCAACAGGTGAGGGAACAAAAGCATTGATCGATGCCGGAGTGGATGCTGTGAAGGTCGGTATCGGACCGGGATCTATTTGTACGACCCGTGTTGTAGCAGGTATCGGTGTTCCTCAGATCACAGCAGTCATGGACTGTTATGAAGCAGCGAAAGAGTACGGTATCCCGATCATTGCTGACGGTGGTATCAAGTATTCCGGAGATATGACAAAAGCAATCGCAGCCGGTGCAAATGTATGTATGATGGGAAGCATTTTTGCCGGATGCGATGAAAGCCCGGGAACATTTGAACTTTACCAGGGAAGAAAATACAAGGTATACCGCGGTATGGGTTCTATCGCCGCTATGGAAAATGGAAGTAAAGACCGCTATTTCCAGGAAAATGCGAAGAAGCTTGTTCCGGAAGGTGTTGAGGGACGTGTGGCTTATAAGGGAACTGTAGAAGATACAGTGTTCCAGCTTATGGGAGGTCTGCGTTCCGGTATGGGATACTGTGGTACCCATACAGTAGAAGAGCTGAAAGCAAACGGAAGATTTATCAAGATTTCTGCCGCTTCCCTGAGAGAGAGCCATCCGCATGACATCCATATTACGAAAGAGGCTCCGAACTACAGTGTAGATGAATAATATCAGCCTATAATAAGCAGCAGCCGCTGGCATATCGATATTAAGCCCGGTTTACCGGGGGATAGTATCGATATGCCGGCGATTTTTATATTTGTGATTGTTACGGATCATAGTATTTTATAATTTCATAAGATTTTGTTCATGATAGTTACAGAAATGTGTGGTAACATCATAGTTTGAAGGGTGGAACTAAGGATGAACACATACAAAGGACACAGGAACGGAAAGAGAAGAGCAAGCGGCAGGAGTACGGCGGCCGGGAGAGGAAAAGGAAAAAGCAGAAGAAAAGCAGCTGTATTTGTGGAGAACACATACATAAAGTGGGGAATCCTGATACTGGCTGTCCTGACGCTGGTGCTGGCGGTGCGGGGATTTCTGTCTCATGGCGGCACATATGTAAATGTAGATGCCTCAGAACCGGATATCGATGTACAGCTTCTCGACGTCAATCCTTATTCCCGTCCTGGGATTGAGAGCAATGGAATTACAGGAATCGTGATACACTATACAGCAAATCCGGGAAGTACAGCGCAGGAGAACAGAGACTATTTCAATGGTCTGCAGTATTCACAGGAGACTTCGGCCAGCAGTAATTTTGTTGTGGGACTTGACGGTGAGATCATCCAGTGTGTTCCTACATGGGAAGTAGCTTATGCATCGAATGACAGGAATTATGACACTGTATCTATCGAAGTATGTCATCCGGATGAAAGCGGAAAGTTTACAGATGAGACATATCATTCTCTTGTGCAGCTTACAGCATGGCTGTGTGTGAAATTTAATCTTACGGCGGATGATGTGATCCGACACTATGACGTGACGGGGAAGAACTGTCCGAAATACTATGTGGAACATGAAGATGCATGGGAGACTTTTAAGGAAAATGTGAGTCTTGCTATCACATCTGAAAGTTGATATAATATGATGGTTGCATATATGCTGACATTTACAGATGTGGAGGAAGAACATGAATGATTTGGAAATGTATCGGGAGCAGCTTGCACTCTGCGACGATAAGATCATAGATGCCCTTGTAGAGCGTAACAGCATTATCGAAAAGATAATGGCCTACAAAGAAACATACGGGATGCCGATCCTGCAGCCTGCACAGGAGGCAAAACAGCAGAAACAGCTCGATGAAAAACTGAAAGGCAATAAATATCAGGAAGAAATCCAGGATGTATTTCGGAGGATTCTGCGGAACAGCAAGAGAATCCAGGCAAGGAAACTGTTTTCGTATAATATTGTCCTGATCGGTTTTATGGGGGCCGGCAAAACAACTATTTCGGACTATCTGAGTACAATGTTTGATATGAGGCTGGTTGAGATGGATCAGGAAATCTCGGAACGCCAGGAAATGAGTATACCGGATATCTTTGCTACATACGGGGAAGAATATTTTCGGAATCTGGAGACAGGACTTTTGAAAGAACTCCAGACAGGGAAAAATTGTATCATATCCTGTGGAGGCGGCGTGGCTCTGCGCGAGGAAAACGTTGTGGAGATGAAAAAGAACGGCAGAGTGGTCCTTCTTACTGCGAGCCCCGAAACAATCTACGAACGTGTCAAAGACAGTAATGACAGACCGCTGCTCAAAGGAAACAACAATGTGGAGTTCATTGCGGATCTCATGGAGAAGCGCAGAGAAAAATACGAAGCAGCGGCAGACGTAGTGATACAGACAGACAACAAGACAATCCTCCAGATTTGTGAGGAATTGATCGCCAGGCTTATGGAGTTGGATGAAAAATAATGTTTGAGAGATTTTTTCCGGATGAATATGTGGAGTCCGCATATGTCATTCCGTTTGAAAAGCTATATGAGGAAGGAATCAGAGGCGTGATCTTTGATATCGACAATACACTGGTGCCCCATGGAGCACCGGCGGATGAACGTGCGAAAAAGCTGTTTCAAAGGCTTGAGGATATCGGATTTCATTCCTGTCTGATCTCCAATAATCAGGAGCCGAGGGTAAAGATGTTCAACCAGGATATCGGAACAAAATATATCTATAATGCACATAAGCCCTCGACTAAAAATTATATTAAGGCAATGGAACTCATGAGAACTGACCGTGCAAACACGGTTTTTGTCGGAGATCAGCTTTTTACAGACGTATTGGGCGCGAAAAGAGCCGGGATCCGCAATATTCTTGTGAAACCGATCCATCCGAAAGAGGAGATCCAGATCGTGCTCAAGAGATATCTTGAGAAGATCGTTCTTCATTTCTATAAAAAAGCATTGAAAAAAAAGGAAAATTAGTATAAAATTAATTAATGGAGTGCCGGTATGGCGCGCAAATCGAAGGAGGAAGATAAATGGTCGCAGCAGGAGATTTTAAGAATGGCATTACCGTTGAGATTGACGGAAATATTTATCAGATTTTGGAATTTCAGCACGTAAAACCGGGAAAGGGAGCAGCGTTCGTAAGAACAAAGCTGAAAAATATCATCAGCGGTGGTGTGGTTGAGAAGACATTCCGCCCGACTGAGAAGTTTGAGAATGCTCACATCGACAGAAAGGATATGCAGTATCTGTACAAAGACGGTGATCTGTATAATTTTATGGATGTGGAGACATACGACCAGATTGCACTGGATTCTGAAGTTGTAGGCGATGCCCTGAAATTTGTCAAAGAGAATGAAACAGTTAAGATCTGTTCCCATAAGGGAAACGTATTTTCTGTAGAGCCGCCTCTTTTTGTGGAGCTGGCTATCACAGAGACAGAACCCGGATTTAAGGGCGATACAGCACAGGGTGCTACAAAGCCGGCTACTGTCGAGACGGGCGCGGTTGTCAATGTGCCGCTGTTCTGTGAGACAGGTGACGTGCTTAAGATCGATACACGTACAGGAGAGTATCTGTCAAGAGTGTGATCTGCAGCAACTGCATAGTTGATAATGCGAAAGCGGGATGTACTTTTTCGGAAGTGCATCCTTTTTTTAGACTCCTTTGTGAAATAGGGAGAAATTTCCGCAGTCTTTTTGTGAAATATGTCCCATTGATTTTGATTGGAGACTCATCTATAATCAAGAGCACATAATATTGTTCACATATTTTTTTCATCGAATTCATGGGGCAGATGCCTTCATGAGGTACATTTCGTACCGGATTTCTCATTTTAATTTACAATGCACCGCGTTACAGGAAGGAGAAAAATGGATTACAGGACATTTACGTGCGCGGTAGAGAAAAAGATGAATCAGAAGATGACGGGAGGTGTAAAAGCAGGACTTTATACAACGACTAAGAATAACGGAAAAGAACGGACAGGTATACTGATCGAGACGCCGGGAATCAATATTTCACCGACAATCTATCTGGAAGAGTATTATCAGAGTTACAGGCAGGGAGCTGCGCTCGAGAAGATCGTGGATGAAATTCTGACATTTTACGAGGAGATCAAGCAGGAAAAATCATGGGATTACGAAAAAATCCTGGACTATGAAGGGGTGAAGGACAGGATTGTTTTCAAACTGGTCAATACTGTGAAAAACAGGCAGTTCCTGAGTACGGTTCCGCATGTCCCGTTTTTGGATCTGTCTGCAGTATTTTATGTACTGATCGAAGTGACGTCAGAAGGTACGGCGGCAATGACGGTGAACAAAACCCACATGAAACGGTGGGGGATAGAGCAGGACACTCTGTGGAAAGACGCTGCGAGAAACTGCAGACGGATCCTCCCGGCAGAATTTTTCACTATGAATTATGCCTTAAAAGAAATGCTGCAAAAAAATACGGGATGCAGCGAAGAAAATACCAGGGAAAATCTGTTTGCTGGAGATGCATGTTCGAGAGACGGGATGTATGTATTGTCGAATAATCTCAGGAGTTACGGGGCTGCCTGCATGGCTTATCCTCATGTGCTTGAAATGATCGGAGGAATTTTGCAGTCTGATTATTATGTACTTCCAAGCAGTGTCCATGAAGTTGTGATCGTGCCATACTGTGACAATATTACTGCAGCAGAGCTGGATGAAATGGTGAGGGATATTAATCATACACAGGTGGCGGAAGAAGAAGTACTGAGCGATCATGCATATCTGTATGACGTAAAAGCCGGTTACCTGAAACGAGGAACAGAGTTTATGACAGGAGGGGTGATCGGATGAGACGGTGCAACAGGCAGAGTATGGGACAATGCATGAGACGGTGGATCAGGAAAACGGCGGCTCTTATGGGTGCATCCGCATTATTTGCGGGGATGTGTATGACCGATGCTGCTGCGGCAGATGGAAGCGGCTTTTATCATGTGACATTCAGAATCCACGGAGAAGGAACGGTGACGCTTGAAAATGCTGCACAGGGAGAATATGTTCTGGAAGAAGGCGAAAAGACCCTGGCTCTGGTTCCGGGCACTTTTGTAAAATTAACGGCGCAGGCAAATACAAAAGAACCCGGGCTGAATGGGAAAGCAGGAGACGATCCCATGATTTCTATCACGGTGTCAACTAATGACGGCATTGAGCTGGAGCCGGAGATTTTGGAGCATGAAGATATATTTACCAGGGAAATTACAGTGACTGAGATTGACAAGATAGTGGATATTACATTTGGCAGCAATCTGACGCGTGCGGCAAAGACAGCCAGACGTTCAACAGGATCAAATGAGGAATTCCCCGAGACAGGAGACAGATTTACCGGTACCTGCACAGTGAAATCAGTAATCGGAGGAAACGGGCATACAGTTCACGGTGTAACACTTACGGATTTTACCGGAATCCTGTCAGGGGAAGGGGATGCGGAGACAGACTGTGCACAGCATTCGGCGGCGGCTCCCGTGGCTGGAATGAAATATAATTATACATTTACGGTTACATCAGTGGATAAATCATCCGGAAAAGTGACGGGCAGCCTGTATGTGGTTTCTCAGACGCAGCCGGCAACAGGCGCTGTTGACAGTGAAGGATATCTCATCGGCTATCAGGCACTTGCCGGAATTTTTTCAATCCAGCGTGAATACAGTGGGAGGCTTCAGCTAAAGAAAGTGTCTGCTAATACATCAGTGACAAAAGATAACGGATGTTATAGCCTGAAAGACGCGAAATATGGTGTTTATTCTGATGTAGGGTGTACGAAGCAGGAGGCGGTCCTGACAGTAAAGGAAGATGGCAGCACGGATACTGCAGAACTTTCGGCTGGCAGATACTATGTAAAGGAATTGTCTGCACCGAAGGGGTACGCTCTGAATGATAAGGTATATACTGTGGATGTGATGCCTGGAAATACAGCAGTTGTAAATGTGGAAGATTACCCGCAGAGTGATGCAGTGAGTTTGATGATTGAAAAGACAGATGCAGAAACAGGTGGCAACACACCTCGGGGAAGTGCTTCATTTGCGGGTGCAGAATTTACTGTGAAATACTATGGCGGATATTATGAAAAAGATCCTGCGGCAGATGGAGCTAAAGCTGTAAGAACCTGGGTACTGCGGGCAAATGCGGAAGGGAAGATCGCATTGGAAGACGGTCAGAAAGTATCCGGCGATGCATTTTATAAGAATTCGAAGGGGGAAAATGTCCTCCCGCTCGGTACGGTAACGATACAGGAGACAAAGGCGCCGGAAGGATATCTCATCAACGAACAGATATTTATAAGGCAGATAACATCATCGGGAAAAGGCGAAGAGGTTAATACTTATAATGCTCCAAGGATACCGGAGAAAGTGATAAGAGGAGACCTGCAGCTTGTTAAGTTTTCACGTGAACCGGAGGAAGATAAGGACCACAAGACTCCGCTTGAAGGGATTTGTTTTGAAATTACTTCCAGGACAACCGGGCAGAAAGTAGAAATTGTAACGGATGAAAACGGTTATGCATCTACAGAACAGCTGGGAGATGCGCGCGGAGGACTTGTGTATGATACCTATATTGTACACGAAAAAAATACGCCGGCTGGATTCGAGCCCATAGATGATTTTGAGATCACCATATCCAGTGAAGGAGAAACGTTATATTATATTCTTGAGGATAAGATGGTCGTTTCGCCTGTGCAGCTTGTAAAGACTGACAGTACAACAGGCAGGACGATCCCTGTATCGGGAGTTGAATTTGAGCTGCTTGACGCGAACAAAGAAACGATCACTATGACGACGTATTATCCAGAAAAAAAGGTCTATGAAACATTTGAGACGAATGAAGACGGAACATTTCTTTTGCCGGAAAAGCTGCCGGCGGGTGAATATTATTTTCGAGAACTGCGTGCGCCGGAGGGGTATCTTCTGCGCAGAGAAGATATAAAGTTTACAATAACAGAAAGTTATGAATGGGACTCTCCGCTTGTGATCACTTTCCCGGATGAGCCGGCTATGGGAAAGATCAAATTGACAAAGACAGATGCCGATACGAATGAAGTGCTTGAGGGAGCTGAATTTGAGGTTACGGCAGCAGAGGATATTGTTACACCGGATGGAACAATCCGCGCTCAAGAAGGCGAACTTGTGGATGCAATTGTTACAGGTGAAGATGGTAAAGCATACTCGAAAGAACTTTTCTTCGGGAAATATACCGTAAAAGAAATAAAACAGCCAGCGGGATATGTGTTTTCAGAAGAGGAGTGGAATGTGGAACTCAGTTACAAAGATCAGGAGACGGAGATTGTTACAGAATATGTCGGAGTGGAAAATACACCGTCAAAATTTGTTTTGGTAAAGACAGAGGCAGGATCGGAGCAGCATTTATCGGGAGTGAAGTTTGCGTTTTGGGAAAAAACGGAGCTATTGACTGAAGATGCCCCGGAACCATTGACAGATGAAGCGGCGACAGGGGGATTGTTGACGGTAGAAATGCCGGCAGATGAACCGGAAAAAGAGATATTGACTACCGGAGAGGATGGTACACTGACAGTGGAAAAACTTGTGCCGGGTACTTACTGCATTCAGGAGGTGGAGACGGTTCCGGGTTATCTGATGGATGGAACGGTGTATGAATTCACGGTGTCTGAAGACGGACGGATCAATGGAGAAGAGATCGGTTTTTTGACAGTGGAAAATGCTGCCACAGGAATTGCCCGGACGAAAGCGGTAAATGCGGATACCGGAGAACAGGAACTACTGCCGCAGGAGTGCAGGGTGATCGATACAGTGAGTATGGAGAATCTGCAGATCGGAACGGAATATATGCTCCGTGGCGTGCTGATGGATCAGCAGACCGGACAACCTTTGCGGGAAAATGATTCTGCTGACGGCGCTATTCTGACAGTAGAGAAAAGGTTTAAGGCAGAAGATGTGCAGATGGATGTTGAAATGGAGTTTGTTTTTGATGCGGCAGCATTTGCAGGGCGGACCATTGTTGTATTTGAATATTTGTATCAGGAGAATGTGGAGATCAGCCGGCATGCAGATCTGGAAGATCTGATGCAGCAGCTCTATGTAAAGGAGATCGAACAGCAGTCGGGTGAAAAGAAAAGTGATGATACAGTAACTGACATACCGAAGACCGGAGATACAGTAGACCCGTTTCCGATAGCTGCCGCTGCTGCAGGAGCCGGCGGGGTCATAGTGATTCTGACCGTATGTATACGAAGAAAGCATAATAATGGTGAGGGACACCGGATAAAAAAGTGGTAGAGTAGAGGCACGAAACGGACTGATCCTTGAAAATGACGTCCTGCCCCGCCTGCAGAACATCTCATAAAGAATTCCGCAAAAAGGATAGGGTGCCGGCCATCCTTGCTAGTTGGACTGCTGCAATAAAGTACTTTACATTTTGGATAAATTATGCTAGGATAAATAAGGCTGTGAAGGGGAGCGTTGATGTTCCCCTTTCATAACTGGAATGCGTCTGTAGCTCAGTGGATAGAGCAATGCCCTCCGGAGGCATGTGCGGCGGTTCGACTCCGCTCAGACGCTATATTAATAGAAAAGGATGTTTCGTGAATGGTGTACCAGTTTCATGAAACATCCTTTCTTTTATAAAATATTGATCTTCTTTTTCATAATATAGTGTGTCGCGATATACTGGGCAATTGTTGTGATCAGCATCAAAACCAAGCTGACAGCTATGAGTCTGAACAGATAATCTGCCATTGCGCTGCCCTGAAGAGTATAGGTCATGTATCCCGGGAAACATCCGAACAGGAACATGAGGATCACGCTGAGGACCTGCATGACGGTTGATGTGATGAAATATGCCGCAATTGCACCCAGCACCCGATGGCTCGGGAAAAGCTGGCCGACTGCAACAGAAAAGTAGATCATGACCACAGAGCAGATTCCGCTGACCAGACAGATGACGAACAGGATGAGCGCAAATGTACCGATGGAGAGTCCCAGCTCATTAGTCAGGTCATCGGAAACCATGCTGTAGGCTGTTGTTACGTTGTTCCCTGTTACAAGGAGCAGGATGCCGGCGGCAATAATGATAAGATCAGCTGCCATCAGGATGTAGCCGGAGATGATCTTTGCCCATAGATGCTGTGGACCCGAGACGGGAAGTGTCCATGAGAGATATCCTTCTTTACTGAACAGGCTGCGGTAAAACCGGAAAGCAACCTGCATCTCTGTGAAGATCATCAATGCAGAGATCAAAAGTACGAGTAGAGAGAAAAAGAGGATAAGGGAGAGGACAAGTGGTTCCGTCACGTCGTTAAAACTCAGTCTGTTCATATAGAAGAGACGTGCTGCTATACATATGAACAGATACATGGCGTGCAGCAGGATGAATATTTTAGCAGCGGCTTTCAAGTCGTATTTGATTAGTTTTCCTAGCATTTAAACACCTCCCTGAATAAAGCATCCACGGACTTTCCGTATTTGGTACGGATTTCATCTACGGTCTCGTTAAGCGCAAGCTGACCGTTCTGAAGAAAAATTACACGGTCCAGCACGTTTTCAATATCAGAGATCAGATGTGTAGAGAGCAGGACAGTGGCATTTTCATTGTAATTGGTGAGTATAGTCCGCAAAATATAATCTCTTGCCGCCGGATCAACTCCTCCGATCGGTTCGTCAAGTATGTATAAATCAGCGTCGCGGCTCATGACAAGCACGAGCTGTACTTTTTCTTTAGTGCCTTTTGAAAGAGCGCTGATCCGTGTGTTCTGATCGATCTCAAGTGTGTCGAGCATCTTTAATGCGCGCTCTGTACTGAAGTTTTTGTAAAAGTCTGAGTAATAGGAAAAAATTTCCTTCACTTTCATATGCTCGCTGAAATAACTGCGGTCCGGAAGATAGGATACGATTTTTTTTGTCGCTGTTCCGGGTGCAAGACCGTTGATCATAATATGTCCGTCTGTGGGGACAAGAAGCCCGTTTGCAAGCTTGATCAGCGTGGTTTTTCCGCTTCCATTGGGCCCCAGAAGGCCTACGATCTGTCCTCGGTCAATAGACAGGTTCAGATTGGAAAGGGCGAAAAAGCTGCCGTATTTTTTCGTCAGTCTCTGACATTCAAGAATCGGTCTCATTGTAAACCTCCCTTTTTGATTGTGTCCGTTATCATTTCGAGGGTGTCCTCGTCAGAAAAGCCGAGCTTGCGCATCTGTTTGAAGAAATCACGGATGTGTTCCTGTGCCAGTTCTGTCCGCATCTCTTTGAGCATGGCGGTATCATCTGTTATAAAGCGGCCGCTTGTGCGCTGTGAGTGTACGAGTCCGCAGCGCTCCAGTTCGGACAGGGCTTTCTGCATTGTGTTTGGATTGACGGCGGCCTCTACGGCAAGATCGCGTACGGAGGGCAGTTTGTCTCCGGGCTGATAGACACCTGAAATGATGTCGTGTTGAATTCGCTCCATCAATTGAAGATAGATGGGGCGGTCATTATCCAGATTCCATGGCATTCGATCACCTCATATTCTTTTTTTTTGAGGAAACTGCCTTTGGCAGTTCCCTGCAGGACGAGGGATATCCCTCGTCCTGCAACTGTATTATTGATATAATACAATAATATATTCGCTGCGGGAAAATGTCAAGAGTGTTTTCGGAATTGTCAGAGAGTGTTTTCGTTTGCACTGATAATGATGTCTTTCATATTCGGGTCAAATATACCTTTTCTCAGCATTTCAATTTCATATTTATATGGGGCATAGGATTTCTTCGGTGCAGTGGGAGAAGAAATATATGGCGTCTCCAGTATTTTCGGGATTTTTTCGAAATCAGGGTGGCGAACGATATAATTGAGTGCATCGAACCCAATTTCGCCAAAGCCGATATTCTCATGACGGTCTTTTGCGGCTCCCGGTACATTCTTACTGTCGTTGATATGGAATACAGCAATCTGGTCCTTACCTATGATCCGGTCAAATTCGTCTATAATATCGTCAAAGTGATGGATGATGTCGTAACCGCTGTCACTTGTGTGGCAGGTGTCAAAGCATACCCTGAGCTTATCGTTATGTGTTACACCATCATAAATCCGCGCCAGTTCCTCAAAAGAACGGCCAATCTCGGAACCTTTTCCGGCCATGGTCTCAAGAGCAATAAAACAGTCTGTGTCCGAAGTAAGCACCTCATTGAGTCCTTTGATGATCTGTGCTGTGCCTGTTTCGACTCCGGCTCCCACGTGCGCGCCGGGGTGGAGGATAAGTGTGTGACTTCTGCAGTTTACGGTGCGTTCAATTTCCTTGGCGAGAAATTCGACTGCGAGGGAGAAAGTCTCTGGTTTTACGGAGTTGCCCAGATTGATAATGTACGGTGCATGGACAATGATCTCGCGGATTCCATGCTCTTTCATATATTCCCATGCGGGCTCAATATTCAACTCGCTGATCTCTTTTCTCCTGGTATTCTGGGGTGCACCGGTATAGAACATAAAAGTGTCGGCTCCGTAAGAGACAGCCTCCTTCGCAGAACCGAGGAGCATTTCTTTACCGCTCATGCCGACGTGTGAACCTAATATCATAATAAATCTCCTTTTCACAGATAAAATGATGTTGGGGGCAAAAGCCCCCAACGATAATTTATTATAAACCAGATCAGGAGTTTTCTCAAGACAGCAGATTTATGTCTGCAGGAGTGACTTCGGCGAATTTCCCAACGAAAACTTGCCGTCCTTCTTTATACATGGTAGAATATCTTTCATACGGACGAAGAGGAGTGTGGAAGATAGTGAAGACTTTACTGGAACTTATTACAATAGAGATGGAGGAGGCTTTTGCAAAGGGAGGTTATGACAAAGAGCTTGCGAAAGTGACTCTTTCCAACCGCCCGGATCTGTGCGAATATCAGTGCAACGGAGCGATGGCGGGAGCAAAGAAATATAAGAAAGCGCCGTTTATGATCGCGGAAGAAGTGGTCCCGTATCTGAAGGACAGTAAATATTTTGAGTCGGTAGATGTAGTGAAACCAGGATTTATTAATCTGAAGCTGTCCAAAGAGAGCGTAGCATCTTACCTGAATGATATGGCTTTGGAAGAAAAGCTGGGGGTTGAGGATGAAAAGACCCCTAAGACGATCATGATCGACTACGGCGGTCCGAATGTTGCAAAACCGCTGCATGTAGGTCATCTGCGTTCTGCGATCATCGGGGAGAGTGTAAAACGGATCCTGCGTTATAAAGGAAATCAGGTGATCGGGGATATTCATCTCGGCGATTGGGGATATCAGATGGGACTGATCATTACGGAGCTTAAGAAGCGTCAGCCGGATCTCCCGTATTTTGATGAGTCTTACGAGGGAGAGTATCCGGAGGAGGCCCCTTTTACCATCGGGGAGCTTGAAGAGATTTATCCGACTGCAAGCGCATACGCGAAAGAACACGAAGATTACAGAGAAGAAGCATTGCATGCTACCTATCTTCTCCAGAACGGCTACAGAGGATATCGTGCGATCTGGAATCATATTATGAATGTGTCGGTTGCTGATCTGAAGAAGAATTATGAAAAGCTGAACGTAGAGTTTGATCTGTGGAAAGGCGAGGCGGATGCTCAGAAGTATATTCCGGATATGGTACAGATGTTAAAGGATAAAGGATATGCCCGCTATGATGAAGGCGCTCTTGTTGTTGATGTACAGGAGGAGGCGGATAAAAAAGAAGTTCCGCCGTGCATGATCCTGAAATCTGACGGAGCTGCGCTGTATGATACGACGGATCTTGCTACTTTGGTGGAACGTGAAGAAGACTATAAGCCTGACGAGGTGATTTATGTAGTAGACAAGCGTCAGGAGCTTCATTTTACGCAGGTGTTCCGCTGTGCGAAGAAGACAGGCATCGTGCGCCCTGTGACTGAGCTTAAATTCCTCGGTTTCGGTACGATGAACGGCAAGGATGGCAAACCGTTCAAGACACGCGAGGGCGGTGTCATGCGTCTGGAGAATCTGATCCGTGAGATCGATGAGGAGATGTACCGGAAGATCATGGATAACCGCACGGTAGAAGAGGAAGAGGCGGAGCGCACCTCGCAGATCGTCGGGCTTGCGGCTATCAAATACGGCGATCTTTCCAATCAGGCGTCAAAGGATTATATATTTGATGTAGACAGGTTCACTTCATTTGAGGGGAATACCGGACCGTATATTCTCTATACGATCGTACGTATCAAGTCTATCCTGAATAAATATCAGGAAAGCGGCGGAAGCCTGGAAGAATTGAAAGTACGTCCTGCTGAAAATGAGTATGAAAAAGCGCTTATGCTCCAGGTACTCAAGTTTAATGATGTGTTTGATGCAGTTTATGAGGAGACGGCGCCTCATAAACTCTGCGCATATATTTATGAACTTGCCAATGAATTCAATAAGTTTTACCATGAGACAAAGATCCTGTCTGAGGAAAATGAGGAGATAAAGTCGGGGTATATTGCTCTTTTGATGCTGACAAGACGTGTGCTGGAGACGTGTATCGGTCTTCTCGGATTTGAAGCGCCGGAAAGGATGTAATCACACAATGACGGAAAAACTTTTTTATCAGGACAGCCATCTTGCAGAGTTTGAGGCGGAAGTCCTGTCTTGCGAGCCGGTGACCCCGGATATCCTGCCGGGGCACAGCGGCGGTTTCGCAGCAGAGCTTGACCGCACGGCGTTCTTCCCGGAGGGAGGCGGCCAGTATGCGGATACTGGAGTGCTGGGCGGCGTCAGAGTTACGGATGTACAGGAAAAAGACGGGCGGATCCTGCATCTGCTGGAAAGCCCTCTGGAGCCGGGAGCCTGTGTGAAAGGCTGTATTGACTGGGAAGAACGGTTCATGAAGATGCAGCAGCACAGCGGCGAGCATATTGTATCGGGACTTGTGCATTCCATATATGGGTATAATAATGTGGGCTTCCATCTGGGAAGTGAGGACTGTACGATGGACTTCGACGGGGAACTCACAAAAGAGCAGCTTGTGCAGATCGAACGGGAGGCAAACCGGGCTGTGTGGAAGAATCTGGAGATACAGACACTCTACCCGTCAAAGGAGGAGCTTGCCGGCATGGAATACCGGAGCAAGATTGAAATTGAGGGACAGGTGAGGATCATTGTGATTCCGGGATATGACGTGTGTGCATGCTGTGCTCCCCATGTGTCTCAAACCGGCGAGATCGGTCTGATCAAACTGACCCATGTGCAGCGGTATAAGGGCGGTGCCCGCGTGACAATGCTCTGCGGCGGAAGGGCGCTTCAGGACTATGAGACGAAACAGGAGCAGGCGGGAGAGATTTCTGCCCTGCTGTGCGCAAAGGAAAATGAAATCGCAGAGGCGGTGCATCATTTGAGGAATGAGGCGGACAACCTGAAGTATGAGCTGGGAGAGAAAGAGAAAAAACTGATCGCTCTCAAAGCGGAAATGATTCCCAAAAACGGCAAGCCGGTGTGCATTTTTACAGAAGATATCGAGGGGGACTCTATGCGTCTTCTCATGAACCTGGTGCTTGAGGCCGGACATAGCGTGTGTGCAGTATTCCATGGAAATGACAGCGACGGTTACCGTTATGTGATCGGCAGCCGGGCACAGAATATGCGTGAACTTGTAAAAGAATTCAATGCAGCATTTAACGGGCGCGGCGGTGGAAAACCGGAGATGGTACAGGGAACAGCCCGGGGATGTGAAAGCGAGATGAGGATGTGGATCCTGGAGAAAGCAGGTGAGGTGTAAATGAATCAGATTTACCGGAAAAGTCCTTTCTGGAGTCTTGCAGGCCCCATGTTCGGATATCTTGCGATTCAGTTTGCGGTTCAGTTTGCAGCTCAGCTTGTGATAGAGATGCCATACGCTATGCGGGCGTACGCAGAGATTCTGCGAGGCAGCGGTGATACAGTTCCGTCCATGCAGGAACTGCTGAATTCCTATATGCAGACACTTGAGCCGGCTTTTGAGGCAATCGTACGATACCAGATTGAGATTGCGACGCTTTCGGCGCTTGGTACGATCGTACTGACGGGGATACTGTTTGCCCGTGACAGGAAACTGGAACAAAAGGCAGGCGTCATACTTCCGGAGAAGGCACCGCTGTCAAAATACTGGACAGTGGTCATTTTCGGAATTGCCGGATGTATTGCTGCCACCTGTTTGATGGCAATGGTGCAGCTGGCGTTTTATGATGAGCAGTATCAGCAGACTGCACAGATCACATATTCGGCAGGTTTGCTTGTACAGATCATCGGACTGGGGATCATTACTCCGGTAGCGGAAGAACTGATGTTCAGGGGGATTTTGTATAAAAGATTCCGCGAGCGGCAGGGATTTTGGTATTCGGCTCTCTGGTCATCGTTGCTTTTTTCTTTTATGCACTCGAATACAACGCAGATGGTCTATACATTCCTGCTGGGAGTGCTGTTGTCGTATCTGTATGAAAAGTTTGGATCTTTCAAAGCGCCTCTGGTTCTTCATATCCTGCTTAATACAGGGTCAGTAGTTTTTACAGAGGTGGGAGTATTCCGTTATCTTGCAGGCAGTCCCAGGAGAATGGCGGGGGCGGTCATTGCAGGAGCGTTCCTATGCTCGGTGATGTTTGCGGTGATCCAGAGGATACCGGTGAGGATTGAAAGCCGTCTGAATACAAATGATACTGACAGACATGATATGTTTTCGTGAATATTGAGTTGCAGAGGCTTTGTTTTTATAAAAAAACAATTTTAAATTGTGTGCGGCAGAGGGGTGCTTCTGCCGCTCTTTTATTGCGTGAAAAAGGTAAATAAAGCGAAAATAAAGATAAAATTATATATAACAGGAATTATTACTGATGATAATACACAAGCTAAATTATCTGAAAATATAATAAAATAATGAGTATATTCAAATAATCAGACAATTACAGAGAATTTCTTGTTTACAAACGAAAAAAAATCGTGTATATTCTTTTGCATAAAATGAAAAGGAGAGGACAGCGATCATGAGAAGAGCAATTGAAACCCTTCAACATGAGGGACAGCAGAATGTAACCGCACAGAGCCGGGATGTTCAGAGTGAAACTGTGCAGAATGATATCCCGCAGGGGCTTTACCGCGAGAGTTTTGAACACGACAACTGCGGTATCGGTGCGATCGTAAATATTAAGGGCGTGAAGAGCCACAGCACAGTTGCCGGAGCGCTTAAGATCGTAGAGCACCTGGAACACAGAGCAGGAAAGGATGCAGAAGGAAAGACCGGAGACGGTGTCGGTATTCTTCTGCAGGTATCCCACAAGTTCTTTCAGAAAGTCTGTAAGCCGCTGGGCATTGACCTGAAAGGAGAGAGGGATTACGGAGTCGGGATGTTCTTTCTGCCGCAGGATGAGCTGAAACGCAATCAGGCGAAGAATATCTTTGAGGTCATTGTTAAGAAAGAAGGACTGAATTTCCTCGGCTGGAGAGAAGTGCCGGTACATCCGGAAGTACTCGGAAAGGCCGCTGTTGACTGTATGCCGTGCATCATGCAGGCGTTTATCGAGCGCCCGAAGAAGATCGAAAAGGGGATCGACTTTGACCGCCGCCTCTATGTGGTCAGACGTGTGTTTGAGCAGAGCAGTGATGATACATATGTAGTATCTCTTTCCAGCCGTACGATCGTTTACAAAGGAATGTTCCTTGTAGGACAGCTCCGCCAGTTCTTCGGGGATCTGCAGGATGAGGATTATGAGTCCGCTATCGCAATGGTACATTCCCGTTTCAGTACGAACACAACTCCGAGCTGGCAGAGAGCGCACCCGAACCGTTTTATCGTGCACAACGGAGAGATCAATACAATCCGGGGTAATGCAGATAAGATGCGTGCACGTGAGGAGACGATGGAAGCAGGGAAGCTTAAAGGTGAGCTCCACAAGGTCCTTCCGGCGATCAATACTTCCGGATCGGATTCGGCTATGCTTGACAATGCGCTTGAGTTCATGGTAATGAGCGGTATGGATCTCCCGCTTGCAGTGATGATCTGTATTCCGGAGCCGTGGGTGAACAACCGCAGCATGTCCCAGAATAAGAAGGATTTCTATCAGTATTATGCGACCATGATGGAGCCGTGGGACGGCCCGGCTTCGATCCTGTTCTCTGACGGAGATGTAATGGGAGCGGTGCTTGACCGCAACGGCCTTCGTCCGTCGAGATACTATATCACGGACGATGATAACCTGATCCTCTCTTCGGAAGTAGGAGTGCTGGATATCGATCCGTCCAGGATCCTCGTGAAAGAACGCCTGCATCCGGGCAAGATGCTGCTTGTAGATACGGTCGCCGGAAGGGTGATCGATGATGAGGAACTGAAAGAGAAATATGCAAATGAGGAACCTTACGGAGAATGGCTGGACAGCAACCTGATCCAGCTGAAAGATCTTCCAATCCCGAACAAGGATATCCCGAAGTACACAAAAGAGGAATGTACCCGTCTGCAGAAAGCTTTCGGTTATGCGTATGAGGATGTGAGGAGTTCTATCCTTACGATGGCGAAGAATGGCGGAGAAGGAATCGCTGCCATGGGCATTGATATACCGCTTTCTGTTCTTTCTAAGAAGAGGCAGCCGCTGTTTGGCTATTTCAAACAGTTATTTGCACAGGTCACAAATCCGCCAATCGATGCGATACGTGAGGAAATCGTTACTTCCACCACGATTTATGTCGGAAAGGACGGAAACCTGCTTGAGAAAAAAGAAGAAAACTGTAAGATGCTGCGGGTAAATAATCCGATCCTGACAAATACAGACCTCTTAAAGATCAAGAATATGAAGGTGGAGGGATTCAAGGTGGCTGAGATCCCGATCACTTACTATAAGAACACAAGTCTCGAGAAAGCTATCGAGTATCTCTTTGTAGAGGTAGACAGAGTGATCCGCGGCGGAGCCAATATCCTGATCCTGACAGACCGCGACATGGACGAATATCATGTGGCGATCCCGTCGCTTCTGGCAGTATCCGGCCTCCAGCAGCATCTGGTACGCACGAAGAAGAGAACATCCGTTGCAATGATCCTGGAGAGCGGCGAGCCGAGAGAAGTGCACCACTTTGCAACACTGCTGGGTTATGGTGCCTGTGCGATCAACCCGTATCTGGCTCACGAGTCCATCCGGCAGCTGATCGAATCCAGACTGCTCCACAAAGATTACTATGCGGCTGTAGATGACTACAACAGCGCGGTGATCCACGGGATCGTCAAGATCGCATCTAAGATGGGTATCTCAACGATCCAGTCCTATCAGGGAGCAAAGATCTTCGAGGCGATCGGACTCAAGAAAGAGTTTATCGACCGCTATTTTACAGATACCGTAAGCCGTGTGGGCGGTATCGGCATTGAAGAGATCGCGGAAGACTACACTGCATTCCATACACAGGCGTTTGATCCGCTGGGACTTGATGGTGATATGACACTTGACAGCGTGGGACGTCACAAATATAAGAGCGGAGGAGAGGAACACCTCTATAATCCGCAGACCATCCATATGCTCCAGCAGTCCACAAGACGCGGCGATTACGATATGTTCAAACAGTATACAAAGATGGTGGATGAAGAAGGAGAAAAGGTCAACTTGAGAGGACAGCTCGACTTCAATTATCCGAAGAAAGGTGTTCCGCTCGAGGAAGTGGAGAGCGTGGATTCCATCGTTACCAGATTTAAGACAGGAGCTATGTCCTATGGTTCTATCTCTAAAGAAGCCCATGAGACACTTGCCATCGCCATGAACCGTCTTCACGGAAAATCCAACTCCGGTGAAGGCGGTGAGGAGATCGAGAGACTGGATACAGACCGCTGCTCCGCGATCAAACAGGTGGCATCCGGTCGTTTCGGCGTGACCTCCAGATATCTTGTGAGTGCGCAGGAGATCCAGATTAAGATGGCGCAGGGGGCGAAGCCGGGCGAAGGCGGACATCTGCCGGGCGGAAAGGTTTATCCGTGGATCGCGAAGACCCGCCACTCGACACCGGGCGTGAGCCTGATCTCACCCCCGCCGCACCACGATATCTATTCCATCGAGGACCTGGCGCAGTTGATCTATGATCTGAAAAACGCCAATAAAAAGGCGCGTATCTCTGTGAAACTTGTATCTGAAGCAGGTGTCGGAACCGTAGCCGCAGGTGTGGCGAAGGCGGGCGCAGGTGTGATCCTGATCTCCGGTTATGACGGAGGAACGGGAGCGGCGCCGAGAAGTTCTATCCAGAATGCGGGGCTTCCGTGGGAGCTGGGACTTGCAGAGACACACCAGACCCTGATCCAGAACGGCCTGCGTGAGCGTGTCCGCATTGAGACGGACGGAAAGCTCATGAGCGGAAGAGACGTTGCCATCGCGGCACTGCTCGGAGCGGAAGAGTTTGGATTCGCTACAGCTCCGCTTGTGACCATGGGATGTGTCATGATGCGTGTCTGCAATCTGGATACCTGTCCGGTAGGTGTGGCGACACAGAACCCGGAACTTAGGAAACGCTTTGCAGGAAAACCGGAATATGTAATGAACTTCATGCGTTTTATCGCGGAAGAACTGAGGGAATATATGGCGAAACTGGGCGTGCGCACGGTAGATGAACTGGTAGGGCGCACAGATCTGCTGAAAGTAAAAGACGAGCCAACTTCTGACCGTGCGGCGACACTGGATCTCTCTGGTGTGCTGTATAATCCATATGCGAAGCAGAAGAAAGGCATGATCTTCAATCCGAAGAAAGTGTTTGACTTTGAACTTGAGAAGACACTGGATGAGAAAGTCCTTGTAAAACAGCTTCTTCCTGCGCTTGAGAAAGGACAGAAGAGAGGCCTTGAGGTCGACGTCACCAATACCGACCGTACATTCGGTACGATCTTCGGCTCTGAGATCACAAGGAGATATCCGGAAGGACTGGAAGACGACAGCTTCGTAATTAAGTGTAAAGGTGCAGGCGGACAGAGCTTCGGCGCATTTATCCCGAAAGGACTGACACTGGAGCTTGTCGGGGACAGCAACGATTACTTTGGAAAAGGTTTGTCCGGAGGAAAGCTTGTCGTATGCCCGCCTAACGGAACGAAGTTTAAATCCGATGAGAACATTATAATAGGAAACGTTGCATTCTACGGAGCAACAAGTGGAAAGGCATTTGTAGGCGGCGTTGCAGGAGAACGTTTCTGTGTAAGAAATTCCGGTGTGCGTGCGGTTGTAGAGGGCGTGGGCGATCACGGATGCGAATACATGACCGGCGGATGTGTCGTTGTGCTCGGAAAAGTCGGCAAGAACTTCGCGGCAGGTATGAGCGGCGGTATCGCATATGTCCTTGATATGGACAGCACGCTCTATACAAGAGTCAATAAAGCTATGGTCAAGATCCAGCGCGTGACTGATAAATATGATGTGCAGGAGTTAAAGAGCATGATCCAGGAACACGTATCATATACGAACTCAGAAGTAGGAAAACGGATTCTGGATCACTTTGAAGATTATCTTCCGAAATTCAAGAAGATCATCCCGGAAGATTACGAGAAGATGATGGCCGCGATCTTCCAGATGGAAGAAAAGGGCTTAAGCAGGGAAAAAGCACAGATCGAAGCATTCAATAAGATCAAAAACGGAAGATAGGAGGCGCGAAAAAGTGGGAAAACCGACAGGATTTATGGATTATGCAAGAAAAGACAAGACAGCGGAACAGCCGCTTGAGAGAATTAAGCATTTTAATGAGTTCTACACGCCTCTTCCGAAAGAGGAACAGGAACTGCAGGGGGCGCGGTGCATGGCGTGCGGCGTGCCGTTCTGCCAGTCAGGCTTAAACCTGATGGGGATGGCCAGCGGATGCCCGTTACATAACCTTGTGCCGGAGTGGAACGATCTGATCTACAACGGCAACTGGGAGGAGGCATATTACCGTCTGGCGAAGACAAACAACTTCCCGGAGTTTACTTCCCGGGTATGTCCGGCCCTCTGTGAGAATGCGTGTACGTGCGGACTCAATCAGGATCCGGTGGCGTCAAAGAGCAACGAATATGCCATCATTGAAAATGCATATGACAAGGGATATGCAAAAGCCCGTCCGCCGAAAGTGCGCACAGGTAAAAAAGTAGCTGTCATCGGTTCTGGACCGTCCGGACTGGCGGCGGCGGACCTTCTCAACAGAAGAGGCCATCTGGTTACAGTGTTCGAGCGTGAGGATAAACCGGGCGGACTGCTCCGTTACGGCATTCCGAATATGAAGCTGGAGAAGCAGTTCATTGACAGAAAGTTAAAGATCATGGAGGAAGAGGGCGTTGAGTTCCGCGTGAACTGCAATGTGGGAAAGGATGTGAAACCGGCTCAGCTTTTAAAAGAGTATGACCGCATCGTCCTCGCCTGCGGTGCGTCCCATCCCCGCGATATCAAAGCTCCGGGGCGGGATGCTGAGGGAATCTATTTTGCAGTAGATTTCCTGAAGTCTACGACGAAAGCACTCTGGTCTCACGATATGCAGCTTAAAGATGGAACATACATTTCTGCGAAAGGAAAAAATGTGATCGTCATCGGCGGCGGAGATACGGGAAATGATTGTGTCGGAACTTCTATCCGGCATGGCGCGAAGTCCGTGCTCCAGCTGGAGATGATGCCGAAAGCTCCGGATCAGAGAACAGAGACAAATCCGTGGCCGGAGTGGCCGAGAATCTGCAAGACAGACTACGGCCAGCAGGAAGCGATCGCTGTGTTCGGACATGATCCGCGTGTGTACCAGACAACGGTCAAAGAGTTCGTAAAAGACAAGAAAGGTAAACTCTGCAAAGCCGTGCTTATCAAGCTGGAGAGCAAGAAAGATGAAAAGACCGGCAGGATGTATATGGCAGAGATCCCGGGCAGCGAGTACACAGTAGACGCTGATCTTGTGTTGATCGCGGCCGGATTCCTCGGAAGCGAAGAATATGTAACAAAATCGTTCGGCGTGGAAGTCAATGAGCGCACGAACGTAAAGACCGATCCGGGCAAATATGCGACAAATATCAGGCATGTGTTTACCGCCGGTGATATGCACAGAGGACAGTCGCTTGTCGTATGGGCGATCCGCGAGGGACGCGAGGCGGCCAGAGAGGTTGACGAGAGTCTGATGGGGTATACAAACCTGAATATACAGTAATTATGTGAATTGTTCTTGAATTTTGTTGAAAAACCCGCGTTTCTGCAGTATTATATACAAGAATAAACTTAACATAATTATTACGAAAGGTGATAAAATGAATTATAGAAGAGTACGTGGGGCGGTTATTGCCACAGCGCTTACTTGCTCACTGGTAGTGGCTCCTGTTTTTGCAGCACCTGAGGATTCGCTGGAAAGTCTTCAGGACGAGCAAAATTCATTGAATGCACAGAAGTCAGAGGCGCAAAGCGAGTTAGGCAGCCTTCAATCCCAGTTGGAGACACTGCTGACGAAAACGGCAGAGCTCGAGGACAAGCTGATCACAACCGGACAGGAGATTAGCCAGGCTGAGGATGATCTGGCTGTAGCTGAGGAAAAAAGGCAGGATCAGTACGATGCCATGAAACTCCGGATTAAGTATATCTATGAGTCGGGCGGCGATGCTGTCACTTTAGAGAAGATACTTTCCTCGGGAGATATTACGAGTATGCTTACTCAGGCTGAGTATTCCCAGAAAGTACATGAATATGACCGCGAACAACTTCAGGAATATGTACAGACAGTGCAGGATATCGAGGATCTCCAAAGTACGCTTGAGACAGAAATGGCAAATTTGCAAGATCTTGAAGCTGATTATCAGGCACAGCAGGAGGAACTGAACACGACAATAACCTCTAAACAGGATGAAATTTCCAATCTGGACGGAATGCTTCAGGAGGCTGCAAGAAAAGTGCTTGAGGAGCAGCAAAGACAGGCTCAGGCAGCGGCAGCAGAGGAAGAATCCGAAGATGCGGGTGAAGAATCCGGAAGCGGAACGGAAAATACGGGAGGTGCCGGCGGTTCAGATACCAGCAATGACAGCAATGACAGCAATGACAGCAATGACAGTAATGATGCTGGAAATGATAATTCCGATAACGGCGGTTCGGATTATGATGAAGCAACAGGCAACAGTGTTGTCAATCGTGCCCTCAGCCAGTTGGGTAAGCCATATGCGTGGGGAATGGCGGGACCAGATTCTTATGATTGTTCAGGACTGGTGAGCTACGCGCTGACAGGAAGTTATGTGCATACATGGTCAACCTATGACTTTATGGGGTGGACTCGGGTGAGTGACCCGCAGCCCGGTGATATCTGTACATCGTGGACTCACTGTGGTATATATATAGGAAACGGGCAGATGGTCCATGCACCACAGACAGGTGATGTTGTAAAGATCAGCTCAGTACATAGCGGTATGATTTTTGTACGCCGCTGATATGAATATAGAAAATATTGGATTCCGCAGCATAAGCTGCGGAATTTTTTGAGGCTAAATATTACAAAAATATTAAAAAGTATTGAAAAATCTATTCGGATTTATTATAATCTATTACAGACTAACTACAAAAGAGATTTTGTCCTGCATTTGTGCATTTTTTCAGAAATGTTGTTGAAAATTACGTTTATCTGTTGTATCATGCATATATGTGGGAATATAGATAATTTAATAGGGAAAGGTGAAGAAATGAGATTAAGAAAAAGAGTACATAGTGCGTTTATCGCTACAGTTCTTACCTGTTCACTGGTGGTGACTCCGGTGTTCGCTGAACCGGATACACTTGAAAGCCTTCAGCAGGAACAGGAAAATCTTAAAAATCAGAAGGAAGCTGCCCAGAGCGAGCTGAGCAGTCTTCAGTCGGATCTGGATACAATCGTTACAAAACTGGCGGATCTGGAAGATCAACTGATTGCCAAGGGAGAAGAGATCATTCAGATCAAAGCAGATCTTGAGGCAGCTGAAGAGAAGCGTCAGGAACAGTACGATGCAATGAAGCTTCGTATTAAATACATGTATGAAGCTGGCACCGGTTCAGCAACGATGGAAAAGGTCATGACTTCGGGTGACATTTCCAGCATGCTGACACAGGCCGAGTATTCACAGCAGGTACATGATTATGACCGGGAACAGCTCCAGGAATATGCGAATACTGTACAGGAGATTGAGGATCTGCAGGCAAAGAGTGAACAGGAACTGGAAGATTTGGAAGATCTTGAAAGTGAATACCAGCAGCAGGAGGAAAATCTGAATTCGATGATTTCTTCCAAGTCGGATGAGATTTCCAATCTGGATGGAATGCTCCAGGAAGCTGCGAGAAAGATTCAGGAAGAAAAAGACCGTCAGGAGGCTGAGGCTGAGAGACAGCGTCAGCTGGAAGAACAGCAGAGACAGCAGGCGCAGAATGAGCCCGTGAGCGGTGGCTCCGGAGGTCAGTCCGGCGGTGGCGGCAGTACTTCATCAGGTTCAGATGATTCGTACGATGCCGTAACAGGAAATGCAATTGTTGATCGTGCATACAGCAAGATCGGGCTTTGGTACGAATGGGGGGCATGTGGGCCCAATACATTCGATTGTTCCGGACTTGTAAGTTATGCGCTGACGGGAAGTTATTCCAGACTTGGTACAACCTACACATTCATGGGCTGGACGAGGGTAAGCAATCCGCAGCCGGGCGATGTTTGTACAAGCTGGACACATTGTGGTATCTACATAGGAAACGGACAGATGATACATGCCCCACATACAGGTGCTCAGATAACAATCGGATCTGTTCCGAGCAACATGATTTATGTCCGTTACTAAAGTATATAGAAAAGAGATCATACCCTGCGGTAAAAACCGCAGGGTTTTCTTATGTGCTTCTCTTGTCAGACACTGTCTGCTGTGCTAAAATAGAAAGGATTCTACAGAGAGGACAGAAGAGATGACAAAGGGACTGATCCATATTTACTGCGGAGACGGAAAAGGAAAGACATCAGCGGCTACAGGACTGGCTGTCCGCGCGGCAGGATGCGGTAAGAAAGTGCTTTTTGCCCGCTTTTTAAAAAATGAAGAGTCGGGAGAACTTGCAATTCTGGATAAGGTTCCGGGAATCCATGTCATTCATCTGGAAAAATCATATGGTTTTTTCAATACGCTTTCTGAGAGCGGGAAAGAAGAAGTGCGTCATATGTACGGAAAAGTGTGGAGCGGCATACCGGAAATGGTGTCCGGTGGAGCCTATGATATCCTTGTTATGGATGAATTTATGGCTGCATACAGATACGGTCTTATTCCCCGGGACGAAGCGTTTGCATTCCTGCAGGAAAAACCGGAAAGTCTGGAGGTCGTCCTGACGGGACGTGATCCGGACAAAAGGCTTGTGGATCTGGCAGATTATGTGTCAGAGATCCGCAAGATAAAGCATCCCTTTGACCGGGGAATCCTGGCAAGAAAAGGGATTGAATACTAGGATGGTGTCCGGAATAATCAGTGGACACCACACAGCCAGATCCGGCATACATTTAAAAGATATAGAGGAAGTCAGGTGAGAATCCTGCACAATACCCGTTGCTGTATTGGAGGAGCAGTGTCTCATATGGAACAGTGTAAGGCTTACGTAGTGGAAGAGCCGGTCTGTATAAAAGGTCACTGGGGCGATGAACCCCGGGAAGGCGGAGACACCTGTGATGATACCTAAGTCAGAATATTCGCTTTTAAATGGATCTGGGGATTACGGGAATATGATCATAAGGAGAGAAAACAATGCCAAAAAAACAAAAAATCTTATTGAGGGCATACATTGCGTTTGCTGCACTGTTTGCCATCGCACCTGCATCCAATGCGATGCACATCATGGAGGGCTACCTGCCGGCGGGATACTGCGTGGCGTGGGGAGTCATCTGCCTGCCGTTTCTGATCGCAGGATTTATTTCACTTAAAAACAAAGTAAAAGAAAACAGAAGGAACTTAACATTGATCGCCATGTCAGGAGCGTTTATTTTTGTGATCTCGTCATTGAAGATCCCGTCCGTGACAGGAAGCTGTTCCCATATGACAGGGACAGGGCTCGGTGCAATCCTGTTCGGACCTGCGTCAGTCAGTGTTCTGGGAATCATTGTTTTGATCTTCCAGGCTGTGCTGCTCGCACACGGAGGTCTGACCACGCTTGGAGCTAATACATTTTCCATGGCGATAGCAGGTCCGCTCGTTTCCTTCGGTGTATATAAATTGTGTCAGTCTATGAAGATCAACCGCCGTGTCGGTGTATTCCTTGCAGCGTTCCTGGGCGATATCTTTACATACTGTGTTACAAGTATACAGCTTGCCCTGGCTTATCCGTCCGAGGCAGGCGGTGTGGCAGCATCTGCAGTAAAATTCCTGGGGGTGTTCGCGCCAACACAGCTTCCGCTTGCTGTCATTGAGGGAATACTCACAGTCGTGATCGTGATCGGCCTTGAGACTTATGCAAAACCGGAACTTAAGAGGATTGGTTTTTTCAACGAAAGAAAGGAGGCGTAGGGACATGACAAAAAATACAAAGACAGTTATCATACTGCTTGTTATTGCGGTCCTGATCGCCGTTATTCCCGTGGCTGCTTTAAGAGGGGCCGAGTTCGGCGGCTCGGATGATGCAGGAAGCGTAATGGTAGAAGAGATTCATGGCGAGTACGAACCTTGGTTTACGCCTGTCCTCGAGACAGCACTTGGCGGAGAACTGCCGGGAGAACTCGAAAGCCTGCTTTTCTGTGTACAGACAGGGATCGGAGTAGGTGTGATCGCGTTTTTCATGGGGCGTTTTGTAGAGCGCAGAAAATGGGTAAAGAAGACGGGAGAAGAAGATGCTCCTGATTGATAAACTGAGTTACCGGTCGAAACTGAGATATGTAAACGCATCAGAGAAGCTTATGTATGCCGTGCTGACCCTGATACTGTGTATCTTAAGCCGCTCAGTCAGAGTGGCTGCACTGGTATTTGTTATCAATGGAATCTTGACAGTGGGAAAGGGGGGAATCCCCCTTTCCCGTTATATAAGGCTTCTTATGATCCCGACAGCCTTTCTGATCGCAGGAACTGCAGCGATCGTGATCAATATCTCGAAAGTTCCTATGGATGCTTTCGCGCTTGAGCTGGGAGAATGGTATATTACAGGAAGCGTGGAAGGACTATACCTGGCGCTTGAGCTGTGTGCGACTGCCCTTTCATCGGTTACGTGCCTGTATTTTCTGTCTCTGAATACTGTTATGACAGATATATTGGATGCTTTGAGAAAACTGCACTTTCCGGCCCTCCTGACTGAGCTGATGCTTCTAGTCTACCGTTTTATATTTGTGCTGTTCCAGACTGCGTCCGCTATCACCGTTTCACAGCAGGCACGTCTCGGAAACAGGGATTTTAAAACGCGGGTACGTTCCTTTGGTGCAATGGGTTCGGCTCTCTTTATCCTTGCTCTCAAGCGGTCAAATATGCTCTATGATGCTATGGAGTCCAGATGCTATGACGGAAACATCCGTGTGCTGACCAGAATGCAGCCGGCAAGAGCGGGAGAGATTGCGGTGATCGCGGCGATTGAACTTATCCTTGTCCTTGTCTGGATCTGCGGATAGTCTGAGGGAGTGAGCAGAACCGGGAATCCGATGGAAACTGCGGCTCTGCGTATGAATGTGAGAATATGGAGAGAAATACGATGAAGCGAGACGAAGACTGGGTGATAGAGGCACAGGACGTCTCTTACACTTATGACGGAAATAATGAAAGAGCACTGGACGGTCTGAATCTTAAGATCCGCCGCGGAACGAAAGTTGCCTTCATGGGCGGAAACGGTTCGGGAAAATCTACATTTTTTCTCTGCCTGAATGGAATACGAAGACCGGATACAGGAAAAATATGTATCGATGGAGAAGCTATCGAATATACGAGAAAAGGCCTTCTGAACGTGAGAGGAAGAGTAGGGATTGTGTTTCAGGAACCGGACGACCAGCTGTTTTCAGCCAGTGTGTATGAAGAAATCTCTTTCGGAATACTGAATCTGGGAGCAGATGAGGAAACGGCAAGAAGAGAAGTGGAGAGTGTGATAAAAGAACTGGAGATTACTCCTTTCCAGGACCGTCCGGCGCATGCTCTGAGCGGAGGACAGAAGAAGCAGGTTGCCATTGCCGATATCCTGGTCATGCACCCTGAGGTAATGATACTGGATGAACCTGCGGCAGCACTTGATCCGAAACATACAAAAAAAGTACAGCAGATTGTGGATCATCTCACTGAAAAAGGCATTACGGTCCTGATGGCAACTCACGACATCGACTATGCATACGCCTGGGCAGATGAGATCATTCTCATGCACGAAGGAAAAGTAATCCGCCAGGGAACACCTTTTGATGTGTGTTCGGACAGGGCGGCACTTAAAACAGCAAGTCTGGAAGTGCCCGCGGTGCTCAGAATACACCAGAGGCTGAAAGAAAAAGGACTGATACCGGAAGATGCGGTTCCTCCGGGAAGTGTAGATGAACTTGTAGAAAGCCTGTGATCCGTAAAAACAGAAATTTTTCACTTGTTTTTTACCTGTAAGAGAAAATATAAAAGTAGAAAGGAATATGTAAGATGCAGAGAGGAATCCTTGTGGTGAGTTTCGGGACAAGCCATCTCGATACAATGGAGAAGACGATCGACGTCATTGAAAAAGAAATCGCAGAAAAATTTGTTGACTGCCGTGTGTACCGTGCGTTTACGAGCCGCATGATCATCCGCAAACTGAAGCGCGCGGGTGTTATGGAAGTTGATACAGTGAAGGAAGCGGTAAAGCGTATGGCTGCTGACGGTATCGAGGATGTGATCGTTCAGCCGACCCACATCATAAACGGCGTAGAGAACGACCGGATGATGGAAGACCTGATGGAGAATATGTCACTGTTTAAACGGATACGGGTGGGGAAACCTCTCCTGAGCAGTGTGGATGATTATAAGAAATCCATTCACGCTGTCATGTCAGAGACAGAACTTGACGAAGACGAGATGCTTGTGTTTATGGGGCACGGCACGGACCATCATGCCAACTCGGCATACCCGACGCTGGAATATACTTTCCATGCACTCGGATACAATCAGGTATTAGTGGGAACTGTAGAGAGTTTTCCGGAGCTTAAAAACGTGATGGCGAAACTGGAGATCGCAGAGAAGAAAAAGGTTGCTCTTATGCCGTTCATGCTTGTGGCGGGAGACCACGCAAAAAATGACATGGCAGGAGAAGATGATTCATGGAAGAGCCAGCTTGAAGATGAAGGTTATGACGTGCGTGTCATCATGAAAGGACTCGGTGAATTTGAGGGGATCCGCAGGATATTTCTGGATCATATAGAAGAGACGATGGAATAAAAGACAGGACTGACAGAGCGCAGACGCAGGAAAGGAGACGAATATGTTAGAAGCGGGAACAAAGGCACCGGCATTTGAACTGCCGGATCAGAACGGAACTATGCATACACTCGAGGAGTACAGAGGGAAAAAGGTGATCCTCTATTTTTATCCGAAGGACAATACGCCGGGATGTACGAAGCAGGCGTGCGGATTTGGAGAGCTGTATCCGCAGTTCGCGGAGAAGGGGGCGGCCGTACTGGGAGTGAGCAAAGACAGCGTGGCCTCGCATAAGAAATTTGAGGAAAAGTACGGACTTCCGTTCACGCTGCTATCAGACACGGAGCTTACATGCATTCAGGCTTATGATGTGTGGAAAGAGAAGAATATGTACGGCAGGAAGACAATGGGAGTTGTACGGACCACTTATCTGATCGACGAAGAGGGTGTGATCGTCAAGGCTTTCGGGAAAGTAAAAGCGGCAGATAATCCGGCACAGATGCTGGGAGAGTTATAGGATGCAGCGCGTTTTTGTAAATACGCTGACAAGTAAGAGAAAGAGGGAGACATCTCGGCATGGATAAGGATATTGTCAGCAGGGAAATCGGCAGGACACGATCCGGTCTGCGTTACGGATGGACAACGGGGAGCTGCGCCGCGGCGGCAGCAAAGGCGGCGGCGCAGATGCTCTTTGCCGGAGAGGAGATAAGGCAGGTAAGACTTATGACGCCGAAAGGCATTGAGCTGTATCTGGATGTGGAGTGCGTCACGCAGATGCCGGAATATACCGAGTGCGCGGTGAGAAAATACAGTGGCGACGATCCCGATGTGACGGACGGACTGCTTATTTTCGCAAAAGTGGAGCGGTGCGGCGGGGATCAGATCTTACTGGACGGAGGCGTCGGAGTCGGGCGGGTGACAAAGCCGGGCCTGGAACAAAAGATCGGGCAGGCTGCGATCAACAAAGTGCCAAGAAAGATGATCGCTGAAGAAGTGGAAGGCGTGTGCAGAAAATACGGATACTGCGGAGGGGTGAAGGTGCTCATCTCAATTCCCGGCGGGGAAGAGACTGCGAAGAAGACATTTAATCCAAGACTAGGCATTATCGGCGGGCTGTCCGTGCTCGGCACATCGGGTATCGTGGAACCTATGAGCGAAAAGGCGCTCACAGACACGATCTATCTGGAAATGAAGATGCTGCGTGAGAGCGGGCGCATTTACTGCTATGCCGTTCCGGGGAATTACGGTATTGATTTCCTGACAGAGAGTATGGGAATTGACCCGGATCTTGCAGTGAAGTGCAGCAACTATGTGGGAGAGACGATCGATGACGCCAGACTGCTGGGGATGAAAGGATTGCTCCTGATCGGCCATGTAGGGAAGTTTATCAAGCTTGCGGCAGGCGTCATGAACACCCATTCCAGACAGGCGGACTGCAGGATGGAAGTATTCGCATCCCACGCGGCTATGGCTGGAGCGGATGCGGACACGGTGAAAGCTGTCATGGCCTGTCTGAATACGACAGAAGCAATTCGGATATTGAAGAAAAAAGCTCTGCTTCAGGATGTGATGAAAACAGTGACAGAACGGATCGGCTTTTACCTGAAACAGAGAGCCGGAGATGAGCTGGAGATCGGAGCGGTTGTATTTTCCAGTGAAGAGGGGATACTGGGGCAGACAGAGAATGCAGCCCGATTGTCAGAGAAGATAGAGAGGAGACAGCAATGAGCGGAATATTTACAGGAGCAGGTGTCGGTCCGGGAGAACCGGAGCTTATGACATTAAAGGCGGTCCGCGCGATAGAAGAGTGCAGCGTGATCGCCATACCTGTGTCAGACAGTACGCTGGAGGTGCCGGTGTATGAGACGGCAGGAAGCGAAGACAGGAGAAATGCGGCTTATCTGGAGCGGTGCGTGGCTTACCAGATCGCGGCCGGGGCATCGCCTGAGACGACAGAAAAAGACAGGATCTATCTCCCGATGCCTATGATCAAAGAGAAAGAAAGACTGAAAGCAATCCATGACCAGGATGCGGCGGCGGTCGCACAACTGCTGGATGAAGATAAAAACGTAGTCTTTCTCACTCTGGGGGATCCCACGGTATATTCTACATGTATGTATGTACACAAGCGCCTGAAACGCGCAGGGTATAGTACACAGATCATACCGGGCATTCCGTCGTTCTGTGCGGCGGCGGCGCGTATGGATATCCCGCTTGTTGAGAACCGTCAGGAACTTCATGTGCTTCCGGCATCCTATGACATTGAAGAAAGCCTGAATCTGCCGGGGACGAAAGTACTCATGAAAGCGGGCAGAAAGATGGGCGAAGTAAAGCGTCTGCTGACAGAGAAGGGAATGGACGCGGTGATGGTGGAAAACTGTGGGATGGAGAATGAGAAGATTTACTCCGGAGCACAGGAGATCCCGGAACAGGCGGGGTATTATTCTCTGCTCGTGGTAAAAGAAAAACAGACAGGAGGAAAAGAAGGATGATCACATTTGTAGGAGCGGGCCCGGGGGCAGAAGATCTCATTACGGTCCGGGGACAGAATCTGTTAAAAGAGGCTGATATCGTGGTCTATGCCGGATCTCTTGTCAATCCGGGACTTCTGTCTCTCTGCAGAGAAGACTGCGAGATCTACAACAGCGCAAAGATGACACTGGAAGAAGTGATGGAGGTCATGACTGCGGGTGAACGGGCTGGAAAGAAAGTTGTCCGTCTCCACACCGGAGATCCGTGTCTGTACGGTGCGATCCGGGAACAGATGGATGAACTGGAGAAACTGGATATTCCTTACGAGGTATGCCCGGGCGTGAGCTCATTCTGCGGGGCAGCGGCAGCTCTGAATGCGGAATATACACTGCCTGGAGTTTCTCAGTCGGTGGTGATCACAAGGATGGCAGGGCGTACGCCTGTACCGGAGAGGGAATCGATCCGAAGCTTTGCCGCGCATCAGGCTACAATGGTGATCTTCTTAAGTACGGGAATGTTGAAGGAGCTTTCCGCTGAGCTGGTCTGCGGCGGTTACCCGGCGGACACACCGGCGGCTATTGTCTACAAAGCGACATGGCCGGAAGAAAAAGTACTTCATTGTACAGTACAAGATCTTGCGGAGACTGCCGCAAAGGAAAATGTGACCAAGACGGCGCTTATCGTAGTGGGCAGAGTGCTGGGCAGTGAGTACGACCGCTCGAAGCTCTATGATCCGTCGTTCACGACAGAATTCCGTGACGCATCCGTGCCAACGCAGAAAGAAAAAGAGCAGTGAATATCAATATACAGAGAAATGGAGCATAAAGACAATGAGTAAGATCTATGTGACAGGGCTGGGACCGGGAGCGGCTGACCAGATGACGATACGGGCGAAGAAAGTGCTGGAGAAGTGCCCGGTGATCATCGGATATACAGTATACATTGACCTAATCAGAGAAGAATTTCCGGATAAGACATTTCTGAGCACACCGATGCGTAAAGAGGCTGACCGCTGCAGGATGGCATTTGAAGAGGCGCAGAAAGGCCGGGACGTGGCAATGGTGTGCAGTGGAGACTCAGGAATCTATGGTATGGCAGGTCTGATATGTGAGATCGGGAAGGACTATCCGGATGTGGGAATCGAAATCGTACCGGGCATTACGGCAGCATCCGGCGGAGCTGCGGTCCTTGGGGCGCCACTGATGCATGATTTTGCAGTGATCAGTCTGAGCGATCTGCTTACGCCGTGGGACAAGATCGAGAAGCGCATCCGGGCGGCGGCAGAAGCTGATTTTGTGCTATGTATCTACAATCCGTCCAGTAAAAAACGCGCAGATTATCTAAGGAAAGCCTGCGGGATGATACTGGAATATCGGAACCCGGAGACCGTATGCGGTATCGTCAGAAATATCGGAAGAGACGGAGAAACATATGAAATTCTGTCGCTGGAACGGCTGAAAGACACACAGGTGGATATGTTTACGACAGTATTTATCGGAAACTCAAATACAATGGAACTAAATGGCAGGATGGTAACGCCGAGAGGGTATAAGGATGTGTAAAAAGCAGAAGATTTTTCTGATCGGAATCGGTATGGGCAGCAGGGAATCCATGACTGTGGAGGCGGCAGAGGCGATCCGTGCCTGCGACTGTATGATCGGTGCACAGCGGATGCTCGATTCTGCGCGGAATGTGCGGTATGGAACTGACAGACAGGAGGCCCATGTGCCGGAGGTGTGTGAATACAATGCAGACAAGATATTTGCATATTCAGAATCGCATCCTGAATGCGCCTGCATCGCGGTGCTGCTCTCCGGAGATACCGGATTCTACAGCGGGGCAAAGAAGCTCTCGGAGATGTTTGCATCATATCCTGACCGCTTTGAGGTGAAAATGATCCCGGGGATTTCCTCTGTCGTCTGCCTTGCTGCACGGCTGAAAACAACATGGGAAGACGGAACTGTGATCAGCCTTCACGGACAGGAAGAAAATTTTATACAGACAGTGAATAAAAGCAGGAAGACATTTCTCCTCCTGGGTGGTAAAGATGCCGGGACGAAGATGATCACACAGCTTAAGGAATACAGGATGAATGATGTGACTGTACATATCGGCAGCAGGCTGTCTTATCCGGATGAGCGAATCGTATCCGGAAATCCCAGTGATTTTTCGGGAGATGAGGCAGATGGTTTATGTGTGGCTATGATCCTGAATCCGCACCTGGATGAGAGAACAGGACCGCACATCCGGGATGAAGAATTTATCCGTGGAAATGTGCCGATGACGAAAGCAGAAGTACGTTCTGTCAGCCTGGCACAGATGGAGCTTACGACGAATGCGGTAGTGTACGATGTGGGAGCTGGAACCGGTTCGGTGTCTGTCGAAGCAGCCCTTTCCGGTGACCGGATCCGGGTGTATGCCGTTGAGAAAAAGCCGGAGGCGGTAAAGCTCCTGGAACAAAACAGGAGGAAATTCCGGGCAGATGGAATACGTATCATAGAGGGGGAGGCGCCGGCGGCTCTTCGAGAGCTGGAACCTCCGACTCATGTGTTTATCGGAGGAAGTTCTGGAAATCTCAGGGATATCCTGTGCACTGTACTTAATAAGAATCCGGCAGTGAGGATCGTGATCAATGCCATATCACTTGAGACAGTCGGCGAAGCTATGGATGCAATAGAAGAAGGACTGTTAAGAGATGCTCAGATCACACAGATCATGGCTTCGCGTGCTCGTGTGCTCGGAAGATACCACATGATGACAGGACAGAATCCTGTGTACATCATTTCCGCAGGCGGAGATATACAGAAAAATGAGGATGAGACGGAAGGAAGTGCGGGCAGATGAAGATTCCCAGAATATTGATCGCCGCTCCGGCGAGCGGCAGCGGGAAGACAGCCATCTCCTGTGGTCTGATGTGCGCATTCAGGGAGAGAGGTATGGGAGTGCGGGCCTGCAAATGCGGACCGGACTATATCGATCCTATGTTCCACAGAGAAGTGCTGGGCGTGGATTCAAGAAATCTGGATTTGTTCTTTTCTGAGAAAGACGAGATGACCGATGGGTTTATCCGGCATACTGCCGGTGCGGATATCACCGTAACAGAAGGCGTCATGGGATATTATGACGGCCGCGGGACGGATACGGATGCGGGAAGCTCCTACGATGTGGCAAGGACACTTCAGATTCCGGTTATACTTGTAGTTCCCTGCAGGGGAGCGGCGCTTTCTCTTGCAGCGCTTGTAAGAGGAATCGTCGAATTTCGGGAAGACAGCAATATCCGTGGAATACTGCTCAACCGAGTGTCAAAGATGCTTTATCCCAGACTGAAAGACATGCTTGAGCAGGAACTGAAAAAGTCCGGATACAACATTCCCGTGGTGGGATATATCCCCGAAGACGAATCCTTTCGTCTGGAGAGCCGTCATCTTGGGCTTGTAACTCCGCAGGAATTGGAGAATCTGAAAGAACAGACAGAACGAGCCGGCAGGATACTGAATGAGAGTGTGAATCTGGATCAGATACTCTCTATCGCGCAGGCGGCGCCGGAACTGGAACCAGAAGAAAAGCGGTCAGTACATCCGGCGGACGGATATGGACTGGAGGAAAATGGACTGACGGAAAATAGCCTGATGGGAGACGGATGCTCTGTCAGAGATGGAAAAGACAGGAAAGAGGGGCAGAAGCGGCTCAGGATCGGGATTGCCCGGGATGAGGCGTTCTGCTTTTATTATAAGGCGAACCTGGAACTGCTGGAAGAAATGGGATGTGACCTGGTGGCTTTTAGTCCGCTCAGAGATAAGAAACTGCCGGAAAATATCAGCGGTCTGATCCTGGGCGGCGGATATCCGGAGCTTTACGGCAAAAGGCTCTCCGAAAACAGAGGGCTGCTGGCTGGGATCAGAAAATCTCTGGACGCAGGGATGCCCTGTCTCGCAGAGTGCGGCGGGTTCATGTATCTCCATGAGCAGATGGAAGACAGGGATGGGAATGTATATCCTATGGCCGGGGCGATAAAGGGGAAGACCTACCCCACGGGAAAACTGGTACGCTTCGGGTATGTCAATATAACAGCCGATAAAGAAGGTGAGTGGTTCCTTCCCGGGGAAACTATAAGAGGACATGAATTCCATTACTGGGACAGCACCGATGCGGGGACAGACTGCATGGCGGTAAAACCGGACGGGAAGAGAAAGTGGAACTGTATTCATATGAGGAAAAATCTGTTTGCCGGTTATCCTCATCTGTATCTTCCGTCTATGCCCGAATTCGCCCGCCGATTCGCAGGGCGCTGTTATGAGTGGGAACAGACTCTGGTGCGGTAACCAACACAGTACGACGGAATGCATTAATGAATATTATACAGAAAAGAGCGGAGGAAAGTGAAAATGTCTGAGGAGTATGAGGAAAAGTTACAACAGAAAATGGAAGAAATACGTCCTGCTGACCAGAACAGTATGGAGGCGGCAAAAGCACACTGGAAGACAGTCGGAAAGCCGCTGAACAGTCTGGGAAAACTGGAAGAGGCGGTGGTGCGCATGGCCGGGATCAGAGGAAAAGCGGACTATACGATCAGGAAAAAAGGCCTCGTTATTATGTGCGCGGACAATGGAGTGGTTGCCGAGGGTGTGACTCAGACCGGACAGGAAGTGACTGCCATTGTGGCTGAGAACTTTACCCGGCGCGCAACAAGTGTATGTCTGATGGCAGAGATCGCGGGCGTGGAACTTTTCCCGGTGGATATCGGAATGGCGGTGGATGTGCCAGCAGTGACAAAGCCGGAGTACAAGGTGATGAGCGGGACAAAAGATATGCTTCTTGAACCTGCAATGACGAGGGAACAGGCGGCGCAGGCAGTACTCACGGGAATACATATGGTTGAAAAACTGGCCGGACAGGGGTACGATCTGCTTGCTACGGGAGAAATGGGTATCGGAAATACCACGACGAGCAGCGCTGTAGCAGCTGTACTCCTTGAGCGGGATGCCGCGGAAGTGACAGGTCGCGGCGCAGGTTTAAGTTCTGAGGGACTGAACCGGAAGATTGACGTGATCCGCCGCTCGATCGAACTGCATCAGCCGGACAATGAGGATGTTCTTGATGTGCTTTCCAAAGTGGGAGGTCTGGACATTGCCGGTCTGGCAGGCGTGTTCCTCGGAGGAGCGCTGTACCACGTCCCCGTGATCATTGACGGTTTTATCTCTTCAGTGGCAGCTCTCTGCGCGGCAAAACTGTGTCCTGCGGCAGCAGACTACATGATGCCTTCCCATAAGTCAGGAGAGCCGGCAGGAGGTATGGTGCTTGAGGCACTGAAGCTTTCTCCTTATATCGAATGTAACATGTCGCTTGGCGAGGGAAGCGGAGCAGTGGCAGCAATTCCGCTGCTTGAGATGGGGCTCGCTGTCTACCGCGAGATGGGTACATTTGATGAGATCCATATAGAGCAGTATGAGGAGTTTGAGTAGCAGCATTGTGAGGAAAGGGAGAAATATGAAATGCGTCTGTTAAATTCACTGGCCATAGCTATATCTATGTATTCCAAAATCCCCGTTCCGACCGTGGACTGGAATGAAAAAAATATGAAGTATGCGATGTGTTTTTTTCCTGTTGTCGGCGTGATAACAGGGATACTCCAGTTTGGCATCGGATACGCTCTCTTAGAGTATACATCCTGCGGAAAGTTCTTCTTCGCCGCGGTGATGTCTCTGATTCCTGTTCTGGTCACGGGCGGTATCCATCTGGACGGGTATGCGGATACGATCGATGCGATCAGTTCTTATGGCGACAGAGAAAAGAAACTGCAGATACTCAAAGATCCGCATACGGGAGCATTTGCGGTGATCGGGCTGTGTGTCTATTTTGTGGCGGTACTGGCGCTGTGGAGTGAGGCAGAGTCTTACATGCTGCCGATAGCTGCCTGTATGTATCCTCTTTCAAGAGCTTTGAGCGGGATCTCGGTCGTGTCCTTTCATCCGGCTAAAAACAGCGGGCTGCTTCGGACATTTCAGGACGGAGCACAGAAAAAGAGAGTGCGCATCGTGCTTATCATATGGGCATGTATCTGTGCGGGGATCATGCTGTATCTCGGGTGGCAGCAGGGCGGCGCTTTTGTGATCGGAGCAGCGGCAGTGATCGCGGCGGCTCTTCTGGTGTTTGCCTATTATTACTGGATGAGCAGAAAGAAGTTCGGCGGAACGACGGGGGATCTGGCGGGATACTTCCTGCAGATGTGTGAGCTGGCGATGTTGGCGGTGATCGTGCTGGGCGGGAAGATAATATAGGAGATGAGAGGATCGTCATGGTACGCGAAGCGGAAAGTCAAGATTTGGAAGAAATATTGAAATTGTATCTTGATTTGCATGAGGACATGATTCCTGAACAGTCGGATCATCTGTCTGCCGTATGGGAAGTAATCATATCTGATGAAAATCATCATCTGATTGTTAATGTTATTGATGGCAGGATTGTCTCTTCGTGTGTCTGTGTGATTATTCCGAATTTGACAAGAAATGTGCGTCCGTATGCATTTGTAGAAAACGTTGTTACTCTTTCTGAATATCGTGGCAGAGGTTATGCTTCCGAATGTCTTGATTTCGCAAAGAACATAGCTCGGGAGAATAACTGCTATAAGATGATGCTGCTTACCGGCTCGAAAGATCAGAAGATATTAGATTTTTATAAAAATGCTGGATACAACAGTACAGACAAAACAGCGTTTATTCAGTGGTTGAATAAATAATATACATCAAAGGAGAAATATGAAAATTGTATTTATCCGGCACCTGAAGACGCCGGGCAATGAAAAGAGACAATATATCGGACGGACAGACGAAAATCTGTCCGAACAGGCAGTGGAAGAGTTCCGGCAGCGTCAGGAACAGAGTACCGGCGGGCTGTATCCGCCTGTACAGCATGTCATTGCAAGTCCCCTGAAACGGTGCATCCAGACAGCAGAACTCATTTATCCGGGACAGGAGATAAGTGTAGAGCCGATGCTCCGGGAGTGTGATTTTGGGGAATATGAGCAGAAGACTTATGAAGAGCTGAAAAACGAGCCGGAGTATATCCGGTGGATGGAGTCCGGAGGAATGACTGTATTCCCGGGCGGGGAAGAGCAGACATCCTTTCGCAGAAGATGCGTGGACGGAGTGAAAAGATGGATCGCCAGACTTCTCGAGGATGGCGCGGACAGTGCGGCTTTCGTCGTACATGGAGGTACGATCATGGCGGTGCTTTCCGAGCTGGCTGAGGATAAGCACGAGTTCTACCATTGGCAAGTGGAAAATGGCGGCGGATATGTGGCTGAAGTGTCAGAAGAGGAATGGAGAAACGGCAGGAAAGTGCTGAGAAAAGTAAAGAGATTGCAAGGCAATTCTTAAGATTTTATATTATGGCAGAGAGCATAGAAGAAAATATACTTTTATGCTCTCTTTTATATTGCAACAGCTGCAAAAAATATTTTTAGGGTTCCCTTTTAGTGGACGCTATGTTATTTTACTTGTATCTGATGCGGAATGCGTTCAGCAGGATTCATCCGCATGTTCATTATTAATCTCAGGCCCGTATGTTCTGGGCGGATTTCATGTAATTACAAAGAAAGGTCGAGGTGATGCCATTGCCGGAATAAGCAACGATAACAAAGCGTGAAGCAAATCAAAATATAAAGTTGCACCAGAGAAACAGGATGTATTATACTTAAGGAGAAAATATGAAAAAAACGAAACTGCAATGGCATCCCGCTTTCGGCGCCGCCCTGCGCATCACTCTGCAGGACGAACTGCAGTACTTGGAGATGCGGGAGGAATATCTGCTAAGCAAGAAACCGCTGCAGATGGATATTCTCATTATTAAAAAACTGAAAGACGTTCCAATTAGAAAGACGATTGGGCGGATATTCAGAAAACATAATATCATTGAATACAAATCACCCGGCGACAGCCTGAGCATCAATGATTTTTATAAAGTTTACGGCTATGCCTGTATCTATCAGTCCAATACAAACAGAATAAAGGAGGTCGATCCGCAGGAACTGACTCTTACATTTGTGTGCAGCCGTTATCCGCGGAACCTGCTCCAACATTTAAAAAGTGTGCGTGGGATTCGTACCGAATATCAGGGAGGAGGAATCTACTACCTAAAAGGCGACCCGATCCCTATGCAGCTTTTGATTGTTCCTGAACTGACGGACATGGAAAACTACTGGCTGCAGAGCATGCGTACCGATTTGCAGGCAGGTAAAGAAATACAGAAGCTGATGCGCGAATATGAAAAACACAGGAAGTCAAAAGATTATAGCGCCGTGATGGATCTCATCACTCGTGCGAACTGGGAACAGATGGAGGTGGAAAAGAAGATGTGTGATGCATTGAAAGAATTATTTGCGGAAGAGTTGAAAGAAGCAGACAGTAACGGAAGAACAGAGGGTATACAACAAGGCAAACGTGAAATGATTCTTGCTTTCCTGAAAGCAGGAGCAGAAAATAAAATAATCAAAGCGGCAAGCGGCTTAAGCGAGGAACAGATTGAAGAAATACGACGGGAAATAAAGTGATTTAAAGACTGCAGATGATTCAAAACAGCCGGAAAGTAGTGAGAAAAGTAAAGAGATTGTAAGACAATTCTTAATATTTTATATTATGGCAGAGAGCATAGAAGAAAGTATACTTTTATGCTTTCTTTTATATTATAATGAACACAGAAACATCCGAGAGGAGATACGGACTATGAAGAGAATGTGGAAAATAATAACAGCGGCAGGAGTATCGGTTCTGTTGCTCCCGGGATGTGTGATGAATACCGGGGCAAGGGTATACGACAATGAGAGAGCACTTTCCGGGGAAGCCAACAGTTATAATCTGACAAATTACAGTGGTGCACAGTCAGATCATACGGTGAGCGGTTCCGCAGAAAAACTGGAAGGAATGGATACGATATGGGAGTTTGATGCAGACGAGGCAGAAGAAGTAAATATTTCCTACAGTCTGACAGTTACATCAGGAAAGGCAAAACTTGTCTATGTCAGCCCGGACGGAATAGTATCCACTCTGGCAGAATGTATTGCCGGAGAGGAAAGTGAGAAGTCGGCATCAGATTCAATTGAAGCGAAAGCAGGAGAAGTCGTGCCATTTGGAGATTAAAAAATATGAGTAAGGGGATTATTATCTATCAGTCAAAATACGGAAGTACGAAAAAATATGTTCAGTGGCTGCAGGAAGCAACCGGATTTGATGCGATTGAAGTAAAGAAAGCGAAAGCAGATATAATGAATGACTATAATACGGTCGTTCTATGCGGTGCAGTTTATGCCTCTGGAATTGCGGGAATATCCTATCTCAGAAAGAATAAAAATGCACTTGAAGGCAAAAGAACGGCGGTGTTCTGTGTGGGAGCTTCACCATATGATGAAAAGGCACTGAAAGAAGTTAAGGAACATAATCTGAAAGACGATTTACACGATATTCCTATGTTCTACGGACGGGGAGCGTGGGATGAAGAGGCAATGACATTCACAGACCGCACCATGTGCAGGATGCTGCAAAAGGCAGTCGGGAAAAAAGACCCGTCCACATATGAGCCGTGGATGAAAGCACTGATGTGTGCGGTCGGACAGAAATGCGACTGGACGGATAAGAAGTATCTGGAACCGCTGATTGAGTATATAAAACATTAGGAAAAAGAAAATGAAAGAACGAAAAAAACGGATAGTTTTTATTGGTGTAGTATTGCTGGTGATCGTCATTTTAGTGGCAGTCCCAATAATATTACCGCGAATGCGCCCTATGGAAGCAGTCTATTTAAAAAATGAAAATGGTAATAGCATTTTTGTCAATATGGAAGATGGTTTCCCTTTTAGAGGT